>OGJI01000092.1_pt1 | contig 117353 bp, 108 predicted proteins | sample 1572031 | NCBI WGS metagenome assembly OGJI01 (sample SAMEA2582119, study PRJEB24529) | metagenome | biome: Human gut stool | place: China | collected 2011
CCAAAAGTCGTGATATGCATAAATATAATACGTTATACATGCTAAGTTTATAGCAAATGTTTTGACCCCAACATCATATACATTTGATTAATAATATTATAGCCCCGATAAGTGCCGTTATGCCGCCCACAACCACAGTCAGTCAGCCGGATACTCCGCAAGCTTTTCCTTCATCGGGGTGAGATAAGGACGGTCGCCTTCTGACACCTTCATGTTGCGGTGCAGTTTTTATAAATCCATTTTTTCAATCCTACGAATACCAATGTGGGTAAATAAAATTCCCATACAAATAGTATAAAGGAAAAAAATCATTGTGGAGAATGTGAACTGTAGGGTATTTGAGGAAACTGCAACAATATAATGTAATGGTGATAGATACTTTATCCCGTCCATATAAGACATCAAATTCATTATGATATAGAGAATCATATAGGTGCCTACACATACAAGTAATTGCGGCTCAATCAAAATACCAAATTCTCGTATTGCCAACGGTTTTTCGATGATGTTTTCCCCTTTATATTGTACCTGTCCGGCACTGGGTTTAATATATCCGCAAATAATATTCAATAGTGTTGTTTTTCCAGCACCATTCTCTCCAATCAATGCAACGATTTCGCCCGGACAAATATCCATGGAAAAATCATTCAAAGCGATTTTATCTCCATATCTTTTCGTTACATTTTGCAATTGTAACAAACATTCTTTACCCATACCACATATCCTTTCTTAAAATATAGCTATCAATATACAAAGCTAAAAATCAAAACAATCACAACAATCAGAAGAACAGCGGCAATGCTGCCTCCGATGATAATTCCCCGTTTAATGATTTTCTTGGCGTTTTCCACATCACTGTATATGGAATTTAGCCGTTCACTATTTAAGTTTTTTTCGCGTACTTCCTGCACATCAATGTCCTTAACAAGTTCATCTAACGTCAAGCCGAAGAAATCACTCAACAATACCAGCCGTTGAAAATCGGGATAAGACTGGCAGCTTTCCCATTTTGAAACTGTTTGTCTTGACACACTCAATTCCGCTCCCAGTTCTTCTTGTGACAGCCCTTTGGATTTTCTCAAAGAAATCAGTTTTTCATTAAAATTCATACTCTAAAGCTCCTTTGTTTTTTATCGTGTCTTGATTATAGCAAAATCATAGCCTGTCATTCTACCAATAATGGTTGGAAATCTGTCAACCACAAATAACATTCGCTCAAAAACTACACTAATGCAACAAAATTTCAGAATAGAGGGCTGCTGTCTGTAAATATGTGTGTTACTTTATAGCACATGAGCATTATTATATGGGCTATCAAAATGCAATCCTGATTGTGCAGTACATATTTATGTGTTATGATAGTAAAAGTAACATTGGTTAAAATAAAGTAAAGGGGGAATTGCGTATGATGCCGGATGAAAAAATCAAAAATTCAGGTGAGCTGGAATTTGCTGTATTTTGCATTGAAAATGTTGCGGCAAAGCTGGGGGTGGATGCAGAGTGTGTTTATCAGGCGTTTGCTGAAAAAAGCGACATTTTAAATGGTTACATTGTGCCGGAGTATGAAGTGCTGCATACACAAAGCCGGGAATACATCGTAGACGACCTCCTTGACGTGATGCGGGAAAGGGGTGTGGAGGTATGATTCTTTATCATGGCTCATTTTTGGAGATTGCAAAGCCGGATTTGGTTCATTCACGCCCTAATGTAGACTTTGGACGTGGTTTTTATGTCACGCCTCTGTGTGAGCAGGCTGCAAAGTGGTGTGGTAAGTTTAAGCGCAGAGGAAAAGACGGAATAATTTCCAAATATATGTATGATGAGAGCAGGGAAACTGAGTTGAAAACTCTCAAATTTGACTCATATTCCGAGGAATGGCTGGATTTTATTTTGGACTGTCGCACTGGGAAGGATTCGACTGATTATGACCTCGTTGTGGGTGGTGTTGCCAATGATAAAGTATTTAATACCGTGGAATTGTTTTTTGACGGATTGATTGACAAGACAGAAGCCATTAACCGTCTGCGTTATGAAAAGCCGAACCTACAAATTCGTTTCCGTACAGAGAAGGCATTGTCGTTATTACATTTTGAAGGGAGTGAGGCGCTATGATGGCAAATCCGATTTTGCTTCAGAAAAAATACAGCCGTGTCATTGAGTGCTTTGCAAAGCGGCAGGGAATTTCGTTGGATGAAGCATTGGGATTCTTTTATCACTCCGAGGTGTATAAGCTGGTTTGTGACGGTGTATCCGATATGCACTGCATGAGTGACGTATATCTGGCGGATGAATTGGAACAGGAATATGCCGAAAAAGCAGATTCCAATTTGCAACCCTCAAACAACTCAGATAGTGAAAGCATTGTGGTTGACGGCGTTTCACGGTAATGCTATAATAGCGAAAGATACCAGACAAAATCATGCATCGCGAAAACACCTGCGGACAAGGCTTTTGCGTGTGAAATGGTTTTGCCATGAAAATTATAGCAAAGAGGAAAAAAACATGCAGGGACGTACACATAATTGTGGTCAGTTAAGACTAGAGAATGTCGGAGAAGAGGTTAAGCTTGTCGGCTGGTACGAGAATCTCCGTCAGGTGAGCAAGAATCTTGGCTTCCTGATTTTGAGAGACTTCTATGGCACGACACAGATTGTCGCTGAGACAGAAGAACAGATGGAGCAGTTGGCAGGAATTAACTACGAGTCGACTATAGAGATAGTAGGAACGGTGAGAGAGAGAAGCTCCAAGAACAGCAAGATTCCTACGGGAGATATCGAGGTTGTTCCTTCTAAGATTACGGTTCTTGGAAAGTGCCAGTACAACGAGCTTCCGTTCCAGATCAATCATTCGAAGGATGCGGATGAGAACGTAAGACTTAAGTACAGATACCTTGACCTTCGTAATCCGGATGTCAAGTCAAGAATTATATTGAGAAGCAGGATTGTTGCAGACCTTCGTGCTGCCATGATAGGACATGATTTCATGGAGATTACAACACCTATACTGACATGTTCATCACCTGAGGGCGCAAGAGACTACCTTGTACCGGCAAGAAATCATCCGGGCAAGTTCTACGCACTTCCACAGGCACCGCAGCAGTTCAAGCAGCTTCTTATGGCATCGGGCTTTGACAGATATTTCCAGATAGCGCCTTGCTTCAGAGATGAGGACGCCAGAGCTGACCGTTCACCGGGAGAGTTCTACCAGCTCGATATGGAGATGGCATTCGCAAATCAGGAGGATGTATTTGAGATTCTTGAGGACGTTCTTCCTCCTATCTTCGCAAGATACGGAATCTACAATGAGGCTTCCAAGCCACCGTTCAAGAGAATACCTTACCTTGAGGCTATGGACAAGTACGGCTCGGATAAGCCGGATCTTCGTATCAGCCTTATTGTGCAGGACGCTACAGACGTTCTTGCAGACTGCGGCTTCGGCCCATTTGCGGGAAATAAGGTTAAGGCTGTGGTTGCAGAGAACTTCACAGGTACAAGAAAGCAGATTGATAAGCTCTGTGCGGATGTTGAGGTTGTGAGCGGACAGAAGGCTTACTATTTCAGGATTGATGAGAACGGTGAGCTTGTCGGTGGTATCGCTAAGTTCGTACAGGAGCATAAGGAGGCTGTTGTAAAGGCACTCGGTCTTAAGAACGGTGACTTCGTTGCACTTGCAGCGGGTGATTTAAAGACGGCACAGAAGACTGCAGGAGTTATCAGAAAGGCTATCGGCAACAGCTTTGACGGATATATGAAGAAGGAATGCTATGAGTTCTGCTGGATAGTTGACTTCCCTATGTACGAGATTGGTGAGGAGTCGGGCGAGCTTGAGTTCTGCCACAATCCATTCTCAATGCCACAGGGCGGAGCGGAGGCTCTTGACACAATGAATCCTCTTGACATTCTGGCATATCAGTATGACCTTGTATGTAACGGTGTTGAGCTTTCATCGGGCGCAGTCCGTAACCACGACCCTGAGATTATGATTAAGGCATTCAAGCTTGTAGGTCTCGGCGAGGATGATGTGAAGGCTAAGTTCCCTGCTATGTACAACGCATTCTGCTACGGCGCACCGCCACACGCAGGTATTGCACCGGGTGTTGACCGTATGGTAATGCTCATCGCAGGCGAGGAGAGCATCCGTGAAATCATTCCGTTCCCAATGAACAAGAACGCACAGGATGTTATGATGGGTGCACCTGCAACAGTTACAGAAAAGCAGCTCCGCGAGGTTCATATCCAGATAGTTGAGGATAAGGCTGAGGAGAAGAAGGACGCTCAGTAATCGGCTGAAAATAGAATAATAATTTTTATAGAAAAGACAGCTCTCTGTTCCCGAAGTTTTTGGGAATAGGAGCTGTCTTTTGCATATTATGTAAGCTGGTGGATAATTTTATGTCGAGAAGGAAGGCAACATTGGAGGAAGCGTGTGATGCGCTTGGAATATCGGCTGATGATTACAATAAGGCAGAGAGATTGCTAAATGGGCATGATTTTAGCTGAGTGATAGGCTGGCATGTGGATATTGCGTGTGGTGTACCGCGGTAACAATATTTTTGCACAGACTGGTGGCGGCATATGAAGTGAAAGCTTCATCTGGATGGTTTATTATAAGAGTATAGTGTGAAATCGTAAAAAGAACGTTTTTCATTACTATTTGGGTCACTGAAAAAGCAGTGACATGGGGATTTATTAGCATACTGATATTAATGGAATAATAGCCACATCTTACAACCGCAGCAGATTCAATATCCTGATTCTGCTGTGGTTGCTTTTTTACAGTGTCAACTGTTCCATCACCAGATCATTGATAATTACAGACAATTCCTCAAACGGACATGGCTTCCCCTGTTTTATCCATTCTATGTACACTGAACTTACGCCGCTAAGGTAGAATTCAATTTTAAAATCCAGAATTTGTTTATCTTTGTCCGGGATGTCTATGCTGTTTATAAGCTGTTTTTTGAATACCTTCTTAATCTTTTCGGCTAGGAAATGATAGTTGTGCACGGACACAAGACTTTCACAGAACTCAGGGTTGCTTGAATAGATTGCATTTATGAACTGTATAAAATAGTAAGGATTGAGTCCGTATTCTGCAATAATGCAGTTTTTTAAGTAGGAATCTATGCTCACGACAAGTTCATTTTCCATCTCTGTGATGATATCCTCTATACTGTCGTAATGAGTGTAGAAGGTCTTTCTGTTGATACCGGCAGTCTCGGAGATTTCCTTTATGGTTATTTTATTTATAGGCTTCGACGCAAGTATGCTGAAAAGTGCATCGCGGATAGCCTTTTTTGATTTGATGACTCTTAAGTCCTGTTCGTTCATGATAGCTCCATTGATTTATTATATATGTCTGTATGCTTGTATAAAGTGCGTGGGTCGGGAATAGCAGCTTGCTTATACACTTAAGTAACAGATGTGTAGGATTGTGTCCATTGACCATTTTGGGTGATTTGAGTATAATTATACTCGTATTTTTGGAAAAAGCAACAGATGTCCGTTAAAGTACGAAGTATATAATCAATGGGTATTCGTGAGAATACCTAATGCTATGGGGGTGACGATGTGAGCAGGATAGGACTTGTTTTAGAGGGCGGTTCTTTCAGAGGAATATTTACCGCCGGTGTCCTCGACTCATTATTGGAGCATCATATTTCATTTCCTTATGTTATAGGGGTGTCTGCCGGTTCCGGCAATGCAGTTAATTTCATTGCAGGACAGGAGGGCAGGACTAAGAAGGTCATAACACATGAGAATGCGGACGCATACTATGGGCTTGGAACACTCAGGAATAATGGGAAGGTTCTTGACCTTGACCAGATGCTTGCTTATGACAAGGAACCGCTCAATTTTGACAGCTTTTTTGCTTCCAAGGTGGAGAGAGAATTTGTTGCGGTGAACTGTGAGACGGGCAAGGCGGAGTACCTCACAGATGACGGAACTTCGGAGAGCATTTTACAGATATGTAAGGCATCATGTTCCGTGCCGCTTATGTGTGCGCCGGTCAAGATTGGCGGCAAGGCATATCTCGACGGAAGCATTGTGGATTCGATTCCTTATGCGCGTGCATTTGAGCGAGGCTGTGACAAGGTGGTTGTTGTCCAGACAAGAAAGGCGGGGGAAGCTCCTACCGATTATTCAAAGATGAAGCTTCTTCTTAATGTATGCTATCATTCCACGTATCCGAAGGTGGCTGAGGCTATGGTGGAGCGCCGATACAATTATGACAGGCAGATGCGCCGCCTTGAGGAGTTAGAGCAGGACGGGAAGGCTATTATAATCCGTCCCGAGATTGGCAGCATTGGCCATTTTGAAAATGATGTTGAGAAGATTAACGATTTCTATAAGCATGGCTATGAGCTTATGGAAAAGAATATGGACAGGCTACAGGAATTTATCAAATCATGAAAAATTTTTTAGCAAAGGTTGGCGACAGATGTCTTGGAGCGGTAATACATGCGGCATTCTTTGTATGGACAGGGATAACACATATGCTCTATCTGCCGAAGATTACATACGAGGATAAGGCGGTTAAGCAGAAGCTCAGAGAGCCTTGTATCCTGATAGCGAACCACACGAGTCACAATGACGGTTCATTTATTCCGCAGGTATTCTGGAGGAGCAGGATAAATGTGCTTGTCACGACCAAGTGGTATGATAAGAAGATGCTCCACACGTTTTTTACACATCTAAGGTACATTCCGATTAATCTCAAGGAGATGGATAATTCCTGGATGGACAGAGCGGTGGAGGCAATAAAAAGAGGCGAGTCGGTGCTGATCTTTCCGGAGGGTAAGCTCTCCAAGGACGGAAAGCTGTCTGAGTTCCAGCCGGGCTTTCTGATGCTGGCACGACTTACGGATGCGCCTGTAATTCCACTTGCAATATCCGGCGGCTATAGGAAGTTTCACCGCCAGAGTGTTGTGGTGGGTTCAGTAAATACTTTTGATGTACATGCAAAAGGAAGACCTTCGGTGATACTTCGCGAGGGTGCAGCAAGCTGTCAGCGGCAGCTTGAGGATATGCTTCATAAATCTGATAAAACAGATGAAGCACAGGCATAGTATCTGCCACAGTTTTTGCAATACTTTTTAACAAAAGTCTTGCATGCATTGCCGTTTCGGAAAACCTCCGGGACTGGCATTAAAATAATATTTCTAATAGAAGAAAAGGAGAATAACCATGAACGAGCAGGAAATCAGAGAAAAGATTAAGGAGCTTCTTATTGACAGCCTTGGTATTGAGGCAGAGGTTTTAACAGATGATGTACCTCTTTTCGGAGACGGAATCGGTCTTGATTCAATCGACTCACTTGAGATGATAGCAGCTATCGACAAGGAGTTCGGTGTATCAATGACAGGTGTAGGCAAGGAGCCATTCTACAATGTAGCAAGCCTTGCAAAGTATGTAGCAGAGCATAAGTAAGAAGCAAAGGAATGTCTGTCAGGCAGCTATATGGCTGCCTGATGGACAGTTTTTGTCTGGCAGGAAATTTTTTAATATATGTGTTTATGTCACATAAAGGTTCCTCCGGCAAGGATTCTTTTGATTATAGTGGAGGTATGGATATGACAGAGAACAGAAATCGTTGTGTTATCACAGGTCTTGGAATGGTCTGCGCTATAGGAAACAGTGTTGATGAGACCTGGAACAATGCCCTTAAGGGAGTATCGGGAATTAAGAATACGAAAACAGTTGATACCGAGGGCTGCTATGCAACACTTGCGGCTGAGGTTCATGACAATACATTGGACGAGTGCCCTCATGCAGATGAGATGGACAGAGTTTCAAAGCTCTGCGTTAAGGCAGCTAAGGAGGCTCTGGCAGATGCTGCTTACACAATACCTGAGGATGAGAAGAAGCGTGTCAGCGTAATTATGGGTAGCTGCGTAGGTGGTGTGAACAGCGTTGAGGCATACTACAGAAATGGTGAGAAGGCTGAGGATGTTACGAAGATGCCTATTTCAGCCATAGCAAATGAAGTGGCTTATATATACGGAGCAGACGGAATTGTCACAAATATTGCAAATGCATGTGCAGCAGGTACAATAAGCATCGCCTATGCCTGTGATTTAATCAGAGCGGGAAAGTGTGATGTAGCTATAGCAGGCGGTGCAGATGCATTTGCTTCCGTTCCTTATGCAGGCTTCTTATCACTTCACGCACTTGCTGAGAACGGCTGCTCACCGTTCAACCACTGTGATGGTATCACACTTGGTGAGGGCTCAGGTGTGCTCATCGTTGAGTCCTATGAGCACGCTGTGGCAAGAGGAGCGAAGATTTACTGTGAGGTTCTCGGCTCAGGCGTAAGCTCCGACGCACACCACATCACGGCTCCAAGAGAGGACGGCGAAGGACAGATGAACGCTATCCGCTGGGGCATGAAGGCTTCAGGTGTTGACGAGAGCGAAATAGGCTACATCAATGCACACGGAACAGGAACTGCCAAGAACGATATGGCAGAGTTCCTCTCACTCCACACAATTTTTGATGAAAAGAACGATAATCTGAGTGTAAGCTCAACCAAGGCCATGGTTGGCCACTGCCTCGGGGCAGCAGGTTCAATCGAGGCTGTATTTTCAATAAAGGCGCTCACAGAGAACATGGTTCCGCCTACGGTCGGGTACTCAGATGAGGATATAGAGAACCTTAAAGAAAAAGCCGGAAAGATTGACTTTAGACCTAACGAGCCTAAGGAGAAGAAGCTTGACACGGTTATGAGCAACTCTTTCGCATTCGGCGGAAACAATGCAAGTATTATTTTCAGCAAGAGTGCCGGAAATGTAGAGCTTCCAAAGAAGGAGAAGGTATACATAACAGGACTTGGTGTGGTAGCTCCTTGCGGAAACGGTGTTGAGAACTATGTTGAGAAGTTCAATGCGGATGTAAAGCCGGAGAGTACCTCGGTTGCCTCTGCTGTAGGAAGTGCAGATTATGCAGCATGCGGACTTAAGATGGCATTCTACAGAAAGCTTGATAAGTTCAGCCAGTTACAGGCTGTATCAGGCATGAATGCTATACAGAATGCAGGACTTACAATAAATGATGACAATGCGAAGGATATCGGTATTGCGGTAGGAACAGCAGCAGGCCCTCTTGCAACTATATGTCATTTCCAGAAGGATCTGATTGAGGGAGGCAATATTGCCGGAAGCGCATTCAAGTTCCCTAATACGGTTTACAATGCGGCAGGCGGATACCTTTCAATCTGCTCAGGCATAAAGGGCTACAACGTGACTGTTACCAACGGCGCGCAGTCCGGTCTTTCAAGCATCGCCTACGGCGTTGAGGTATTAAGACAGGGCAAGAACAAGGTTATGCTTGCTACAGGAACAGATGAGAACTGCGATACCATGACAGAGCTTTACGGCAAGCTTGGCAAGGTTGCAGCGGAGGTTGATGGAGCATACTCAGGCATGACAGGCTATGTTCTTGGCGATGGAAGTACAACACTTGTTCTTGAGACTGAGAGCAGCGTTAAGGAGAGAGACGTTAAGCCGTATGCCGAGGTTGCAGGCTACGGCATGTCACATGAAGCAGTCGCATTCGGTAAGCTTGACGGTTCCGGGGCAGCACTTGTCGAGGCAGTGAAGCTTGCAGCAGAGGATGCAGGCATGAAGCTTGATGAGATAGATGCGATTGTCGGCTTCGGAAACGGTGATGCGGCTACGGATAACCTTGAGCTTGACGCATACAAGAAGCTTTTTGGCGATAAGCTTGGTGAGCTTCCTATATTTACAGTTAAGGACACAACCGGTGAGGGACGTGCGGCTTCTGCATCTCTTTCAGCAGCTCATGCAGCACTTATCTTATCTGATAAGTACGAGGTTGCAGGAAGAGCGTACAAGCTTGACGGCGGAACGATGACTAGGACGACAGTTGACACTAAGTCACTTAAGAATGTACTTGTAACATCCTATGGTCTTGGCGGATCATACTGTGCGGTTATAATAAAGAAGTAATATGATATCATGAGTTGTTTTACGGCGGAGCAATCCGTGGATATCATAATATATATTTGTGGTAAAAATTGTATGGGATAAAGAAAGAGGTGCGATAGATGGGAAAGATAGCGGTTGTTACGGGAGCTTCCAAGGGAATCGGCCGTGCATGTGCTCTTCGCCTTGCAAAGGACGGAATGACTGTGGTTGTAAACTACAGCCATTCCGACGCGGAGGCAGCTAAGACTGTCGAGGAGATTAAGGCAGCGGGCGGTGACGCAGTGGCATACAAGGCTGATGTGTCAGACCTTAATCAGGTAAAGGATATGTTCAAGTTCGTTTCGGATACCTACGGACGTGTAGATGTTCTGGTAAACAATGCCGGAATCGTGAGGGACGAGTATCTTTTGATGCTCACACAGGAGAATCTTGACAAGTGTCTTGACCTCAACATAAAGGGATATTTCTACTGTGCACAGCAGGCGGCACTCAAGATGTTCAGCCAGAAGTCGGGAGTTATCGTAAATATGTCATCTGTAAGCTCTAAGATGGCGCTTGCAGGCCAGTCCGTGTACAGTGCGACAAAGGGAGCTGTCAACTCCATGACACAGACGATGGCTAAGGAGCTTGCCAGAAAGAAAATCCGTGTAAACGCAGTATGCCCGGGCTTTGTACAGACAGAGATGGTAGACCAGCTCCCTGAGGACAAGAAGAAGGAATATTTAAAGGAAGTCCCTCTTGGACGCTTTGCCGATGTCGATGAGGTGGCAGGACTTGTGTCCTTCCTTTGCAGCGATGACGCAAGCTATATAACAGGACAGGCAATCGTGTTAGACGGAGGACTAAGCTTATGATGAACATAATGGAAGTCAACAAGCGTCTCCGCCAGAGACCGCCGTTCCAGATGATAGAGAAGGTTCTTGAGCTTACACCGGGTGAATCCGCAAGAGGAACCAAGAACGTATGCATAAACGAGCCATACTTTATGGGACATTTCCCGGACGCTCCGATTATGCCGGGAGTGCTCATCATAGAGAGCTGCGCGCAGCTCTGCTCCCTTGTCATCGAGGATGACGGTGTGAATGACGATTTGTTATATGTACTTTTAAAGGTGGACAACTTCAAGTTCGTGAAGCCTGTCATTCCGGGAGATGTGCTTGACATCACAGTCACCAAGACTAAGAGCGGAGGCACGCTTGCATATTTTGATGCAAAGGTCATGGTCGACGGAGAAGTTCGTGCCAAGGGCTCAATGGTATTCACCGCCGTACCTAAAGAAAATGTATACAAATAATACACTTATACAATAAATGATTATTTTCTGTTATGTTTGATTGGGATTAGAGAAAACAAGTTATAAACTCACAGAGTTGCTTAACATGTTTTGACACCGTCCCTAAACGGAAAAAGGAGGATGCAGTATGGGTAAAATCGCATTTTTGTTTGCAGGACAGGGTGCCCAGTCAGTCGGCATGGGCAAGGATTTATATGACAACAACGCTGCCGCAAAGGCAGTATTTGATATGGGTGAGGCTATAAGACCGGGCAGTGAGGCAATGTGCTTTGAAGGACCGGGCGAGGCGTTAACACAGACGGAGAACACACAGCCGTGTCTTTTCCTTACAGACCTCGCGTGTGCGAGAGCATTAGAGGCAGCAGGTATTAAGGCAGATGTGGCAGCAGGCTTTTCTCTTGGAGAGATTCCGGCACTTGCATTTGCAGGTGTGTTATCGGACGATGACGCATTCAGGCTTGTAACATTGAGAGGCCAGAAGATGTCAGAGTGTGCTGCTAAGCACCCCGGCTCAATGGTTGCTGCGCTTAAGCTTGACAATGCGAAGGTTGAGGAGGTATGTGCGGGCTTTAAGAATGTATATCCGGTCAACTATAACTGTCCGGGACAGCTCTCCTGTGCAGGAGCGGTTGAGGAGCTTGACGCATTTGTGGACGCTGTCAAGGCAGCAGGAGGAAGAGCGGTGAAGCTTGCAGTGAGCGGAGCCTTCCACACACCTTTTATGGCTGAGACAACACAGGCACTTGCAGCTAAGCTTGAGACGATGCAGGTCAATGCGCCTAAGCTTACACTGTACTCAAACCTCACAGGCGAGGTGTATCCTTCACAGAAGGAGCAGATTATTGAGACAGTCTCAAAGCAGGCGTCAAACAGTGTGCGCTGGGAAAACACAATACGCAATATGGCGGCTGACGGTGTCGACACCTTCATTGAGGTAGGAGCGGGAACAACACTCTCCGGACTTGTGAAGAGAACACTAACAGATGTCAGGGTATTCAATGTGTGTGATATGGCGACACTTGAGGAGACAGTAAAGAATATATAAAAATGACCATGAAAGGGGATACCGGTTTGGTTATAGAGGAATATCTTGCTTCCACAAAGGAGACAGCGTGTGAGAAGTGTAAGGAGCCGATTACACAGGGTGCTCTTGCAAAGAATTATTTTGTATGTCCTAAGTGCGGTAAGTACAACAAGATACCGGCGCGGGCGCGTATAGAGCTTCTTACCGATGACGGAAGCTTTAAGGAGCTGTGGAATGAGGCAACTACAGGAAATCCGATTGGATTTCCTGATTATGAGGAGAAGAGCAGCCGGGCGAGAGCGACAAGCCATGAGAATGAGGGCGTTATCTGCGGAACCGCCACGGTTGAAGGAAATGAGTGCTGCATATATGTGATGGAGCCGAAGTTTATGATGGGTTCCATGGGTACGATTGTCGGGGACAAGATTGCGGCTTTATTTGAATATGCCATTGAGCACAGACTTCCTGTTATCGGTTATGCGGCTTCCGGCGGAGCCAGAATGCAGGAGGGAATGTTATCTCTTATGCAGATGGCAAAGGTGTCCGGCGCGGTGAAGCTTCACAGCGATGAGGGGCTTTTTTACATGGTATGTGTGACAGATCCTACAACAGGCGGCGTGACAGCGAGCTTCGCAATGCTTGGGGATGTGATTATCGGCGAACCGGGTGCGCTTGTGGGCTTTGCAGGCAAGCGTGTCATTGAGCAGGTTACAGGAGAGAAGCTTCCGGAGGGCTTCCAGAGTGCTGAGTTCCAGCTTGAGAATGGCTTCCTTGATGCTATAGTCAGAAGAAATGACCAGAGAAGCTACATAGCATCAATGCTTAAGCTTCATAAGCCAGCCTCAGGTGATGATATGTTTCATGTGAGGTCACACGAACAGCACCTTAAGCTCAGGGAGCTTGTACACAGACCGGCAATAAACGGTGGCGCAGTTCAGAAGCTTATGGAAATGATACATAATTAGGGCGCACAGACCGGCGCAGAAAAGAGGAAATACTAAGATGGACGCATACGAAAAGATACGGTGTGCCAGAAAGGCAGGCCGGCCTACAGCGAATGACTATATCAGTTCAATATTCAGTGGATTTATGGAGCTGCATGGTGACAGAACCTTCGGTGATGACCATGCCATTGTCGGAGGAGTTGCGTGGCTTGATGATATGCCTGTGACAGTTATAGGCATAGAGAAGGGACACAGCCTTGATGAGAGAGTGTACAGGAATTTTGGCTGTGTGCTTCCGGAGGGCTACAGAAAGGCACAGAGACTTATGAAGGAGGCGGAGAAGTTCCACCGTCCTGTTATATGCTTTGTTGATACCCAAGGTGCAAGCTGCGGTCAGGGGGCAGAAAAAAGAGGTGCAGGCCAGGCGATTGCCGACAATCTCTATGAGCTTATTACCTTAAAAACACCTGTTATATCTATTATGGCGGGTGAAGGAGGAAGCGGCGGAGCTCTTGCGCTTGCGATAGCGGACGAGGTGTGGATGCTTGAGAATGCTTACTACAGCGTTGTCTCACCTGAGGCATGTGCAAGTATTCTCTTTAAGGATTCTTCGAGGGTTGCTGAGGCGGCAGACCACCTTAAGATGTTTGCAGATGACCTTTTAAAGCTGGAAATTATTGAAAAGGTTATTCCGGAGCCTGAAAATTTCGGGGAGCCTGAATGCGCACTGGAGCCTTTTATGAACGAGCTTAAGCTGTCACTCAGGGAGAAGCTTTCAGAGCTTATGAATGTCCCGGGGCAGCAGCTTGTGCTTGAGCGCTACGGAAGATACCGCCGGATTGGAAAATACGAAGACATAGTATAAGATAGTTGGCTGATTGTGAAATTTCCTGCTATAGCTTGGGATTTGCAATCGGCTTTATTATAAAGCGGTGAGAAAGGAAAGTTTTATGAGAGTACTTCTTTTAAATGGCAGCCCGCGAAGGGAAAAAAGCTGTACTATAAGGGTGGCTCATAAGTTCGTGGACGGTCTGAGGGCGGCAGGCGACTGTGAGGTTGAGGAGATAAACATAAGTGACTGCAGAATTACGCCTTGCCTTGGCTGCTTAAGCTGTTGGGGGCGCACAGAGGGAGAGTGTGTTATCAAAAATGATGATATTCCGATGCTCAAGGAGAAGATTCTTGCAGCGGACGTCATTATAGAGAGCTATCCTCTGTATTTTTTCGGAATGCCGGGAATAATGAAGGTGTTCACGGACAGAATGTTGTCGATGATGTGCACCTATGAGGGGCAGTCACCGGTTGTCGGACAGCCGTTCCATGGTATACGCGGGGATATGAGCGGTAAGAAGTTCATAATAGTATCCACATGCGGATACGCGCAGACCGACCTTATATATGACCCGCTTCTTAGGGAGTATGATTGTATCTGCGGTTCGGGCAATTATTATGCACTTTTATGTCCGCAGGGAAAGACGCTCTCAGTGCCGGAGCTTTATGATAGGATGGAAGTATATCTTGAGAAATATATGGATGCCGGAAAAGAGCTTGCTATAACGGGGACATTGACTGAGGAGACGGTTCTCAAGCTGCGCGAGGCACCATTTAATGAGCGCAGATTCAAGCTTCTTTTGAAAAAGTTCTGGGAGAATGAAAGGGGCAATGTCTGATGTATGAGTTGTCATGCAAGGTCAGGTTCAGTGAGACGGACAGAAACGGCGTAATGTCAATGAATGGTCTTTTAAGGCTTTTTCAGGACGTGGGCTATGCACATGCACTTGAAAGGGGCTTCGGGCTTGAATATACCGGAAGAACGCGCTGTACATGGTATCTGCTGTCATGGCAGATAGAGGCCTTTAGAATGCCGCGGGCAGGTGAGGAGATTACACTTAGAACCTGCATATATGACATGCGCGCCTCACTTGCGCATAAAAGTATTGCTATGTATGACAGGGGGGGCGGTTGTCTTGCAGTCGGGGACACCATGTGGGTGTACGTGAATGTTGACAGGCAGGAGCCGGCTGAGCCGGGTGAGGACACGGCGGCAGGCTGGCTGCCGGAGGATTTCGGCGGCAGAATCGTTGAAAATTGCAGAACAGAAGATAGAGCTATACCGATGTCGCGCAGGATAAGAGTTCCTGTGGATGGAAAAAGGCTTGGTGACTGTGTCGCTGAGGGATATATATTAGATACCAACGGACATGCCAACAATGTGAGGCTTACGGAGCTGGCAATGCGCCTTGCGGGTGCCGATAACGGAAGCTGTGTGCGCCTCCGTGCAGAATTCAAGGAGCAGGTAAAGGCGCAGAGCGTTATCTGCCCGGTTCTAAAGACGGATATCATCGATTGCGGTGCTGAAACAGGCGGCATGGTAGTGAATACCATGGCATTTAAGGACACAGCCGGGAATGTGAGGGCGGTGTTTGAGTTCGCGGTTGCGGACGCATAAATATCTTTATCAGAGTTCTTAGAACATCTTGCTTCGGACAATGGAGCTGATATGCATAAATATAATACGTTATGCACTCATACATTATATTGGCATGTTTGGGCGACAACATCATATAGAATAAAGCATAAAAATATCGCTTTTGAATCTGCAGCGCGGAAGCCGCTTTTTCAAAAGCGATATTTTGGGATTAAGGGGAAAATCTAAAGAGAATTAATTCTCCTCTTTGTCGAAGTAGTCATTGAATTTCTTTTCTACAGCGTCATAGGTATCCTTGCAAAGTGAAGGAAGCTCCCTGCCCCATGCACCTGTAGCCTGTTCATAGCCCTTTTTGAATGCCTCAAGCATGCTCTGCATCTTATCCTTGTCGCCGCCGGAGAGAGCCTGTGCGAAATCAAAAATACGGTCTGAGGTCTGCTTAACTCCCCAGTAGCCATCCTCGGAGATATCCTCCTTAGCCTGTGCTGCTGTGGCAGAGTCAACCTTGAGCTCACCGTTTGCGAGAGCCTTTATCATATCTTCGCTGGAAGCGAAGGTCTTTCCCTGCTTTAAAAACATATCCGAGACAAGGGACTTCATCTTGCCGGTACGGTCTGCAAGATCCTGCTTCATCTGTGCGACAACGGCAGCGTTGCTCTTCTGTCTGGTTGTTGTCCTGCTGGAAGCCTCATATACTGCAGCATCCTTAGAGAAGGAGACTGTAGATGTCTTATTGTCTTTATTAGTGCTGTTCTTTACCGCTGTGTCGGTATATGCAGCGTTGTCATAGCTGTTAGTTGTAATTCCGTTTACATTCATTATTATGGACTCCTTTCCAATGTAAAATATAGTTAAGTCAATTGCATAATGTACTATATTCATTAACAGAGTATCGCAGATATTCTCAGTATAAAATGCAATTAAACCATCTTTCAATATATATATCGGCAGAAAGGTTAAAAAAGTTAATCATGGTATATATTTTCGGTTGATTTGTATAATATGTTTGTATATAATATAGTGTGTACTGTATACATAATTCATAATACACTTTAATTTATAAGGAAATGGATATAATGGATGAGATAAGATTAAGAGCATACGCTAAGGTTAATCTTGGACTTGATGTGCTTAGGCGCAGGGAGGATGGGTACCATGATGTGCGTATGATAATGCAGAATATTAATTTGTTTGACAAGCTTACAATAAAGAAAAAGAAAGAAGCAGGAATTAATATCAGTACGAATCTGCCATACCTTCCGACAGACTCAAATAACCTTGTGTACAGGGCAGCAGCAATGCTCATCGATGAATTCGGAATAGAAGGCGGAGTGGATATTGACCTGTACAAGTTTATTCCGGTGGCAGCGGGCATGGCGGGAGGAAGTGCCGATGCAGCTGCTGTTTTATATGGCATGAATGAGCTTTTCGGCTTGAAATTAAGTATCGGGGAGCTGATGAAGAGAGGTGTCAGGCTCGGAGCAGATATTCCTTACTGCCTTATGGGAGGAACGGTGCTTGCCGAGGGAATAGGTGAGAAGCTTACAAGACTTAAGGCGTGCCCGGACTGCTATTTTGTTGTGGCGAAGCCTCCTTTTCCGGTATCGACGAAGCTTGTCTATGACAAGCTTGTGATTGATGGAAGTACGGTGCACCCTGATATAGATGGAATTATGCATGCGATAGCTGATGGTGATGTGGGAGGAATAGCCTCACGATTGCTGAATGTGCTTGAGACTGTCACTGCGAAGGAATATCCCGATATAGAAGGAATCAAGGATAAGATGAGAGAGTGCGGTGCGTTAAATGCCCTTATGAGTGGCAGCGGACCTACTGTTTTTGGCATATTTGATGACAAGGACAAGGCGTGCGAATGTAACCGGATACTCAGGCAGGATAGCAGGGTAAAGACAGCGTATGTTGCAGAGAGCTGCAGTGGTGGGTTTGACTGTGAACATTAGTATACAGAAGGAGATTGGATTTTTATGTTAGAGGACAGCAATTTTCAGGTCACGATGAATGAGTATCTTCCGCTTCGTGATGTTGTATTTAATACACTTAGACATGCGATACTTAAGGGGGAGCTTGAGCCGGGTGAGAGACTGATGGAGATATCACTTGCACAGAAGCTCGGTGTGAGCCGTACTCCTATCCGCGAGGCTATAAGAAAGCTTGAGCTTGAGGGTCTTGTGGTTATGGTGCCTAGAAAGGGAGCCGAGGTCGCGGACATTACAGAGAAGGATTTAAGGGATGTGCTGGAGGTACGCACAGCGCTTGAGGAGCTTTCTATTGAGCTTGCAATCAGGAATATGGATGAGGAACAGCTTGATAATCTGAAGAAAGCCAATGAAGCTTTTGCAAGAAATTCTGAGGGTGATGACCTTATCAAGATTGCTGAGTCCGATGTGGCATTTCATGAGCATATATATATGGCAACCGGTAATAAGCGTCTTATTCAGATAATCAATAACCTGAGGGAGCAGATGTACCGCTATCGTCTTGAGTACATTAAGGACAAGACAACACATGAAAGACTTGTGCAGGAACACAACAGGATAATTGCTGCGATGCAGCAGGGAAATGTGAAGGAAGCAAAGGCGGCAATAAAGCTCCACGTTGAAAACCAGGAGGAGAATATTTTAAAATCCATAAAAATTAAGAATGCTTAGGAAAAGATGAGGTTTAAATTGTCTGCTGTACGGTAATACTTTCAATAACAATATTTTGAAAGGGAGATTATTCGTATGAGCAGATGCAGTATAGCCGCATGGTGCCTTATGGTGCTGTGCTCAATCATTTTTTTTACATATAGTGCAGGACAGAACCGTTCTGTCACACAGCTTCAGAAAGATATAGCAGGGGAGATAATAAGATTCCATGTACGCGCCAACAGTGACACGGATGCGGATCAGCAGCTTAAGCTGTATGTAAAGGAAGAGCTTGTGAAGTACATGGGGGAGCTTCTGAAGGATGCTTCAGATAGAAGTGATGCGGAGAACATTCTTAATGAAAATATAGAAAATATAGAAAATGTTGCAAAAGGGGTTATCAAGGAACATAAAAAGGAATATAATATAAAGGCTTATTTTGAAGAATCGTATTTTCCGGTCAAGGTATATGCAGACATGACATTTCCGCAGGGAGTCTATGAAGCATTCCGCGTGGATATAGGGGCGGCTGAGGGGAAGAACTGGTGGTGTGTGCTTTACCCTAGTCTGTGCTTTGCGGATATCAGCCATGGAACCATGGACACTGCGGCGAAGGAGGAGCTTGAAGCTGTTCTTGATGAGGACGAACTTGAACTTTTGTATGAGAACAAGGATGGAGATAAGAGGGAACGGGTTTATGAATTTAAGATTTTTACTTTTCTTAATAAGCTGATTAAATGAGCCATATCTGAGCGGAAATGACGTGTTGCATTTGTCACATACCGTAAGGCGGAACCGCCTGTGTAAATGTTCGGAGAAGGCTTATGAAGTATAGAATGGAGATTGATATGTCAAAGCTTAAGGTTGCGGTGCTTTTCGGTGGACAGTCATCAGAGCATGAGGTGTCCTGCCGTTCAGCACTCACTATAATACATAATATGGATAAGGAGCGCTATGAGCAGCTTCTTGTAGGAATCACAAAGGAAGGAAGATGGCTTTTAACCCCGAATGCGGAAGCTATTGAGGACGGAAGCTGGAGAAATGGGAGTACGGAGCTGATTCTGTCACCGGATACAACACATAAGGGCTTCATAGCGATGAAGGACGGAAGGTCTGAGGTTATAGCTGTCGATGTTGTATTTCCGGTACTGCATGGTCTGTATGGTGAGGACGGAACGGTTCAGGGAGTTCTTGAGCTTGCAAAAATCCCTTATGTAGGCTGTGGCGTTGTCGCTTCCGGCGTATCCATGGATAAGCTTTTTACCAAAATTATTGCTGCGACTGTGGGCGTAAAGCAGGCTGGGTATGAGGCTGTAAGACGCACAGAGCTTGAGCATATGGACATAGTTGTGGACAGGATAGAGAAGTCTTTGCCTTATCCTGTATTTATCAAGCCTGCCAACGCAGGTTCGTCCTGTGGTGTGAGCAAGGCAAAGGACCGGGAAGGTCTTATAAAGGGCTTGAAGCTTGCCGCACAGCATGACAGAAAGCTTCTTGTTGAGGAGACAATAGTCGGACGTGAGGTTGAGTGTGCCGTTCTAGGCGGTGAGAATCCTGAGGCTTCCGGTGTCGGTGAGGTTCTTCCGGCAGGCAACGCAGCCTTCTATGACTATGAGGCGAAGTATGCCAATGCCGATTCTAAGACAGACACACATCCTTCATTCCCGGAGGGCAAGGAGGATGAGATAAGAAGCGATGCGGTGAAGATTTTTAAGGCTGTCGACGGATATGGCCTTGCAAGGGTGGATTTCTTCTTAAAAGAGGACGGAACCGTTGTATTCAATGAGATAAATACACTTCCGGGTTTTACCTCAATCAGCATGTATCCTATGCTCTGGAACGAAAGAGGCGTCAATGTGACAGACCTCATTGATAAGCTTATTGAGCTTGCACTTAAGAGATTTTAGGAGGAACGTATGAGAAAGGATGCCCCGATAGGTGTGTTCGATTCGGGTGTGGGAGGTCTGACTGTTGCCAGAGAGATAATCAGACAGATACCGAATGAACGCATTGTATATTTTGGAGATACGGCGAGACTTCCGTATGGAACCAAGTCAAAGGACACGATAATACGTTATGCAAGGCAGATAGTGAAATTCCTTATGGATGAGGGCGTTAAGGCTATAGTTGTGGCATGTAATACGGCAAGCGCTTATGCTCTTGAGGAGATTAAGGACGAGATAGAGGTTCCGATAATCGGAGTGGTCAAGCCGGGAGCAAGGACAGCGGTTTCGGTTACTAAAAATAATCGTATAGGAATAATTGCCACAGAGGGAACGATAAACAGTGGTCTTTATACAAGACTTATCCATGAGGAGAATCCGGACATAGAGGTTGTCGGAAAGGCATGTCCGCTTCTGGTATCGCTAGTCGAGGAGGGGTGGCTTCATGACAGTATTACCGATCAGGTGCTGGAGCGCTATCTTGAGAGCCTTAAGCGGGAGAACATAGACACACTGGTGCTTGGATGTACACATTATCCGCTTCTTAGAAGCTCCATCGGAAAAATCATGGGCGATAAGGTCAACCTTGTGAATCCTGCGTACGAGACTGCACTTGAGTTAAAGCGTCTCCTTGCAAAAAAGGAGCTTGCCAACGTAAAGGATGTGGAGGAGCCTAGCGTCATGTATCGTTTCTATGTCAGCGATGCGGCGGAAAAATTTAAAAATATAGCTAATATGATACTTCCATTCGATATTGAGACGACGAAGCAGATCAATATTGATGAGTATTAAAAAGATTATGGTGTGAAGGATAAGTATTGAAGCTTAGACTTCACACATGTTTTTTCATTTTATTTAATTATGGGTAGTTTGAAAATTTACAAATGTGAACAGTATGAAGGATATGATTTATATTTTTGGGAAAATGCCATACCGATGAAACAGGCGGCATTTTGGAGAGAAACGCTGAATAGTTGGTTTATTGTTATACAATATAAATTGTGCCTGCATACATGATGTTCGCAGCAAGTTGTCCGGAAATGAGGAATAACATGAAAGAGAATATTGTTATATATATTACAGGCCTGCACAGCACAGGCTCAGATGATGATTCGGTGGAGATGATATACGCCGGAAAGCATTATTTCAGAAACGGAAAGCATTTTATAAAGTATCAGGAGAGTCTTGAGGACGGGCTTTTGACCGATAACATGATTAAGATTTCGCCTAAAGAGGTGGAGCTTGTAAAAAAAGGGCCCATGACCACCAACATGCTGTTCACCATCGGGGAAAAGAACCTAAGCTATTATGACACTCCATTTGGAAGCATGACAATGGGGATAGATACCTCCGATATGTGCATAACTGAGAATGATGGAGAGATGAATGTGGATATCCACTATAATCTTGAGATGAATGGGAATTATGTGGCGAAAAGCCATGTGGTCATAAAAGTCAGGGATGAAGATTAAAAAGAGTTTAAGACAACTGCCGCCGGAGCGCAAGCCTGACGGCAGTTCTCTTATACTTTAGGAAAATTTCTGTTATTGTGTACTGCGCACATCAGATGGCTTTATTCCATAATATTTTTTGTAGCAGGTTGAAAAGTATGATGGGGTCTTATAGCCGCAGTGTTCAGCTATATATTCAATGGAGAGAGCAGTCTCAGCAAGCAGTTTGTCAGCAAGCTTCATGCGCTGGGATAATATGTAGCTGTTAAAGTTGATTCCTACTTCCTTTTTAAAGAGCTGGCAAAGGTATACGCGGTCTATGAATGCAGCAGTGCTTACTGTGTCAAGATTGAGAGTGTCGTTCAGATGTTCATGTATATATGCAATGGCTGCCTTTATGTGTGGATTTTCATATTTTTCTATAAGATAATTCGAGTCAGAACCGTAGGCTCTGATAATATCTGCACCGATAAGAACTGTGGATTTGGCTGTGTGTGTTGTTATGAGCTGTTCGTTGTCCATGCAGCATTTGTGCAGGGAAATATGTTCCATGACAAGTATAAAATTGTAGATGGCAAGGTTTAACGATGACAGATAAGTGCGCTTAGCAGACGGCACAATGGTTAATTTCTCTGTTTTTTCAGTGAATACATCAATAGCTTCTTCTATATATCCGTCAAATAAAAGTGAGCATATATTTGAGTGATTATAATATTCTTCAGGCATCTTTATTACTCCATAGTCTAAATTTTCTAAAAGATAATCATAATAATTTAAAACATAAAAAGACTTTGATATGATAACATATCCTACGGTTAGTTGCAACTAACAAATTTAGCTATTATGGAGGACGATATGATAAAGAAGAGATTTTTGACAGGTGCAATGGCGCTTGCAATGAGTATGATGGTAATAACAGGGTGTGCATCAGGAAATGGAAGCAGTGAGTCGGGGACAACTGTGACCACAGCGCAGGAGAGCACAACACAGGAAAATAATCAGGACGGGACAACAACACAGGCTGTGTCCGAATCCGCCGGTGAGACAACAACAGACACAACAAGAGAGACTAAGGCTGAACAGGAGAGGGTTGTTGCATCGTCTGTTGCGGTGGTTCAGATATTAGATGCACTTGGAATACCTATGACCGGAGTTCCGACAAGCAGCTACGGGCTTCCAGAAAGTGTTGCGGATGCTGCAAGAATAGGAAATCCTATGTCGCCGGATATGGAAGTTATAACTTCACTTGAGCCGGATGTGATTGTATCAGTCGATTCACTTTCCGACGAGCTTAAGGACAGTTTTGATGGAACAGGTGCTGAGAGTGTTTTTGTAAATCTTTCAAGCTATGATGGCTTAAAGGAATCGATAAAACAGCTTGGTGAGAGATTTGGTGCACAGGATAAGGCAGCCGCTTTACTTGAAGGCTTTAGCGAGAAAGAAGCAGCGGTAGAAAAAGAGATAGAAGGCAAGGAAGGACCGAGTGTACTTATCATATTCGGTGCCGGAAGCAGCTTTATGGTATGTTCGGAAGATACATATGTCGGTGACCTTGCAAAGCGTGTTGGCGCTGTCAATATAATTCAGGATGCGCCGGCAGCTTTCTCACCTGTTGATATGGAATATCTGGCAAGCTGTAACCCAGAGTATATTCTGTTCATGGCGCATGCAAATCCGGACGAGTCACTTGAAGCATTTAAGACAGAGTTCGAGAGCAATGAGGCATGGCAGAATTTTGATGCGGTTAAGAATGATAAGGTTATAGCGCTTCCGACAGGATATTTTGGCATGAGTGCTAATCTTCAGGCGGCAGATGCGCTTTGGCAGCTTGTTACTATTTTATATGGAACAGAGGGTTAGGCAAAATGAAAAGAAGAAGCGCATTTGTTGTTATGACGCTTTTACTTATCACTTCCGTCCTGATTGCAATAAGGGTCGGAAGCGTGTCTGTGACGTTAGAGGATATTGTTAAGGCTTTTACCACCGGTGCGAAGGGTACACCTGGAATCGTGCGTGATATAAGGATTCCAAGAGTTCTGATGGCAGTTATGGTAGGTGCTAATCTGGCAGTTTCGGGAGTGCTATTGCAGGGAGTCATGAAAAATCCGATGGCAGATCCGGGAATTACGGGTATATCAAGCGGAGCAAGCGTCATTGTCATGATAGTGATGCTGTATTTTCCGGGAAAGGCAGCCAGCCTTCCGTTGTTTGGCTTTATCGGAGGAATAGGTGCATGTGTTGCTATATATGCACTTGCATGGAAGGACGGACTTTCCGCAGTAAGAATTGTGCTTGCAGGTGTGGCAATCAATTCAATGCTCGGCGGTGTGACGAGCCTCATATCACTGCTTAACAGTGAAAATCTTCAGGGAGTATTAAACTGGCTCAACGGAAAGCTTGGAGGCAAGAGCTGGACTCAGGTTAAATGGATGGGAATATACACGTTTTTGGGGCTTGTGGCTGCTAATCTTCTGCCAAGATGCTGTGATCTGCTCGCATTAGGTGATAAGAATACGAGAAGTCTTGGCTATAATCCTAATCTGCTTCGCATAATTATATCCGCTGTGGCAGTGTTTCTTGCCGGAATATCAACAGCTTATGTAGGTGTAATAGGCTTTATCGGGCTTATTGTGCCGCATATATCGAGGATACTTATGGGCTCGGAGCATAAGTTTCTCGTTCCTTTTTCGGCTGTTATGGGTGCAACAGTGCTTCTTATAGCTGATACAATAGGAAGAACAGTTATAGCTCCGTATGAGATACCTGTCGGTGTAATCACAACAGTGTGCGGAGGACCTTTTTTTCTTTATCTTTTAAGAAAGGACAGTAAGGGATATGGAAATTAGAAAGCTATGTTTTTCATATGGAGACAAGAGCTTCATGGAAGGGCTGTCAGCGGATATTGAGAAAGGAAAAATAACAACCATACTAGGGCCGAATGGTTCGGGCAAATCGACACTGCTTAATCTGCTTATAAAACAGCTAAAACCGAGGAGCGGAGATATAGCTGTTGACAATAAGAGTATATATTCAATGTCTGTGAAAGAAATTGCAAAGCATATTGCCATGGTTCACCAAGCTAATACAGCACCGGCTGATATTACAGTCAGACGGCTTGTGGAGTATGGACGTATGCCTCATCAGACAATGTTCTCATCGGATGACAAGGATGCAAAGGAGATTGTTGACTGGGCATTGGAGGTGACGAGGCTTACAGGCATGGCAGACAAATGTGTAGGACAGCTTTCGGGCGGAGAGCGGCAGCGTGCGTGGATTGCAATGGCGCTGGCGCAGAAGACAGATATACTTTTTCTGGATGAGCCTACGACATATCTTGATGTATTTTATCAGCTCGAAGTTCTTACATTGGTGAAAAAGCTTAACAGGGAATACGGTATGACTATTGTAATGGTACTGCACGATATCAATCAGGCGATGCAGTTTAGCGACAATCTCATAATAATGAGTAAGGGGTGTGTACATTACAGGGGGAATGTGCGTGATGGGATAACCGCAGAAAGATTAAAAGAGATATATGGCATAAACGCCAAAATTTTATGGTCAGAAGAAAATAAATGTCCATTCATGATTCCGATTGTGAGTGGGTGAGAAAGGAAAATATATGGGAAAGAATATTTTAGTTGCTTATTCTAGCAAAACAGGTAATACAAAGAAGCTTGCGGAGGGAATTTTAGACGGGATAAAGAAAATGGAAGGCGGTGTCGTTGATACTGCTGACATTGTAGATATAAAAGATATAAAGGACATCAGTGAAATTGATAAATATGATACAGTGATTGCAGGCTATTGGGTTGATAAGGGCGGTGCGAACGAGGAAGCAGCGGTATTTCTTAAAAAAATTACCGGAAAGAAGGTCGGCATATTTGCAACACTCGCATACTGGCCGGATTCGGAGCATGGATATAACTGTGTGACAGCCGGGGAGAATCTTGTAAAAGAGAATAATCATGTCATCGGCAAATTTGTATGTCAGGGTAAGCTTGATGAGAAGATTGAGGCAATGTTTGACAAGCTGCCGGAAGGAAACCCACATAGGACAACACCTGAGAAGAAAAAGAGATACAAAATATCAAGGAACCATCCTTCAGCGGCAGACATTGCTTCGGCAGCGGAAATGTTTTGCGAAAGGATAGAAGCGGATGTTTAAGGAGCGAATAAAGACGCACCATAGCGCAATGAGCGAAGGAAAGAAGTACATGGCGGGAATGTCAACTGTGGATGCAGTCTTAGGCAATGATAACTGTCATGGAAGGCAGGATGCCACAATATATGTGCACGTTCCGTTCTGCAACAAAATATGCAGCTTCTGCAATATGCGAAGAAGCCTTAGAAAGCCGGAAGAGGACTACAGTGACCTTATTGTCAAGGAGATAGAAAATTATTCAGGATTGCCATATATAAAAAGTACTGTATTTGATTCGGTGTATTTTGGCGGCGGTACACCGACCACACTGTCTGGCAAAAATCTGAGCCATATAGTGACTGTGCTTAAGGAAAAGCTTAATTTTACGGCAGATGCAGAGTTCTCTGTGGAGACTACGGTGACAGAGCTTACAGATGACAAGCTCGATGCGCTCGTTGCCGCCGGTGTCAACCGCTTTTCTGTCGGTGTACAGACCTTTGATGACGAAGGCCGAAGAAAGATGGGGCGTATAGGAAGCGGTGCAGCGGCATATGAGAAGCTTAAGAGGATAAAGAGCTATGGTGGTGTGACAGTGAGCATGGATCTTATTTATAATTATCCTGAGCAGACAATGGAGAGCCTGTATAGTGATTTAAGTAAAATAGTAAGTCTTGATCTTGACGGATTTTCAATGTATTCACTCATCAATATGAAAGAGGCATCCATCGATAAAGCGCAGGATGAAGAAAATGATGAGAGGATGTTTTTTGCGATTGCGGATAGAATGAAAGAGGAAGGCTATCATTTCCTTGAGCTTACCAAGATGGTAAAGAGTGATAAGTATAAATATATAATGAACAGACACAAGGGTGCAGATACGCTTCCACTCGGTGCAGGAGCAGGAGGCAGTGTAAATCATCTTGCCATGATGAATCCTATTGATATGGACGAGTACAGGAAAAGCATAGATGAGTTCGACAGACGTGCCGGAATGCTCTTTATACCTGAATACGATAATATTACTATATTCAAGGGCGACTTACAGACCATACATCTGCCTGAAAATGAAGCCATGTACAGAGATTATGGTGAATATATCCGGTTCAGGGACAGGCTTTTTGAGGAAGGGATGATAGAGCTCAAAGATGGCGGAGAATATCTGCTCACGGACAAAGGCATATTCTGGGGGAATACGATTTCAAGAGAATTATCGGCGTTAATAGGATGATATTTTATGCAATAGGGTTCGGGTGTCAGAATATGCTCTGTGAACCTAGCTGTGTACCGGTTATCTTATATGTGATACCGAAAATAAAATAGTTGAATTTTTCTTCAAAAATGGTAAAATATACGAGTATGACATTTTTACATAGGGAGGTACACTATGCCAGCTTGGTTAATAGTAATTTTGTCCATTCTTGCGGTGGTGCTTGTAGCATTTATCGTTCTTCTGATATTGGGCGGCAGATTACAGAAAAAGGCTAATTCACAGCAGGAGGCTCTCGCTTCGGCGGCACAGACAGTCTCGATGCTTATCATTGACAAAAAGAAATTGAAAATTACGGAAGCCAATCTTCCGAAGGTAGTAACTGATCAGGTTCCTAAGTACGCGCGTCGTGCTAAGTTCCCGATTGTAAAGGCAAGAGTTGTGGGCGGTGGAAGCAAGCCTATGAACCTTATTGCTGATGCAGCGGTTTTTGACATTCTTCCTGTAGGAAAAGAGTGTAAGGTAGTAGTCAGCGGTATCTATATCACAGAGATTAAGAGTGTCCGCGGCGGCGTGATACCGGCTCCGCCTAAGAAGAAGGGGCTCGCAGGACTTATGCAGAAGGCTTCAAGAAGGGCTAAGGATTCCACCAAGGACAAGCCTGCTAAGGCAGATAAGAATGCGGCGGCAGACAATGGCAGGAAGGCTAAGAAGAGTAAGTAATAAATTGATACGGTTAGTCTTGGCACTATAATATGAAATATAAATAAGCTCACGCACATTAGTTCAATGTGTGTGGGCTTATTTTTTTAGCATGGCTCATAAAAGAGTTTTTAATAAAAGTTATTGGGCTATAAGCACCTTTTTTCCTTCAAATGCAAAGCCGTAATGTTGTATGCGGGATTTTGGTATTTCAACTTCTATGATAACTATTAAGAAGCTCCTTCTTAACATCATACAACTTGTCTGAAAGGTCAACATGTATCTCCTGCGGATTCTCAAAACGTCTTGATTCATCCCAGAGAGTGTTAAGCTCCTTCTTGCAGTATGCCTGGATATCCATGACTGCCGGTGTCTCATATACACATTCACCCTTTAGGAATACAGGAACCATAATCTCGCGGACTGTGTAGGTGCCGCCCTTTAACAGGGTTTTCTTCCAGGTGTGTACAGGGTCGAAAATCATCAGGTCTTTATTTTCGTCGAAGTGCTCGTCGGCAAAGGCGATGAGGTCAGCCTTAATCTTGCCGTTCTCCTTGTCATAGAGACGGAATACTGTCTTGTTGCCCGGATTGGTAATCTTCTCTGAGTTTTCGGAGAGCTTAATCTTAGGAATAAATTCGCCGGTCTTTTCATCCTGTACCGCGGCAAGCTTGTATACACCGCCGAATGCAGGACAGTCCTTGGCTGTGATGAGGTTGGTGCCGACACCCCATGAGGTGATGGCTGCGCCCTGATTCTTGAGTGAGGAAATGAGGTACTCATCAAGGTCACTTGAAGCGGAGATAACGGCGTCTGTGAATCCGGCGTCATCAAGCAGCTTGCGCGCCTTCTTTGAGAGATATGCAAGGTCACCGGAGTCAAGTCTTATTCCGTAGAAGTTAGACTTTATGCCGGCCTCCCTCATCTCCTTGAATACGCGGATTGCGTTAGGCACACCGGAACCTAAGGTGTCGTAGGTGTCAACAAGAAGTATGCAGGCGTCAGGGTAGAGCTCAGCGTATTTCTTGAAGGCTGTGTACTCGTCAGGGAAGCTCATTATCCAGCTATGTGCATGGGTACCCTTTACAGGGACGTTAAACATCTGGCCTGTGAGAACGCAGCTTGTGCCGATACAGCCGCCAATCATTGCGGCGCGCGCACCGTAAAGACCTGCGTCCGGACCCTGCGCACGGCGCAGACCGAACTCCATAATACCGTCACCGCCGGCGGCATATACAACTCTTGAAGCCTTTGTTGCGATAAGGCTCTGGTGGTTTACAATGTTCAGAAGCGCAGTCTCGACAAGCTGTGCCTCCATAATAGGTGCGATAACCTTCACAAGCGGTTCACGCGGGAATACAACCGTTCCCTCGGGAATAGCGTAGATATCGCCGGAAAAACGGAAGTTGAGGAGGTACTCTAGGAAGTCCTCATCGAACAGCCTGGTGCTCCTAAGGTAGTCGACATCCTCCTGTGAAAAGTGCAAGTCCTTGATATATTCTATAGCCTGCTCAAGTCCGGCAGCGATGGAGTAGCTGCTGTCAAAAGGATTTTTGCGGAAAAATGCATCAAATACAACTGTAGGGTTAGTGTGGTTCTTAAAATAACCCTGCATCATGGTAAGCTCATATAAATCGGTGAGCAGAGTTAAATTTCTTGAATCGCTCATATTGAACCTTCTTTCTGCGATATTATCGCGGGGGTAGTGAATAGTGTTGTTTTTTATGTTTATTTTATGGCATTGTTAAAATATTAACGAAAACATTGCTTTTATCAAGTGATGTCAATGGACAAAACAGCCTGTAAGTAGCATTTGTATGGCTCAATTGCTGCGTTTTTGGCTTATTAAGTCCTGTTAATATATTAACATTACAATTATTATACACGAGTCTGTGAAGAATGCAAGGACAAATACTTGCTGTTGTTTTATTGTGGGTATTTTATGTTGGAATTGCTTTTATATACCCATAGCTGTTTATTGAGCGGCATTTATTACCGGCGTGGAGGGTATATTTTATACATTTATATGCTCTATGCCCGGACAGCGAAGATTTTGTGGGTATAAATTGTATATTAGGACTGCATATACCCATGCAAGTATATTTTAAGTGTATATTATTGAATTTCGCATTGTTTGCGGGGTATAAGTTTGAAAGAAAAAATTTCAAACTATTTATTGGTGGTAGTACTGCAAGCAATGCTTGCGGTATGCAGGGGTATATAAATGAAAATAAGTTATATATACCCATAGCTGCGCATTATGTCACATTTTAGTATCGGTATGCATATATTGTGTAGGTGCATTAGCCGGAGCATAATAGGATATATTTTGCTAATAGTATTGTCTAATTATGTTTTTTGAAATATAATCAGAACATACAGTAAAATGCATGTCAGGTGTGTGCAGGATTATGGCTGCATGGGCTGCGGCCGGTGCTGTGGAAAATGGGGGGATGTTGATGTACAGATACATAACAAAAAATAAATGAATGTACGTGTTCTACGTGAGCTTGTTATATCGGTGGCGCATAAGCTGTCGGATGACATGGTTGGAAGGTATGATGAGGTGGTGACCTTAAAGAAGGTAATATAGCAGCAATTACAGGTAATTGAAAATTCAGTGCGTGACTGCAGGATATTGTACGGTAGATTTGAGCTTTGAAATTACCCGGAAAATAATAAAAAAGTATCAGGAGAGAAATGACATGCTAAGATTGATTATCACAGCTTTATTTTTGGTAGTATTTTTTATATTCAGTATTCCGATGTTCGGCATACTGTGGATTATCGGCAAATTCAACAAGCCGAAGAAGGATATCCTTGCGCTGAGAATCGTGCAGTGGGCGTTTAAGGTAATCAGATTCCTGTGTGGGGTCAAGACAACAGTTATCGGATATGAGAATATTCCGAAGGATGAGCCGGTGTTATTCGTAGGCAACCACAACAGCAATTTTGACACAATTATAGTATACTCAATGCTTCCAGGACTTACGGGCTTCGTTGCTAAGAAGGAGATGGAGAAGATACCGCTTCTTCACCACTGGATGAAGCTTCTGTACTGTCTTTTCCTTGACAGAAAGAATATCAAGGAGGGACTTAAGACCGTGCTTCAGGGTATCGAATATATCAAGAATGGTATATCGATAACCATTTTCCCGGAGGGAACCAGAAGCAGGACCGGGGAAATGGCACCTTTCAAGGAGGGAAGCCTTAAGTTCGCGGAAAAGACCGGCTGTAAGATAATTCCGGTTGTGCAGAACAATACCAGACAGATTATGGAGGCACATTCTCCGTTCATCAGAAAGACACACACGGTTCTTGAGTTCGGTGAGCCTATAGATGTCAAATTGCTTGACAAGGAGCAGAAGAAGTTCCTTGGCGCGTATACTCAGGAGATTATCCAGAAGATTTATGATAAAAATAAGGCGTTAGTGTAGATATAGGACAGGGGTCAGGTGGGTGATGGGACAGGGGTCAGGTACATGTCCCAGTTCTGGGACACGTACCTGACCCCTGTCCCATCACCCCTGTCCCAACCACCTGACAAGAAACGGAGTATATGTTATGGGAGAAAAGATTAAGGAAATGTTCCCTCTCTGCGATGAGGAGGGCAATTTTACAGGTGAGCTTAAGGAGAGAAGTGCGGTGCACCGAGATGGCGATTTGCATGGTGGGTCGCATATATGGATAATGGAAAGGCATGAGGGACGCATATGTGTGCTCCTGCAGAAGAGAAGCGATGACAAGGATTCGTTTCCGGGCTGTTATGACTGCTCATGTGCCGGGCATGTCGATGCGGGCGAGAGCTTTATAAGCACGGCGGTAAGGGAGCTTTCGGAGGAACTGTCCGTCAAGGCGGATGAGGCTGAGCTTGAATTTCTTTTCAAGCAGCGCGTAGGCGGCGAATATATCTTTTACGGTGAGAGGTTTGACAACAATGAGGTCAATTTTGTGTACCTTCTGAGAAAACATGTTGATATCGGGACGCTGGCTTTTCAGAGGGAGGAGATACAAGGACTGTGCTGGAAGGATGCGGAGGAGGTTCTTGCGATTCTTAGGCGGCAGGATGCGCGGGAGGCAGCAGGGGAAAAGGATGTGTACGCGCCGGGAAGCTATTGTATATGGACGCATGAGTTTGAGAGAGTGCTTGAAATGGTTAAGCGCTCATCTTAAGCGGCTTTGCAATGGTTCCGATATTGTAATCCTTATACATCAAATTAAACACCTCCATACTCTAAAGGTACTTTAAAGTATGGAGGTGATCAAGTTATTTTTCTATTATGCATGAGTGGGTCTTGGTTTTTTTGTCATAGCTGATACCGACTAAAAGGATATTATCGGTATAGCTTTTAATTGCAGAAGGATATTTTTTTTCTTTAATCTGATTAATTGCGGTATAGGCATTATGATTCCATTTAAGCTCTACGAGTAGTGCCGGGTACGTTGTAGAGTACATCGGCTTAGGAATAAATACGAAATCTGCAAAGCCGCGTCCCGAAGGAAGCTCACGTATCGGCTTAAAATAATATTCCATGGAGCTTAGGTATGCTATTGTGAGCACACTGCTGAGAGAATTTTCATCATTGTATTCAATGGTGGACACATATTCGGAATGTATTTTTTCAATATATTCGGCAACCGTGCCGCCGTCCATATCCAGAGTTGCTTCAAGCAATTCCTTTGAGGCTTTCTGGTATTCAATAAATTCACTCCATTTTGATTCCTCAAGAACAGACGCAAATTCGCTCCTGATTTCTTCGTTAGGAATAAATGCCATGCGTGTTCTGGAATGGTACGCAAGGTAGCCAAGATGAATAAGTGCGGTTATCACATCATCTTTATTTTTGAAGGTGGACATATCATTCTGAAAGGATTTGGTATTTATCACAATACCATCACCGGACATCATGGTAATAATCGCGGTTCTAAGACCGTCAAAATCCATGTTAATGAGTGGCTTTATCGCTTCATAGGTTCCGGTATCAGACCAATAGCTTGTAAATTCCCTTCTTTTCATAACACTTACTACCGCCTTGGGATTATAGACATGGTAATCGGAGAGCAGGTAGCCGTCATACCAGCGTTTTACGGAAGTATAGTCGATATTATAGCATTTGCACAAGCTCTGAACCTCATTGTCGGTAAAACCGATATATGGTGCGAAGCTGCCGGCATCGAGCATGGTATATTCCTCAAAATTATTGAGTGCGGACTGGGTCTTTAACTTTTTGATAGGAAGGATACCTGTAAGGTAGGCAAGGTGGATGTATTTCGTAGGTTCTGTTACCTTAAACATTCCTCTCAAAAAATTGATATATTCATTCTGGACTTTAAGATTAGAGGAAGCTTCTCTTATAAGCACATCCCATTCATCTATAATAACAATGAATTTATCGCCGCATGCAGCATTTATACATGACATCGCGCCATAGGCAGTCTCAGTATTATCGGGAATGATGGAAGGATATTCAGCCCTGAGCTCATCAAGCAGGTGCCTATTGATGTAGGAAACCGTCTGCTCCGCAGATTTGGCGTCCATCATACACCACTGTACGTCAAAATGTATCACATTATATTTATTCAAATGCTTTCTGAAGGAAGGCTTTTTTCCTATGTCCAGCTTTTCAAACATCGCTGCAGAATCACAACCTTTGCTGTAATATGCCGACAGCATATTGGCTGTTATGGACTTACCGAAGCGGCGTGGTCTGCTGTTACAAATAAAGGCATCATCCGTATCTATGACATCGTTGGTGATGTCAAGAAGATTAGTTTTATCAACGTATATTTTTGAATTCAGTGCAACTAAAAAAGCACTATTTCCTGGGTTTAAAAACCTGCCCATAACAATCCTCATTTCTGAGCGGTGTTCGTTTTACCGCTACATGTGCTTACTGACCCTGCAATCTATAGAAGAATATTATTCTGCTGTAGATTATACAGTTACATATATTGACAGTCTATCATTTAGAGAAAAAAATATCAAGAATTATACAAAAATTCATTGCCCATAACCATGCTTAGACGCGGAGAGTTTGATAGTGTAATATTGCATTGAAATTACATTGTTCGTAAACCTAAAATCATGGAAAATATAATATGCATGACCATCCAAATTTATGACATTGCTTACCTGAGAAAATGAGTAAAATGTCATGGAAATTGACAGTATATTATGCTAATATAAAATTACGATTAAAGTAATGTATTGTGAATGAAGCACATAACAAAAATGCAAAGAAAAGGAGGAATTTCACATGGCAAAAACACTTAAAAAGGTTATGGCTGTGCTGCTTGCAGGTCTTGTAACCGCCACTGCCCCTGTGAATGTGTCCGCGGCGGCAGCCTCAGAGGATGGACATGTCGTATTCGGCGGGTATGGACAGCGCTCAAGCTGTGAGGTGCAGTTTGACAAGAGCATAACCTCAATAGTAGGCTACGGCAGGCAGGCTGATATTGATGTGAGCGGTACGATAAAGCTTAAGTATCAGTGGGATGAGGGCTACGATTCGGAGTTCACATCGGGAAGCGGCTACGCGGAGGTCGATTCTGCGGTGGATGGCCTGACGGTGGAGGTGCGCCACATTAAGACAACAGGGCGCACAATATTGTTCAAGATTATTCTGAGCAATGGTGAAAATGAAATTGGAAGTGCTGAGATATCATACTATGTTGATGAGTATGGACAGATATTTTAGAGCTTAAAATTAAGAGGCAGCCACGGTTTTACCTGATTATAGGGTGAAGCCGTGGCTAAAATATTATGTGGGAGAGAAAATAATACTGGCAAGATGTTCTAAGAACTCTGATATAGGCTTTCTATACGTCCGCCACAGAAGCAGGCATACATCCTTGTATGCATTGCTTCTGAACCGGCATCCGTGTCGGTTCTGGCTAGTGTGTGAACAGAGTTCTAAGAACATCTAAGCTTCTTCCAAAAGTCGTGATATGCATAAATATAATACGTTATACATGCTAAGTTTATAGCACATGTTTTGACCCCAACATCATGTTATCAGAGAACCTGCAAAGGGGATAATAAGTCATTGTGGATGTCACATTTAGAGTATATAATAAAGTTTAAGAAATATTGATATGATTATATGAAAAGTTAATGTTAAATTGTATTTAAAATATAGTGTAGGAAGTAGGACATTGTCTGCGGTATTTTGGAGAGGGATTGATAGATGGGAATATATTTTATTGCCTGTAATATCGCAGCAGAACGCCAAAATACGCAGAGGATAAATATGTACAGCGCGGTCACCGGATATACAGGTGACGGAGAGGGGAATGATTTTATTTGACATACAGTTATATAGGAAAAATGGCAGCATATGAGCGTGACAGGCAGGGAGTATCTGCTGAGACTATCTGCAAGGGTCTGTGCGACTTGGATATATATAATAGTTTTGAAAAAGGGGAGGACGTCGGTGATATCCATGTTGTGAGGATGGTGCTTCAAAGACTTGGAATAAGCGCAAGTCTTGCCGGCAGATATCTTTGCCGGGATGAGTATGATGAGATATATGCCAGATTCAATATACTGGAGCTTCTGAGGGCAGGCAGGCTCGAATCGGCAAAGAAGGCTGTAGAGGAGTATGAAAACCGATATTGTGTAAGAGGTAACCGGCTTAATATGCAGTTCATGACATACATGAATGCAAGAATAGCACAGCTTGATGGAGATACAGTTGAGGCACTGTGCATGTACAAAAAGGCAATCGGTTATACCATAGAAGATTACGGTGTGGCTGAAATTACCTGCATATCGATATACGAGTATTTTATGCTTGCCAATATTGCACAGCTGAACGCAGCGCTTGGAAATTATATGGAGGCGGAAAAGCTGTATGAGAGACTTCTTGCATATTGTCACAGAAGAAATTCAGACTGTTGGACTATGGCGTGCGTTTATCCGAAAACAATCTGTGAAATGCTGGATATAAATTCACCGGAACGCATGGGAGATTATGACAGGCAGGTATGGCTTAATGAATGTAATGCTGCCCTAAAAGTTCTCAGTGACACGTCAAGACTTCACTATATATGTCCGCTGTTAAATAAAAGGCATACCTTGCTGGAGCTTCTTGGAGAAGCGCCGGATAGACAGTGGGATGATTTCCTTGAACATTATGAGTGGCTGAGAAATAAGTATCATATAAAAGGAGAGCTGTTAGAGTGGTATCCGTATTATAACAGCGATTGGGAGTTCTATCCTGTCGAGAAGCTTATCAACGAGCGGAGAAAACTATATGGCATGACCATCGAAGAGCTTGCCGAAGGAGTATGTGCACCAGAGACAGTCAGCAGAATAATCAACAGGAGAGTTTCGCCTAAACGCAGTACAGTGGAAGCACTTCTTGATAAGCTGGGGCTTAGAGGGGTGTTGTTGGAGGACGTTATGGTGTGTGATGACTGGGAGACGCATAGAATATGGGATGATATGGTACATGCCCAGGCAATAGATGATTATGTTACAGGCAGAAGGTTGAACGAAAAAATAGCGAAAAAACTTGATGTAAATATCCCTATAAATCGTATGCTTTTAGAGTATGTGAATGTTGGCGCAGATAAGGGAATAGAGAAAAATAATTATGAAAAATATGCATTACTGCATGAGAAAATGTTAGGTTTTAATATTGAGAATATAGAAAAGCTGACAATTTTTACACGAATAGAAACAATGGTTATAAATAGATATTTTTACTGTATGGATAAGGTAAAAAATTACACAAAGCTTGGAGTATATGAAAGCATGTGTAATACTTATCTAAGCGATTCAGGTAATGACAGAGCATCTGCAACTAATTTTGAGGGTACATTAACGCGTTGTGCAAGTTATACAGGTAATGCAGCACGTTTTACGGATTCAAATAATTATTCTGAATGGGGCATAAATTTGGAGTTGAATTGTGAAAGAATGCATTGCTTATCCACCATTATATACTGCATTCCGTGGAATAATGCGGAATGCGGAAGAAATGTTTCCGGTGATGACATAAAAATGTGTGAATGTGCCTACTGGGTGGCATGGATGCTCAATGAAAAAGGAAGAATGAATTTTTATAATCGTTGGATTGAAAAACATAGTGAAAAATGATTATCTTTATATATCATTATAGCATCTGGTATTATCTTCATCAGAGCACACAGATACATTACTGTTATTCAAATTATTGATAAAGCTGTTATCAAATATTATTGAGATATTAAAGACAATAAGTAAAAGTGCAATAACTGAACGTAAATTTTTCTTCATAATATAGTACCCCTTTCGTGCTTATGTGAGATGTAAAAAGGTTTTCATATACTTGCCTATACTATACAGTGCAAGTAATGTCCATGACATTGGAGGCTAAAAAAACAGGGTTCAATGTCATGGACAATCAAGCAAAAATAGTATAACATTGGCGTATGGTTTAAATCATACGTCGGGTGGGAAGCGTAATGCTATTATGGGAAGAATGACTGCAGCGTATTTTCATAGATTAGTTAGGGGGAAAGTTTGAAAAATACATTATAATGATGAGGATTTCAAGATGGTAAAAACATTCAAAAAAGTTATGGCTATGTTACTTGTGGGTATTGTAACATTTATTACACCTGTAAATGTATTTGCGATGCCGAATGCAGATGATGGAATTATGACTTTGGGGTATGGGCAGCACGACAATACTACTGTTGGGTTTACCAAATCAATATCTGTAACAATCTTGCCTAATGTGACTTTTAATGTTGGTGTTAATGGTGAAATATTTCTTAATTATGAGTGGGATGAAGGTTATGACTCACGATTTACATCTGGAAGCGGATATGCATCGGTTTTTTCTGTACCAGATGGTATTGCACAGGATGGATGGACAGCTGAAGTTCGTCATATAACAACAACAGGGCGTACAATATTATTTTAAATTGTGGTATTTAGAAATGGGAAAGAAGTAGGAAGCAGTGATATTTCTTATTATGTTGATGAATATGGTCAGGTGTTTTGATTGCTAAATAAAAATATTGCGGTCTTGCTTGAACTACATAGTAAGACAGCATTCAAAAATATTATACGAGGAGGAAGATAATTATGAAAGGTTACAAGAAAACTTCTGAAATTTTAGGCTGCATAGCTGTATGGCTATGCCTTTTTGCGTTTGTGGCAGCAGGCTGTAGTGCAAAAGGCGGGAATAGTGTTGGTACCGCGGATGGACAGACTGAAACGGATAGTTCATTGTCAGAGGGGCAGACGGTGGACAGCACATACTGGGAGAATGCTGACTTATACACATGGCGACTTGAGGACGATGGAAAATGGGAACTGCCTGAGAATATAAGGTTGATAGATACTTTTTTTATTGGGGATAAGCTTTTTTGCAGTGATGGAGATTTAAACATGATTGAGGAAGGAGAAGAGGGAGGAATATCCGTCTATTCTCTTACCGACAAAAAGACAGTTGAGATTGAATTTTCAAAGATTGAAAAATTGATAAATGACGAGCTTGGAAGCTATTCATATATGTATATAGATAAGCTGTATGAAGGAGATGATGGCAGGCTGTATATGCTAGCAGAGGCAGCGGATGTTAACAATAATTATATATCCTTTATTTTGAAATATAATTATGAGGATGAGACAATTGAGGCTATGAGATTGAGTGCGGATATGCCGGAGAGGAACAATCCAAGGCAATTAAATCTCGCACAGGATTTTGTTGTTACGGCAGATGGCTATTATTACGTCAGGGACTATCAAGGGCTTAATATAGTTGACCATGATGGCAATGTTACACAATTAGCTGGAGTGAACGGACGTGTATTCAGTTATGACTCATCAGCATGGTATAGTGCTTATTACGCAGATGATTATGGAATATTCAGAATAGATGAGAAGGGAAATGTGATAGAGCGAAAGTTCAGCTTCCCATTAGGAGATATATTAGGAAGTGTTGCCGGCAGGATATTTGTGAAGGGAGAGAGTGGAATATTAGTGTATGATGTGGAAAAAGAAACCACGGATACATTATTTAGGTGGACGGATGTTGATACTGTAAGTAATGACGTAACTAATGTATATCTGATAGATGATTCGTGCATAGCAGTTATGTATAATGATAAAAGCGACAAGACAGGCAAGACTTTTGAATATGAATTTGTCGGACGTGTGAGCAGGGCGGATATTACGGAAGAGGACAGGGAAGAGCTTGTAATAGGCTGTATGTATACACCTGTGTTGCTTGAGCGTAACATAGTAGAATTTAATAAAAGCCAGCAGAAGTATCATGTATCGATAAGGGCATATAATGACAGAAGCAATGAGGTAACTACGGAGGAAGCGACAACAAGACTTCATCTTGACCTTGCCTCCGGAAATGCACCGGATATGCTTAATCTGCAATATTTAGATATTTACAACCTTGTCGATAAAGGTGTAATAGATGACCTCAGACCATATTTTGACAGAGATACAGAAATAGACATACAGGATTATGTAGAATCTGTTGTCGAGGCATGTACGATAGACGGTGTGCTTGTCTCTGTGCCGTTGGAGTATGCTATATATTCATATTTTGGAAAGGCAGACATGGTGGGTGAGAGTGCAGGCTGGACAATAGATGATGTGGCAGAGTGCCTTAACAATAATCCGGGCAGTGTATTTTCTACATGGACAAGGGAATTTATGCTGGCAAGAATTCTGCAATATTCGATTGATACATTTATAGACAGTGATAGTGGAACCTGTGATTTTACAACCAAAACCTTCGATGAGCTGCTTGATATAATAGAACCGCTTCCGAGTGAAGCAAATTATTCGCCGGTAGAAGAAAAGACAAGTCTTATAAACAATATAAATTTGTATAATTTTGAAGTTATACAGGAATATTATGCCAAATATGGTGACGATATTATAATTAAAGGATATATTACTGCTGATGGAAGAGCATGCCATAATCTCTCAGTAACAGATGCATATTCAATTGTTTCGACTTCCGGCTGTAAGGACGGAGCATGGGAATTTATCAAGTTCTGTCTTATAAATGATAATTCCAGTATTGGATGGTTTTCCTCTAATAAACAGAGGCAGCAGGAGATGATTGATGAAGAGCTTGCACATGCAGGAGAGGAGAAGCGCAGTACATTTTACACGGAGCAGGGATCTGTAAATTACCATTATGCTACGCAGGGAGAGATAGACACGGTGATGAATTTGATAGAAAATGTGGAGCTGTCTCCGTCATATAGCAGTGGGATAAGCAATATCATTAAGGAAGAACTTGACAGCTACTTCCTGGGCGGCAGGTCTAAGGAGGAGACTGTGGCAATTATACAGGACAGAGTTCAGCTCTATCTGGATGAGAGGAAATAAGTTACAAGGAGAGGTAATTTAACGAAAAGTAACAGTAAACTATCAGATATTTATTGCAATGGTTTTTGTGATGTACGGAGGTAGAGTGTGTATCGATATATTATTAAAAACAAAGGATTATATTCTGTGTATGCGATTTTGCTTGTTGTTTCTTCTACGATGAGTGTTTTCTTTGCGTTCGTTTTAAGCGAGATTATGAATTGTGCTGCGGAAGGAAATCTGCAAAGGCTTATGAGGGTATTGATTGTTGGAATTGTTTTTTTATTAGTGACTGTATTTTCTGAATTCTTTTATGGTATCACAAAAAACAAGCTGATATGTAAAGCCAGACAGGACTTAAAGCATGATTTATTTGATAGGATTCTGCACAAAAATGTGACTGATTTTGAGAGCAGGAATACAGGGGATTACATGAATGATTTGCAGAATAATCTCAATATGTATGAGGAGTTGTATTTCAATAATATCTTACAGATACCTATGATTGTATTTTCATTTTTTGTGGCGGTAATCACCTGTATATATATATAAAGCCATTGATGCTTTTACTGATACTTGTGATAGGTGGTTTTACGGCACTGGTTGTAAAGCATACTGGAAAGATGCTGGAACGGAGTACAGGAGGCTATGCAGAACAGTCTGCATCTTATTCGGGAGAAATTAAGGATGATTTTCGCGGCTATCGAATCATCAGTTCTTATCACCTATATGATGAGATAATCAGAAGGCATGAGCAGGCTAATGAAAAGCAGGAAAAGGCAAAAGAGATAAACGGCAATGACAAGACTTTATTCCTTTGCCTAAATGAACTTGCTGGGCTGACATCTACAGTGATTATCATGGCACTTGCAGCTTATTTCGCAATTAAAGGAAGCTTTACCGTTGGAATAGTCATTGCGTTCGGACAGCTTTCCGGGAAAATTATTTCTCCCATTATGACCGCATCGGATACTTGGATTCGATTCAAGTCATCCAAAAAGCTGACAGAAAAATATATGGCTATCCTTTATAGCGAAGAAGATAATCATCCGAAGCGAGAAAAACAGGCTGTATACGGAGATATTAGACTGACGAATGTTTCTCTTATTTTTAACGAGACGAAAGGGCTCAATAATTTCTCGGCTGTATTTAAAAAAGGAAAGAAATACCTTGTGGTTGGAGAGAGTGGTTCGGGCAAGAGCACACTGTTAAATATTATTTCTGGTATGTATGACGAATATGATGGGGAAGTTATGATAGGAGATGAGGAGCTAAAACAGGTGGAAAGAAACTCTCTAAGCCACCTGGTAAGTTTAGCAAGTCAGGAAGTATTTTTATTTAACGATACTATTCGGAATAATATTACACTGTATAGAGAATATTCAGACGAACAGATACATAATGTTCTAAAACAGTGTGGGTTGGAAAATCTAATTCAGGAGCTCCCGGATGGGTTGGATACACTGGTTGGTGAGAATGGTTCTAATTTTTCTGGTGGGGAAAAGCAGAGAATCAATTTGGCGAGAGCCTTTATCAGGGATAGTAAGATACTGCTCCTTGATGAAGTGTCAGCTAATCTGGATTCTGTAACAACGGATTTCATTGAGAGAACAGTTCTTGCATTGGAGGGGAAAACAGTAATCTCGGTGGCACACAAAATGCCTGAAAAGCTGGCTGAGCTTTATGATGAAGTTATCCGGGTTGGGGTGTAAAAGCTCTTTAAGATACTCATTATTCACCTACCAGGTGAAAAAAGTATATGGTAAAATATACGTAACAAAACCTATGGATCGGAGTCTTTTACCATGAATAATAATCACCGGATTACACTGATGAAGAACTTGCACACGCAGGAGAGGAGAAGCGTTCTACATTTTACACCGAGCAGGGACCGGTAAACCATCATTATGCGACACAGGAGGAGATAGACGTGGTAATGAGCTTGATAGATAATGTAGAATTGTACATGCCGGCTAACAGTGAGATAATCAACATTATGTTGGATGAAATGGAGAGTTACTTCGCAGGCGGCAAGTCAAAGGAAGCAACAGTGGTAGTTATACAGGATAGGGTGCAGCTTTATCTGGATGAGAGAAAATAATGTTACAAGGGGATATCATTGCAGGTCACCGCACTATATTATAAGCACTTAGAACCGTCCGATAGTTTCTTAATATTTAGATGTCAGAATACAGTGTTAGACAAATGGTGCTGTGAAGGGCGGCATACAAAAATTGTAATTTAACATATATTACCTATGATGTCCATGACGTTGGAGTAATAAAAAAATGTATGCAATGTCATGGACAAGCGTGTACTCAGATTGTAAGATGAATCTAAAAAATAATATCAATAGTTTAATAGTCTGATAAAAAACTTGATTTATATTGTAAATTGGTATGGCAAATATATTACACTTAGGAGATTACACAATGAAAAAAATTTTAAAAATGTCTATTATAAACATACCTAAATGGACCTTGATTAAGAGAATCATTGCAAACATTATCAGTTTTTTATTGTTATTAATTCCCGCATATCTTACAAGGTATTTGACAGATGAGATGATTGAAAATGGAAGAAATATACCATATTACTGGCTGCTGTTAGTTGTTGTGGCAACATTTGTCATACATATTTTTATATTTTATTTTGTAAATTATAAAGGACAGATATTTGCAAATCAATTGGCACAGGATTTTGAAGTTAAGCTCATGCAAAAGGTAATTAGCTCAAGTAATCCTGAGTATGAGAAAGAGTCAAAAAGTAAGATATTCAATATGCATAATAATGATATTTATTCTATATATTCACTCTCAAATTATCTTACAATGATTCCTGTGGATATACTTGAGGTAATAGTAATCGTAGGAATTCTATTTAATGTTAACTACATAATAGCATTTGTTGCCATATTGCTTGCACCATTATATGTGATGTCAAGCTTTGTAAATAAAAAAAAGTTAAATGAGCTTGTTGCAGATGAAAAAATGGCAGCGGATGAGTGGATTGGTGAGACAGAAACAATTATAAATGGAAAAGTGAGTATTGGACTTAATAAAGCACAGTCTTTTGCAATGTCACGTTATAATAAAAAGTGTGACAGATTTTATAAAGTGAGAAATCAGCAGCATTTTTATTTATTGATAACACAGGAATTACCTCAGATAATTACCATGCTGGCACCGCTTATTATTCTTGTCATAGGTGGAAATCTTGTCACAGAAAATGTTATTTCAATTGGAACACTTTTATATGCAATGCAGATAATCGGACTGGTTTTTTCACCGTTAGGAGAAGTTGCTTCATTGCAGGCTTCACTGCTTAGCCAGGAGCCGGTATTTAAAAGAGCACGCGATTTTATTGACATAGCGGATGCCTCGTTAAATCCCGATATATGTGATGATGGTGATAATGCAGCGGACAAAAATGGAAAAGATGGAATTTTATTAAGAAATGTACAGATGCTCACAGCAGATGGAAATTGTCTTTTCAATATTGACAACTTCAATGCGGATAAGAATGGATTGATCCTTGTCAGGGGTGAAAATGGATGCGGAAAAACAACATTGCTTAATGTGCTTTCGGGGATATTTGATAGTACACACATAAAAGTTGGAGAAAACGGCAGTATATTTATTGCTAAAGAACTGTGCGAGGATATGACATATTTGTTTTATCCTGATTTCCTTGTGAAAGGAACAGTAAAGGAAAACGTACTATGTGGAAGGAATATACCGGAGGGTAATTATAGGCTCATGGAAAAAATATTAGAGCTTCCTGATGCTGAAAAAGAGGTAGTGTTAAGACCGGAGAATTTATCGCTTGGAGAAAAACAGAAAATATACCTTTCCAGAATCCTTGTAGAAAATAAAAGATGTATTTTACTTGATGAGCCGGGCAGCAATCTGGATGAGAAGACAGAAGAAAGCTTGATACAATATCTTGGACAGATTAAGAATAATAGTTTGATTATTGTAATCAGCCATAATAGTAAGTACGATAAAATTGCAGATAAAATATACAATATAAGTAATGGGGGCATGATATTAACAAAAAAATTGTCCCTTTGAAGTAAAAAATGATTGCAGTTTTAAACAAGCTATATTAGTATAATCACAGATTTAAAGACTGCGACTAGGACAATGGATACATATGCATTCTATACGTTATATGGAAAGTATATGATAAGCAATTTATAACCTCTGCAAAGAGAAAGTGCAGAGGTTTTTGCATTATTATAACAAGTCAAGCAAGCATGGTTTTGGCTATTTGTCTTGCTCCGAAATGAGGATTAATATATTTAATGTCGTTATAATCGAGAGATATTTTTTGAGAATGAAATATACTTAGGAATAATGGTGAAGAATGGAAACAGAGTACATCGGAAATATGATAGCCTATGAGAGAAATAGGCGTGGACTAACTGCTGAGGTGGTACATAGAGGAATTTGTGAGCAGAGTGTATACAGCAGGATAGAAAATGGAAATTATACAGGAGATATACATCTTGTGATGGCTGTGCTGGGAAGACTTGGCATAAGCGGAAGTAAGGCAGGAAAATATCTGTGTAGGGACGAGTATGATGAAATGCAAGCCAGATTCAATGTGCTTGAATATATTAGGTCAGCTGATTTAGAAAAAATAGAAATTGCAATAAAGGAATATTCAGATAAATATTACGATAAAAGTCGACTTAATAAGCAGTTTGTTGTATATATGGAGGCTAGATTGTTAGAACTTCGTGGCGAAACATTGAAGGCACTTGAGATGTATAGTAAGGCGGCGGGATGTACTATGCCGGATTATATCAGTTGTGATTCCTTTATGTGTATATCTTTGTATGAATATTTTATAATTGCTAATGTGGCAAGATTGAAGGCAGCTACAGGAAATAAGGAAGAATCGATTTCACTTTATGAAAAGCTGCTTGCATACTGTAAAAAGAATGACATAGACAAATGGATTATTACATGTATCTATCCTAAGACGGTATATGAAATCCTGTGTGTGAATACACCTCAGATGATGGGAAATTATGCGAGACACAGATGGCTTGAGGAATGTGATGAGGCACTTAAAGTATTGAGAGACACTTCAAGAGTCCATTTTTTATGTCCATTGCTTAAGAAAAGACAGTTTCTTCTTAAAGTGTTGGGAATGGACGATGATGTAAAATGGGATATATTTTTGAAGCGTTATGAATGGCTGAGAAAAAGATACGATATCGGAGATAATCTGTTTGAGTGGTATCCATATTACATAGGCTGTGCTTTTTATCCGGTGGAAAGGCTTATAGATGAGCGCAGACGGATACATGGATTAACGGTACAAGAGCTGGCAGAAGGTATATCTTCACCTGAGACGGTGAGCAGGATAATTAATCGCAAGGTTTCACCTAAATACAGCACAACTGTAGCAATGCTTGATAATGTTGGTTTAAAAGGTGCACTGTGGGAGAGAGTTATAGTGTCGAAAAAGCCGGAAGTACACAGGCTGTGGGATACATTGGTACAGTGTAACTTGCATAGTGATTACATCACAGCACAGGAAATATATAAAATATTATCCAATGAGCTTTCTTCATCGATAGAGATAAATGAAATGGTTTTGAAATACAAGAAAGTAGAACTGGATGAGGCAGTTGGAAATGTGAACTATCAAAAGAGTGCCTCTGATTATGAGAGAATGTTGGGATTTCATATAGGAGATATCAACAAAATAACGATATTTACAGATATAGAGGCTATGATAATTAATGCGTATTTTGGATGTATGGACAGACTTGGCAATTATGATAACCTTAGTATATATGAAAATTTATGTAAGGTATTTGCTGACAGAGACCGGATGAACAGAGGGATGGCTGGTATTTATGAAAGTATATTGGTGCGTTGCGCTAATTATGTTGGAAATATGGGGCAATATCTAAGGTCAAATGATTATTCGGAACAGGGCATAAGGTTGGAACTTGAATGTGAAAGAACACATGTACTGTCTACTTTTTTATATTGTATACCATGGAACAATGTTACGAGCGGTAAGCGAGCTTCGGAGGAGGATATTGAACTGTGTGAATGTGCATATCAGTTTGCGTGGTATTTGAGAGAAAATAAACGAATGATTCTTTATAGGAAATGGATTGATAATAACAAGAAGGAATAATATGGGGATTATTCAATGACACTTTTATTGTTTAGGTCATCGGAGAATAAAGACATATTGTAATTATTATCATATATTATTGTTCCATTTTTTGAGATATGCAGTGTGCTTAAAATAATTAAAGTGCATACAATTATGCAATGAAAAGTTCTCTTCATCATTAAAATTCTCCGTATTTGATAATTTTCTATATTATAACAGTAATTATCAAATGTTTCCATGACATTTGGATAATATAAATATTATTGAGATGTCATGGAAAGTATAATTAAGTTAATGTATATTGGAAATACAGCTAGCTGGATTTGTTATTTGAATTTTTACTTTGACTACATATTAAATGAAGAGAGGAATCAACTATGAGGAAAAAACTTAAAATTTTTATGGAACTTATTTTAGCTATGACTTTGATATTTGGAAGTACCTTATGTTATGCCTCAGATGGAGACGTAGTAGAAGCGAATGATTACAATACCTTTGGTGTAACTCGTTCACAGCAGGAAACAAAACACATTGGACTAAGGATATCAAACACAGATATAGTTGTTTACTTTGATTTGCATTATGCGTGGGAAGAAGGATATACGTCATGGTTTACAGGTGCAGAACTTACAGAAGCGGATGTGCCTGATGGACATACAGTAATTATATATGGATTAACTCATAATGCTGATGGTAATAGTAGTAACATCACTGTGACAATAGATATGGAATATGAGAAACTTAGATTTAATGTTTCAAAGTCATTTTATGTGGATGAATATGGTAATTTAAGTTATTGATAGTATTACGTGTTCTATAGGTTTTTTCTATGACCTCTAGAACACGTTACTAAGGGGGCTTTATGCACACAAAAAATAAGAATATTGTAATATTATACTCTATTATAATTGCCTCGCTCATAGCAACGCTTACCAGCTGTCGGAACGGCAGTAATGTTGAACCTCAAATTGAAGATAATGAAAGTGCCACCGTGTATGTGCCGGAATTTTCTAAGCAGGAATATGAGATAGACAGTAGTCTTGATTTTCTGGTTGATATGTTTGTGGCAGGAGATACAACGTATTGTATATCAAGGGAACATACTTTTAATTCCGGAACAAAAGATACTCTTATGATTTTTGACAGTGCAACAGGGGAGAGCAGTGACAAGGAGCTTGGTGCTCCGGGAAAATATTTTGAGTATAGTGAGGGCTTTGTAAGGTTTTGTAATAATGTATTATATCTGTATGATAAGAATTTTTCTGATGTAAAAGAAATTAATCTGCAGGGGTTATATAACAGATGTAAAGATGATGGAATAAGCCTGTCATGTGATGATATTGAAATAGATGACGAAGGGCGTATAGGCATAATAAGCGGACAGTCGATAATATTTGCGGATAGTAATGGAGAGCTGCTCTGTGTGATAGAACAGCAGGACAATATCAGGACTTTTGCCAAACTGGCGGTTACGAAGGCGCAGGGCTGGTATGTGATATGCAATAATACTAAATATAATATTGATATATGGAGTATAGATATTGGACAGTCGGGGCTGGGAGTGCGTCTTGACAATGCTCCGGACATATATGACGGTCAAGTGTATTTCGTGGGTCAGAACCAGGCGGAGGAGAATAGTCTGTACATAGTGTCAGGTAATTATATATATAAATATGATGTGGCACTGTTAAGCTGCGAAGAAGTAGTCTGTTTAAGGGACTATGGAGTGGAAATTGATAATGGCAGTGGAGTTTCGATAATAAATGAGGATAGAATAAGAATAGCGAATAGAAAAACGAATACCAATGGTCAGACAGACAATAGGGTAAATATTGAGTATGCAGATATAAGGAAAATACCGATAGATGAGGTGAAAACAAGAAAAGAACTGGTCATGGCAACATTTTCCGAGGCTTCTGTTTATCGTGAACAGATAATGGATTTTAACAGGTATAATAAGGATTATTATGTAACCGTAAAGGAATATTATAACCGGGATGATTATGATACAGCCATGCAGAGCTTCTACAATGATTTGATTACAGGAAACGGTGCAGATATTTTCTGGATATCGGATAGTGATATAGATATCGAAAATCTGGCAGATAAAAATGTAGTAGTGGATATGTATGAGTTCATGGATGGCGATGAAGAATTAGGGAGAAATGAATTTATACCCAATGTACTGGCGGCTATGGAGTATGATGGGAAGTTGTATGCATTAAGTCCGGATTTTTCGTTGAGTACGATGGTTGGAAAGGCATCGCTTCTTGATATGTATGAACAGTGGAATTACAGTTCAATAAAAAAGCTGTTTGAAGAACATCCATGTGAACGTCCATTTTTCAGATATTCACAACAGCGTGTGCTGGAGACATTGTTATATCATTCGTTGCCACTGTTTTATGATAATAAAAAAGGGGAAAGTTATTTTGGTTCGCAGGAATTTGCGGATATGCTTGTTGTTGTTGCCGATGTGCCGGAAGAGAATGATTATGACAGGTCTTTGCCGGAATTATTAGAAAATAATGAGACACTTTTATTCTGTACCAGTATTAATAATTGCGACACGATAAAAACTTTAGATACCTATTTTGGAGGCGACATAAGGTATGCAGGGTATCCGGATGGCAGTGGAGCACCGGCAGAAATCAGGACATATTATAAGATGGCGATAAGCAGTCAGTCGGATAACAAGGCTGGAGCCTGGCAGTTTGTTAAGAGCTATTTCAGCGAGGATAGCCAAAAAAATACAAGCAGATTTCCGGTTATTCAGAAATATTTTGATGACATAATTAATAATGATATGGCTGGAGCCGGCACCGCCTCAGGCATGCTTATGGACGGAGTAACGGTTGAGTTGAAACCAATGACAGACCAACAGGCACTTTTGCTGCGCGAGCTTGTGGATAAGGCAGGACATAATGTAAGGTATGATGTAAATATATATGATATCGTCACTGAGGATGCGCAGGGATTTTTAAGTGGCAGTAAAAATATCGCGGAAGTCCAGCAGATTATCAATGACAGAGTAATGCTTTATCTTGGGGAGTAGCCTTTTGAAGGTTGGCTCTGAAAAGTAACTGTGAAATTGGTAAGTTACACTATGTTGAAAAAAATGCTTGCAATTTTAAATAACCTATACTAGAATAATCACAGATTTAAAGACAATGACGGAGACAGTAGATATCATCTGAAAGTCACAGAGAGCCGCAGGTGCTGGGATTGCGGTACGAGTAAGGCGATGTTGAATATCACTCCCAAGTCGCTGTACGAAAGTGTATATTGTATAGAGTGCCATGTAATCGCCGATAATGCGGTTAGGGATTCCTATATGAGCGCGCACGAGTAGATACAGACGTATTCCATACGTTACATGGAACGCATATGATGGTATGTCGGTGAATATGATGAGTATTTTATGACCTCTGCCATGAGAATGTGCAGAGGTTTTATTTTGTGAAAATGGAGGAATTAAAGATGTACGATAAGGTATCGGCAAATCGTAACGTCGTCGAGAGCGAGAAGGCTGTCGAGAAGTTCTGGAAGGACAATGACGTATTTAAGAAGAGCATGGAAATCAGGGAGGGCTGCCCGACATATATGTTCTATGATGGCCCGCCTACCGCAAATGGTAAGCCACATATCGGTCATGTGCTCACAAGAGTTATCAAGGATATGATTCCAAGATACAGAACAATGAAGGGCTATCTTGTACCGCGTAAGGCAGGCTGGGATACCCACGGACTTCCTGTGGAGCTTGAGGTTGAGAAGATGCTTGGTCTTGACGGCAAGGAGCAGATTGAGGAATATGGTCTTGAGCCGTTCATCAAGCACTGTAAGGAGAGCGTATGGAAGTATAAGGGAATGTGGGAGGATTTCTCCGCGACAGTAGGCTTCTGGGCTGATATGGATAACCCTTACGTTACTTACCATAATGATTTTATTGAGTCTGAATGGTGGGCTCTTAAGCAGATTTGGGACAAGGGGCTCTTATACAAGGGCTTTAAGATTGTTCCTTACTGCCCAAGATGCGGAACACCGCTCTCATCACACGAGGTTGCACAGGGCTATAAGTCTGTTAAGGAGCGTTCTGCAATCGTGCGCTTCAAGGTTAAGGGTGAGGACGCATACTTCCTTGCATGGACAACAACTCCTTGGACACTTCCATCCAACGTGGCTCTCTGTGTAAATCCTGATGAGATATACTGCAAGGTAAAGGCTGCCGACGGCTACACCTACTATATGGCAGAGGCACTTCTTGACAAGGTGCTTGGCGGACTTGCAAAGGCTGAGGACAAGGAGGCGGGCACACCTGCCGTTCCTGCTTATGAGGTTCTTGAAAAGTACAAGGGAAGTGACCTTGAGTACAAGGAGTATGAGCCTCTTTTTGCATGTGCGGGAGAGGCTGCTGCAAAGCAGAACAAGAAGGGACATTTCGTTACCTGTGACGGATATGTAACCATGTCAGATGGTACAGGTATCGTTCATATTGCACCTGCATTTGGTGAGGACGATGCCAAGGTCGGACGTAAGTATGACCTTCCGTTCGTACAGTTCGTAGACGGAAAGGGTGAACTCACAAAGGAGACACCGTATGCCGGATTGTTTGTCAAGAAGGCAGACCCATTGGTATTAAAGGACTTAGAGGCAGAGGGCAAGCTCTTTGACGCACCTAAGTTCGAGCATGATTATCCTTTCTGCTGGAGATGTGATACACCGCTTATCTACTATGCTAGAGAGAGCTGGTTCATCAAGATGACAGCCGTTAAGGATGACCTTATCGCCAACAACAAGACAATCAACTGGATACCTGAGACAATCGGTACGGGACGTTTCGGTGCATGGCTTGAGAATGTTCAGGACTGGGGCATCAGCCGTAACCGTTACTGGGGTACCCCGCTCAATATATGGCAGTGTGAGTGCGGACATATGCACTCCATCGGAAGCATCGAGGAGTTAAAGAACATGTCTGATAACTGCCCTGATGATATCGAGCTTCACCGTCCATACATTGACGCTGTCACAATCAAGTGTCCTAAGTGTGGCAAGCAGATGAAGAGAGTTCCTGAGGTTATCGACTGCTGGTTCGATTCAGGTTCAATGCCATTTGCACAGCACCACTATCCATTTGAGAATAAGGATTTATTTGAGAAGCAGTTCCCGGCAGACTTCATTTCCGAGGCTGTAGACCAGACAAGAGGCTGGTTCTACTCACTGCTTGCAATTTCTACACTTTTATTTAACAAGGCACCATATAAGAATGTTATCGTTCTTGGCCATGTCCAGGATGCCGAGGGTAAGAAGATGAGTAAGTCAAAGGGCAACGCTGTTGACCCATTTGATGCACTTTCACAGCACGGAGCAGATGCCATCAGATGGTATTTCTATGAGAATTCAGCTCCATGGCTTCCTAATCGTTTCCACGATAAGGCGGTTACGGAGGGGCAGAGAAAGTTCCTTGGAACACTCTGGAACACATACTCCTTCTTCGTGCTCTACGCTAATATTGATAACTTCAATGCAAATGATTACAAGCTTGAGTACGATAAGCTTCCTGTAATGGACAAGTGGATTCTCTCCAAGCTTCAGACCGTTGTAAAGACCGTTGACGATAACCTTGCCAACTACAAGATTACAGAGACAGCCAAGGTACTTGAGGACTTTATAGACGAGCTTTCCAACTGGTATGTAAGACGTTGCCGTGAGCGTTTCTGGGCAAAGGGCATGGAGCAGGATAAGATTAATGCTTACATGACACTCTACACAACGCTTGTCACCTTCTGCAAGGCAGCAGCTCCTATGATACCATTTATGACAGAGGAGATTTATCAGAATCTTGTTGCAAAGCAGGATAAGAACGCTCCTGAGAGTATTCACCTTTGCAGCTTCCCTGTTGCAAACGAGGCTTGGATTGACAAAGACCTTGAGGCGAGCATGGAGGATGTCCTCTCAGCGGTTGTTATCGGTAGAGCATGCAGAAATGCAGCGAACATCAAGAACCGTCAGCCAATCGGAAAGATGTATATTAAGGCTCCTTGGACACTTTCTGAGTTCTTCGTTGAGATTATCGAGGACGAGCTCAATGTAAAGAGCGTCGAGTTCACTGACGACGTTAGAGCATACAGCTCCTACAGCTTCAAGCCACAGCTTAAGACTGTCGGACCTAAGTATGGCAAGCTTCTTGGCAAGATTCAGGGAGCATTAAAGAGCATTGACGGCAACGCAGCCATGGATACACTCAATGAGAAGGGCGCTCTTGAGTTTGACTTTGACGGTCAGAAGGTAGAGCTTACCAAGGATGACCTCCTCATCGAGATTGCGCAGACAGAGGGCTATGTATCAGACTCCTGGAGCGGTGTCACGGTAGTACTTGATACTAATCTCACACCTGAACTTATTGAGGAAGGTTTCCTTCGTGAGATTGTGAGCAAGATTCAGACCATGAGAAAGGAAGCCGGCTTCGAGGTAATGGATACCATCACAATCTACGCAGACGGAAGCGACAAGATTAAGGCACTTCTTGATTCTAAGGCAGACCAGATTACCACCGAAATCCTTGCAACCAAGGTTGTGACAGGTGAGCTTGACGGATATACCAAGGAGTGGGATATCAACGGCGAGCAGGTTACACTGGGAGTTAAGAAAAATTAAGACTAAGTCCTGAGGATTCGTGAAAGCAGCCATCATATAATACGGACGTGAAAAACGCAGTTCCCGTTTTTTGGGGACTGCGTTTTTTATATAATGGGGAAATTGTTGAAATTCCCTACTACAAACGGTTGAATGTTTATCCTTTGACAATTATTGCCTTGTGATTATCTCCTGATTGCAGTAGATGCATCTGTATTTCTTTGACGAGGACATTCTGAATATGTGCTCACAGTTTGCCTCGAGATTGGTGATGCAGCGCGGGTTTTTGCACCTGATGACATTCCGCAGTTCTATCGGCGGGACGGGGTGAAGCTTCTGTACGACCTTGCCGTCTTTTATATAGATGAGTGTAATTTTGTCATCGAGATAGCCGAGAACATCAAGCTGTGGCAGCGTGTCCGAGCCCTCAATTTTTATTAAATCCTTTTTACCGTATTTTTCACTTTTCACATATTGGAGAAGTGCAATGGAACGGCTGATGTTTTCAAGATGGAGAAACTTGTATATTTCAAGACCTTTTCCTGCAGTAATATGGTCGATTACTATTCCGTTCTGAATGGACTCCACATTTAACATGATAAAACCTCCTCTCCTGTTACCGGGTCGGGAATGTCGAGCAGTGCCATGATAAGCGCCATTCTGACATAGACACCATTCTGCACCTGCTGGAAGTAAGCTGCGCGCTTGTCAGAATCGACATCAAGTGATATCTCATCTACTCTCGGAAGCGGGTGAAGCACGGGCATGTCTGCCGGCGCAAGCTCAAGCTTTTCCTTGGTGAGCATGTATGTTCCTTTTAGGCGGACATAGTCCTCCTCGTTGAAAAAACGTTCCTTCTGTACGCGCGTCATATACAGGACATCGAGCTTGGGAAGAGTGTCCTCAAGGTCATCAATCTCGTGATAGGGAACCTTTGCCGGCTTCAATGTGTCCTCAATCAGGTATTCGGGCACGCAAAGTTCGCTTGGGGAGATAAAATAAAACTGATTGTCCGGGTATCTGACGAGGCTGTTCACGAGCGAGTGAACGGTGCGTCCGAACTTTAAATCGCCGCAGAAGCCTACGGTGAGATGATCCAGGCGCCCTTTGCGCTGGCGTATCGTCATCATGTCGATAAGTGTCTGTGTAGGGTGATTGTGACCGCCGTCGCCCGCATTTATAATAGGTACGCCAGAGTATACCGAGGCGCGAAGAGGTGCTCCCTCCTTTGGATGGCGCATAGCTATGATATCGGCGTAGCAGCTTACTACGCGCGCAGTGTCAGCGACGGTTTCGCCCTTGGTGGCGCTGGACTGCCCGGCTCCGGCGAAGCCCAAGGTCTGACCGCCGAGGTTTAACATGGCTGCCTCGAAGGAGAGGCGTGTTCTCGTACTCGGCTCGTAGAAGAGTGTTGCTAGCTTCTTTCCGTCAGCGACGTGTGAATATGCTGATGGATTTGCTGAAATTCGGTCAGCAAGGTTCAATATTTTCAGAGTTTCTTCAAGTGTAAAATCCAGTGGATCAATCAAGTGTCTCATAGCCATTCTCCCTTTAATAAATACTGGTTTCGTTCTGCGCCTACGGAAATAAACTGTATTTCATGTTCAAGCAGTTTTTCCAGACGGGTTATATATGCCTTTGCCTTGTCGGGAAGGTCGTTATAGTCAGTGCATGCCGATATGTCCTCCTTCCAGCCCGGGAGATATTCAACTATAGGCTCACATGAGTCCAGATCCTCGAGAGGGTCAAAACAGGTGGTCGTCTCATCGCCATGACGATAGCCTACAATTATCGGTATCACGTCCAGGCTGCTGAGTACGTCAAGCTTGGTAAGGGCAATCTTGTCGGCTTTCTGACATTTCAGCCCGTAAAGGCTTGCAACGGCATCAAACGGACCGACACGGCGCGGACGGCCGGTGGCAGCTCCGTACTCACCGCCGGATTTTCTGAGAGCCTCCATCCATGCCTCAGGCATTGCCCTCTCGGCAACAAATGGACCGGCACCGACGCAGGTTGAGTAGGCCTTCAGTACACCGACAACCTGATTGAGATGTTCACCCGGTATGCCTGCACCTATAGGACCATAGGCAGATATGGTTGATGAACTCGAGGTGTATGGGAAGATACCGTAATCGATATCTCTCATTGCGCCGAGCTGGGCTTCTAAGACCACATTTTTTCCGTTTTTGAGAGCGGCTTCAAGGTAGCTGCCTGTGTCACATATATATGGAGCAAAAAGAGCTGCCTGCTTCTCACACCATGAGAGCAGAGCCGGATAGGACATGCGCTCCTGATGGTAGCAGCCCGACAGCTCAAGGTTCTTTGAGTCGAGCATCATTTTAAGGCGCGCCTGTATGCGAGGTTCATCGAGGTGGAGCAGGTCACCCATACGGATTGTCTTTTTCCTGTATTTGTCGCTGTAGGCGTAGGCGATTCCTCGTTTTGTCGAGCCGAAGGCTGCGCCTGTTTTTGCAAGACGGCTTTCCTCAAGCTCGTCCTGTGCGCGGTGCCAAGGCATGGATATGGTAGCCCTTGAGGAAAGCCTCAGGTTGTCAGGGGATACGAGCACTCCCTTCTCACGGATTTGTGCAATCTCCTTTGACAGATGCTCCGGGTCTACCACCATACCATCGCCTAATATACAGATTACTTTGGAATGAAGTATGCCGGAGGGGAGAAGATTGAGAATAAATTTCCCCTGCTCGGTTACGACGGTGTGTCCGGCGTTGTTGCCGCCTTGGTAGCGGACGACTATATCAGCCTTCTCAGCCAGCAGGTCGATGACCCTGCCTTTTCCTTCGTCGCCCCAGTTTACGCCTGTTACTGCTGTCAGCATGTTTTGTCCTCCTTTATTGTGCTTATTTGCATTGTTTTTTTAACCAGCGTTCATTATAATGAACGTACAGAGATATGTAAAAAGTATTATTGATATGACAGCAATAATTTTAAATTATCACAGAGGCGAATATGAATATTAATTTTGAGTATTACAGAATTTTTTATTATGTTGCAAAATACAGCAACTTCACAAAGGCTGCACATGCGCTCGGGAACAGCCAGCCCAATATCACGAGGGCAATGAACTGTCTTGAGAGTGCGGCACAATGCACATTGTTTATCCGGACGAACAGGGGAGTGCGCCTGACTCCGGAGGGGGAAAGGCTCTACACAAGAGTCGCAGCGGCGATGTCCATTCTACAGACCGCGGAGGACGAGATGATGGAGTATGCGGATTTGGAGCATGGCAGCATCGCAATCGGGGCAAGCGAGACGGCGCTTAATATATATCTTCTCAAAAAACTCAAAAGGTTTCATATGGAATACCCGGGAATAAGGATAAAGATATATAATCATTCAACCCCGCAGGCGGTGCAGTCCGTCAAGAGCGGGGAGATTGATTTCGCGGTTGTGACGACACCGACGACCGCAAAGGAGCCGCTTAGGGAGGTAAAACTGCAGGCTTTTAGCGAGATATTGGTAGGAGGAAAGACCTTCACGGCGCTGGGGAGTCAGGAGCTCAGCCTGGCGGAGATTTTGAATTATCCGTTTATATGCCTTGGAAGGGAGACGATGACCTACCAGTTCTATTATCAGTTTTTCATGGCGCACGGTCTTGATATGAAGCTCGATACGGAGGCAGCTACCACGGACCAGATACTGCCGTTGGTAAAAGCCGAGCTGGGGCTTGCATTTATCCCGCAGCCGATGGCGGAGCAGGCAATCAGGAGGCATGAGATAGTGCAGATATGCCTGAACGAGGAAATTCCAAGGCGCGATATCTGTATGGTCTATGATGTAAAACGTCCTATGAGTGTTGCGGCTAAGAAGCTTAAAAAGATACTGCTTGAGGAGAGGGATAATTTGGACGGGGAAAATTAGAAGGCTGAGAGCTGCATTTGACTGACATAGCTTTAAACTATGACAACTGTATAAAATTATATATTTTTCAATAACTGGACCGCCCATTATAATTAGAGAAAATATTGTTGGAGGGCGGTGCGGCAGCCTGCCCGGAAAAGGGGATTATTATGCAGACATCGGTAATTGGGTTTCCGAGAATTGGTACATTAAGAGAATTAAAATTCGCTTCCGAGAAATATTTCAGAGGGGAAATCGGTGCACAGGAGCTGCTGCAGACAGCAGCACAGTTGAGGAAAATTCATTGGAGCATGCAGAGAAATGCGGGGATTGACTATATTTCCAGCAATGATTTCTCACACTATGATGCGGTTCTGGATACGGCGGTGATGCTTGGAATTGTTCCCGGGCGTTACAAGGAATTAAAGTTGTCAGAGCTGGATACATATTTTGCGATGGCGCGCGGATATCAGGGGGACTCGGGAGATGTGAAGGCGCTTGCCATGAAGAAGTGGTTTAACACCAATTACCACTATATTGTCCCGGAGGTCGAGGACGACACGGTTATCGGGCTGTATGGGAGTAAGCTTTTAGACGAGTATAAGCAGGCGAAGTCGATTGGAATTGATACAAAGCCCGTAGTAATCGGCGTGTATACGATGCTCAGGCTGTGCAGATTTACGGGCAGCAGGGCGGCGGCTGATTATGTGGATGATTTCATAAAGGCGTATAAGGAGCTTCTTAAAAGCTGCGCCGAAAATCAGGTGGCGTGGATACAGTTTGACGAGCCTGCGCTTGTGCAGGATATGGATGATAAGGATATCGAGCTGTTTTGCAGAATATACGATGCGGTGCTGTCTTGCAAAAACGGCTGCAGGGTACTGCTCCAGACCTATTTCGGAGATGTGAGGGATATTTACGCGAACCTGACCGGAATGGCGTTTGACGGAATAGGGCTTGATTTCATAGAGGGCAGGGAGACGATCAAACTGATTGAAAAATATGGTTTTCCACAGGACAAGCTGCTGTTTGCGGGGCTTGTGAACGGAAAAAATATCTGGAGAAATCACTACGACCGCACATTAAAGACGTTGGCACAGCTTAAAGAAAAGAATATAAATGTCGTGCTATCGACTTCCTGCTCATTGCTTCATGTCCCATATACGTTAAAGCATGAGCACAGTCTTTCTCAGGACTATCTGTCCCATTTCGCATTTGCGGAGGAAAAGCTGGGTGAGCTTCATGAGCTGGGGATTCTTGCGGATTCGGATGATTACACATCGGAAGAAGCATACATTGATAATCAGCAGCTTTTTACCGTGAAGAGGGATTGTGAAAATGAGCAGGTAAAGCAGAGGCTTGAGAGTGTCGGGGAAAATGATTATATAAGACTGCCGAAGAGAAGTGAGCGTCAGAAGATACAGAAAAAAGTATTCGGTCTGCCTGAGTTTCCGACAACCACAATCGGCTCATTCCCGCAGACACAGGACGTAAAGGCAAACCGTTCAGCTTACAGGCGTGGAGATATTTCAAGAGAGGAATACATAGCCTTTAATAAGAAGAAAATTGCTGAGTGTGTGGCATGGCAGGAAGAAATCGGACTTGATGTGCTGGTGCATGGTGAGTATGAGAGAAATGATATGGTGGAATATTTCGGTGAGGCACTGGGAGGCTTTTTGTTCACGCAGAAGGCGTGGGTGCAGTCCTACGGAACACGCTGCGTGAAGCCGCCGATTATATGGGGTGATGTCTACCGCAGGAATCCTATAACGGTCGAATGGTCTGCATATGCACAGTCACTTACCAAGAAGCCTATGAAGGGCATGCTCACAGGACCGGTCACTATCCTGAACTGGTCATTTCCAAGGGAGGACATTTCGATAAAGGAATCAATAGCGCAGATTGCACTGGCAATCAGGGACGAGGTGCTTGACCTTGAAGCTGACGGTATCAGAATTATCCAGATTGATGAGGCAGCCTTGAGGGAGAAGCTGCCGCTTCGCAAATCGGACTGGTATACAGAATACCTTGACTTCGCAATCCCGGCATTCCGCCTGACCCACAGTGGAGTTAAGCCGGAGACGCAGATACACACTCACATGTGCTACAGTGAGTTTACGGACATTATTACGGCGATTGATGACATGGATGCGGATGTGATTACGTTTGAAGCCTCACGTTCCGACCTTCAGATATTGGATGCGCTGAGGGAGGAGCATTTTGAGACGGAGGTCGGACCTGGAGTGTACGATATCCATTCTCCGCGTGTACCGGACGTGCAGGAGATTGCGAATGCGCTCAATATAATGCTTATGAAGATTGAGAAAGATAAGTTATGGGTAAATCCCGATTGCGGTTTAAAGACAAGAGGGGTGCCGGAGACAGATGCCAGCCTAAGGAATATGGTTGAGGCTGCGAAGCTTATAAGAGATAAGAATATCTAAAGAAAAAGACTTGGGAAATGTTTTATTAATGTTTCCCGGGTCTTTTTTAATTATACAAATAATATCATGTTCAGAGCGTTCGGGGCAAACACTAATCCTAATTATGTGGATTATGAAGAATTCTTGAAATCCAGATGTTTTCCCGAAACAAGGGATAAAATAAAAATTCAGTTAGATGCGTTAGGAATTCCGTTCTATGACCCCATGCTTATAATAGATAAAACACAAGGACGAATGGCGGAAGATGATTTTTGGATAATGATAGAGAGGTAGAAATTTTTACTTTCAAACTCCTGCATTCATGGTATAATGGCATCAGTGGGACACCGGGACCAGACCCCTGTCCCACACTTGGGACAGGGGTCTGGTCCCGGTGTCCCGGAGATTTAACGCGAGGTAGATATATATGGACAGCATAAGTGAGGAACGTATTAAAAATATATTGGACAGCGCAGATGTTAATTATTCATATAAGCTGGCAAAGGAGCTTGAGACTATACGCAGCAATCCGGTGCTTGGCTATAGGAGCGCCGGCTCTGAGGCAGAGCATAAGGCTGGGGAGCTTATCCTTGAAAGGATGAAGGAGGCAGGCTTTTCTAATGTCCGCAAGGACAGGGTGGATGTCGATGCATGGGAGTTTAAGCGTGCGGTTATCAAGGCATGCGCCGATGGCGAGGAGAGGGAGCTTCAGCTTGGAGCATATCAGACGAATTATGTAACGGATGGATATGAGAGTGTGCAGATAGTGGATGCCGGAAAGGGCACGCTTGAGGATTACGGGGAGCTTGAAGCACTTGGAATATCCGTGGAAGGCAAGCTTGTCATGGCACAGATTAACCAGCGCGAGGAGTGGTGGATTAATTTCCCGGTATATCAGGCAAAGCTCAAGGGTGCCAGAGGATTTATAGCTGTTCAGGCGGGCGGCTACGGCGAGGTGGCGGAGAATGCGCTTAACGCGCAGGACATTGCCGGACCGGACGATGCACCGGCATTTTCAATCTCAAGGGCAGATGCGGAATTTATAAAAAAATGCATGGCTGGCGGAAGGGAATGTACGGTACTGTTTGACGCGTACACCAAGGTGGTTTCCGGTGCTGACTCATACAATATTGTTGGTGAGATTCCCGGTGAGAATCCGGACAGGATGATACTTCTGTCCGGTCACTATGACTCATATTTTTCGGGCTTTCAGGATGACAACACAGCAGTAAGCATGCTGATTGAGATAGGGCGCATGCTGATAAAGAGTAATTACAAGCCGCATAACACTATAGTGCTGTGTGCAATGGCGGCAGAGGAGTGGGGAGTTATCAACTCTAAGTATGACTGGTCGACAGGCGCGTACGAGGAGGTGTTCACCGTACACCCTGAGTGGAGGGGTAAGGTAATTGCAGACCTGAACTTTGAGCTTCCGGCATTTGCACATGGAAATAAGGATTATGTGCGCTCTACCTACGAGTACAGGAATTTTTTCAGGAGAATATTGAAGGAATATCCGGGGAATCTGCACGAAGCTTACCCGGATGGTGTAGGAACGAAGGCACCTATACAGACATGGTCGGACGATTTCTCGGTTGCGATATCCGGTATTCCGTCAACGGTGAATGAATTTGCCGGCGGCAAGTTCATGGAATCGCACTATCATTCACAGTATGACAGTGATGAGTTCTACGATGAGAGTGTGTACCTGTTCCATCATAAGCTGTATGCGTATATATTGCTGCGGCTTGATGGTATGAGCGTTGCACCTATAGACTTCACAACTCTGTGCGATGAGCTTCTGCACAGATTTGACAGGGATATATGTGATGACAGGTCGGCAGCAGATGAGCTTGTACAGGCAGTGACGGATTTGAAGCTGGAGGCGCTGCGGGTTAATGAGGTTGTTGAAGGACGCAATTGTCCGGAGAGGGCATTCACAGGTGCAGATGATGGATACAGCTACGATGGTGAAGCAGGTGAAAATCATGGTGTGAGAGCGAGGGATAATGATGACATGCGCATTGAGTCGGAGCTTCTGAAAGCATTTGCGCTTGCACAGGATACGCTTGTGACACTTAACTGGCAGGATGATGTCCTGTTCCCTTATGAAACGGCTATGAATGATGTGGTTTTCCTTGGTAAGGCTATTGATGCCTTAAGCTCTGAAAAGGATATCGACAAGCCGCTTGCAAGGATAAAGAATGCCTTAAACTGGATTTACAGAATAGACAATAACCAATATGCCTTTAAATTTGAGAAGGCTGTATATGAGTATTTTACGGGCTATGTTCTCAATCAGCCGCGGGAAAGGCTCAAGTGGGGATATGGCAGGATAATTCACCACGAAAATCTTTTTGATGTGGTCAGAAGCCTTATTGACAAATTGAAGGCAATGGATGAAAATGTGAATGTAAGCCATGAACTTTCGGTGCTTATACAGGCGAGAGTGCGCCAGCAGAATTATCTGGTGCTTGACGTAAGGAACACTACGCAGTATGTTAAAGAGATTACACAGATTATTCATAATTGTCTGTATTAGAAAACTAAAAAAGGGGTAAACAGCAAATGACAAGTGATACGTTGTATCGAGTGAAAAAGGAAGATTTTCCGAAGCTGGAACAGCTTTTAATCAAATGCTTTGAAAAAGATCCTCTGTATGTGAGCATGATACCGGATGAGGATATACGAAAAAGACTTATGCCGGAGCTTTTTAAGTGCGATTTGAATGAGTTCTATGAGACATGTGAGATATTCGCGGACAGCGAAGAAATTAACGGAATACTGGTTGTGTCGGACGAGGCTGAGCCTTACAATCTGGTGCATTTTTATTTGTCGGAGGCTCTTGCGGAGCTCAGGACGGACGGATATCTTTTGAAGGAGGATCCGTCTATGAAAACTCTGAAGAATTTTATTATAGGAAGGGATTACCTCAATTCGAGCTGGACGGATCAGCTTCACCAGAATAACAGGCTGCATATTATATATCTTGCGGTAAATCCTGAGCTTCAGCACCATGGAATTGCCGCTAAGCTCATCGGTGAGGTCGTAAATTATGCGGATAAGCATAAGATGATGATATCACTTGAGACCCATAATCCTAAGAATGTTGATATGTATAAGCATTTTGGCTTTCAGATGTATGACACAATACAGAAGCATTTCGGACTCACGCAGTACTGCATGATAAAGCAGGCATGAGAACATGCGGGACTGACTGCAGCATGGCATTTGTGTATGGTAGGTGACAATTCGGTAAATATTTAAAATTACCTTGCATAAAAGGTTGTTTTGTCATACTATATTATTAAAATGATATCAGGGTCATAAGGTCGGGATATCAATTAAAAATCAGTTTTTATTTTAATTACGGAGGTGTTGTATGGATACGGTTGTTTTTAACAAAGAGGATTTCAAGAAATCCGTGTTAGACAATGTCAAGAATATCTACAGAAAGAATATTGATGAGGCTACCAAGCAGCAGGTATTTCAGGCTGTGGCATATGCCGTTAAGGATATGATTATTGACAGATGGATTGCGACACAGAGGGAATATGAGAAGCAGGATGTTAAGACGGTGTATTATATGTCAATGGAGTTCCTTATGGGACGTGCACTCGGTAATAATATGATTAATCTGTGCTGCTATAAGGAGGTCAAGGAGGTTCTTGACGAGCTCGGTTTCGATATCAATGTTATCGAGGACCAGGAGCCGGACGCTGCTCTTGGAAACGGAGGTCTTGGAAGACTTGCAGCATGCTTCCTTGATTCACTTTCCACACTCGGCTATCCTGCTTATGGCTGTGGTATAAGATATAAGTATGGAATGTTCAAGCAGGAGATTAAGAACGGATACCAGATTGAGGTTCCGGATGACTGGCTTAAGGATGGCAACCCGTTTGAGGTTAAGCGTTCGGAGTACGCTGTGGAGGTTAAGTTCGGCGGATATGTAAGATGTTACAGAGGTGAGGATGGAAGAGACCATTTCGTTCAGGAGAACTACCAGTGTGTAAATGCGGTTCCGTATGACCTTCCTATCGTAGGCTATGGCAACAATGTTGTGAATACACTCAGAATATGGGATGCAGAGCCTATTCAGCACTTCAATCTTGACTTCTTTGACAAGGGAGATTACCAGAAGGCTACAGAGCAGGAGAATCTTGCAAAGAATATCGTTGAGGTTCTCTACCCTAACGACAATCATTATGCTGGTAAGGAGTTAAGGCTTAAGCAGCAGTACTTCTTTATTTCCGCGAGTGTTCAGAGAGCGGTAGCGAAGTTCAAGGAGAAGCACAGTGACATTCATCAGTTCCCTGAGAAGGTGTGCTTCCAGCTTAACGATACGCACCCTACTGTTGCGGTTGCAGAGCTTATGAGAATACTTCTTGACGATGAGGGACTTGAGTGGGACGAGGCGTGGGATATCACTACCAAGACCTGTGCTTACACTAACCATACAATCATGGCTGAGGCGCTTGAGAAGTGGCCTATAGAGCTGTTTTCAAGACTTCTTCCTAGAATTTACCAGATTGTTGAGGAGATTAACAGACGTTTTGTTGAGAAGATTAAGACAATGTATCCGGGCAATCAGGAGAAGATACGCAAGATGGCAATTGTATATGACGGACAGGTCAAGATGGCTCATCTTGCAATCGCAGCAGGATTTTCCGTAAACGGTGTTGCCAAGCTTCACACAGAGATTCTTGAGAAGCAGGAGCTTAAGGATTTCTATGAGATGATGCCTGAGAAGTTCAACAATAAAACCAATGGTATCACACAGAGACGTTTCCTCCTTCACGGCAACCCACTTCTTGCTGACTGGGTTACCAAGAAGATTGGAGATGACTGGATTACAGACCTTCCGCAGATAAGCAAGCTCAAGGTGTACGCAGATGACGAGCTGAGCCAGAGCGAGTTTATGCAGATAAAGTACCGCAACAAGATTCGTCTTGCTGAGTACATAAAGGAGCACAATGGTATTGACGTGGATCCGCGTTCGATATTCGATGTTCAGGTAAAGAGACTTCATGAGTATAAGAGACAGCTTCTCAACATACTTCATGTTATGTATCTTTACAATCAGATAAAGGAGCATCCGGAGATGGATTTCTATCCTAGAACATTTATTTTCGGTGCGAAGGCAGCAGCAGGCTACAAGAGAGCCAAGGCAACAATCAAGCTCATCAACAATGTTGCGGATGTTATCAATAACGATAAGTCAATCGACGGAAAGATCAAGGTCGTATTCATCGAGAACTACCGCGTATCTAACGCAGAGATTATCTTTGCGGCAGCGGATGTGAGTGAGCAGATTTCAACAGCTTCTAAGGAGGCTTCAGGTACAGGTAACATGAAGTTCATGTTAAACGGTGCGCTCACACTCGGAACAATGGATGGTGCCAATGTTGAGATTGTGAATGAGGTTGGTGCAGACAATGCGGTTATATTCGGACTCAGCGCTGATGAGGTTATCCGCTATGAGAATGAGGGCGGCTACAATCCTATGGATATCTTCAACAATGATCAGGATATCAGACAGGTGCTAATGCAGCTTATCAACGGCTTCTATTCACCTGAGGATCCTGAGATGTTTCGTGAGATTTATGATTCACTTCTCCATGCACAGGGCGGAAACCGCGCAGATGTATACTTCATATTGAAGGATTTCCGCTCATACGCAGATGCCCAGAAGAAGATTGAGGCGAAGTATCGAGACACTAAGGGATGGGCACGTTCTGCAATGCTCAATACTGCATGCAGCGGCAAGTTCACATCTGACAGAACAATTGAGGAATATGTGCACGATATATGGCACCTTGATAAGGTTAAGGTTGAGCTTACAGATGAAGACTGCAGGTAACAGCTTTCATTGGGGTTTTAAGTCTGATATTTTATAATTTAAACATATTGTAAATTTGCAAGCAATAAAAAAACATCCTCTGCATAGAATATGTGCAGGGGGTGTTTTTTGTATGAAAAGGCAGATTAAATTTGTATTATACTGCACTTTGGCAGTTTTTTTTATACCGTTTATTATTACGCTGATATTGAGCGGTGTCGGACTGGAAAAGGATAAAATAGGACTTGCCTTAGCTTCCAGGTTCAACGGGAACAATGCTAAGAACTCTGTAGTGGTGAATTATAGCATAGGAAGTGAGGATATGGACATGGAGGAGTATATCGTCGGAATGCTGGCACCGGCTTATGACTATTGTGATAATTCTGAATTTTTGAAAACAATGGCGGTTATGTGCCGTACATACATGACGTATTGCAATGAAAATAACAGAAAAAGTGACGCGGTGTTTTATAGCGATTTGCAGCTGAAAGAGCGCTGGGGAGAGGAATGGAGCGCGAAGAAGGCAGCGTTGATTGTGGCAGCACAGCAGACAAAGGGCGTCGTGATAACCTGTGATGGAAATACAATTTATCCGTACAGTCACGAATTGACAAGTGGATATACGAGAAACCTAAGGGAAAATTGCAAATATCTATGTGAGGTAGAACAGACCTATGACAGCACAGATGAGGAATATATAAGCATTTGCGATTATACGGAAAAAGAATTTGCGGCGATTGTCAGAAAAAACCTGGAGAATTTGTATTTTGATGATAGATATCCGGCGCGGCAGCTACAGATAGTTGAAAAGACTACAGGGGGATATGTTGTACTTATCCAGGTTGGGAATATGGTGATTGATGGGGATACATTTGCCGGGATATTGAATCTTGCGTCCCCTTCATTTATATTTCAAGAGACTGGTGACGGAATACGATTTACTGTTAAAGGAAGAGGGAACGGATATGGTTTATCCATAGCAGGTGCAAGGCAGAAGGCTGCTGCTGGTGAGTCCTATCAGGAAATCCTTAACTATTATTTTGAAAATATTGTCTGTATAAAATAATTATGTGTGGCAATCCTATTATCAAGAGTAAAGGAGCTGTATCGGAAAACAGTATGGTTCTTGTATAACTCAGGAAAATTGATAATGTGAATGTACGCTTATGATATTATAGATACCGTAGAAGGGTGTCTTAATTGATAACGTATATTCAGCAGGAGGAGGTTGCCTTGAATAGACGAAGAAATAAGGTGGACATGGAAAAGGTATTTGCCACCGTCATCTCTCTTGCCATTATGGTTGCTCTGGTGGTGGGAGTAGTATCTATACTTAGACGCAATAATTCAGAGGGAGATAATAAGCAGAATTATATCGACCTGAATCAGATTAATGAAGCTTTGAATGAGACTGAGCAGAACACGCAAAAGCAGACAGAGAGCAGGGAGGCACAGACCAATGTTGCAAGAAATGATGAAAAAAATAGTGCGGACGACAAAAAGAATATCGAAGAACCTACGACAAAAGGCAATGACGGTTCCATCGCACCTACGAAAGAAGGTGTTGAAGCTGGAGAGCGCGATGTGGCGAAAAATACAGATGAAAAAGGACAAAAGGACACAGAGAATGTAACAGATGTGGATGCTGAACCTGTATCCGAACCATCAGTAGAAGCAGGCACGGAGGTGGCTGTACAGCCATCAGAGCCGGAAGGCATTGAAGTGGCACAGTTACCGTCAGAGGAAGGGAATACACAGACAGAGGTGACGGATACCTCAATGTCCGGTGATGTCGGAGAGGCAGCGCCTGTTAATGCCTCGACAGCGACAATTCTTGGGTATAACTTCAGTGAGGAAAGTACAATGATGTGGCCGGCAGTGGGAAATGTTATCTTAAACTACAATATGACAAACACAATATATTTCCCAACTCTTGATGTATATAGATGTAATCCGGCAATTATCATAAGCGCACCGGAAGACTCCGTTGTATCTGCAGCAGCCGATGGCCTTGTCATTGCGGTGTATGAGACAAATGAGACGGGACTTACAATGGAGATTGCACTGGGAAATGATTATGTGATGACATACGGACAGCTTAAGAATCTTATGGTCGGAGTTGGAAGCCAGGTAAAAAGAGGGGATGTTCTCGGAGCGGTTGCAGCACCGAGCCAGTATTACACGGTTGAAGGAAGCAATCTTTATTTCAAGCTCGATAAGGCAGGGACAAGCATAAATCCTATGGATTTCATAGATGCCGGCGATGAATCCGCATCTGAAGCCGAATGAAAAAAACAATTCATTCGATATTTTAAATAGATATGGTAAATATAGAGAATGTGAACCGGGAATAAAATAAAGCCGCCCATGTATTGCCTCGAAAGTAATACATGGGCAGCTTATTTTGCGGTAGATTACATTGGTTAATGGTCTAGCCTCTTAACTGGCTTTCTACATATTCCATAATATATATATTGTCTTCCGGCATCTGGCAGCCTACGAGGTAGGTCCCGTCATCATCGGTGCTTCTTATAATCTTACCATCGAGAACATTGTGTGCGGAGAGAACGAAGTTCTCGATTTCGACAGAGACATCAGTGCCCTTGCAGTCCGCAAAGAAAGGCTCCTTGCTGGCAAACGCGAAGCCATTCGCACTTATGTTGTCCATTGTACCGTCGTATGACTGACCGGTTTTCCTGTCGGTTATCTTACAGCTGTAATTGACATCAAGTCTTGGGTATTTACGGCGGTTGGCTATCTTAGGTCTGGAATTCAGGCGGATGGATACATTTCCGTTGTCATTTGAAGTAAGTTCGGCGTTTCCCCAGCAGTACAGCACGTTGCCGACAGTGACATTAACACTGCAGGTAACAGCCTTCTTGAAGACCGGAAGCTGTCCGGAGCTGACGACGATGCCTGTATCAAGCTGCTTTACAAGCTCGCCATGGTATTCGGCATCGCCTGAGCCGGTGTTGATATGGATAATTACCTTCATTCCCGGCAGGAGGTCTTCAATACCCATGAATCCGCCTATTCCAAGCTCACACATGAGAGCCTCTATTACTTCCTCAATCTCATTGATATTTTCGGATGTCTCAGCGTATTTACTGGTCATACGCTTGCTTGTTTCACTTGAATCGGAAATACAGTTGTTCATATCCTTAACGATTGAAGAAACCTGCTCCATGTTATCTACAAGCTGGTGATTGGACACCTCAACATCCTTCATGGCATTGTCGATTACCTGGATATGCTCTCCAAGCTGTTTTGAATCAGCAGTAATCTTGCCGACATTTTCACCTGTGATAGTCACCTTCTCAAGTGTGAGGGCAATTAACTTAAGTGTCTCTTCGATGGAGGCAGTCATCTTCGATGATGTTTCCTCAAGATGTATAAGAGCATCCTCAATCTGGCTTGAGGATGACTTGGTCTCAGTACTCAATGTTCTAATCTGCTCAGCAACAACGGCAAAGCCTCTTCCGGCATCGCCGGCACGGGCAGCCTCGATGGAGGCATTGAGTGCGAGAAGATTGGTCTGTCCCGATATGCTCTGGATAGTGCCTGTTTCGTCCTTAACCCTCGCAAATTCTGTCTTGAAGTCATGCAGGACTTCATCAACCTCAGAGGAAAGCTGTGACATTGTGTGAGCTGTCTTTACAAGCTCATCAAGGTCTGAACTGCTGACTGCTGCATGTCCCTGCGACTCGGAGGTAAGTGTAACCATCTGTTCGATGAGGTTACCGACATTCTGAACCTGCGAGTTGATATCTGTCGTCATATCGAGCGATGAAGCTGTTCTGTCCATAAGCTGGCTGCTGTTCTGGGTAAGTTCATTCATGCCAAGGACAACGACATCTGAGCCGTGTTTATTCTCCGAAGCCAGCTCGTTGACTACGGTAATTCCGTCCATTACAGTGTTGCTTGCTGTCTTAACCTTCTCAACGGTGTTGACAACACGTTCAAGATCTGCCTTGATGCTGTCGGTCATGGCACCATCTGATTCATTGAGATGCTTTATTGACATCACATAGCATATATAGCACAGCAGGATACATGACAGCTGAAGCTGATAGTCCTTAATATTGGCTGCCGAATTATATCCTGATGCGTATTTATATACGGCTCCCAGTACAATTATTGCGGTGTTGGCAATACCGCATTTTACAATAAAGCTCCTGTTTTTATAAATAATAAGGAGACTGGTTACAGGGAGTATGTAGGTGAAGGCTATCGACGAGTCGGTAGTGCATAATACAAATGCATAGAAAATACTATAACCTATTGCCAGAACATTTTTATATTTGTCAGTTGCCCTGCCCTTTACCCTTAGCAGAATCTCGCCGCATAAAAGCGGAACCCAGCATAAAATTAAGAATACAATATAGTGGACTCCGGGATACAATCCCTTGGGGACATCGCTTCCATAATTGGCGGAAAGAAGTACCGAAAAGATAATCCATATCCGCCTGGCTTTCTGATTTGCTTTTTCCTTGAAGACATTAGCATCGTAATTCATAATAAGCCTCCTGAAGTTCGTTTATAATACAAAATATAATTTATTTTATCTTATTTCCGTTTATGTTTCAAGGGACTTTTGTATTATAATAGGTACAAACTTACAATTATTATATTAATAATATTGAAATGATGTTGGGGGGCAAAACATGCCAATTTAATGACAAGTGTATAACGTATTATATTTATACATATCAGCTTCATTGTCCGAAGCAAGATGTTCTTGGAACAATCTAAGCTTCTCCCCAAAGTCGTGATATGCATAAATATAATACGTTATACACGCTAAGTTTATAGAGCATGTTTTGACCCCAACATCATTGTAATATCCGAAGTGTGAAAGAGCTTTATGTATTTTAAATTATTTGGGTGGAAATTTGTTTAATTAGGTTGATTACAATAAGTTAAAAATATATACTGTAATTATGCGATAAAGATTATGTAGATGTGAAAACTTTTGGAGCTAGGGAGATACCATGGAAAAGAAAAAGGAATTGTACGTAAATGAACAGGTGTATGATGAGGTTATTTCCAGACAGGAACAGAACGAAGACGAGGGCTTTGGAAGCCGTATCAATGAGGCATACAGTTATTTCAATGTGGCTGAGATAAAGAAAAACCTTAAGATACAGCGAAAGATAAAAAAAGAGGGAGAGCAATTGGTGCGCGATAGACAGATAACCCTTGAAAAGGTTTCGGGCGGATTTTTGGCAGACGCCGATGGGTATGCCTGCAGGTTCTCAGGTACAGGTCATTCGGTAAGATACGGCAGGGAGGCTTCTTTTCCCGTGAGCGTTACCATAGACAGGACTTCGTTGCTGAATGTCTCATGTTCCTGTGAGGCATGCTCCGGTTATTATTTTTACTATTCAAAAAATATATGTAAGTATGTATCAGGTCTGCTTGATATAGTGGAGGATTACACCGGGAAACACGAAATCGGGGATGCCACCGATGTGTGGGCTAAACAGATTCTGAGTGAGTACAGTTCAAAGCTTGAGTCCAGGGTTATCGCGGATAACCGTGCTGCCGATGGTACGGTTATGCTTGAACCGCGAATTATCAGGAAAGATAACATGCTGTCGCTATCCTTTAAAATTGGAATGGGTAGAATGTTCGTGGTTAAAGATCTTGCAAAATTTGTTGAGAATGTGAGAAACAGTGCGAGCGATACATACGGTTCTGATACGGTGATAAATCACAGGCTTGAAAATTTTACGGAATCGGGACGCAAGTGGATTAACTTTATAAATGACGCGGCTGATGAGGAGAAGAGGCTCCGCGAAAGGATAATGGATGTCACATGGGGCAGAAGCGGCAGCAAGAAGGTAGACAGCATAGAGCTATATGGCTGGAGAATGGACAGGCTTTTTGAAATCGCAGGCAGTACGCTAATCAGCTATGAGGACAAGGATGAACACAGCAAAGCGGCCATGTATCATTTTGCGGATGAGAACCCTAAGCTGACAATGAATGTTAAGCCTAAGATGTATGGAAGCACATTCGACGGAATACATGTCTCAATTATGCTTCCGTATATATGCTGTGGAACAAGGGCAACGTATTACGTTGACAGTATGTCTAAGAGCATATCGAGGATGAGTGAGGAATTTTATGACAAGCTCAAGCCATTCTTTGCTCAGGCGGATGAGGGACACTTCAGCATAAGTGTGGGAAGGAAAAGCCTGTCTGATTTTTATTACAGTGTACTTCCTGAAATCCGTGATTATATTGATGTAGTTGAGACGGATGTTGATGTGATAGACCAGTACCTTGCACCTGTTGCCAGATTTGCATTTTATCTTGATGCGCCGGATGGTGATGTGACGTGTAAGGCGGTTGTCAGGTATGGGGATAAGGAGTTTTCATGCCTTGACCAGTTACGCACGAGCAGAGTACTGCTTGATTCGTTCAGACAGGGGGCAAGAGAAAAACAGATTCTTACGGTGCTTGAGAGCCTTTTTCCTGAATGTGACCCGGGTGGGGATGTTGTATTCTGCGGCGGCGATGAGGAGAAGATATTTGAGGTGGTGACACATGGAGTTGAGGAGCTTGCCGCGATAGGTGATGTGTTCTGCACCAAGCGTTTTAAGAGTGTTAATGTGGTTAGACGTGCCAAGGTAAGTGTTGGTGTGAGCGTGTCGAGTGGACTCCTGGATCTTGATGTATCCACTGACGAGCTTTCACAGGACGAACTTGCGGAGCTTCTTAAACATTATAAGAGCCATCAGAGGTATTATCGCTTTAAGTCGGGTGAGTACATAGACCTCAATGAGGAATCCCTCCAGATGTTATTTGAGATGATGGAGACCATGAAGCTGTCACCGAAGGATTTTGTGAAGGGGAAAATGCACCTTCCTATGTACCGTACACTGTATCTTGACAAGATGCTTGAGGAACATGAGGAGGTCTACAACACAAGGGATAAGGTATTCCGCGAGATAGTGAAGAACATGAAGACAGTTAATGACGCGGATTATAATATACCCGAGGGAATCAGTGCCACGCTCAGAAGGTACCAGAAAACAGGTTTCCGTTGGATAAGGACACTTGAGGCTAACGGCTTTGGTGGTATCCTGGCTGATGATATGGGACTTGGAAAGACCCTTCAGACCATAGCGGTGCTTATGTCTGCTAAGGAGGAGGGAAGAAGTGGAACGTCGATAGTCATTTCTCCGGCGTCCCTTGTGTTCAATTGGGGAGATGAGCTTGCAAAATTCGCTCCTTCGCTGAAGGTGGTGACTGTAACCGGTAAGCAGGAGGACAGGACACACATGATAGAGGAATATGAGGCACAGAATGTGGATGTGCTTGTAACTTCCTATGACCTATTAAAGAGGGATATCAACCTCTACGATGGAAAGGTTTTTGAATATGAGATAATAGATGAGGCACAGTACATCAAAAACCAGACCACAGCGGCAGCAAAGGCTGTAAAGCTTATAAGAAGCAAGGCTAAGTTCGCACTGACAGGAACTCCTATTGAGAACAGACTTAGTGAGCTTTGGAGCATATTTGATTACCTTATGCCGGGATTTCTGTATGGTTATGATGTATTTAAGAACGAATTTGAGACACCGATTGTAAAATATCAGGATGAGGAGGCTATGGCCAGACTTCAGAAGATGGTCAGACCGTTCATACTGCGCCGCCTGAAAAAGGATGTTCTTAAGGATCTTCCGGAGAAGCTTGAGGAGAACAGGGTAGTAAAGTTCGACGAGAAGCAGCAGAAGCTCTATGATGCACAGGTTCTTCACATGAAGAATGAGCTTGCCTCATCGGATGACAAGGATTTCAACAAAAAGAAAATAGAAATTCTTGCGGAGCTTACAAGGCTTCGCCAGGTGTGCTGTGATCCGAGACTTTGCTATGATAATTACGATGGAAGCTCTGCGAAGCTGGATTCGTGCATGGAGCTGATACAGAGCGCCATAGATGGCGGACACAGAATGCTTTTATTTTCACAGTTTACGAGTATGCTTGAACTGCTTGAAAAGCGTCTTGACGCGGAAAATATAGAGTATTATAAGATAACAGGAGAGACATCCAAGCAGAAAAGAATGGAGCTTGTCAAGCAGTTCAATGAAGGAACTGTACCTGTATTCCTTATCTCACTGAAAGCAGGCGGTGTTGGACTCAACCTTATAGGTGCGGATATGGTTATCCATTATGATCCATGGTGGAATGTTGCGGTGCAGAATCAGGCAACGGACAGAGCGCACAGAATAGGACAGACAAAGAAGGTAACAGTATATAAGATGGTTGTCAAGAACACGATTGAGGAGAAGATTCTGAAGCTTCAGGATAGCAAGCGCGATCTTGCAGACAGTATTATAAGCGGTGACAATGTCGGAATGAGCAGTATGAGCAGGGATGAGCTTATGGAGCTGCTGGGTGTGTGAAGCTGATATGTAATGCTGATATGGCATGATATAAAAAATACAGTAAAAAGCATCGATAAAAATTTATTTCTTAAAAGAGCAGCAGGTTGATTGCGACCGGCTGCTCTTTTACGTCCTGTGCAGTATATTTTCCATAAAAAAACTATTGCATTAATAGAAAATGTATGATAGTATTTCAATACACAACAAGTAGTAACTAAAACTACATGATAAAATATATAAAACCGTAACTTGTAATAATCATATCGGATTATACCCGGTAAATGCTGAAGCGGGTAGTAACGCTTTAATATTAAGCAACGTCCGGTTGCAATACACTGAGTTTCGCAATTAACTATGAATATCAGGGGTAAGAAAGGAGAAGCTTATATGAATGGATTACTTGAAAACATTGAGGAGAGAGGACTTAAGGATCCCTGGAGTGCAATTACACATTTTATCGGCATGCTCATGGCGATGCTTGCTGCGGTGCCGCTTCTGATAAAGGCTGCCAAAGCACCGGATAGAATACATTTCGCAGCTCTTGGAATATTTGCCTTGAGCATGATACTGCTTTACGGAGCAAGCGCGACATATCATTCAATCAGGGGCTCGCAAAGAGTTCAGACTATTCTGAGAAAGATTGACCACATGATGATTTTTGTACTTATTGCAGGCTCCTACACACCGATATGCCTTGTGGTTCTGAATGGCACGACCGGCTATGTGATGCTGGCACTTGTATGGGGAATTGCAATTGCGGGAATAGTAATCAAGCTATGCTGGATTACATGTCCTAAGTGGTTTTCTTCAATATTGTATATCGCAATGGGATGGGTGTGCCTGCTTGCATTCTCTAAGATTTACAATGCACTTTCGGGACCGGCGTTCTATTGGCTTTTATCAGGTGGGCTTATATATACAATAGGCGGTGTTATATATGCGCTGAAGGCACAGGGCTTTAATGCCAGACACAGCAGCTTCGGGTCACATGAGATATTCCACCTCTTTGTAATGGGCGGAAGCATATGTCATTTTGTTTTGATGTTCCGGTATATAACTGTGTTTCCTATTTAAAAAGTGATTTTTGAATTGCATTTCACCTCGGTTGTGTTATATAATTATAAATGGCTCGGAATAAAAACGAACTTAATATGTTTATGCAGATTATATATCAATAAAAGTGTTCCTGAATAGGGAGCACTTTTATTGCGCTTATAGTAATAAATAAAAGGACAACAGTTAAAGAGGTGGATTATGGGTAAGGCAAAGGTAAGCAGTGGTAAGGATTTAACTACAGGACCAATAGGAAGGGGGATACTGGCATTTGCGATTCCGCTTTTTCTGGGGCAGCTGTTACAGCAGCTCTATAATGTGGCGGATGCGTGGGTTGTAGGAAATTTTGCGAACAACAATGCGTTTGCTGCGGTTAGTTCAACAGGAAGCATGACTTTTCTGATTATAGGTTTTTTTAACGGGGTTGCCACCGGCGGAGGAGTTGTAATATCGAAGTACTATGGAGCGAAAAATTATGAAGCGGTTGAAAAAGCGGTTCACACGAATTTCCTTTTCGGAATTATTGCTTCTATAATTGCAACTGTGGTTGGACTTCTGATGGCACCATGGCTTCTCACGATAATGAAGACACCGGACGAGGTTATGCCGGAGGCAGTTACATATCTCAGAATATATTTTGCAGGTGTCTCCACGATAATCATGTACAATATCGGAATGGCAATCATGCGTGCACTCGGAGACAGCATACATCCGCTGTATTATCTTGTGCTGTCCTCGATAGTGAATGTTATTCTTGACCTGTTGTTTGTAGCTGTTCTGGACTTCGGAGTTGCAGGCGCAGGAGTTGCAACTGTTATAGCACAGGGAATCAGCGCAGTATTATGTATAATAAGAATGTGCAGGGTCGATGGAGTAGGAAAACTGAAGCTCAGCCTGCTTAGGTATTACCCGGATTACATGAAGGAAGTTATAGTTCAGGGACTTCCGAACGGTGTCCAGAACTCTGTTATAAGTATAGGAAATATGGTAGTACAGACTAACATCAATTCATTTGGTTCGTATGCGATGTCGGGTGTCGGAGCATATAGTAAGATAGAGGGGTTTGCCTTCCTTCCTATAACAAGCATGTCGATTTCACTTCCTACATTTATTGGACAGAACCTTGGAGCAAAGAAATATGACAGGGCAAAGAAAGGGGCGGCATTCGGAATAGTATCGGGAGTTGTGTTAGCAGAACTTATAGGAGTGATTGTATTTCTGTTTGCACCGCAGCTGTTAAGATTCTTTGTCGATGTGGATGAAGCGGTTATGATAGGGCAGGGACATGCGAGAAGAATCAGCCTGTTCTTCTGCCTGCTTGCGTTCTCACATTGTGCAGCCGGAGTGCTGAGAGGCTGCGGCAAGTCGATAGTGCCGATGATAACAATGTTAGCCTTCTGGTGCGGTGTACGTATTATCTATGTCACAACAACACTTCACTTCATACCGGATTTTTCTGTTATTTCATGGGCATATCCACTTACATGGTCGCTCAGTACGATTGTTTTTACGCTGTTCCTGTTAAAATCCGACTGGGTACATGCGTTTGAAAGGAAGAAAAAATGATTGCGGCAGAGGGAAAAGCGGAGGTTAATGCATTTGATTATTACAGGTTATGTCCGAAGGTATAATGTGAAAAACTTTATACTTTGTTAATTGTAAAATCAGCACAAAAATGTTATAATATAAGTATGTTTTTTAGGCAGAATATACATGATTGGAGGAACCTATATGAAAAATTTTCCACACCTGTTTGAACCCATTCAGATAGGTAAAACGACTGTGAAGAACAGAATTTTTATGCCGCCGCTGTCCACTAATCTTGCGGATAAGGGCTATGTGACGGACGCACTTGTCGAGCATTACTCTAACAGGGCAAGGGGAGGTGTCGGGCTTATCGTGACAGAGGTTACGACGGTTGAGCCGACCTACACCTATCTTCCAGGGGATATGTCTATATACGATGACTCGTATATCCCCGGCTGGAAGAAGCTTGTGGACGCTGTGCATAAGTACGACACGAAGATACTCTCGCAGCTTTTCCACCCTGCGTATATGGCGTTTCCTGTTCCGGGGACACCACAGCTTATAGCTCCGTCGAATGTGGGACCTTATTATGCGAAGTCGGCACCGAGGGCTGTCACGGTTGAGGAGCTGCATGTGCTGGTAAGGCAGTTCGGCGAGGCGGCGCTCAGGTTTAAGAAAGCTGGCGGAGACGGAGTGGAAATCCAGTGTGCACATGCGCATGGTCTGCTGGGCGGATTTCTGACACCGCTTTATAATAAGAGAACGGATGAGTATGGTGGTGACATTAACGGAAGACTCAGGCTTACCCTGGAGGTTATAAGGGAGGTCAGAAAGCAGTGCGGGGATGATTTTATAATCGATGTCCGCATATCCGGAGATGAGTACAGTGAGGGCGGTCTCACACTGAATGACATGATATATGTGTCGAAGCAGCTTGAGAAGGAGGGCGTTGATTTCCTGCATGTATCGGGCGGTAATACTATAAAGAGAGGAAGCTCTATGCCGGCACCGGGAACATCACCTGCACCTCATGCACATGCGAGCGAGGAGATAAGAAAGAATGTACATATTCCTGTTGCCACGGTTGCCAGAATAAATGAACCGTGGGTTGCGGATGAGCTTATCGCAGATGGTAAGGCGGATATCTGCATGATAGGCAGGGCTAATCTGTGCGACAGTGAATTTGCCAACAAGGCGCGTGAGGGAAGGACGGACGATATACGCCCATGTATCGGCTGCGGAAGATGCCTCACGGGAATAATGTTCGGCAAGCCTATAGCGTGTACGGTGAATCCGTCTGTCGAGACGAATGATATTGATGAGGCTGATGTAAAGAAGAAGGTTCTTGTCATCGGAGGAGGTCCTGCCGGAATGGAGGCAGCCTATGTAGCGAAGAAGCGTGGACACGAGGTTGTGCTCTGCGAGAAGGAGAACGAGCTTGGCGGACTGTTAAGACTTGCAGCTGTGCCTATCAGCAAGCAGGAGCTATGCAAGGTCATCAAGTTCATGGCACGGCGTCTGAATAATGAAGGAATTGATGTGAGAACGGGCTGTGAGGTGACACCTCAGATGCTTGCGGATGAGTTTAAGGACTACGAGATTATATGCTCGACAGGTGCGAAACCTAAGGAGATAGAGGCCTTTAAGCAGTTTAAGCAGACGATGACGGCGGACGATATCCTCTCGGGAAGGAAGTTCCCGGGCAGGAAGATAGTCATTCTCGGCGGCGGCTCGGTTGGCTGTGAGACTGCAGACTACCTTGCACCGCTGGTTAATGACCTTTTTCCTGCTAACAGGGATGTGACAGTTATCGAGATGACAGGTTCGCTTATGACAGGTGATGGCGGAGCAGCCAAGAGCCGTCTTACGCAGCGTCTTATGAGCAAGGGCGTGAAGCTTCTGCTCAATGCCCAGGTTAAGAAGGTGGATGAGAGCACCATCACCTATGAGCAGGACGGCGAGGAGCACACGATAAAAGATGCCGATACGCTGGTGTTCGCTGTCGGCTACACACCGACTAAGGTGGAGTACGAGAACGCGCACTATATAGGAGACTGTGATAAGGTAGGAAATCTTAAGGACGCAATAAGCGGTGCTTATCAGCTTGCAAGGTCGTTGTAAGCAGTCATCCGGATATGTTTTCAGATGTCCGGTGTATATTATTATAGTAAAATTAAGTAATTCTGTTTATTAAAAATATATTTTTAAAGGAGAATTATGTATGGACAACAGATTATTAGAACCGATTAAGGTAGGAAAGCTCACATTTAAGAACAGAATCATGTTTCCGCCGCTCACAACGGGCTATGAGGAGAGGGATGGTTCCATCGGTGATAGAAGCTTAAGCTTTTACGAGAGGCTTGCAAAGGGAGGAACGGCATACGTTGTGATAGGGGACGTGGCTCCTGTGAGAACGGCCTCACCTACGCCGAAGCTCTATGATGACAGCCAGATACCTGTGTATAAGAAGCTTGCCGACACACTCCACGCGTATGACTGCAAGGTGGCATTACAGTTATTCCACCCTGAGTATGATGTGCCGGGTGTGGGCAGAATGATTATGCAGGCAGGAATGGCAAGACAGGCGGCAGCTAAGGCACAGGCTGATGGAAATACTGATGAGGCAGCTAAGCAGACACAGCTTGCGGAGCAGCTTACCAAGGATGCCTATGCGAAGCTTCATCATGACATGCAGCATTTTGTGAGCGAGGCAAGTGTTGAACAGCTCAGGCAGATTAAGGACAGCATTGCGGTGTGTGCTAAGAGAGCGGCACAGGCGGGCATAGATGCGATAGAGGTACACGGAGACCGCCTTGTCGGTTCCCTCTGCTCCAAGGTGTTAAATCACAGAACAGATGAGTACGGCGGAAGCTTTGAGAACAGAGTGCGCTATGCACTTGAGGTTGTTAAGGCTATCAAGGAGGCTGCACCTGAGCTTATGATTGAGTACAAGCTTCCTATTATAACCGTGAACCCTGATGGTACCCTGCGCGGAAAGGGCGGCTTAGAGGCTGACGAGGGTGTTGAGTTTGCAAAGCTTCTTGAGAAAGCGGGAGTTGACATGATACAGGTGGCGCAGGCGAACCACACAGGAAACATGGGCGATACCATACCGCCTATGGGCGATGTGCCATACAACTGGACTCTTCCTGTTGCAAGCCGTGTAAAGAAGGTTGTCTCGATACCTGTTGCCACGGTAGGACGTGTGGTATCGGTTGCTGCAGGTGAGAAGATACTTGAGGATGGAGATGCAGATATAATTGCATACGGACGTTCACTTTTGACTGACCCTGACATTGCAAATAAGGCGGCGACGGGTGAGTGTATCCGTGAATGCCTCAACTGTAACAAGGGCTGTGTAGATGCCATTCAGGGACGCAGATATATATCCTGTGTGCTCAATGCAGAGAACGGAAATGAGGCGGCAGTTTCAATTAAGCCTTCCGAGAGTGTGAAGAAGGTTGCTGTGGTAGGTGCCGGAATAGCAGGTCTTGAGGCTGCCAGAGTTGCGGCAAAGCGAGGACACAGCGTAACGGTATTTGAAAAGAGCGGCAGAATCGGCGGACAGATTAACATTGCCGCAGTGCCTCCGAGAAAGAGCGAGATTTTAAGGTCGGTTGAGTACTATAAGAATATTCTGCCTTCGCTTAACGTAGATATTAAGCTTAATACAGAGGTATCAACGGCAGAGCTTAATGGTTTTGACAAGGTTATAATTGCTGTCGGAGCCCATAACATGGATTTACCTATGCCGGTTGATTCGGACAGAGTTGTATCATCCTGGGATGTGCTTAACGGGCTTGAGGTTTCGGGAAGCTGTGCAGTTCTTGGCGGTGGTCTTGTAGGCACTGAGACTGCTGAGTATCTTGCACAGAAGGGGCTTGACGTAAGCATTGTTGAGATGATGGATAAGATTGCGTCAGGTGAGTCATCAACAGTTATGCCTCTGATAACGAAGGATTTTATGGCTCATAATGTGAAGCAGTATGTAAATACAAAGGTAAATTCCATAAAGGACAATACGATTAATGCCATAAATACACAGGATGGTTCAGAGGTGATAATCAAGGCAGATACGATAGTAAATGCTCTCGGTTCCAAGAAGAATGTTTTCGATGTATCGGGTATTACTGTTCCGTATGTGCTTGCGGGTGATTGCAGCGGTGAGAGGACGGCAGATATATCGGCAGCTATACGAAGCGGATATAATGCGGGAAATGAAATCTGATAGTCCGGATTATTTTATATCAGACAGAAAAAGGAGGTTTGAAGAATTTCTTCAAACCTCCTGAAATATTAATTGTATTACTTACCGAAATATCTGTCTAACATACCCTTGAGTGCGCGGCCATGTCTTGCCTCATCCTTAGCCATCTCATGGACTGTATCATGTATTGCGTCAAGATTGTTCTTCTTAGCACACTTTGCAAGGTCGAACTTGCCGTTAGTAGCACCGAACTCGCAGTCAACTCTCCATGCAAGGTTAGCCTTTGTCGAAGCCTTCATGTTCGGCTCTAAGTCCTCACCTAATATCTCGGCGAACTTTGCAGCATGCTCAGCCTCCTCATAGGCTGCCTTCTCCCAGTATAAACCAATCTCAGGATATCCCTCACGGTGAGCGATACGTGCCATGCAAAGATACATACCAACCTCTGAGCACTCACCTTCGAAGTTAGCCTTGAGCTGTTCAAAGATATACTTCTTGTCCTCATCGCTGATATCAGGATTATTCTTTACTGTCTTTGCATAAATGCCATACTCATGCTCGGCAGCAAGCGAAAGATCACCTGTAACCTCCTTGAACTTGTCTGCTCCGACATGACATACAGGACACTCAGCAGGAGCTGCCTCTCCCTCATAAACATAACCACATACAGTACATACGAACTTTGCCATAGTAATTCTCCTTTTCTTAAATAATATTGTTGCAGCGTGCGAGGAATATAGGTATCTCCTGCATCGCTGCTATAAATTAATTGCATACAAAATTATAGGGCGTAATTAGCATACTGATTTTATTAAAATTTATAAATTCATGAAACAGTATTTCCTAAAAGAATGAAAATAAAGCTTAAACAAAATCAGTAATGATTACTGAGTTTAATTTATCACATAAATCCGAATTTGTCAACTAAAAAATCCCTATTCATGGATATTCTATTTTCTTTTGCCAATATTCCGTATGACCGGACATATTTGTCTGTAAGGTTAATAGGACATGAATAGGGAGGGTGCTGTTAATCCGTATTTTTTTGTGTCATTTCATTGTTAAGACAGTTGTCGCAGGTTCCATAGAAAATAACACTGTGTCCACGGACTTTGCCGGGAATACCGGCTTTCGTATTCTTTAATAAGAAGGTAGCAGGTTCCATTTCAACATCGTACACATGATGGCATGAGTCACACAGAAAATGATAGTGCAGCCGGGTATTGCCGTCAAAATGGTCACAGTCCTCCCCTTGAATCTTGAGTGCCTGTCCGTGTTCAACGAGCAGTGCAAGATTGCGATATACTGTGCCGAGGCTTATATTAGGATATATACCGCGGATGTACATATATACTTCCTCAGCTGTGGGATGTGAAGTTGTATGGCAGAGAAAATCAAGGATTGCCTCACGCTGTCGGCTGTAATTTAATTTTGCCATATAAATCCTCATTTCTTTTGTGGTTCTTCAGCTTCATGTATCTGCATTGGCGGAACAAAATCGTCCGATTCCATAAGCTCCTCCATAGTCATCGGGCGCTTCAGGTTTATAACAGGGTCATATACCTTTCCGCAGAGCGATGTACGGATAGGAATAGGGCAGATATCATGTATGCGTTTAATTTCCTTGGCGATAAAGCCTGACATAAGGTATGCACCGAAGTCATTGGTGTTCATGCAGTCGCCGGGATAGAAGTAACGTGCCGCATCAGAGCTGCCCACACGCTTTATAAAGTCCATGCTGACCTGATGAAGGTCGATTATAGGGACATGCTTTTCGGCTGAGATTTTTTTACATGCGTCCGCGTAGCTTAGCATTGTATCATCGTAGGCTGTCTTGTCGGAATTCCAGGTGTTGCCGGCAAGCGGGGTGACGATAATCGGGGTGGCACCGAAGCTTCTCACTTCATCAATGAAGGTTCTGAGATTATCGGTATATCCTGTATCGGCTGCGAGGTGTGAGAACTTAGCATCGTTGTGTCCAAACTGGAAAATGCAATAGTCACCGCGCTTGATGTTCTTCTTGATGATATTGTAGTGACCCTCAGTGCGGAAGTTCTCTGTGTTGAGTCCCGGGTGGGCATGATTAGATACCGCTGCGAGGTTCGAAACATAATATGTAAAGAACTGTCCCCAGCCGCAGTAGCTGCTCTCAGGGTAGTACGGGTAGCATGCAGGACAATCTGCAACAGTTGAATCACCGGTTATATATATGGTAGGTGTGTCAAATTCTTCTATTGTAAGAGTTGTGAATACAGGTCTGCTTCCGATTATCGTAATGTCAATTGTTTTGTCTGTGTACACTTCATTGTGTCCCTGTGGAATGATATCACACACATTGACATTGAATACATAGGCGCGCACCTCACGAGGACAGTAGTCTCCTTTAAGGGATTCAAGTCTTCGTCTTCCGGAAAATATGGTAATTCCCTTGATAGGTGTATCTCCGGCGGATAGAACAAGAGTTACTTTATAGTTGCCCTGATGTGGAACAACGGCCTTGAATGTTATGGGAATATATCCATCATCGACGATACCGTTTTCAAGATAGACACCGTTATCATCAGCCTGTGGGGAGATAAGCTTGGAATCGGAGTACCAGCGCTGTGGCTGGAAGCCGTCATTGATTTCATTAATTTTCAGATTGGAATCGGAACTTCTTGACTCCTCTGTCAGAAATCCATAGCCCTTTTTATATGAAAAGCTGTCCTCAGGATAAACCTGTGTTATGTGTCTTGAACCCAGGCTGTCTGCGCTTGGCATATTTCCGAAATTGTACGTCATACGATAGCCGGAACCGGTTTCAATGGCTGCATGTTCAGCATAAATGTCTGACGAAATTGCTGTGGTCATATCTATAACCCTCCGTAAAATTAAATCTAATATAGTATGTACATTATACTACAACCTGCTGCGATATTCCAGTAAGACTTATTTTTTATTACGGATTTCCATGTTTTTGTAAAGCCTTTGACAATGCGGCATGATAGTTATATATTATAAGATGTAGTGTTAAAAGCCTAATAAAACACGACAAATAAGATATATACGATAAAGCGGAGGCTGATTATGGAAAAAGATACAACGTGTGCATACTGCATGGAGGGCGAGTTAGTTGCCAGGTTCGGAATTAAGATTTGTGAGATGGACACCTGCAAGGTGTATTTATTTAAGGAGCAGAGTCATCCGGGCAGAGTGATTCTTGCACATAAGAAGCATGTGGGTGACATGACAGAGCTTACAGCGCAGGAGAGAGCGGCTTATTTTGAAGATATTGCTAAGGTATCCACAGTGCTTCAGAAGCTTTTCAATCCTCAGAAGATTAACTACGGAGCTTATGGCGATACAGGTCATCATCTTCATTTTCACCTTGTACCTAAGTATAAGGATGAGTTTGAATGGGGCGGTGTGTTCCTTATGAATCCGGATAAGAAGTATCTTACAGATGCAGAGTATGCGGATATGGCTGCTAAGATTAGGGCAGGTATAGAAGAACAGTAGGTTTTAACATGAGTGGGGAGGATTGTAATGTCAGATATCAAATCACAGGTTGAAGAATGCCTTAAGCAGGCGGAGGAGATTGAGCGCGCCGGAGTGATAAAGGACAAGCTGAATACTACGTTCCGTGAGAATTTACGATACGAATTCCTCAAGTTTTTAGTATATCTCAGCGACGGAGACGGCTATGTTGACGAGAAGGAGATAGCATTTATCAACAGTACGCTTGGATACCGCATGACTGAGGGACAGATAAAGTCTATAATGTTCTATGACAAGCTTCATGACGATTCATATACTAAGAAGGTTCCATTTGCCCTGAAGGGATTTGTGCTGTGTGATGCAGGAAGAAAGCTCAATGATGATAAGAAGCGGGCCAACAATCTGGTCAATACATTCCGCGCCCTCGGTCAGGAATTTGTCGCTTGCAATGATGTGACCAGTGAGCGCGAGGTCAATATGCTCACAGACTATCTTGCAGTGATGGAGAAGTTTCTTAAGGAATATGGTCTTTATGACAGCAAGCTGTCCGTAAAAGCCAGGAAGGCGGAAAAACGTTCAGTCGACGAGGTTCTCGAGGAATTAAACCAGCTTGTGGGACTTGACGGTGTGAAGCAGGAGGTCAATAGTCTGGTCAATCTGCTCCGTATCCAGAAGCTTCGCGAGGAAAAGGGGATGAAGCAGCCGAATGTGTCAAAGCATCTGGTATTTTCAGGAAATCCGGGAACAGGAAAGACAACGATTGCGCGTATGCTTGCTGATATTTATAATTCACTCGGAATCCTTTCGGGAGGGCAGCTTGTCGAGGTTGACCGCTCAGGGCTTGTGAGCGGGTATATCGGACAGACGGCGACGAAGGTTAACGGTGTTGTAGAGCAGGCCCTTGGAGGAATCCTCTTTATTGATGAGGCATATACGCTGACAGCGAAAAAGGGTGAGGGAGATTTCGGACAGGAGGCAGTCGATACCCTTTTAAAGGCTATGGAGGACAACAGGGATAATCTTGTTGTGATTGTAGCAGGATATCCTGACCTTATGGATGAATTCCTTAATTCCAATCCGGGACTCCGCTCAAGATTTAACAAGTTCATATTTTTTGATGACTATAAGCCGGACGAGCTGTTTCAGATACTCTTAGGAATGGCTAAGAAGCAGGATTATGTTCTGTCCGAGGCTGCCAAGGTTAAGGCTAAGGAGTATTTCGAGCAGGCATGTGCCAATAAAACAGAGAATTTTGCCAACGCCAGAGAGGTAAGAAATTATTTTGAAAAGGCTGTGTCTAAGCAGGCGACAAGGCTTGTAAAGAATATCAATTCGATTGACGAGCAGATGCTTCTTACCATCGAGGCGGATGATTTGGAGAATTTTGTGAGTGTGAGCTAGAAATTGATGAAAAAATTGTGAATTTTGTGTATTTGCTTTACTTTTATATATGAGATGTGTTATAACTAAATAGCTGTCCGAGAGTGACAGCTATTTAGTTTTTTTATTTCCTGATAAGGGGAAGAATTGGAGGAATATAGTGAAAAAGAGAGTATTGGCACTTGTACTTGCCGGAACAATGGTCTTCGGACTTACAGCATGTAATAAGGGTGGAAGTAATAACGGCGGCAATGGAACAGACACAGAGACAACAACTGTTTCAGGAGAAACTACAACAGGAGAGACTACAACAGGAGAGACTACAGAGGCACAGCCGGTTACACAGACAACACCGCTTACAGACTACAGCGGATATGTAAAGATAGGTGCATACAGGGATTTGGAGATAGAGGTTGATGCGGCGGTTGTTACTGATACGCAGATACAGAGCAGGAAGGATCAGATAGTTACCTATTATAACACCAATGTACTTGAGGGAGAGCATATCACAGAGGGCACAACAGCCGATGGTGATGTAATCAATCTTGACTACAGCGGACTTCTTGATGGTACTGCATTTGATGGCGGTACAGCTACTTCACAGAAGTATACTGTCGGTTCGGGAAAGTTTATCCCGGATCTTGATAAGCAGCTTGCAGGTCTTGAGGTTGGCAAGGAGTATGAGCTTAAGTGTACATTCCCTGAGGATTACACTGTCAATAAAGAGCTTGCAGGCAAGGAAGTAACCTTCGTAGTTACTGTCAACTGGATTGAAGGCGATAAGGATGAGCTTGAGTGGGGTGATGAGCTTGTAAATGCTTATACCGATGGAAAGTACACATCTGCGGATGAGTATGAGAAGAGCTTCACAGATGAGATGATTGCCTCTGCTCAGGAGGAGCAGCTTACCAACTATACTAACGGAGTATGGTCTAAGGTTATGGAAAACAGCACGTTCGAGTCACTTCCGGAGGAGAAGGTTACTACAATAGCAGACGATTATTATAGCTACTATGTACAGTATTTCACATATTATGCTTCACTTTACGGCATGGATATGGCATCATTCCTTTCGAGCATGTACAATATGACAGACGATGACCTCAGAACAGAGTGCCGTTCAATGGCTGAGAATGAGGTTAAGTACATTATGATGTCATGTGAGATTTTTAAGGATCTTGGTATGACATTATCAGATGAGGAATACAATACAAGGGCTCAGGAGGTTGCCGAAACGAACGGCTTCGATTCAGCGGCCGCATTTATTGAGCAGTATGGCGAAGAATATGTAAGGGAGAGCTTCATATTCGACATTATAAGTGATTATCTTAAAGAGAATAACAAGATGGTTATAGCTGAGTAAGGTATAACCTGTTAAAACAGCGTCACATTAAGCTTTTAATGTGGCGCTGTTTGTGCTATACTACGGAATAAAGAGCTATGGAATTTATTTACAAGAGGGTATTTTCGGGAGGAGAGACAGGTATGAAGGAAGCGGGAGATATTTTCAGGGAGGTGGCACAGGCTGCCGGAGATATAGTTTTCAGGTACGACTTAAAGACGAAGAAGTTTATGCAGTATTCGGATAAAAGTGAGCTGTCAAAGTACGGCTCATGGCTTCAGGATTTTGATTTTGCAATGGTTAATGCTAATATGATTTATCAGGAGGATATAGATGACTTTTTCAAGCTTACTGCAGAGATAAAAAGAGGTGCTGAGGGAACTATTGAGGGAATATTCAGAATGAGGCTGCATGTAAGCGCAGACTACCGCTGGTATAGACTGGTTGCAAGGACGAAGTACGATAGTACGGGAGCTGTTGAGGTATTAGGGCGCGTTACCGATATACACAATTATATGATTAAGGCAGAGGAGAAGCGCCATACATACGAAATCATGGGACATAAGATAGACGTGAGGGGCTTTTCGGAGCCGGCTCATATCAAAAATGATATTGTGCGCTTTGTAAAAAAACACAGGACAGATACCATGCTTGCGTGTATACTGGTCGATATTCCTGAATATGATAATATTGTGTGTGTGCTTAGCAGGGCTAAATCGGAGGAGCTTCTTATCAGCCTTTTAAGACGGATTAAGAGCTGCTTCCCGCATGGTACATTCGTATGTAAGGTTGGTGTACATAGATTCGCCCTGTTTTCGGGTGGATTTGCAGGAGCTAATGAGCTTTTAGAGTCTGTCACGGGAAGCATGAAAGAGATTGCTTCGCTTGGCAGGCAGTATGAGGAGCAGCTTTCTGACCGTCCGCTTGATGTATATGCCGGAATAGATTTTGAAAGTAACCATGATGGCATAGAAAATGTTATATACGAGAGGGCGACAGCTGCATTGGAGAATATGCAGAGGGAAAAGACAGGAAAAATCTCATTTTATAAGAAACTGGATGAGGATGTCACCGGTTATGAGGCTGCAAGCTCGGAACAGGAGGATATGATTGCTGAGTATATCATAGAGCTTCTTGAGGATGAGGAGCCGGATGAGATACCTGATAAAGGCGAGGTTAAGGCACATGTTAAGGCATGCATACATATTCTTCTTGAAAAGGTTGCCATCAGGTATGGGTTTGACAGAGTTTCAATGAGTATATGTACCGATGGCGGATATGAAAGATATGCGCAGTGGAGCGATGCTCAGCTTTCAGATATTCCGGAGGGCTGTCTGCTTAATATAGAGGGAAATCAGAAGATGATTGAAAGCAAGGTTAACTTCTGGGAGCCATATATTGTAAATGATGTCTACTCTTACCCGGACAGCAGTGAATATGGCAGAATGGTTGGACTGAGCTCTGTCAGAAGCTTTGCGCAGGCAGGATTTGAATGTACTGATGGGGTTAGGGTCATAGTATCATTTGAGTTTTACCGGAAGCCGCATGTGTGGAATGCTGATGAGATAAATGCATTCAATACTGTGAAGCAGGTCGCAGATTTCTGCGCAAGATATATAGAGGAGCATTAGAGCCTGATAAAAAGTCATCCGCGTATGATGTCGGCGGATGGCTTTTTTTGTCGAATATTTTATAAGCTATCTATGATAATCATCTGTTAAAATTTAGTTGTAACGGAAGCAGGACACAAGCAATGGTAGGTATTGTTGTCTGTGATTGGGAAGCAAAAAGAAAATGGAGGGTTATCAGGATGCTTTATAATTCAGAAAAAAGAGAGCACGAAAGCATAAGCGGAGCCTATGTCCAGGCAAAGATAATCCGCAAGGAGGATAAAAAAATTTATCTCAGAATCTGGAACAGTGGCACACAGCCGGCATATAATGTTAATTTTTACATACCCAAGGGACATAGAATATGTGTTTTGAGAAGCCGGCTGGAGTGCCGGATGTTAAAGCCGGGGCAGGCATTTGATGAGTATGCGGTTGCAGATGAAAAGCTGGTAAAGAGTGTGTCGATAGTCACTTATTGGGAGGACGAAGAGGGCTGTCTGTACTCCATGGAGCAGACAGAGCACGCTCGAAATATGAATAAAAAAATATGTGTGTAATTAATGAATGATTGATTTGATATCGCACATACTATTGACGTGGCAGAAAACAGGTTATGTTGAACAAAAGCTGTCATCAATAAAATGTGGAAATGAGGTCAATTATGAGCGAAAATTACAGTGAACAGAGCAAGTCCTATAACTATGGCAAGGAGCAGAACAGGTCTGCTGACAAGGAGCAGAACAAGTCTGAGAATAAGACTGAGAACAAGAAACAGAACAAGTCCGAGAACAAGAGTCAGAACAGGACTAACAGCAGAGGCGAAGACTGCTACGAATAGCAAGCTCTGGGCTTGGGACAGGGGTCAGACACCCTGTCCCAATTTTGTGTGTCCGCATCTGTTGGGACAGGGGTCATTTGGACAGGGGGTCAGCCCACTGTCCAAATTCCCCTGTCCCAATTTTTGTCTGCACCTACAGCAACAGGAAAGCTGCGCCGGACAATATAGCGAGGAATATAAGGTTGTATATTGTAAAGACAAGAATATACTTTCCCTTGCGTGCGTTCGGTGCGGTGCAGTAACCGCGGTATGATATTATACTTGCGAGCGAGGCGATAAGGGTTCCGAGACCTCCTATATTGACACCGTACAGCAGAGCGGAATAATTGCCGGTGAAGCCTGATAAGAGTATTGCTGCGGGAACATTGCTTATGACCTGTGAGAGAACGATTCCTGCGAAGGCTTCGTGCCCGGTGATAAGACGACTCATCAGAGAGGAAACAGCGGGTATTCTTTCCATATTTCCGATAAAAATGAAAAAGCATACAAAGGTCAGAAGCAGAAAGTAGTCCACCTTCGTGAACAGCTTCCTGTCGCAGAGGAAGATGACCACAGCCGTTATGATAAGCATGATGGGATATTCGATTATATGTATAACACAGGCAATACATACCAGAAAAAGTATCAGATAAGCTATTAAATGGGCATGCCCGTCCAGATGGCTGTCCGGTACGGAGGTATCAGTGTCTATAGGCTTATTTTTCAGGAGCAGAATTGCCGCCACGAGCAGTAGTGCGGATATAATCGTGAGCGGAAGCATGAGCAATAAAAATTCCTGTATAGGTATATGAAAACCTGAGTACAGATAAAGGTTCTGCGGATTGCCTATAGGAGTTAACATGCTTCCGAGATTGGCGGCTATTGTCTGCAATGCTATCACGGGAATGAGCAGTTCGGTCATGCCTGAGGCGGTTAAGAGCATGACAGCAAATGGTACAAAGGTTATCAATGACACATCATTTGTTATGAACATTGAGCAGAAAAAGCATAAAAATACAAGTATAAAGATAAGCTGCCGTGTGCCTCCTGCACGTCTAAGAAGCATTGACCCTAGCGCCCTAAAAAGCCCAACACTCTGCAGACCTGCAACTACAAGCATCAGACAGAACAGCAAGGATATTACCCTGTAGTCGATATAGCCGGCATAAGCTTTGTCCGGCTGCACAAAAAACATTGAAACCACAGCGAGAATGGCGGCTGCGCATAGCACGGCCTCCTTCTTTATGAATCCGGATATCTTTTTTATGATATTATTTTTTTCTGCGTTTGCCGGCATCGCTAATCCTCCTCAATAACATGGATTTCGAGATAGTCGAAGTCTATATGTTCAACAAAGCTGTCCTGTGTGAAACGGGCCTTGCTGAATTTTTTAAAGTCATTTATGTTAATATCAAGCCATGCAGGTATCTGAAGGTCGAAGGCATGACAGGCCTCATCCAGTGCGGAAAAAACCTTCTTTGTGCGGTTCATATCAGGGTTATCATTGCAGACTACCATATCACGTATAAGATGATTGTGTTTAATTTCTTTTACCCATAGTCGAAACATGTTTCCTCATTTCCGGCAGATGATATCCACCATTTTTAATTAGTTCATGCCGGATAACGGCATCAATTTTATATTATAACCGTAAAAGTTAATTGTGCATATATATTTTTTTATTATGCAATTGAAAAAAAGCTGTGGATTCTGTAAAATATAGAAGGTGTAATGGACAAAATAGAATAAAAGCTTTATTTTGATGGGGGTCAGAATAATATGAAGAAAGTACTTAAGAAGATTTTTATTGATGGATTCACGGGGATGACGCAGGGAATGTTTGTGACTCTTATTATGGGGACTGCATTTGTCCAGATTGGAACGTGGATTGGCGGATACATTGGAGCGCAATTTATTATATTCGGCAATATTGCCAGACTGCTCACCGGAGCCGGGATAGGCGTGGGGGTGGCAGCTATGTTCGGTGCGGATTCACTTGTGACTGTTTCGGCAGCAATAACAGGAATGCTTGGAGCGTTTCACGGATTAGGGTCGGCGGCACTTGGAAATTCCGGGGAGCCGCTGGGTGCGTTTATTGCTGCCTATATAGCCATAGAAATTGGAATGCTTATATCGCAAAAAACAAGCTTCAGCCTCATATTGACGCCGTTTGCTTCAATATTGTCTGGAGCACTTGTCGGATACTTTGCTACACCATATATAACAAGGTTTATATACTGGATTGTAGGTCTTGCCAGCTATAATGTTGCTGCTTCACCGATTATAGGTGGAATAGTTGTGGCAGTTCTGTTCTCACTGTTTGCTGTAATGCCGCTTAACCTTCCGGCGCTTGCCATGTCACTGGGACTTTCCGGTGTGGCAGCAGGTGCGGCGACTATCGGGGTATGCTGCAGCATGGTTGGATTTGCCGTTTCCGGATATCGTGACAATAAGCTTGGAGGTGTATTTGCACACGGCTTCGGTTCAGCGGTAGTACAGTTTCCGAATGTACTTAAAAGACCGCTTATTCTTATACCCTCTATAATATCAAGTGCAATATTAGGACCGTTCGGAGCCGCACTTTTAAAGCTGTCCGATACCGCCTATGGAGCGGGAACAGGTTCGCTTGTTATGATTGGCCAGTTCGAGACATGGCGCTGCATGGTTCCGGGAACACCTGTGCCTATCGTAGTAATAGAAATCTTTCTCATGCATTTCCTGCTTCCTGGGTTACTCTGTCTGGCGGTCAGTGAAGTAATGAGAAAGCTTAATTGGATTAAAAAAGGAGATATGAGGCTTTTGCACTGAATGTATTGGGTCAAGACAGTAAAGAAGTCCGGTTACGATAATGTCCGCAAGCTCCATTACAACATTGAGCCTTGTGGTCTGCAAAAGCATCGGATCATTGGTGCCGGATAGATTCACTATCCCGGTAATATGAAGATCCCCAACATCAGGCAGCTGCTTGTTAACTCCAAGCCCGGGTTTCAGAGGACCTGTTCCGACAGTGACATAGCCGATATGGCCTTGCGTTCCTAACGAGGCGTCCACCGCAATACAGAAGGGCTTGCTGTGTCTGAAATATATCTCGGACAATATACTTTCAAGGTTGGTTGCGTGTACAGGGGATGACAGTGTTCCGTACACGGTAATACCATTTTTTTGCTGCTTTTTTCCGCTTTTTCGGAGAGCCTTGGACAGCTTATAGCCGACAATCGGTCCGAGACTGTCACCGGTAGAACGGTCTGTCCCGATACAGATAATGATGACATCGTCAAGCGGACGGTCGGTTTTTAGCAGCAGCTCGGTAAGCTGTACACCGATTTTACATGCTGCGTTAGGTTTGGAAGTGTCAAAATAATAATTTTCGGTTAATGTTTTCATACTGGAATTATATGTAGACTGGGACAACTTTATTCAATATACATTTGATAACGGAGATTTATTGCGAAAAAACACTTAAAAAGTCGCAAAAAAATAATGCACATGAGGATAGAAAATGGTAAACTGATAATGTTTACAGCCGGGATAGAGGAGTACCGCCTCTATTGGACGGATTTGGCAGACACAGATATGCGGTGCGGAAATGAGGTTAAGTGTGAAGGAACATATTGTAAAAAAGAATGATAATCACGAGCTCCCTAAGAATATACGTCAGGTTGGAGATCTGGATTTAGATAAAAGGGTGTATATTGAGGACTATGCATTTTCATTTATAAAAGAAACAGATATAGATGAGGACGATGAGGGAAAAGTCGGAATACTTTTAGGAGAGGAAAAGAACATACAGGGGGAGATATATACTTTTGTGTATGCTGCCATGGAAGTACAGAATGCGTCGGTTTATGATGGAAAGGTAAGCTTCACGCAGGAGACATGGCCGCTTGTTGAAGCTAATTGTGCTGCATATTTTCCGGGAATGAGTATGGTGGGCTGGTATCTGGTCTCCTCTGGCATAAGACCTGAGAATAATGAGGCGCTTGAAAGAGTACATTCGGATTCCATAGGACGTTATAAGGCATTTATGTATGTCAATCCTACCGAGCGGACTGAGGAAATATACAGCTGCTTTGACGGTGGACTTGAATGTCTTGATGGATATGTAGTATACTTTGACAAAAATGAGCAGATGCAAAGATATATGGCTGATGTGGACAGCCGGAGAAAGAAAACAGCGGTCGACGAGGCGGCGGTGAAGAGGTACAGGCAGATTATGAAAGAAAATAAAAATGAACCAAAGGCAAAACAGCAGTTATCGATTATGTATGCGCTAAGCGCAGTATTGGTTATATTTGTTCTTGTAGCCGGAGCGGCAAGACTTCAGTCTGAAAAGAATGCAGTTAATAATGACAATGTTATTGAAAGCGGTGGAGATTATGTGGACAATACATCAGCCGTGAATGCAACACCTTCAGCGGTTCAGGATGAGACACTCAATGTTGACTATGCGAACGGAAATGTTGACACAACGCAGGCTCCTTCGGATGATGTACAGGAGGAGATTACAAGCAGTGTTGAGGAGGACACCACTCCTGCTGAGACTGAAACCGAGACAGAACAGGTAACTGAGCCTGTGTCGGAGGAGACAACGCAGCAGGAGACAACAGCGTCACACAAGACTTATATTGTACAGGACGGTGATACACTTTATGGAATTATAAAGAGGGAATATGGAAGCGAGGATCCGCAGAAGCTTCAGGAGCTCTTTGATTTAAACGGAATCACGGACGGTGGTAATTCCATCGCACCGGGGGATGAGCTTATTCTTCCGTAAAAGAGTAAAGTTAGGAATGATTATATGTCAAAAAAGATTAAGGTTTTGATAGTGGTGGCGGCACTTATCGCAGTGTTTGCAGTGGGAGCCTATTTTGTGCGGACCTATTTTTTCAGGGAAGCTGTATATACAGGTTACACAACACTTCAGTCAACAGACAGGGCGGACAGCAGAACAGCATCGTATGTGGAGTATGGTGACGGCTTTCTGAGATATAGTAAGGATGGGATAGCGTATTATAATGCAGACAATGTTCCTCAATGGAATGCCTCTTACGAGCTTTCGCAGCCTGTAGTTGACATAAGGGAGGACTATTGTGCTGTTGCCGGAATTGGCGGTTCATGGGTATATGTATTTAACAAGGCGGGTTCAGTCATGTCCGTAGACACAGTGCTGCCTATTGCGGCGATTAGCGTAGCGGCGAATGGCTGCGTTGCTGTAATGCTGGAAGACGGAAACACGCAGTATATCGATATGTATGATACTGCAGGGGATAAGGCTTATCGTATAAAAACCAATATAAGCGGAAACGGAATCCCGATGTCAATAAGCATATCAAACGATGCGGTTAAGCTTATGGTGGCATATACGGATATTGAAAACAATGATATATCGACAAGCATAGCATTCTATAATTTTGGAGAAGTCGGAAAGAATATGTCTGAGAGACTGGTTGGAGGGTTTGATCAGTATGACGGAATGCTCGTGCCAAAGGTGCAGTTTTTGACGGCGGACACAGCTATAGCCGTCGCAACAGGAAAACTCAGCATATACAGCATTACCCAGTATCCTAAGCTTATGACGGATATTGTTTTTGACAATGAACTACATGGAATATTTTATTCGTCAAAATATATAGGCTTGATATTTCCGAATCATGAATCGGGATATCCATACCGGATACTTGTATATGATTTAAAGGGAAACCTGACAGGAACTATTCCTGTCGCTACGGATTATAAAAAATACTGTTTCGTGCAGGACAATGTCCTTATGTATGATGACAATGATGTGCGCATGCTGGATTTTAGCGGAGCGGAACGCTTCTCCTACACCTTCGATACGGCGATTGACAGCCTTGTGCCTGTGTCAGGTGATGATGTGTATGTGTATATCAATTCGAGAAAGGTCCAGAAGATAAAGCTTACGGAATAATCTGAAATTAAAAAAATATAGAAAATATAAAAAAGGTATTGACATCAGCAGCATTACTTGGTATACTGTAAAAGCTGTTGATGACATGGCGACTTAGCCAAGTGGTAAGGCGTGGGACTGCAACTCCCTGATCGTTGGTTCGAGTCCGACAGTCGCCTCTTTTGTAGCAGCATGGAATCCTGAAGATTGATTATCTTCAGGATTTTTAAGTTGATAAGTTTCATTATTTAAGATATATCAATTAAGGCGCGGGGTATAAGTATGGAATTCGCTTTGGGTGATATTATTACAATGAAGAAGCCACATCCATGCGGATGCAGGGACTGGGAGGTTCTTCGTGTAGGAGCTGATTTTAGACTCAGGTGTGTGGGGTGCGGTCATCAGGTTATGCTGCCACGCAGACTTGTGGAAAAGAATTTCAGGGGCTTTGTGAAAAAAACACTTGCATAATCCGAATGTATATGGTAACATCTACATTTGTGATATATTATTTATTTCCTTGCTCTGTACACAGGTTACAGGGCCAGAGACCATAAGGAGGTACAAGAAAGCATGAACAAGTACGAATTAACAGTTGTTATCAGTGCTAAGTTAGAGGACGAGGCAAGACTTGCTACACTTGAGAAGGTGAAGGATATGATCGTTCGTTTTGGCGGCACTGTAACTAATGTGAACGATTGGGGAAAGAAGAAGCTTGCTTATGATATTCAGAAGATGAGCGAAGCATTCTATACTTTCGTTGAGTTTGATGCACCTGCTACTGCACCGGCAGAGCTTGAGGCACAGCTTCGTATCATGGACGGCGTTGTAAGATATCTTTGCGTTTCCGTAGAGGCATAATCTTGTGACAGATAATCCGAAAGGAGAATAGTCTATGAATAAAGTAATTTTGATGGGTAGATTGACAAGGGATCCAGATGTGCGTGTCAGCACAGGCGAGAGACAGATGTCAATTGCAAGATATACACTGGCAGTTGACCGTAGAGGCAGAAGAACCGATAACGGCGGAGAGCAGACAGCGGATTTCATATCCTGCGTTGCGTTTGACCGTGCGGCTGAATTTGCTGAGAAGTATTTCCATCAGGGAATGAGAGTATTGATTACAGGTCGTATCCAGACCGGAAGTTATACTAACAAGGACGGCCAGAAGGTATATACAACAGATGTTATTGTAGAGGATCAGGAATTTGCGGACAGTAAGGGCGCAGGTTCCGGCGATAACGGAGGCTTTGCACCGGGCAGCAGACCAATGCCTGCTGCGGCAGCACCGGCTGATGGTTTTATGAACCTTCCAATCGGTGTTGAGGATGAAGGTCTTCCATTCGGCAACTAAATTTTATAAGGAGGTCACAACAATGCCAAATACCAGAGAAAATAAGTCTTCCGACGCTCCAATGAAGAAGAAGCTTGGTCGCAGAAGAAAAAAGGTTTGCGTATTCTGCGGAGACAAGAATGGCGTTATTGATTATAAGGATGTTAATAAGTTAAAGAGATATGTATCTGAGAGAGGTAAGATTCTTCCTAGAAGAATTACAGGAAACTGTGCAAAGCATCAGAGAGCTCTTACTGTTGCAGTTAAGAGAGCACGTCATATCGCTTTAATGCCATACACATTAGATTAATTTAAGACGTATAACAGAAGGCACTTCCTGCTTGGCGGGAAGTGCCTTTTTGCGTGGTTATTATGAAGCTGGATATTTATTTAAGGCTGTTTTTATTGATATAGCCTAATACATATGATGTTGGGGTCAAAACATGTGCTATAAACTTAGCATGTATAACGTATTATATTTATGCATATCACGACTTTTGGAAGAAGCTTAGATGTTCTTAGAACTCTGTTCACACACTAGCCAGAACCGGCACGGATGCCGGTTCAGAAGCAATGCATACAAGGATGTATGCCTGCTTCGGTGGCGGACGTATAGAAAGCCTATATCAGAGTTCTTAGAACATCTTGCTTCGTACAACGGAGCTGATATGCATAAATATAATACGTTATACACTTGTAAATTAAGTTGGCATGTTTTGACCCCAACATCATACATATTTCAAATATATGTGGAGTAGACATTGTTAAGCATGCATTAAGCATATATGTTAATAAAATGGATGTTAATTGAACGGATTGTATGTGCCGTCTAAGAGACATACAGCCTCATTTCCAAGGACAGCCTTGATGAAATCACGGCTGTTTTCTAATCTGCGGTTAAATACCATTCCTCCATAGACCATCTCAGTAGAGTGCTGGTCGGAGCCTGCGGTGAGTGCGAGGCTGTGTTCCTTCGCATAAGCGAGTGCGCGGTCATTGAATTCAGGATGTCCCATACAGCGTTTGCTTGCGAGGGTTCCGCTGTGTGTGGCGTTCACTCCCTCAACTCCATCCACATAGTCGGGGAAAAGCCTTATTTCAGAGATATAGGGGGCTTCCCGGAAAGGATGAGCCTGTATGACCATGCCGCCTGCCTCATGGACAAGGGCATATTGGGTTGGAACATCGGCATCCTTTATCTCAGGGTGAGTTAAAAGCCATTCCTTATCCAGTCCATGTATAAGAAATTCTGTGCCATTGTAACCGGATTCCCAGCCGAAAAAGACCTGAAGCCCTACACGCCTGCCCTCCTCAAGCGCGTTCTCATAGCCCTTGCAGAAGCCGTTTACCCAGTCCTTCCACGGAAGAGAACGGTCAACAGCCGTGTTGCCATAGAAGAAATGGTCGGTGATTATTATTCCTGTATAGCCTGCGTCCTTGTAGGCATGCACGATGTCGACAGCCTTGGCGTGTCCGCATGCGCTTCCCTCACTGGTGTGAAGATGGGTCTCATATATATATCTATTATTCATTTTATAGTCTCCGTTTCTTTGCGTTTAATATTCATTAAGCATATTCTATAATAGATTCGGGTGTCAAAACATGCTATATAGACTTAATTGTGTATAACGTATTATATTTATGCATATCACGACTTTGGGAGAAGCTTAGATGTTCTTAGAACATCTTGCTTCGTACAATGGAGCTGATATACATAAATATAATACGTCATACACCGATAGATTAAGTGGGCATGTTTTGATACCCGAATCTATAATAGCAAAAAAACTCCTTTTTTTCTATAGGTATTTTCCTGTGTATTGGCAGCATAATTTAAAAATTTAACTTCATGAGAATGTTTATGAGAATAACAACAATACATTAAAGCTTTTTATGATTTTAACAATTATTCTGAGTATAATAATCTATCTTATGACAAAGGCTTCAGAGGTAAAATTATTATGAAGCAGGTGCTTTAAAACAGGGCTTTTCTGTTTGGATATTATTTGTATAAAAAGATGTTGGGGTCAAAACATGTCAACTTAATTTACGAGTGTATAACGTATTATATTTATGCATATCAGCTCTGTTGTACGAAGCAAGATGTTCTAAGAACATCTAAGCTTCTTCCAAAAGTCGTGATATGCATAAATATAATACGTTATACATGCTAAGTTTATAGCACATGTTTTGACCCCAACATCATAAAAAGTGAAAAATAATGTTTTTATTGATAAAATAGCATGATTTGGGGAGAAAGCGGCTAAAGAAAGGTTGCTTTTTATTTTTGAATAGATTAAGATAGAAGAAGTGCTGTAAGCGGAAATAATTTATTGGAGGAATATTATTTATGAATACTAATACCACATTGGTCATTATGGCTGCTGGTATGGGAAGCAGATACGGCGGAATAAAGCAGATTGAGCCGGTTGGTCCTAGCGGTGAGATTATTCTTGATTATTCTATCTACGATGCGGTTGAGGCAGGATTTGATAAGGTTGTATTTATCATAAGAAGGGATATCGAGGAGGCATTCCGCGAGGCTATCGGAGACAGAATAGAGAAACGTGTGAAGGTTGAGTATGTTTTCCAGAATATGGAGGATCTGCCGGGAGGCTACGGTGTTCCGGCGGGAAGAACGAAGCCGTGGGGAACAGGTCAGGCCATTCTTGCCTGCAAGGATGTTGTAAATGAGCCTTTCGCCGTCATCAATGCAGACGACTATTACGGCAAGGAGGGACTTAAGAAGGTACATGAGTACCTCTGCAATCCTGCTAAGTCGGACAAGAAGTTCAACTTCTGTATGGCCGGCTTCGAGGTGGGAAATACACTCAGCGATAACGGAACAGTTACGAGGGGAATCTGCCAGGTCAAGGACGGAATACTCACTAAGATAGTTGAGACAAAGGAGATTGGCAGGGGAGATAACTGCGCGACAACTCCGGACGGAAATGTGCCGCTTAACCAGCCTGTTTCCATGAATATGTGGGGACTTACACCTGATATATTCCCTGAGCTTGAGAAGAGATTTGTCACATTCCTCGGCTCAATTGAGGGCAATGAGCTGAAGGCTGAGTATCTTATACCGACAATCATCGGAGATATGGTTGAGGAAGGTCTTGCGGATGTCCATGTGCTTCCTACAAGTGACAAGTGGTTTGGTGTTACTTATAAGGAGGATAAGGCTCTTGTTGTAAGCTCTTTTGGGGAGCTCGTTGAGCAGGGGGTATACAAAAAGAAGCTCTGGGAGTAATATGTGAGGCGGATTTTTGTATAATATGTTAAGGGTTCTTTAGGAGGAACGGATAAGAATGATCAGACCGGGACGAAATGATTTGTGCTGGTGTGGCAGCGGTCTTAAATATAAGAGATGCCACAGTAATTTTGACGATAAGCTTGAGAGCATGAGACTTATGCATGCCGTTGTGCCGTCACATAAGCTTATAAAGACACCGGAACAGGTGGCTAAAATAAAGGAAAGTGCTAAGATAAATATAGCTGTTCTTGACTATGTGGCAGAGCATATCAAGGCCGGAATTACTACAGAGGAGATTGACAGGTGGGTGTACGATGTCACAACGAAGATGGGTGGAATACCTGCACCTCTTAACTATGAAGGGTTTCCTAAGAGCGTATGTACTTCGATAAATAATCAGGTATGCCATGGAATACCGTCCGATGATGTCATGCTCAGGGAGGGTGATATCATCAATGTGGACTGTTCCACAATACTTGACGGATATTTTTCAGACTCCTCAAGAATGTTCTGCATAGGTGAGGTGTCACCTGAGAAGAAGCGTCTTGTAGATGTGGCAAAGGAGAGCCTCAATGTAGGTCTTTCTAAGGTTAAGCCATGGGGATTCTTAGGTGATGTCGGTCAGGCAATCAATGATTTTGCTAAAGAGAACGGATATTCCGTTGTCCGTGAGATAGGTGGACATGGTGTCGGGCTTGAGTTCCATGAGGACCCATTTGTAAGCTATGTTTCCAAGGCGGGAACGGAGATGGTCATGGCTCCGGGACTTATGTTTACCATTGAACCTATGATTAATATGGGCAGGCAGGAAATATATATTGATGAGGATAATGACTGGACTGCATATACTCAGGACAGACTACCTTCAGCACAGTGGGAGATTCAGGTGCTTGTGACAGATGATGGGTATGAGATAATATCATACTAGACCGGAAAAGAGGATTATGTTAGAAAAGGCAGCAGATTATGTCGCATTGGATTTGGAGACTACAGGTCTTAATCCGAGGGAGGACATGATTATTGAAATCGGGGCGGTAAAGTTCATTGGGGGCAGCAGGATGGAAAATTTTTCCTCCTTTGTTAATCCGGGGATACATATTCCGCCAAGAATTACGGAAATTACGGGGATAGATGACAATATGGTGTCATCTGCCCCGGTAATAGATAAGGTATTGAAGGAACTATTGGATTTTATAGGAGAGATGCCGGTATTAGGTCATAATGTGGCATTTGATTACGGCTTTGTCTGCCAGAAGGCTCTCAACCTGAAGATGAAATATCAGGCAATGTGTATTGACACTCACAAGATATCCAGAAAATTACTTTCAGGTCTGGAAAGCAGAAGCCTTGAGAATCTGTGTAATTTTTATGGGATTGTGGAGGAGCCAAGACACAGGGCGTTTTCCGATGCGGCGGCAGCGGCAAGATTGTATGACTGCATGTATGAAGAAGCGCTGAGCCGGGATAACGAAGACTATGGGGCACTTTTCCTTCCGGAAAACATAGCGTACACGGCAAAAAAGGATTCGCCCGCTACTTCAAGGCAGATTAGTTTTTTAAAAAGCCTTATAAGACAGCATGGAGTGGTGCTCGATAAAGAGCTTGAAAGCCTGACAAAGAGTCAGGCTTCAAGAGAAATTGATAAGATACTTTCAACCTATGGAAGAGACTTCTGATATTTATCCTGCAGATTATTCAGGATAGAAGCTTTCATAGGGGATGTGAGCGTCCGAGCATGTTCTATAAGTCCTGCAATATCATCATATCTTCCGGCATTGGCATATTCGTCGGCAAGAATATAAAAATTGCGGCTTATATCGGAGCCGGCTTCCAAGCCGAATTCCAAAAAAGCGATGGCTTCACTGTGGTAGCCCTCCTTGGCAAGGTTAGAGCCAAGATTGGCGATCGTGCGGTACATAGCGGTACATGCCTCATCGTATTGTGACAGTTCAGGAAGGTTGGCTATGCCATACATAAGCTTAAGATCCGTGTTTGACAGGCCGGATAGATTAAGAAGCTTGGAATCCTTGAAGGATAAGAGCTCTTTCTGGTATTCGGCGATTTCACCATGCGCATTCTGGATAAATGGCAGGGAGTCATAAGGAATCTTTATATACGGCAGCTGAGAAATATCTTTGCGGCGGGTAAAGTTAGCTTCGTTTTCGCGCTGCCAGAAGTTATTTTCACGCCGTTTGGCTTCGCGCGCATGTTTTTTGCGTTCGTACATAAGTAAAAAGCCCATAACAATGGTGCAGAATATCAGCGAAACCGGCAGTGTATGTAAAAGGTTGTGTATCATGAGTATATGCCTCCGGTGATTATATTTTAGAGAGGTAAAAAAATGTTTAATTTTTACAGCAAAAAAAATAGAAGAATTATAACAATTGTTATAGTGGTTATATTGGTTCTTGCCATGCTGCTTCCGATGATAGCGGCATATCTGTAACAGTTATCCGCTTCTTGCGGGAAGTAGTATTCTTAGAGTAGAATACCAGTATTTACGTTGTATGTAAAGGTCAAAGTATGAAGAATAAAAAAATATCGGAGTCGGTACTTAACCGCTCTGTGTTTAAGCTGATAACCCGGAAAAACAGACAGGTTGTCATCGGTGGTGCGGTTGGACATGACTGCAGCGTTATAGATGTGGGTGATAAATATATACTTACGTCAACAGAGTGTGCACTCACAGGAGAACGGCTTGCACCATATTTTGCAGTGATACGGGCAGTTAACAATATTGCAGCGTGTGGCGGAACACCGGTAGCGGCTTCGGCGGCATTCATTTTGCCGGAGAAGTATGATGAGAAGGCACTTAAGGAGCTTACACGCATAGTAGACAAGGCATGTGGTGAATGCGGCATACAGTTAGCGGGTGGACATACGGAGGTTAGTGGGAATGCTTCATCGGATATGGTGACAATCACGGTGACGGGTATGTGTATGAAAAATGAGCTTATGAGCCTTAGAAATGCATCATCAGGAATGGCTGTCATAGCTGCCGGCTGGATAGCCATAGAGGAGAGCGCATATCTTGTCGATGAACATAGGGATGAGCTGTTAAAAAGGCTTCCGCTGCCGTATGTATCTAAGATGGATAATATTGCCGGACATGCATGCACCATACCGGCTTCAAGAATTGCGATAGAGAATGGAGCAGCAGCAATGCATGATGTGGCACAGAAGGGCATATTTGCGGCACTGTGGGAGCTTTCTGTGGGAAGCAGGTGCGGGCTTAATATTGACCTTAGAGCGATACCTGTGAGGCAGGAGACGATTGAATTCTGTGAGATAATGGGAATCAATCCGTATGAGGCAGCGTCGGCAGGATGTATGCTTGTGATTACACCACAATCTGAAAAAATACTTGAGGCATTCAGTGCGGCAGATATTCCTGCTGCTGTAATAGGCAGTCTTACAGCGGATAATGATAAGAAAATCATAAACGGGGATGAAGTGCGTTATCTGGATAAACCTTAAAGGAGGATGGATATGGCAGATATAAATGTTGAATATATAAATGTATTCCTTAAGGCGGCAGCTCAGGTCATGAAGGATGTGTGCCAGATGAATCTAAGCATAGGACGACCTTATGTAAAACAGACAGAGTTTGAAAATGAGACGGTAGTGGTTAATATAGGAATAACAGGTCAGCTGCGTGGACTTGTGCTGCTTGCTATGCCTAAGGAGGTGGCATGTGATATTGCCTCCAGAATGTGTTTTATGACGATAGAAAAGCTTGATGAAATATCACTCAGTGCCTTAAGCGAGCTGGGAAATATGATATTCGGAAATGCGGCAACCGTTTTGTCGACCAAGGGCATTATCGTCGATATAACACCGCCAAGCATCATACAGGGAAGCTTCAAGCTCTCAAGCGCCCATGCCAAAAATATATGCGTTCCGTTGAGCTATGACTCTGATAAGACGATAGAGCTTGATATTTCAATTAAGAAAGAGGATTAGTAATATGATGAATATTGTTCTTCATGAGCCGGAAATGCCCGCGAATACAGGAAATATTGGAAGAACCTGTGTAGCCACGGGTAGCAGGCTGCACCTTATCGGACCATTGGGATTTCAGATAAATGATAAAATGTTAAAGAGGGCAGGGCTTGATTATTGGCCTGACCTTGATGTGACAGTGTATGATGACTTTGACGATTTTATGGAGAAGAATCCCGGTGCGAGACTGTACATGGCGACAACCAAGGCGAAGAATGTATATACGCATGTGCATTATGATGAGAATGCATATATTATGTTCGGAAAAGAGAGTGCCGGAATTCCGGAGTCAATTCTTCAGAAGTACCCTGAGACTTCAATTCGTATTCCTATGATAGGGGATACGCGCTCGCTCAATCTGTCTAATTCTGTTGCAATTGTTCTTTACGAGGCATTGAGACAGAATAATTTTGAGGGGATGAGACTTGAAGGAAAACCGAGGACATTTGACTGGAATTAGCGGTGTTCAGATAGAAATTATGATTTTTTTGGGAATTGAGTAAAATATTTAAAGCCGGGGAGTGATGAGTAATATGCACCTGTCTGTCTGACAGGCGCACCTTATCTTAATCCTCGACTTTTGTTTTTGGGAGAGAAAAGATAAATTCAGTTCCTGTTCCCTCTGTACTTATTACATCTATTGTAGTTTTATGAGCGTTAACTATTTCTTTAACTATAGATAAACCAAGTCCCGTCCCTTTTTTATCTTTGCCTCTGGACAAATCAGATTTGTAGAAGCGGTCCCAGATTTTTTCTATATTATCTTTAGGAATGCCAATACCGAAATCTTTTACGGATATAAAAATCTTCCCGCCTTTTTCGTAGGTTGAAATGTTGATAAAGGAATTATTGTTGCTGAATTTAATAGCATTGTCAATGAGGTTATATATTACCTGTTGTATTTTGCCGTAGTCGGCGTCCACATAGGTGTTCTTGTCGGAGAAGGTGAGGTTAAACTTTATTTTTTTCTGTGCACACACACCTTCAAATGTGAGAATCGTTTTGCGGATTATCTCGTTTATGTCAAAACTGCTTATATCAAGCATCATTCCCTGATTCATATTGTTCAGCGTTAGAAGGCTTACGGTAAGCTTATTAAGACGTTCTGTTTCAAAAAGCACAATGTTGAGATATTTTTCATACATCTCCGGCGAAATGGTTCCGTCCAGCATCGCCTCAAGATAGCCCTTTATCGAGGTGAGTGGGGAGCGGAAGTCATGGGAGACGTTGGCTATGAACTTATTCTGGTAGTCATTAAGTTTTTCAATTTCACCTGCCATGAAGTCAAGCGAATTGGCAAGCTGTCCAAGCTCATCCACGCGGTTAAATTCAGCGCGCTCCGACATATTGCCCTCAGCGTAGCCGTGAGTAAGCTTAGTCAGCCTCTTGATTGGAAGATATATCCTGAACAGGTACAGCAGTATAAAGACAGCCGAGTATACCAGAATTATAATCATAGTGATATAATTGTAGTTGAATATGGTGTTGCCATCGGAAGCAAGCTGCTCAATAGCCTTGTGGATAAGCACATAACCGCGAAGCGTGTACTGTGAATTGATTGGTGCTATTACTGTCAGTGTGTCATGGTCGAAGGCTCCGAAGAAATCACCTGTGAAATAATATTTATTTCCGCTTACGGAAGGGTCGAAGCTTTCTATCGTTCCTGTTCTTCCGTAGGTGTCGGCAACAATTTGCCCGTTTTTTTCTACAATCATTATCTCGCATTGCAGATAGCGGTCAATACCGGAGAGCTGTGCAGTGGCAGACTGTACGGCAGAGGCATCGCCATTGATGATGCTGCTGCCGTATGAGGAGGCAATGTAGGTCGCCTGACGGTACATGGCTGCGGACTCACTTTTTACAGTGTGGTTATATACCATTTGCGGAATACATATTGATATGGTAAGAAAGCTTGCCACAGCAAAAATGAGATATTCGATTAGCAGCCTTACAAACATTTTTCTTCTCATGCTCTTTTGACCCCGAACTTGTAGCCTATGCTCCAGACCGTGCTGATACTCCAGTATTCGTTATCGTGTATTTTTTCGCGGATGCGCTTTATATGTACGTCGACCGTACGCGTATCTCCGACATATTCATAGCCCCATATATGGTCTAAAAGCTGTTCTCTCGTGAACACCTGATTAGGCGATGAGGCGAGAAAGTATAGAAGCTCAAGTTCTTTAGGCGGCATATCCACGTTCTGCCCCTTGTATATCACTGAATAGTTTGTGAGGTTGATGAGCAGGTCAGGGTATTCGACATACTCACCGAGATTTTCGGATGGCAGTGCAGCCGCAAGTGATGCCGCCTGGGTCTGTGTACGTCTTAGCACCGCTTTAACTCTTGCGACAAGCTCCTTTGAGTCAAATGGTTTTATAATATAATCGTCGGCACCAAGCTCGAGTCCGAGCACCTTATCAAAGACCTCACCTTTAGCGGAAAGCATGATTATAGGCACATTGGAGGTGCGCCTTATCTCACGGCATACCTGATATCCGTCTATTCCCGGAAGCATAAGGTCAAGAAGAATAAGGTTGGGCTGGAATTGTCCGAACTGTTCAAGAGCCTTCTCACCGTCCTCAACTATCATGGTGTCGAAGCATTCCTTCATAAGGTACAGTGATATGAGCTCTGCTATATTGTTATCATCGTCAACGATAAGTATTTTTTGTTTTGCCATGGAGGCACCTCCTGTTATGAGCTGAAGAACACCTATTTGAACTCTGCTATGGTTACACCGGCATCACCCTCGCCGAAGGTTCCAAGCCGGTATGATTTTATATATTTCTGGCGTTTTAAATGGTTCTGGACAGCATTTCTGAGAGCACCTGAGCCCTTGCCGTGAACGATTCGCACAGAAGGGATATGTGACAGATATGCGTCATCCAGGTATTTATCCAGATGTGCTATCGCCTCGTCAACGGTCATTCCTATAAGGTTGATTTCGCTTGAGAGTGAGAAGGTCTTGGAGGCCTTGAGTGCTCCTGAACCGCCCATTCCCTTTTTGGCAGAAATCTTGTTATTGTCCTCAAGAATAAGAAGATCCTTTATATTGACCTGTGAGTTTAATATTCCCATTGTTACACTCAAGTTGCCCTTGGCATCAGGCAGAGTGTGGACGGTTCCCTCAAGGTTCATGCTTAAAACCTTCACACGGTCACCTATGTGGAAATCCTTGGCAGAATAATTCTTTCCCGATGGCTTTGGAGCATTTTTGAGGGAGAGCTTTCCGGACACGGAATCTAATTTTTCTCTTGCCGCCTTTCTGTCCTTCTCCATCTCTGCCACGGATACTCCCTGTCGCTCATACTTGTTGAACTTGCGGATAACCTCATCGGCGTATTCCTTGGCGTCGCGCAGGATGTCGGCGGCTTCCTCGTTGGCGTGGCGTATTATCTTATCGGAGCGCTCATCAAGACGCTCCTGCTTAGCCTCAAGAGCCTGCTTAAGGCTGGCAACCTCAGCTTTATAGGAGGATATTTCCTCTCGTTCACGTTCGATAGTGACACGGCTCTCCTCAAGATTTGCTAAAAGGTCTTCAAATGCCTTGTCGTTGGCTCCAATCTGCGATTTCGCATTTTCGATGATATAGGAAGGGAGTCCAAGCTTACCTGAAATGGCGAATGCATTACTCTTTCCCGGGATACCGACTAACAATCTGTAGGTAGGGGAGAGCGTGTTGACGTCAAATTCACAGCAGGCATTTACCACACCGGGAGTTGAGAGTGCATACACCTTAATCTCACTGTAGTGGGTTGTGGCTGCACAGGTGACCCTGCGCTTGTGCAAGTCCTGTAAAATTGATATGGCAAGTGCTGCACCCTCTGTCGGGTCTGTTCCGGCGCATAGCTCATCAAAAAGGACAAGACTTCTGTAGTCTGCCCTGCCTAAAATGTCAACAATATGTGTCATGTGTGATGAGAAGGTGGAGAGGCTCTGCTCAATGCTCTGCTCATCGCCTATGTCGGCAAATACTTCATTAAATACAGATAACTCTGAACCGTCGAAGGCAGGAATGTGAAGCCCTGCCTGTCCCATGAGCGTAAAAAGCCCGATGGTTTTCAGTGTGACGGTCTTACCACCGGTATTAGGACCGGTGATGACAAGAAGGTTGAAATCCTTACCGAGATATACGTCTATAGGAACAACCTTTTTTGCTTCAATAAGAGGATGACGTCCTTTTTTAATATTGATGTAGCCGTTCTCATTCATTACAGGTTCGCTGCCATTGTACCGTTTTGAGAGATTGGCGCGCGCAAAAATAAAATCAAGCTGGGTTAAGACCTTAAGATCTGCATGCAGACTGTCGATATACTGGGCTGCCTGTTCGCTTAAGCTGGCAAGTATAACATTGATTTCCTCTATCTCCTTAAGCTCAAGCTCACGAAGCTCATTGTTGAGCTTTACAACCGCCATAGGCTCTATAAAGAGCGTTGAGCCTGAGGAGGACTGGTCATGGATCATGCCCGGAACCTGGGAGCGGTATTCTGCCTTCACAGGGATACAGTAGCGTCCGGCTCTTGTTGTCACAACAGCGTCCTGTAAGTAGGTGCGCTGACCACCTACCATGGAGTTAAGCTCTGAGTGGATCTTGTCATTGGCAATGCGGATATGCCTTCTGATATCCTTAAGCTTTGCACTGGCATCGTCCGCCATCTCTTCGTCTGAAATTATACAGCGGTTAATTTCGCGGTTAAGTGCTGTGAGCGGTTCGATTGCCTCGAACATTGTATCAAGGCAGTCACGGGAGTCATCATCAGTCTCGCGTCTGCCGTATGTTTTTACACGGTTGGCTGTACTTAGCATCGATGAGAGCGCAAGCAGCTCACTCATGCCGAGGCTTGCACCTATTTCAAGCCGCTTAAGGGACATGCCGACATCCTTAAGACCTGAAAAGGACACACCGCCCTTTTTTACTATTCTGAAAAGAGCATCAGAGGTTTCCCTCTGTGCTTTTCGTATCGTTTCTATATCCGTCATAGGTGTGAGCTTACGGCACAGCTCTTTTCCCATATCGGAGGCTGCCTGTTCCGACAGCATATCTATAATCTTGGTATATTCAAGAATCCTTAATGCTTTTTCATTCATAACTAATATTAACTCCCTCAATGTATGTATTACTTACATTCTAGCTTAAAATATGTAAAACTGCAAACTATTTTCGCAAAAGATACTTGACTTTGCGTTTCGCTATAAATATAATGAGTATCGAAGCTGATATCAAGCTTTTCTTAAATACATTTCATGAAATTTTTCTTTTTACCGGTAATCAGGTAGTTACCCATTTGTATGATTGTGAGAGGAGGTATACATGATTTTTTCGGCACCTGAAGGTGTGCTGTCAGGTAACAGAGTTGGAGATTCCACGGCGGGTCTTACGGAGAGTGAGATTGTGAAGGCGGTTGTGGATCACGTTACCTCAGGTTTTAATGTTGCAAGATTTAATATGTGTGAAAGGGGTGAGATAAGCAGGGAGACCTTTGCGGAGGAGGTTAAGCAGTATATAAAGAATACCTATAAGGTCACACCGATGCAGCTTGAACATATATATGAGCAGTTTTCAAGGTTTGTGTGGAGCTACTATATCATAGACGGACTTATCGCAGATCCGGACATATCGGACATAAGGATAATCGACGCAGGGCATGTATATGTGAAGCGGCGCGGGGTGAGGGTGCTTTCGGGAGTGAAGTTCGACAGCAGTGAGGATTATGAGCGCTTCATAGAGAGAGTTGCCCTGAAAAATAAGGTGAACATGGGAAATAATAATGCGATAAGCATATTTACCGACAAGAGCCAGAAGGACTGGATACTGAGGTTCAATCTTTCAACAAGGTTCGTGCTGTCGGGGGCGGCTCCCATGCTTCATATAAGAAAGCATGCCAGGAGAAAGAAGCTTTTCCCAAGGCTTGTTGAGGAGGGAATGCTGCCGGCAGAGCTTGCCGTAATGCTCAACGAAAAGATTGCGGCAGGGGAATCATTCCTGCTGTGCGGTGCAGGTTCGGCGGGCAAGACAACACTAATGAATGCCATGCTAGAGGCTATACCGGAGCGGTATTCAATCTTCTGTGTGCAGGAGGCGGAGGAGCTGTTTTCGATGAGACCGCGTGAGTTCTTTTCTTATCATATTGTAGAGAACAGAGGAGATGGAAAGATTAATTACTCACTTGAGGATATTGCAAGAAACGGTCTTCTCGTAGATTCTGATGTCTATATGATAGGCGAGATAAAGGGCGGGGAGGCGAAGGACTTTCTCTATGCAGTCCATACGGGCGCAATATGCTATGCCTCCATCCATGCCAATTCACCAAAGGATGCTTATTTCAGGCTTGTGGACTATGTCAAACGAAGCAGCTCCCACTCATCGGAGGAGATTCTGTTCATGCTGCGTTCCCTCAAAAACTGTATTTTTCTGAAAAAATATAAAATTGATACAATTACGGGGATGGAGTGGTCTGATGAGAAAAAGGAGATGGAATTTACTACAATATATGCGAGGGAGGGATAGTCTACGGATGCTTCAAAGGTGATTTGGTATTGCTTTTCGGGCGCTCATATTCTGCTTTTTGCAGTGCTTTTGCTGTTATCGTACCGGGCTATGCTGTATGTGCAAAAAACTAATTCCATAAAGCTTACGGTAAACGAGCTGTATGACAGGGTAAACAGCCTGTCCGGGTGCCGCGAGGAGGTTGGAAGGAAGCTTGCGGCACTATACGGGAATATGGGCAGGAGAGGACCGATTGCCCATATTTCGGATAATATTGAGTACAGTGGTGTGGGCAGTATTCTGCCAGGACTTACACCTGAGCTGTATATGCTTATCATGCTGATGTTATCCGTAGCTGCATACGTGCTGACAGGTTTTATATCGGGAAATATATATTACGGCATTCCGGCAGCGGCAGTTCCATGGGTTGCTGGTGAGATATTCTTCTCACTGCTTCGCAATTACCGCTATCGCAGGGAGGAAGAGCAGCTTTTGACTCTGGTAAATTCTATTGAGAGCTGTGCGGCGGAGTCGGATGATATCATATACATACTTGAAAAGGCTGCTGCAATGACAGCAGGGCCAATTCATGATGAGCTGTGGCATACCGTCACAATGGTAAAGAGCGGGCTGCAGGGAGCCGTGGCACTTGGACAGCTTGAAAGCAGGATTGAGCATGCATTTTTTAAGACACTGATACGTAATCTGGAAATTTCATCGAGAAATAATGCAAATTATCGCGAAATAACCATGCAGTGCAGAAGTCTTTTAACAGAGCAGCTGGATAATACAAAAAAATTGGAGGAAATATACCGTGAGGCGCGGATAAGGCTTATCGTGATTTTCCTATGTGCCATAGTGTGTCTTGAGATAATGGCGCGGACTATGTCAGGGATGAGCCTTAAAGGTATGCTGCTTATGTTTTCAAGAAGTGCAATCGGGTGCTGCCTCATAGCCATGATGCTGGGAACACTGCTTATGACAGCATATTTTATACTGGCAAAAGGGGGAGGCAGAAGGAGCAGATGACTTTTTTGATTGGTAATACAGCATATATCCGGACTGTACTCATGGCAGCGGCGTTGGGGTTATTTTTTCTATTGATGTACAGGTTCGCGGCTCATGCGATTGCAGATAGGTATGTCATGGCAGGGCGCAGACTGTATGACAGGCTGTCGTCGGCGATGATAAATGCAGATAAAGACAGCCCTTTTTCATACGAATATATACAGCGGCGGCTTGATGCATGGGGAGTTACATATTATTCGCGAGGGAAAATCACTCCGCTTGTATACCTTAGCGGGAAGATGTTCTGTGTGATTGCGGGGTTCGCCGCAGGTGTTATGTTCGGTATTGTAGCTGCGTTCGTTTTTGCTGTGCCGGCATTTTTCTATCCGGATATACATGCGCGGATAAGAAATCACAGGGACAATGAGAAAATGCTGCCGAGCATAATGGATGTATATGATGTCGTTTATTTACAGACGGATGCCGGGGAATACATAACAAGAACCCTGATTGACGCCTACAGGGTGGCGGCTCATCCAAGGCTCAAGGCAGCGCTCATAACGCTCACAGGGGATATCATGTCATCTAATGACCTGCTTGTTTCCATAGAGGTGTTTGGCGGAAAATTCGATAACGAAAATATAGATAATCTGGTTGCAACGATAAAACAGCTTATCAAAAATGATGCCTCAACGGCAATGCTCGATGATATAAGAAGGTATCTGCAGACACTGATGGAGAGCAGCAACAGATATGAGCAGGAGAGAACGAGGAGAATGGGCGATGTATGTCTGTTTGCAATATTTATATGTATGATGGGAGTGCTTGTATACGCGAGTGCGAAGGGGTTATTAGAGTCGGTAAGAATGTTTAAAATATGAATATTTATAAATGGAGGAGAATGAAACTATGAATAATTATTTTGCAGGAAATGCTGTATGTGTGAAGCTTATGGATAAACTGGGGTGCTGTGTGCAAAAGGTGAAGAAGGCATGCCACATGAAAAAAGAGGGAAGCGCCGTTATCGGAGAGGTGCTTGTCATGATTGTTGTGGTTGCTATGGCAGCTTTGTTCAAGTCGGGAGGACTCAGGTTTATTCAGGAGATATGGACAACCATGACAACCACGGCATCTACGATGTTTTCATAAAATTTATGAAAAGTGCATGGAAAAAAAAGAAAAGTGGAGTAGGGAATATGCTCTCATGCATGTTGGGAATGTTGTTTCTGGTTATGGTGATGTATTTAGGGCTTGATATGTATGCGAGAGTGAATATGGCAATCAATAAATCGAGAATTGAGAGGACATACATTCTCTATATGGAGACATATGGGTATCTGACACCTGAAAAACGTGACAGGCTTACAAAGGAGCTTTCCGACATGGGTGTGTCAAATATTTCCTATGCGGGTACAACTATGAGTATGGCCGGCTACGGGCAGGAGATTGTCCTGTCCGTGACAGGCATATTGAGGATGAATTCGGTTGCAGAAGTAGGACAGAATTTTGTCTTTGTAAGAGGAGGAGAAGAGAATTTTAGAATATATCAGAAGTCCACGGCAAAAAATATACAGGACTGAGGAAGCTTCGGCAGCACTTATGCCTTTAGCAATGGTGATTGTTGTGTTCATGTGCTGGTTTCTGAGCTATTCATTCAGAAGGGAAAGCCTGGAGTACAATTACGAACAGATTGACAGTAATCTTACGTACTCTTTGCTGGCAGCAGCGATAATAAACCTCAATGAGTATGCAGTATCAGGAAATCTTATCATTTCGGATGGAGCGGAGCCGGAGGTATGGGACAGTGCATTTATAAATTCTTATATTCGTTTTATGGACTGCCTGAAATGCAACCTTGGGCTTGATGAAAATATGTGCATAACCAAGGGGCAGGGGATGGAAAACAAGGTAGATATAATTTCTTACAGGGTATATAACTATCTGTCCGGTGAAGGCGGGTGGCATGTGACCGAATGCGGGATAAAAAACGGACAGCCATATACACTTAGATATCCGGATAATGTCGCTGTGTATGTGGCAGCTAACGATGGAATGATAAAGATTGAGCAGACATCGATATATGCACAGATTTCGTTCGGGCTTGATAAGCTGGGGGAATACTGCATGACGCGGCTGGTGGCGGTGACGGATTGAATATCAAAAAAGATAAGGAGATAAATCGGCATAAATGATGGGTAAAAGGGTGAAAAATGTGAGAATACCGCGGGAACAGCGGATAAAGGAAAGCAGGGGGAGAACGCCCGATGTTAAGGTTCTGGTCTACAGCTTCGTTGTGACGCTCACATTGTATGCGCTGCTGTTGTTTATTGAGAGGACGGTTCTTAGTTCCGATGATTATACAACAGTCTATGTGGCACAGACTGATATTGGCAGAAATACAGTGATTACGGCTGATAACTCAGGCATTTTGTTTGCGGCTAAGGAGAGAAAAAGTGACTGGCTTCCGGATAACTGTATAACTGATATTTCTCAGCTTGTCGGAATGATGACGGTACAGGATATTGTAAAGAACGAGGTGATGACAGACAGGGCGGTTTCCGCACAGGACAGGAGAGCGGCAGGCATTGAGTCACCTATAGAGGTTGCCATGAATGCCAATAATCTTTCACAGGTTGTCGGAGGCATACTCAGGGAAGGCGACAGAATAAATATATGGTCGGTTACTGAGACAAATAATAATGGTGTCGGCAAGGTGACGGCAGAGAAAATCTGTGACTATGCATATGTGACAAGAGTGTTTACGGCTGCAGGAGTGCAGGTAAACGCAGCCTCCGGGAATGACAGCGCCGCGATGGTGATTAATATTATTATTCCGGAAGAAAAAGAGCAGGAATTTAATATTGCACTGGAGAAGGGAACACTCAGGGTAGGAAGATGTATGTATGAGCGTGAAAAAAATAAATATACAGAGGAGTAGCCTATGTCTTTAAAAGATGTTTTAAAGAGCTGGCTTGTGCGGCTGAGCGGATGGGATTTGACAGTATATATATGTATTGTCATCGCGGTAGCCGGAGGTTTTGTGTGCGGCCGGAATAATATTATTCTGTGGTATATGCTGGTATTTCACTGTTATACGGATATAAAGTCAATGGAAGTGTATGTGCTGCCGGTAAGAAGTGCTATTATCGCAGAGACAGTCATTTTATTTGTGAAGCATGGCTTTTTATATATGGATTACAGAGAATTGTTCCTGTGTCTAGCTGCTGTTATTGTGCTCAGAATTATGAGAGCGTATGCACAGGGGGATATGGAATTATTCATAATGCTTATAATTGCAGCGGCATGTGGGAAAGGCAGCATTATCAGCTATTCATGTAAACTGGTTTATGGCTCTCTTGTAACTTTCTGTGTATCTTTCGGAGTGTATATGGCTGTATATAATCTAAAGGAAAAGCTGATGGGAAGACAGCTGAAAAAAATAAAGAAGGCACCGATGGTGCCCTCAATCGCATTGTCATTTTTTATCTGTTGTATAACATGATTCGGGTGTCAGAACATGCCGGTCTGATTTATGAGTGTATAACGTATTATATTTATACATGTCAGCTCCGTTGTCCGAAGCAGGATGTTCTAAGAGCTCTGCTAAAGGTTTTCTGCGTTCGCCACTGAAGAAAAGTATATATCCTTGTATGCTTTTCTTCTAAAGCAGCCTCCAGTGTGGAGGGTTAATTCTTTTAACAAGTATGTCATAAAAAATTCATATTTTTATTATATAATAAAAAATAACAGTTGTTCGGAGCGTACCAACCATTTATGTGAATCCGCAAGGTGCTTAACAGCTGCGAATAATGTAAAAAGGTATTGCAGGACATATAAAAGATAATCCGGAGGCTTAGAATCGCAATGGATAATAATCACAATATGCCGGGACAGCAAAATAATAAGCAGGAAGAACAGGAATACAGTCTGTATACAGAGAAAATAGTAAGAAAGCCCGGAAGTAGAATTAAAAGAGCAGTGAAGCATATGGCAAAGGTTGTAGGCTCGGCTGTGCTTTTTGGAGTTGTTTCGGGTCTGGTGCTGTCGGTAGTCTATCCTACTGCCAAAAAGTTCGTAGGGGATGCAGAACCCACAACGAGGCAAGGAACGGTAATACCAACGGACAGTCAGACGGAGGAGCCCGCAGATGATTCATGGGCATATTCTGACACCGAAACAGGGGAACCTGAGAGCAGTGCTGCTGTACAGAATGAGAGCAATTACAACACAGGCGAGAGTGGCAGTGAAGGTATATCCGGGGAAAATGGAGGTAATGCCACGGAGAATACAGCGGAAAATGCAGATAATCAGGTGATTGGACGGGAAGAGCTTGAGTCATTGGTCGATGATAGGATAGATCATGCATTTACCATGTATAAACCGGGAATGTCCGAATTAGATTCGTTATATAGCGGCTTGAGGACAGTTATAAATGATGTAAATAAGTCAATAGTGTCGGTAGAGGTTTCGTATGACGGGGTTAACTGGGATTATATCTCAGACACCGGGATAATGGGCTTCATTGCAGCGGATGACGATGAATACTTTTATATTTTGACAATCAAGGAATTCGTGGAAGAAAAATATCTTTCAGTTATATTTAATGATGGAACAGTTGCGCAGGGAACATATATTACAGGCGATATGACAACCAATCAGGCTATAGTAGCTGTAGACAAGAGTGTATTTGGCGGTAAGGTGCCTGAGAATGTTAAGACGGCGGTACTTGGCAATTCCTATGTGGTGCAGCAGGGTGACAAGGTTATGGCAATAGGTAATATATACGGGCAGAGCGATATGGTGGTGTACACAACAGCTACATCCGTCAAAAAGAGTGTGGTTGACACTGATTGCAGCTATCGGGTGATAAGCACGGATATTTTATCGGGAGATGCTGACAGTGGAATTATAGTTAACACAAAGGGAGAGATTGTGGGTATAATTCCATACCATAATGAAGCAATTTCCGGGGAAATTATCAACTCTTATGGTATTTCTGAATTAAAACGCTTGATTGAAAGGCTGATTAATGGTAAAGTAACGCCGTATATGGGTGTCATCCCACAGACCGTGACTTCAGTCATGAAGGATGTATATGGCATGCCGGATGGAGTATATGTTAACCTTGTTGAGAGAGATTCACCTGCTTTTTACGCAGGTATTCAGAGTGGTGATATCATAACTTATATCGGAAAAGAGAGTGTTATGACTTCAAGGGCGCTTCAGAATATTCTGTTTATGACAGATGCGGGTACGGAGTTAACTGTATATATAAGCAGACCTGGTAAGGATGGCTACCGTAATATTGAAATAACGCTGGTATTGGGTTCAGAGTAACCCATATCCGAAGAATTTATAATTGATGCGATTGTGTCCATGAGAATGTAAGCGTGAAAGAGGTATCATAATAAAAGAGGATAGATTTACAGTTCGGATTTATCATGGATTTTTGTGACAGGTCGCTCAGAAATGAGGATTATATGAGATATATTGACAGCCTTCACGAAGGCGAAAGAGTTACAAGCATATATATGTGTAAGCAGAAGAATGCCGCCACAACCAAGAACGGAAAGCCTTATGAGAATGTTCTTTTGCAGGACAGAACAGGAACCCTTGACGCTAAGATATGGGAGCCTAATTCCATGGGAATAGAGGAGTTCGAGGCACTTGATTTTGTCGAGGTTCAGGGAGAAATTACTGTTTTCAACGGTGCGATGCAGATGAGCATTAAGCGTGTGCGCAAGTGTGCCGAGGGTGAGTTCGACATGAAGGATTTTCTCCCTGTGAGCTCGCGGGATATAGAGGAAATGTATGCAGAGCTTATGACACTCAAGAACAAGGTAGAAAATACATATCTTCGCAGACTGTTAGACAGTTTTTTTGTTGATGACACGGAGCTTATAAAGAATTTCAAGTTTCATTCGGCAGCCAAGTCGGTTCACCATGGATTCGTAGGAGGTCTGTTAGAGCATACACTTGGCGTTACTAATTTATGTGACTGTTTTGCAGACAGGTATCCTATGCTTAACCGCGATTTGCTGATAACAGGAGCTATGCTTCACGATATAGGTAAGCTCAAGGAGCTTTCGGATTTCCCTTCTAATGATTATACCGATGACGGACAACTCTTAGGTCATATTATAATAGGTGTTGAGATGATAGGAAAGAGTGCTGATAAGATAGAAGGCTTTCCTGCGAAGCTTGAGGCAGAGCTTAAGCACCTGATTGTGTCACATCACGGAGAATATGAATACGGCTCACCGAAGAAGCCTGCTATTATGGAAGCATTTGCACTGAATTTTGCGGACAATATGGATGCAAAGATGGAGACACTTAAGGAATTGCTTTCAACACCGCAGGCACAGACCGGCGAGTGGTTGGGCTTCCAGAAGATGCTTGATACAAATGTGAGAAAGACGCTGGTATGATTAGCAGGAGTATAGCAGGCAGCCGCTAAGAATTTGCCGGAGAAGCCGGAAAAGAAATCGGTATGATTTTATGCCGGTGCTGATTCTGTGATTGAAATGATGTTGGGGTCAAAACATACCAACTTAATTTACGAGTGTATAACGTATTATA
>OGJI01000094.1_pt1 | contig 116464 bp, 90 predicted proteins | sample 1572031 | NCBI WGS metagenome assembly OGJI01 (sample SAMEA2582119, study PRJEB24529) | metagenome | biome: Human gut stool | place: China | collected 2011
AACTTTTTTCAGGACAATACACTACCCTTTCTCTACCCTTTCGCTATATCATGAATATAGCATAAACATAGCAACTACATAACATGAACACTGACGCATGTATATGCTCCGTTCGTGTTATGTAGGAATTTGGTTGATGCCCACGAGTAGGGGTAGAGGAGGGATTAACAGGGTGTAGGCTTTCCTCTGTGTGAGGGGAAGTTTGTTACAGATATGCCTGTGAGTACTGTAAACTCGTGTATAATTCCCTTATTTCCCCTTATTTTTCCAGATTCTTTTCAGATTCGGGGGATATTTTTGTCATGTAAATAATAAAATAGTAACCTATTAAAAATAGAAGAATATGAAAAAGATTGTTTTTTTACTCGTATGTTTATTCTCGATGACGATAGTAAAGGCTGATAATGACAAGCCGATTGAGATGAATCAGTTACCGGTGAAGGCGCAAACGTTTATTACGACTTATTTTAAAGATCAGAAAGTGGCATTGATAACACAGGAGACGGGCTTGTTTTACAAGAGTTATGATGTGGTGTTTGCAAGCGGGGAAAAGTTAGAATTCGATAAATCGGGAGATTGGACAGAGGTGAAATGCAAGACGGTTGAAGTTCCTGCTGCCATTATTCCGGAGGCAATACTTAAATATGTGAAGGCCAATTATCCGGAGGCAAAAATTTTAGAGATAGAGCATGATTCGGAAGGATATGAGATCAAATTGTCAAATCGCTTGGAGATTAAATTTAATAATAAGTTTCAGGTAGTGGATATTGATAGATAAAGTGAAAGTGTGTTAGAGGGGCTGTTTGAGTGGCCCCTCTATGTTTATTATCCGATTCGGATCGGGATTATCGGTTGCTGGTTTACTTTGTCGAGAAGCTCTGTTTGATATTTTACCCGGGCAAAGTTGATCTTACGGAGATCGATACTACGGATGGCGCTATCGTACATGGTACGATAGTAAATAATGCGGTTCGTCATATCGGTTGCCGAGGTCCATTGCGTGGCACTTGGAATATCAACGGGAGTTTGATCGGGAGCGAACTCTATTCCGATGGGTATGTCAAAATTATTCAGTATTTGGAAACATTGGATAGCGGTTTGTTGTCCTGTTTCTTGCCGTGGTGCGGTCGCTTGATAGAAAGCGGCACGGATAAATCGGGAAGGAGGGGTGATGTCGCCTGGTATACCAAGAAAACCACTTCCGTTTCCGAAAGATGTAAGAGTCACTCCGTCCAGTTGTTGGGAGGGGGCCATACCGGGAATCAAATTGACATAGTTATTCAGGTTTGTCATCTGCCAGTCAAAACTTGGGGAGTTGGTCAGTACACCTAGTTTGTTTTCATAAAAGATCGGTTTTTCATTGATGATTTCGAGAACGATCTGGCGTCCGGTGGTGTCGGCAAAGCGCCAGTGGGCGGTAGATGCCCTCGGATCGATACCGATGACATGAACTTTTTTGATGGATTCTTTTACTTCGTCTATTGTCCTACAACTGCCCAATATCCATGAAACGAGTTGTAGGTCGGCAATACTGGATGTTTTTTCTTTGGAATTATAAGTTTCATATTTTCCGTATTGTGGGAAGTAAAATAGCCCGGCGGAAAGTCCCGCTTCGTTCAGTCCTTCTGCCACGAATTGTTCTTGCTCCACGGCTAACCCGATATACCCGTAGCGAGCCGTGAAAATCATCCCTTCTGTTGTGCCGCCGGGAATGTAGGATTGTTGTTTATATCCTCTTGGTACGACAACATATTGGCTATTGAGATTGCTACCTCCCCATTCTATGGTACGGGCCACGATGCGGGAACCATCCTTGGCTCTCAACGTGATTCCAGTGCAGGCTTTGAGTTCTCTGGGGAAGAAGGTGATAAGGGTCAATACCACCCATAGGGTTATTGATAATTTCTGTTTCATAAGAGCATTGTTTTTATTTTAAGATAACGGGAAAAACGGCTTTTTGTTTCATTCTTCAGAAGTTTCATGAACTTGCTTGTTGTTTCTGAATTGTAGGGGAGTCATGCCCGTGTGTTTTTTGAAAAAGCGGGCGAAAAAGGAAGAGTTCGGGTAGTTAAGTTCCTCGGAAATCTGGATGATACTCATATCCGATGATCTCAATAATACTTTGGCTTCTTGCAGGCTGAAATTCGTTATCCACTGGTAGAGGGAGCAATCGGTGGTTTGTTTCAGTATGCTCGATAGGTATTTCGATGTCATGCAAAGTTTGTCGGCATAGAACGATGGGGAACGTTCTTGTTTGTGGTGCTGGTGTAATAGCCGGAAGAAATCGTCTACAATTTGCTTTTGGCGATTGGTTCCCACGAGTACGGCTTGGCGAGAGTAAATGAAACTGAGTTCTGCGATAAAGGAGAAAAGTAAGGCTTTGGTGATCTCCTCGCGGGAGGGATGATCGAGTCTGGCTGCCTGGTGGGAAATAAAAACGAAGAATTCGTCCAGGTGGTTGAATTCTGCGTTTGTTAAGGATAGGTAGGGTTTGTTACCTATTTTTTCTGAGGTCCCCGATTTGAGAACAAACGGGAAGTCAACCATGAAATCAAAGCTGTAAGACAGGTATTTACATGCGAAATTGTCTGACAGGTAATGATTCTCGATCAGGTGGAAAGGTAAAAGAGAGATTAACGTGCCGGGGTGAATGGGGTAGTCTTTATTATTGATTTTCAAATGACCTTCTCCGGCCGTAATCATGATGACGATCAGGCCGTTGATGTCGTTACGTTGTGGCTTGTGGAGAGGAAATAATTGGATGAAGGATTCTTTGCTTAACATGGAAATAAAGAAATTTCCAAGAGAGGGGATTGTCGTGCTGTTTGGTGTATCCTTTCCTTTTTGCATGTACTCTGGTTTCATGTTCCGGAAGCAAAGATAAGATATTTGTACAAAAAAGCATTATAGAGCAAATCTGTGGATGATTAGGACGAAAATGTTTGTGGAATGTTGGGGATATTTGCGATGTAAAAATGATAAAAACTAGAGATTATGGAACAGAAAAATTCGAAAATTTACATACTTATTGTTGTCGGAATGGTTTCGGCCCTAGGACCCTTCGTGACGGACTTTTACTTGCCGGCATTTCCCAATTTGGTGACTTGTTTTGATACGACAGCCTCGCGGGTACAGTTAAGCTTGACGTTTAGCATGATCGGGTTGGCCGTGGGACAGATATTTTTGGGTCCGGTGAGTGATAAATTTGGAAGAAAGCGACCGTTAGTGATCTCGATGTTCTTTTTTGTTTTGTCATCGATTGGTTGTGTCTTTTCGCCTAGTGTAGAGATTTTTATTCTGGCTCGTTTTATCCAAGGATTTTCGGGTGCGGGGGGGATCGTGATTTCCAAGTCGATAGCAACTGATTTGTACGGGGGAAAGGATTTGGCGAAATTCTTTTCCATGCTGGCTTGCGTGCAGGGATTAGCTCCGATTTGTGCGCCTGTGTTGGGAGGGCTGTTGTTATTGGTGACGAATTGGCGAGGAATATTCGGGGTACTGGTGTTAATCGGGATATTGTTGTTGCTGGTTTTGTTAAGGTTTCATGATTCTTTGTCTAAAGAGAACCGGTTACAAGGGGAGTTGAAGGAGCGTTTTGTTTATTATAAAGAGGTGTTGCAGCATCGGAAATTCATGTATTTCGTGTTGATTCAAGTCTTGGGAATGGGCGTGATGTTTTCATATATCGCATCTTCTCCGTTCGTTTTTCAGGAACATTACCATCTTTCTCCTGTTATGTATAGCGTTTGTTTTGCCTGCAATGCCGTGGCAATTATGCTGGGTAGTCTGAGTGTGGTTCGTTTCCGGTCGAATGAACATGCTTTGCGAGTGGGTGTATGGGGATTTATGTTTCTGTGTTGTTGCACCGGGGCGTCTCTCTGTATGGAATTATCCGTTATCATTATTGAGATTGTCTTTTTCCTGTTTCTCTTTTTCTTGGGTATTATACTGCCGACTTCCACGACGCTGGCTTTGAATCTGGAAAGACAGAATTCGGGAACGGCCTCTGCAATCCTCGGTTTTTTGACCTTTTTGGGAGGAGGGATTGTTTCTCCTTTAACGGGTATGGGAAATATTCTTTACTCGACGAGTGCTATTATGTTCGTGTGTTGCGTGTTGATTCTGTTTTGTACCTGGAAGGTGTTGAAAATGGCAAAGAGGTAGATTTAAATAGATGAGATTCCGGGGAAAATGTGTAATATTGCAGGGAATGAAAATCTTGAACCGGCAATATGAGTTATGAGTAATATATTTGATATAGTGACCGCACGTGCAGATTATGAGCAGGGTGCAGTGGTGATTATTGACCAGACGCAACTTCCGGGACGGGAAGTTTATTTGGCGTTGAAAACTCCGGAGGAAATTTGGGAGGCCATTTATTTGTTAAAGGTAAGGGGTGCGCCTGCCATTGGGGTGGCTGCTGCTTACGGGATTTCCGTGTGTATGCAAAAGGTGAATGAGGTTGATGATTTCTACCGGGAGTTTGCAAGGGTGAAGAATTATCTGGCATCTTCCCGACCCACGGCGGTAAATTTGTTTACAGCACTGGAACGAATGGAAGCTGCGTTGTTGAAGTGTCAAGGTGCGGGGGTGGAAGTTTTGAAACAAGTCTTGCGAGAAGAGGCCGAGGCGATTCGGAAAGAAGATGCGACGGCGTGCCGGAAAATTGGAGAATATGGATTGTCGCTGTTGAAACCGGGAATGGGCTTGCTCACACATTGTAACGCGGGACATCTGGCGGTTTCGGAGTACGGTACGGCTTTGGCTCCGATTTATTTGGGACAGGAACAAGGATTCGGTTTTTCGGTTTTTGCCGATGAAACCCGCCCGTTATTGCAAGGAGCGAGGTTGACGGCCTTCGAATTGCAGAAAGCAGGAGTGGATGTGACTTTGATATGTGATAATATGGCCTCTTCGGTGATGAAACAGGGATGGGTACAGGCCGTGCTGGTTGGGTGTGACCGGGTGGCAGCCAATGGAGACACGGCAAATAAAATCGGTACTTCGGGGGTGGCCGTGTTGGCTAAATATTATGGAATTCCGTTTTACGTGTTGGGGCCGACGTCTACCATTGATATGGATTGTCCCACGGGCAAAGAGATTAAAATTGAGGAACGTGATCCAGCAGAGGTGACCGAGAAATGGTATACCCGAAGGATGGCTCCCGAGGGGATTCACGTGTATAATCCAGCCTTTGACGTGACTTCTGCCGAGTTAATCACGGCTATTATCACGGAGAAAGGGATCGCTTACCCCCCGTTTCGTGACAAATTCCGGGGATGGAAAGAATGTAAATGATTAAGTCATTTTGTCATGTAATTTATAAAACATAAAGACAAAATGACATACTTATAATATCTCTTGTTTTAGAAAACGAAAATCAATAGTTCGTTTTTTATTGATTGTTAATGTTATAGGTTGAAATGTTTTTTCATTCTGTCCAGATGAAACTTTTGGATAAGAGTTTCGGTATATACTTTGTGAAATTGAAGGCAGAAAGGAGAAAATGAGACTATGAACATGAACAATTATACAATTAAGTCGCAAGAGGCCGTGCAGGCAGCCGTGCAACTTGCGCAAGAAAAAGGTCAGCAAGCCATCGAAACAGGTCACCTGTTAAGAGGCGTGATCGAAAAAGGCGAAAACATCACGAACTTTATTTTTAACAAGTTGGGTGTAAATAGCCGGAATGTCTTAGCCGCTTTGGATCGAATTGTGGATGGATACCCGAAAGTGTCGGGAGGTTCTCCCTATTTGTCCGATGAGGCCAATAAAGTGTTGGAGAAAGCCACGAAGTTGGCGGGAGAGATGGGTGACCAGTATGTTTCTTTGGAACATATTATATTAGGGTTATTATCCGTGAAAGATCCGGTTTCCGGGATGTTGAAGGATGCGGGTATGACGGAAAAGGAAACCCGTGCGGCTATTGACGAGTTGCGGAAAGGATCGAAAGTGAATTCCCAGTCGGCAGAAGATAATTACGATGCTTTGGGAAGGTATGCGATCAATTTGAACGAAAGGGCCCGGAACGGTAAACTTGACCCCGTGATCGGGCGGGATGATGAAATCCGTCGGGTATTACAGATATTGTCCCGGAGAACGAAAAATAACCCGATCTTAATCGGTGAGCCGGGTGTTGGTAAAACGGCGATTGCCGAGGGATTGGCGCAACGTATCGTGAACGGGGATGTACCTTCAAATCTGGCATCCAAAAGTATTTACTCGCTGGATATGGGAGCTTTGATTGCGGGGGCAAAATATAAAGGAGAATTCGAGGAACGTTTGAAATCGGTTGTTAACGAGGTATTGGCTTCGGAAGGTGAAATTATACTGTTTATCGATGAGATTCATACCTTGGTGGGGGCCGGAAAGTCCGACGGGGCAATGGATGCAGCGAATATATTGAAACCCGCTTTGGCTCGTGGTGATTTGAGAGCTATCGGTGCAACCACGTTGAACGAGTACCAGAAATATTTTGAACAGGATAAAGCTTTGGAGCGGCGTTTCCAGAAAGTGATGATTGACGAACCGGACGTGATGAGTGCGATTAGTATTATGCGGGGATTGAAGGAGCGTTACGAGAATCACCATAAAGTGCGTATCACGGATGATGCCATCATCGCATCCGTGGAGTTGTCTCACAGGTATATTTCCGATCGTTTCTTGCCGGATAAAGCTATCGACTTGGTAGATGAGGCGGCTGCCCGTCTGCGTTTGGAGATGAATTCCGTGCCAGAGGAGATTGATGAACTGGACCGTAAGATCAAACAGTTGGAAATCGAGAAAGAGGCGATCAAGCGGGAAGGGAAAAGTAAGAAGCTGGACGAGATCCAGAAAGATTTGGCCGATTTGAACCAGGAGCGCACGAAGTTGCGAGCCCAATGGGAGTCGGAACGTTCTTTAATTGATGAGATCCAGAAGAATAAGGATGCGATCGAACAGTTCCGTTTCGAGGCAGACCGGGCCGAGCGGGAAGGCGATTACGGGAAGGTGGCCGAGATTCGTTACGGTAAGATTAAAGAGTCTGAACGCCGAATTGAAGAAGTAAAGGCCAAGTTGGCGGACATGAAACATGGAAGTTCATTGATTCGGGAAGAGGTAACGGAGGATGATATCGCGGCTGTTGTATCCAAGTGGACGGGAATTCCGGTGAGCCGGATGATGCAGAGCGAGCGTCAGAAGTTATTGCACTTGGAAGACGAGTTGCACAAACGGGTAGTTGGTCAGGAAATGGCCATTACAGCGCTGGCAGATGCTGTCCGTCGTAACCGTGCGGGATTACAGGATGCGAAACGTCCCATTGGGTCGTTTATCTTCCTCGGAACCACGGGTGTCGGTAAAACCGAGTTGGCGAAGGCATTGGCAGAGTTCCTGTTTGACGATGAATCCTTGATGACCCGTATTGATATGTCCGAGTATCAGGAGCGTCATTCTGTTTCTCGGTTGATCGGGGCGCCTCCGGGGTACGTGGGATATGATGAAGGTGGTCAGTTGACAGAGGCTGTTCGTCGGAAACCTTATTCCGTGGTTTTGCTGGACGAGATCGAGAAAGCTCATCCTGACGTGTTCAATATCTTATTGCAAGTGTTGGATGACGGGCGTTTAACTGATAATAAAGGTCGGGTAGTCGATTTCAAAAATACGATTATCATCATGACTTCGAATATCGGTGCACATATCATTCAGGAACGTCTGAAGGGCATCGACGAGAATAACCGGGATGAGGTACTTGACAAGACGAATCACGAGGTATACGAAATGTTGAAACAGACGATTCGCCCGGAGTTCTTGAACCGTATCGACGAAATCATCATGTTCGCCCCGTTGAAGAAGTCGGAAATCGTGGATATTGTACGTTTGCAGTTCAATGGAGTAAAGAAGATGTTGGAAAACAATGGTATTGCCATCGAGGTTACCGACAAGGCTGTTCAATGGCTGGCAGATGCCGGGTATGATCCGCAGTTTGGCGCTCGTCCCGTAAAACGGGTTATTCAACGTACTTTGTTAAATGATTTGTCAAAACAGATTCTTGCAGAGGAAGTTTCCAAAGATAGCCGTATCATGGTAGATGTGAAGGATGATAAGATCGTTTTCGAAAATAAATAAGGATTCTTAAAATCATATGAAGTAGGTCGTTTTTTCTTTTGAAACGACCTACTTTTTTGTGGGTTAGTAATATGTCGATAATTTTGATTCTTGGCGAGAATGTCTATCTTTGCATAAATCATAATTATCTGTTTAGATTTTAATATGGTATATAGCGAATCGGAAATTGTACACGAACTGGAGGCAGGAAATGAGGTCTGTCTGAATATGCTTTTTGATAATTATTATCGGTCATTGTGCGTGTATGCTTTTCGGTTTGTTTCAGATGGAGATGATGTGGAGGATATTGTGCAAGAGGTGTTTGTTTCTTTCTGGATGAACAAAAAGCGAACTGTTTTTTCCGGTTCCATTCGTTCTTATCTTTTCGGGGCAGTAGCCAAGGCTGCCTCTAAGTTTGCTACACGTCGGGGAAAGATCAAGTTTGACGATGTGGAAAAATATGTCGATCAGTTTTTAGAAGAGCTGGGGGAATACGATGAGAATGAATTCGCACGATTACGTGATAAAGTATATGCCCGGGTGGAGGCTTTGCCGGGAAAGACAAAAGAAATATTTAAGGCTGTGGTGTTGGATAATATGACCTATCAGCAAGTGGGGGAACGCTTTGGAATAACCGTAAATACCGTGAAAACAATGTATTACAGGGCGTTGAAGCAGTTGAAAGAAGAGTTAGGGGGGAATGCTTTGGTATTGTTTTTTATTATTCGGCGATAATTTGTATATAAGATCCTTATTTTTTCTGTAATTTTTTTCTAAAAAGTTGTCATCTCTTTTTCAATCTTCCGGTATATAAAAGAAAAGGAATTGAGATGAACGATAAAATTTGGCAATGGATTGGTGATTATTGCTCCGGGCTTATGGATAAGAGCGAGGAACAGGAGTTGCGTGCATGGATGGACGAAGCGGAGGAAAATAAGCTATTTTTTATGGAGGGGGTAAAAATGGTGCGTGAGTATCAAGTGGTTACTCGTTCGGATAAGAATGCATCGGATTCATTGAAACATGTACGGGAAAAGATTAAGGCTCGCGGGAGGAGACAATTGTGGATTCAGATTACTGCCGTGGCTTCTGTTGTGATTTTGTTCGCTTTATCATTTGCATTTTTTTACATGCCGGAACTGGAGAGAGAATCTCCCGTGTCGGCTAAGGTGCATGCCGGTGGAATGAAGGCGACTTTAATCGTGGCAAATGGTATACAGGTTGATTTGATGCAAGATAATTTGCAAGACGTAGTCAGGCAGTATGGAGCTACTGTTTTGGAAGATAAAAAGAATGAACTGCGATATGATAATGTGGAAGTAAATGAAGAGATTGAAGAAAAGCCTGTATATCATACGATCTCGACTCCGGTTGGGGGAGAATATCATTTCACGTTAGCAGACGGTACGATGGTATGGTTGAATTCATCTTCACGACTGACATTTCCTACTCGCTTTACAGGAGATGCGCGAGAGGTTCTCGTCGAGGGAGAAGTGTATTTTGGAGTGCAACATGACGAAAGTAAACCTTTTATCGTGCGGGTAAATGATGTGAGCGTGCGAGTGTTGGGAACGGAGTTTTGTATTTCGGCTTATCCCGAGAATGAAGGAGTGATGACTACTCTGGTACGGGGTGCCGTGCAAGTAACATCCGGGAATAATCAAGTCGTGTTAAAGCCCGGTTACCAAGCCGTGGTCGATCAATATTCCGGAGCTATCAGCCAAAGGGCTGTAGAACTTTCTTTGTATACTTCGTGGGTACGAGGAATATTTGAATACGAGAACATGGAATTGAATGATATTATGGTACAACTGGCTAGATGGTATGATGTACAATTCACTTTTTCGGCATCGGAATGTAAAGAGCGTCGTTTTACCGGGGTGATACGAAAATATGAAGATTTGAATGATGTGCTAGATATGATAGAAAAAACGACTAACGTAAAATTTATTATCAATGGAAAAAATGTTACAATAACTTCAGTGACAAGGTGAAAGAAATACGAAAACGGGAAATGTTCCCAGCATTCCCCGTTTCATGTTGAAAATTTAATAGCAGCCTTCGGTAAAAGGCTACGTTTATTAATCAAAGTATCCAAATGTATGAAAAAAAGACGAATTTCTACACAATCCTCTCCTGAAAATGCGAGGGGCAAAATTTATTTAGCAATGAGATTGACTTTGCTTTTAACTATGTTTTTCTCTTTCACGGCAATAGCCAGTGTATCGTCACAATCCGTGACGTTGAAATTAGAGAATGCAAGTCTCAGAGAGACGATTAAAGAGTTGAAGAACCAAACGGGAGTTTATTTCGTGTTTAACGAGGAAGAGATCGCGAATTTGAACGTGAAACTTAATATGGTTCTGACGAATGAACCTTTCGAGAAAGCGTTGGATCGTATTTTCGAAGGACTACCTTTGAGTTACGAGTATGCAGAGGGAGTGGTGATTGTGAAACCGACACCACAAAAGAAAGATGATGTTAAATTGAAATTGATTAAAGGGAAAGTGGTTGATACGGATGGAATGCCTCTTCCTGGGGTTTCCGTTGTCGTGGAAGGAACCACTCGCGGGGTCGCATCGGATGTGAATGGATTATTCCAGATGATGATTGAAAATAAGGTCGGGCAAAAATTACTTTTTTCTTTTGTGGGGATGGAGCAAAAAGTAATTACCTGGCAGGGACAGGATTCTTTACATGTAGTAATGAAGTATTCTGCGGTGGATGTGGATGAGGTCGTTGTGACTGGGTATCAGACGTTAAACCGAAGAGAGTCGGCCAGTGCGGTTTCGGTAGTGAAAACTGATGATATTTACATGGCAGGGGCTGCTTCTATCGATCAAATGTTGCAGGGACAAGTTCCTGGCTTGATGGTTATGAATACTTCCGGGGAGCCAAGCGCTACGCCTAAAATTCGTATCCGGGGTACTTCAACGATTAACGGGAACAAGGCTCCCGTGTGGGTGGTTGATGGAGTGATTCTGGAACAAGACGTTCCGATTACGGCCTCGGAGTTGAATAGTGAAGATGCCGAATATTTAGTAGGTAATGCTATTTCGGGGATTAGCCCGCAGGATATAGAGTCTATCACGGTTTTGAAAGATGCTTCGGCCACGGCGATTTATGGGGTAAAAGCTGCGAACGGAGTGATCGTGTTGACGACGAAAAAAGGACGTGCGGGGAAACCGACAGTTTCATACCATGGAGAGGTGGTTTTAAACGAACGTCCTTCTTATCGGAATTTTGATCGTATGAATTCAGCAGAACGTATGCAGTTGTCCAAGGATATTTTCGAGCAAGGATTGTCATATAATTCAAATATATCGTTGGATCCGGATGATTCTTACGAGGGGTTGTTGAACGAGTTGGTTAATCGTCGGATGTCGCAAGAGGAATTTGCACTTCGATCCCAAGAGATGGCGAAGCGTAACACGGATTGGTTTGACGTGTTATTTCGCAATGCGGTAACTCATTCGCATAATTTGAGTATTAACGGAGGTTCGGAGACTACAAAATATTACTTTTCCGCAGGTTACAATAACAATCAAGGTGGTGCAAAAGGTTCTGTTAGCGAGCGTTTCACTACTTTGGCGCGTGTGGATGCATCTGTGGGTAAGTATATAAATTTTATGGCGAAAATTGACTTCAGCACGACGAAAAATGAAGGTTATTCAGTGGTAAATCCGTTTAGTTATGCATATAATACTTCCCGGACAGTACAACCATACGAGGAAAATGGAAAATATCATTTTTACAAGAAAGATTCGAAATATTTGTATAACGTGTTGAACGAATTGGCAGAAACAGGTAAAGAGAGTAAATCCAATGATTTTAACGCTTTGTTAAATTTGAATATAAAGTTATATGATGGCTTGTCTTACCAAGGAACTTTCTCGTATCATAATTCTTCAACGAATCAACGGGATTGGAAAACAGAGGAGTCCGCTAGTGTGGCTTCTACACGTGGATATGATTATAAGCAGTATGACGAAAATGATGATGAATATTGGAAATCGGCCTTGCCGTACGGGGGAATTTTAGACCAAGGAAATACGGTAAAGACTGGCTATACGGTGAGAAATGGCCTGAGCTTTATTAAAGTTTTGGGTGATATTCATGATATGAATATAATTGTTGGGTCTGAGTTGCGGGGTACGAAGTACGAGGGTGTACGTTCGACGGGGTATGGTTGGACACCTACTTATGGAGAGCGATTTATGCCAGTACATACGGATAATTTTGTAAACAACTATATAGACAGGATGCTTCCGACGAATACGAATACGATTTCAAGAGTCGCTTCATTCTTTGGTTCAGCAACCTATACTTACAATAATCGTTACGTGATGAATTTCAATATTCGTTCAGATGGGGCGAATAAGTTCGGAAGTAACCCGAAATATCGGTGGTTGCCCACATGGTCTATTGCGGGTAAATGGCTATTGACAAATGAAGGTTTTATGTCTCGATTTGCCGATAACGGACATTATGTTTCAGTAAGAGGTAGTTACGGTATCCAAGGAAATATTCATGATGATGCTACTCCTAACTTGATTTTGGAAGTAGGAAATAGAAATACAATAAGTAATTTGGAGCAATCTACGATCTACCGTTTACCCAATCCTGATTTACGATGGGAAAAAACAACTTCTTGGAATGTGGCTGCAGATTTTTCTTTTTGGAATGGAAGACTTTCAGGTAGTTTGGATGTGTATAAAAAACATACCGAAGATTTGATCATAGAAAAAACAGTTGCAACATCTAACGGAAAATCACGTTTGTACATGAATGCCGGGGAGATGGATAATCAAGGATTTGAAGGTAATTTGAGCGTGGAGATCATCCAAGGAAAGAAGTTGAATTGGAGATTTAATGTAAACTTTGGGAGAAACACAAGTGAGGTGACTTTGGCAAACGATGACATTTATAGCGATTTGGAAGTCATTAATAAAATGTTGGATGGTAATTTAGCGGTTAAGGGCGAGAAGTTAGGTTCAATGTACTCTTTCCGTTATGGGGGATTGTCTAGTGAAAACGGATATCCGTTATTTTATGGGAAAGATGGTAAATTATGGCATACGGCAGATCCGAAACGTATGGAACTGGTGAAAAGCGGATCTATTTACCCGGATCTTTCCGGAGGATTTGATACTCAATTGACGTTTGACAGGTGCTTATCGCTATCCTTGGGTTTCACGTATAATTTGGGGGGTGTAAAGCGTTTACCGAGTGTGTATGCCGATAAAAATTCCGCGTTAAATCCGGTTGCCAATGTATCTACGAATTGGAAGAAAAGGTGGAGAAAGCCTGGGGATGAAAAACATACGGATATACCTGTTTTGTATAATGATAGAGTGACTTCGGATTTTGATCGTAATGTCTCAGCCGAGGATCGGGGGGCCGTTGAAGAGTGTACCTATTTCTATGATTTGTCTGATCTCCGCGTAGCGAAAGCTGATTTTTTGCGTTTGCGTTCTGTTGGGCTAAGTTATATTATGCCTGAGAAATTATTGAAGGGAGTTGGAATTTCTTCCATGATGATTCGTTTCCAGGCTTCGAACTTGTTCGTGTGGGCGCATAAGGATTGGAAGGGGCTTGATCCGGAGACTCCGGAAGCGAATATTCCGATATTACCTTCTTATAGTTTGGGTATTAATGTTTCATTTTAATAGGAAGTGATTATGAAAAGATTTGTAAAGATATATACCTATTGGCTTTTAGGAATACTTTTATTCACCGGTTGTGATGATTATTTAAAAGAGGATTCGGGGGATTTGTTGATCCCGGGAAAAGTGGAGGAGTTTTTACCAATGTTGTATAGAGAAGGCTTTCCCAGAAATTTTAATGACGAAGTGGCTTGGTTGTATTTGATGACGGATGACGTGGAAATGGGGCAATTGGAATTGGATCCTGAGGACGAGGCTAATGATACCCGGGATAAAAATTCTTCGGATGCTTTTAACGTGGGAGAGGGCGAGGAACCTTACAAGTGGGAAAGAGAGATAAAAAGTTATGCGGATAATTTTTGGGAGCGTCGTTACGGGAATATTTTGGCTTGTAATTTGGTTATCGATGCGCTACCGGAAATGGAGTACGTGGAGGCAGATTCGGGAAATTATAATTTTCTTGCAGCCCAAGCTTATGCTTTACGTGCCTATAATTACTGGTGTCTGGTGAATTCATATGCTTTACCTTGGTCGAAAGAGAATCTAGACAAACCGGGAGTGATAATTCGGATGGAACCGCAAATTAATATATCTCCCAGGGGACGTTCTTCTATTCGGGAGGTATATGATTTGATTAACGAAGATATTGAGAAAGCGGAAAAATATATCAATATAGCCACGTTTGACGGAAATATACATCGGCTTTCCGAACCGGCGATTCTGTTGCTAGCTTCTCGTATTGCATTATTTCAAGAAAATTGGGATGAAGTGATCCGGACCGGTAAATTGTTTTTGGCTCAGAATTCTGTTATTTTAAATTTGAACGATCAGGATACGACATTATTTGGAACGGAGAAAGGGCTTAGTAATAAAATATTTACGATGATGGATGGAACGATAAACAAGGAAGTCGTTTTTACGTTCGGAACCCAAAGTTATTCTCCGTATCAATATTTATCAACCACGGGGGCTCTTTATGGATTGGGATTCAGGCCTTCGCATAGTACGGATGAGTCTTTGATTCGCTCTTATGAAGAGGGAGATTTACGGAAAAAAGCTTATTTCTTGGAAGATGTTCCGGCTAAAAAGGCAGAAAATTGGTGGGAAGAAAGTAGACCTTATGAGTATAAGTATTATTATCCGATAAAATATCGTCAAATGTCGGGTTCAACTTCTACAAAACCCAGTGATAATCTTGTTCACGAAAATTGGCGAAGTGTGGAGGTGATGTTAAATTTGGCAGAGGCTTATACGCGTAAGAACAATGAAGTGACTAGTGATGCTCTTGACTTATTAAATAATCTACGGCGGTGTCGTTTGACCCCGAAGGCATACGTGGAAAAAACGTCAGCGGATTTTCCGAATGCGCAGGCTTTGTTGAAATTTATTTGGGAAGAGCGACGTCGGGAACTTTGTTTCGAGGAGGCCATGCGTTTTTGGGATTTGCGGAGACAGGGAATGCCGGAATTGAAACATAAGTGGTATTCAAGTTGGGATACATACGAAACCTATACCTTGCCACAAGGAAGTAAAAATTACGTCCTTTCAATTCCTCGGAGTGAGCTTGATTATAACAATGGATGTTATGATAACGAGCGTGATTTGATACGTCCCGAGTAGTGATATTAAAAATTTATGAAGTATGAAAAAGATTGCAATATATTTAATAATGATCCTGTTTTTAGGAATTTCTTGTTCCGAGGATGTGAAGGTGAATCCTGAGTTAGCCGGTCCTTTATACGGTTTGACGAAAGGAGAACCGGGTTCTGTGGATGAGTTGATCTATAATACATGGGAAGAGTGGGGAATGTATTATTTGTATAAATTTGAGCCGTATGCTTTTCAAGTAACAAATTGGAGTGGTTATTTTAATAAATGGTATACTCCTGTAAAAGAAGAAAATAAGGAGGTGATTCGGAAAATTATAAACCATATACAGGGTGGAATATTCGTGGGATTGGATAAAGACTTGGTGCAGGGAAGTTGGTTCGTGCGTACGTTTTTGTGTGATTCGCTTTGTAATGATTACGATTATAATCCGGAAAAGGTGGTGGATATCTACTTGGATAATGGAGATTGCATTATTCTAGCTGGCGTGGGGGATAAAATGAATAATTTTACAGATGAGGACTGGGATAAGTGGAAAGCGGGGTTGTCAAGTTTGTTGATTTCGCGCTTGTATTTGGGAGCAACGGAGCAACCTGATAATTTTTTTAACACGCGTATGAAGGATGCTAATGGTAAGGAAGTGAGGTGGATATTAGCACCTTGGACTGCAGACCCGACAGGCAAATATTCTCCCAATGTTTATACTTTTCGTTCGAATGGTTATGTTCGTTCGAAGTCAAGTTCCTTCCAAAGCGAGACGGTGAATATTGTTGACTACCAGACGGATTTAGCGGATTATATTTCTTTCTTGACGACCACGACAAAAACAGAGTTGGATTATAATTTTGAGGTATTCCCACGGATGTTGGAGAGGGCGGTTGCGTTGATTCCTTATTTACAGCGGGTATTATCGATGGATCTGGAAGCCATGCAAAATGCAAATTGTCCGGAGGATCCGGTAGGGGCCGATTATTTTAAGAATCTAAAAAAATAATTTGTCTGTTAATATAGAAGATATGTTGAGAAAGACAATCGTGACATTGGTTTGTGTCGGATGCTGCGTGGCAGCATCCGCACAAACTGGTTTAGAAAGTTTGAAAGAGAAATATGAAGCTAACAAACGAGACATCGAGGTCGTGAAAGAATACGTGGAGGCTTTGGAGAAAGCGAAGAAAGGAAAGGAGGCCGAGCGGGTGACAAAGGAATATATGTCTCGGTGTCCGGTGTTGCAGGTGGAAGATAAAGATACTTATTTGCTGTTAAATAAATATGTGTTCGCTGATCCTTATTCCAATGTTTTCGAGTATGGTATTTATGCCATGAAAAAAATGAAATGGGATCGGGAAGACATTCCCGCAGGGGAAGATAAAGCTACACGTTTGGAAAGACTTTTCAGGAGTTTGGGAAGTGGAGTTAGTGGTGACAATGAGATTGATAAGAGATACGAGGTGTTGATGATGTTGAGTCGGAATTTGAATAAAGAAATTGATAAACAATGTGAACCTTATTTGCAGGATAAACAATATGTTCTGCCATTGTATGATTCATTGAAGCTGGAACGATTGACATACCTTGTAAATAAGGGGCAATTATTGGGACAGGATGCAATGCGTTTAAAATTAGCTGTTAATAAAGCTTTGCATGCGGGGAATTACGCACGGGTAGTTAGAGATCTGGAGGTCGCTGCGAATTTGAATATGACAGATCTTCGAGATAATTATATTGTAGCGATTTTGACGGTACTTTCGGAAAGCACTTTAGATAAGGAATTAATAAATAATATATTGTCATTCGTGTTGAGGTTAAGAGATCGGGAAGAGACTGCAGGTGGTTCGACCAATTATTATAACTTGTTAGGTCGTTTGTACGCTCTTGTGGGAGACAAAGATAATGCTGATAAATATAAAAAGATGGGAGATGCCATAGAAGCGGAGCGAATGGAACGGTACAAGGATTTGTTTGAAGCAACCGGGTCTAATTAATCTGAAAATATGATGAAGAAACAGATAGTTGTAATGTTTGTCGTTTGGTTGTTTACGACTTGCAATTTATTGGATGTGAATGCTCAACAGTTTCGTGACTATGTAGTCATTACCTCGAAGGAGATGCAATCGGACAAGGCGTGGATGAAAGTGGTCGAGGTCTTGTCCAAGAGACATAAAGCAACCGTGTTATATTACGACAAACAGCTGCGAGAATTGTTGGCGGAGTTACGACGTTTAACTCCTCGTTACGTGGCCGTGGTGGAAAAACCGGAAAACCTTAATCGAGAATTCGTCATGGAAGGACATCGTTTGAGCCGGGAAATAGATGATGATATTTATGCGGATTACTTGTGGGGAATTATTACGGGGTATTCGGCGGCGGATGCTATGCGTATGGTGGAAAGCAGTGCTAAGCCTTTTGTAATCCGTACGGCGTTGAACACGACGGCAGAATTGAGTGACGGAAAATATTTTGATCGTTTTGCATTTATGAACGACGGGGGTACACCCGGTGGCTGGGGGGAGAAGACCACTCGTGATGGAGAAGTAAAGAGTGAACAGATCAATAAATGGGAGATTCTCGATAAATGGGTGGAGAAATATAAGGAAATTGATCCTGATTTGCTGGTAACCTCTTCGCATGCAACAGAGAAAAATCTTGAAATGCCGTTTACCGTTGGTAACTTGAAACCACGGGGAGGGCGGTTATATGCCGATTTCATGACTCCTGAGTTCCTAGACGGGACGGCTCATCCTAGAGTTTATTTTGCGGCAGGTAACTGTTTGATTGGAAATATCGATAATGACCCGGAGAGCATGGCTGTTGCTTGGTTGAGCGGAATGGATGCGACCTCCATGATCGGGTATGTTGTTACAACTTGGTATGGCCGGAATGGCTGGGGAGGGCTAAAGTATTGGGTCGCTAATGCCGGGCGATTGACCTTGGCACAGGCCGTTTATTTGAACCAGCAAGATATGTTGAGAACGGAAAACGAGTGGCATCCGAAAATGCTGACCGTAAATTATCCTTTTTCGGAAATAGAGTTCGGACAGAGGGAGATGTTTGAAAAACAATTTGAAACGGTGACGGGCCAGCAACCGACGAAAGATCAGATGGGATTTGTACATGATCGGGATGTTGTTGTTTTGTATGGAGATCCGGCTTGGGATGTAAAAATGCAGAATCCGAAACCGTTAGGTTATAAGGTTGATTTTAAAGTAAAAGGGAAACAATGTTTCGTGACGATCACGACTAATGAATATTTTGACGGGGGATTGATGAAAGGGGGGAAGCTGAAGCAAGAACACGTGACGGATATTCCATTTGCTTATTACTTTCCGAAACGTGTGAATAATCCGCGTTTGGCAGAGGGACAAAAATGGGAAGTTGCTGTGGCTGAGGATTTTTTATTGCTGTATGATTGTGATTTCGTGAAAAATGAAAAATATGTAATAGTATTGGATATAAACTAAAAGGGATTGTAAAATGAAAAGATTCGTATTGTTAGTGTTAATTTTAATCACTGGTTTAACCGTATTTTCTCAGGGAATAGAATTCCAGAAGGAGCGGTATGCAGAGGTGTTGGAAATGGCGAAAAAACAGAATAAGTTGGTATTTATAGATATATATACTTCTTGGTGTGGACCTTGTAAGCATATGGCGGATAATGTATTCCCGCAAGCTAAAGTCGGCGAATATTATAACGCTCATTTTTTGAATTTGCAATTGGATGCAGAAAAGAGTGAAGACGGGAAAATGGTTGCGAAAACATTTGGAGTATCTGCTTATCCCACTTTCCTTTTTGTTAACGGGGACGGGGAATTGGTTTACCGTTTCTTGGGGGGTAAAACCGTGGATATGTTTGTCAAGGAAGGAGAAAAAGCCGTGGATGCTTTTGCGGCTCGGCCGGAATTGAAGAAATACACGAAGAAATATGAGGAAGGAAACAGAGATAAAGAATTCTTGAATCAGTATTTTATATTGAAAGATAGATCCGGTTTGGATTGTAGTGATGTGTTACTTGATTATTTTGCTTTGGTAGATGATAGTCAGTTGTTGGATTCAATAAATGTTCCGCGTATTGGTAAGATTACGGTCTTTGACAAAAAATTAGCCAACCGATTTGTAGATGCGGCTTGTGTGGAGGCTGCTAATCCAGTGAAGGATAAAAAGCATTCTACTGCCGTGAATAAAGCCATTTGTACATTCTTGAGTGCTTGCGTTCAAAAGACGGCACAAGCCGATCAAGAGGAAAATTTCGAGGAAGTGTTGGCTTTGAAAGATCGTTTATTTAAAGCGACAGGAGCTAAAAATAGTGCCACAGCGGCTTCATTGGGAGGAGGAAATATTTATATCCCTTCAGAGCTATTGCGTTTAAACTATTATTCGGCTAAAAAGAAATTGGATAAGTTTAATCATCTTTTTATTAATTATATCGCAGAACTTCAAAAAAAATACGAGGGAAGTCGCGAGGAGAAAATAGCCATGCTTAAGGCTATGGAAGCCAAATTGAAAGAGGCCAAAGAAAGTGGAAATGAGGCGGAATATCAAGCGGCAAGGAAGCTAAATGCGATGATGTCTGCTTTTTCAAGTATTGATGATTACTATACTTCAACGAGTATGATCGAGAACGTGGAACGTTACGAAGAGATATATGAAGGAGAGAAGGATGCTGCATACAAGGATCGAGTTGCCGGTTGGTACGTGTTTTTACATCAATTGAGTCCTTCTGCGAAGACGGCGGCATACGTGGCCGATAAGTTATTAGCCTTGGACAAAAAGGGGCAAGCGAAAGAAGTTTTGACCTTGGGATTGAAAGATGGAAGTTCTGCGGCGGGGGTTGAAGAGAGTGACGTGAAAGCTTGTCAGGCAAAATTGGATGAATTAAAATAATAGCATATTTGTAAATAGGATTGATTATGAAAAAGATTGGATTTATAGTACAATTTTTATGTTTGGCCTTGTTCTCGTTCGGGCAGTCGGCTGGCGACGGGATTCGTTTTATTGAAGGCGAGAAATGGGAAAATGTCTTGAAAATGGCCCAAGAGCAGGACAAATATATCTTCATGGATTGCTATACCTCTTGGTGTGGCCCGTGCAAGGCTTTAGCTAAAGATATTTTTACTCGTAAAGACGTGGGCGACTTTTTTAATGCGAATTTCATCAACGTAAAGTATGATATGGAAAAAGGCGTGGGGAAAGATTTATACAAACATTATAAATCCAATATCATCGGATTCCCGACGCTCCTATTGATTAACAAGGAAGGAAAAGTTGTACACCAGATGGCCGGGTTTCAAGAGGCGAATGTATTGATCGACGGGATGAAAGCCGGGATGGAAGGTAAAAGTTTGTTCGCTTATAAGGACAGATACGCGGCAGGAGAGCGTGAGCTTGCCTTTTTGAAAGATTATGTTGTCGCTTTGCAAGGAGCCTTTTTGAAGGATGATATTGAGAACATTGTACTCGATTACATGAAAACGATACCTGTGGAAAAATTACAGGAGAAAGAAATTTGGGATTTCGTGGGTGCTTATATTAAAGATCCTTATTCTCCGCAATTTGACTACGTGATTTTTAATATAGACCGTTTGGCCAATAAAGTAAAGTTTGATCGTTATAGCGTGGAGAGACAACTGGGTTGGGCTTTGGAAAGAGCCGTGGATCAGGTGGTAGAGGTGAAGTTTGACAAGGATGGTGTACCTTTGCGCTTGGTTGATGCTGCGGGAAAAGTGGATACGTTGTTACGGTTAATTGATCGCGGAAATCTGAAACGTGCGGAAACGTTACGTGCCAAAATTAGGATTTATGAATTGGAATTGGCTCAAAAGTGGAATGAAATATATGAATGTCAGATGATGTATCGTGGTATAAAAGCTTTGGGATTCTCTGATCGTTATTTGGAGGAAACGGCTCAATATTTGGCCGCATATTGTCCGGATAAAGCCGTAATCGAAAAATATTTGACCTTAATCGAAAAATTGCAGCAAGAAGAAGACAAGGGGAGTTCTAAATTAAGATCTTATTATTACGGGACTCTTTCTGTTTTGCATGCTAAACTTGGTAATGCTGCAAAAGCGAAAGAGTTCAAAAAAATGGACGAGAAAATTAAAGCTGAGAAAGCGAAAGAGTTCGAGTCATTTTTGAAAAAATCGAATTAAATATAAATGGTACTTCATTTAGAAATAGTAAAATAATTACGAAGAATATGAAAAAGATTGTCAGTGGATTACTAATGGGATTGTTTTTCGTGGGGTGTACCGAACAAGAGACAACTTATACTATTCAAGGAGAGTGGGAAGGTGGAGATGGAAAAGTGGTTTATTTGAAAAAGGACTTGGGAGACAAGAAATATGAAATACTGGATTCCGCTGTTGTGGTGAAAGGTAGTTTTAAGATGCAAAAACCGCTTGGAGACGTGGATGAAAGGATTTTGGAAATAAATGGCGGTACGAACATCATCATTTTGGACTCCGTTCCGATTCATGTGAAGTGCGAAACCGTGAAGAAGATGAATAGGGGAAAAGAAGTCGAGAGTGTTAAAGCGGAAATATCCGGGAGCGTGGAGCAGGATATTTTTAAAACGATGCTATTGACACGGCGGGATGAAATGTTGGTCATGTTGGGATTTTCTTTCATGAGTAAGAGCGGGAAGGAAAATACTGCCATGCAGGATTCTTTGGGACAGATGTATCTTGCTGTAAAGGCGAGAACGGCGCAAACGATTGATAGTTTGGTTACGAACTATCCCGATTGCCATGCGACGGCATTGATTATTGATAAATTTGTTATCAAGAGTAGAGATTTGGTGGAAGTTGAAAAAATGTACGAGAGCTTGACTCCTCGTATCAAAAATGCTTATTTAGGACGTAAATTGAAAACATCGATTGATAATATCAAAAGGACATCAATCGGTAATGTTGCTCCGGATTTCACCTTGCCGACTCCGGATGGAAAGAACGTTTCTTTATCCGATTATCGGGGAAAAATTGTTTTACTTGATTTTTGGGCGTCTTGGTGTGGCCCTTGTTTGCGTGAAGTGCCTAATGTAAAGAAAGTTTATGACAAGTTCCATGATAAAGGATTTGAAATATTGAGCGTGTCACTGGATAATAAAAAGGATAATTGGGTGAATGCGATTGAAAAGAACGATTTGAATTGGGGCCATGTTTCTTCTTTGAAGGGATGGGGTTGTCCGGTGGCAAAATTGTATAACGTGAGCGGGGTGCCGGCCATGTTACTGATAGACAAAGAGGGGAAAATTGTTGCTACTAAATTGCGGGGAGATCTGTTGATGGAAAAAGTTGCAGAACAATTTGAAGAATAACGATTGGCAGAAATGATGAGAAGAATATTTTTTACAATAGCCATTTTGCTTTTCTCGTGGAACGTGTTTTCACAGGGGATTCAGTTCGAAATCGGTAGCTGGAAAGAAGTTTTGCAGAAAGCAAAACAGGAGAATAAACTGATCTTTGTAGACCTGTACACGACGTGGTGTGGTCCTTGTAAGAAAATGGCCGCAGAGACTTTTCCCCAGCAGGCCGTGGGAGATTACTTCAACAAGAATTTCGTCAATTACAAGATTGATGCGGAGAAAGGTGAAGGACCGGAACTAGCGGGTAAATACGAGGTTTCGGCTTACCCGACGTTAGTTTTCGTGAATGCAGCAGGCGAGTTGGTGTATAAGTTTATGGGAGTCCGTACGGCCGATAAACTTATCGCTGAAGGAGAGAAAGCCGTGCGTTTGTATGCGCTGGCTCCCAGTATTGCAGCGATGGAGAAAGAATACGAACAAGGAAAACGGGGAAAAGTATTCTTGGGAGAGTATTACGCTTTATTGAAAGAGTCCGGGGCAGGCGGTGGTATTGTCCTGAACGAGTACTTGAAATGTCTCTCTGATGAGGAGTTGTTGTTGGAAGAGAACGTGAGTAATATAGGTAATATTTCTATTTTTGATCCGGTTCTTTTTGATCGTTTGGTCAAGGGTATCAAGAAGGTCGAGGGCGAAAACAAGAAGTTGGGTAACCGTTTGAACACATCCGTGATGAAGAGCTTGAGCGCTTGTTTTGCCACTTGCGTGAAAGAGAAGGATGAAAAGGCGTTGGAAGGAATTCTTGGCGTGAAGGCCGGGTTGGGAAATCTGGAGAATGGAATGTCCGCCATGATGGGTGGCGGTAAATCTTATCTTCCGGCAGAGCAGTTGCGTTTGGATTTCTATTCGAATAACCGTCTAGACGATAAATTCAAGACGTTGATGAGCGAGTACATGATTGCCCAGCAGCAAGAGAATAGCATCGATTCCCTGAGAAAGACGGAAGAGATAACAAATCGACATTTTGAGATGCTGATTGATTCAGCTAGAATGAAGAATGATTCTGCCGCAATCGTGAGTATAAGGAAGACGATGGGTATGGCGAGCCTGTTTGGAGGGGTGAAGTATAAACTATTATCCTCTTTCGTGATCAGTGCTACCCGTCATTACTGGAAGATTACCGATCAGCAGAATGTAGGAGAGAAAAAGAAATGTATCGCTTGGGTAAACTATGCTTATCAGTTGGATCGAACTCCGGCGACGGCTTGGGGATGTGCGGATTTGTTGGAAGAGATCGGGGAGAAACAAGGAGCTAAAAAGCTTTTGAATGATGTGTTGGAAGTTATTAAAAATAACTCGCTAAGTGATGCTGATCCGAAGGATATTCAATCAGTGACGGAGCGTGTGGAAAAAATGTAATATGTGTTTTATTTGAAATAGAATATAAAACAGGACTGTCCTCAAAAGTGTTATTTACTTTTGGGGACAGTTTATTTTTGAGGGAGTCCTTCAACTTTTGGGGTGAATGAATTATTTTTGTAGGGACTAAGAAGATGGATGAAATGATACTGGAAACGGAAAGATTGGTTCTAAGAAAGTTAGAGCAGAGTGATTTTAGAGAGGCTTGTAAATTATTACAGGATCCCGAAGTGATGTATGCTTACGAGGGGGCCTTTAGTGATCAGGAAGTTCAGGTATGGTTGGACAAGATGTTTCGACGGTACGAGAATGACGGTTTCGCTTTATGGGCGGTTGTCGAGAAGGGTAGCGGGGAGCTTATCGGGCAATGTGGCATCACGTATCAAGAATATAACGGGGGATGGGTGCCGGAAGTCGGTTATTTGTTCCGGAAAGAATTTTGGCATAAAGGATTTGCTACAGAGGCAGCTATTGCTTGTAAAGAGTATGCTTTTCAGGTTCTGGATTTTGATGATGTTTATTCCATTATTCGAGATTCGAACGTGGCCTCCCAGAATGTGGCACGACGAAACGGAATGAGTGAAGTTGATATTCTTATCAAATATTACCGGGGAGTCGAAATGCCGCATATCGTTTTTAGGGCATCGAGAAAAAATATTTAAAAAGTGCGATAGAAAATTTAGGATAAAATGAAAGGAGCTAGTGATTACTAACTCCTTAATATTCCGTGTACTCGAGGCGGGTACAGTACCCATATTTTGTGTGAAAACAAAAGAATGATAATAGAATATAAATAACTGATTTGTAGTACTATTTATAAATTTATGTTTTCACTTGATTTTATAAAAAGGTATATGTTTTGTTGTTTTTGGCTACCCTTTGGCTACCTAAAATAAAATTAATAACTATATTTGCAATCAAAGGAAATAAAGAGCAAATAAGTTATGGCAGCAAAGAAAGAAATAAGGTCTGATAATACTTATATCATTAGTGCTGATGATACAGATAACCCCAAATTAGGAGCAAAAATTTTATCAGATGGTCGGGAAAGCCTTTTTTTGGACTACTATTTAGGTTATAGAATGGTTTATGATGAGGCTAAGGATAGAGAAGTAGCAAGAAAAGAGCGTAAAAGAGAGGCTTTAAAGTTGTATCTATGGCAAGCTCCAAGAACTCCACTTGAAAGACAGCAGAACAAAGAAACTCTACAACTTGCAAAGGAGATAAGGCATGAACGGGAGCAGGAACTAAAAGACGGTACATTAGGGTACAGGCTAAAGGCAAAAGAGATTAATTTCTTTGATTTCATTCAAACCTACTATGATGAATACACCAAAGGAGATAAGCGTATGATTAAAGCAGCCCAAAAACGGTTTACTGATTTCATTGCTTTAGAATACCCCCTATACAAAAACAATATTTCCCCGGAAAAGATAACCCCCAATATGATGGAACACTTTGTAGAGTATTTGCAAAGTATAAGTAAAGGAGAGGGAGCTTTGACACATTGGAAGCGATGGAAGAAAATAGTAAAAGCGGCTGTAAAGAAAGACATTCTAAGAAAAAACCCCTGTGAGGATATAGTTTGCAAGGCTGATGAAGAAGCTCTGAAAAAAGATATACTTTCAATAGAGGAAATACAGCAACTTATAAATACAACCTACAAGGGACAGAATCCAGAAACAAGACGGGCTTTTATCTTTACCCTATATACAGGTATTAGATTTTGTGATATTAAAGATTTGACTTTTACCAACGTGGACTATTCAAACAGGGTATTAACATTTAACCAGAAGAAAACCCAGGGGCACAGTAGCAAAAGTTATGTGAATATACCGCTAAATGATGGCTTATTAGCCTTGATCGGTACGGCCTCAACAAGTAATCCAGAAGAAAAGATATTTAAACTACCAAGCCAAGAAATGTGCCTAAAAGCTCTAAGACATTGGACTTCAAAAGCAGGAATAATAAAGCATATTACATGGCACTGTGGGCGGCATTCCTTTGCCGTGAATATCTTAAACAATGGAGCTAATATAAAGACCGTGGCAAGCCTTTTAGGGCACAGCAGTATACAACATACAGAGAAATATACAAGAGCAGTAGATAGTCTTAAAGAGGCGGCAATAAACAGTTTGCCAGAACTTAAAATATGAATGTATGCTAATTAATAATCGTTGTAAAAAATGCTCAAAGAATAAGTCTTGTACAAAGAGATATAAGACAGAAATAGTGGAAGACCTCAGTGAATTGCCAGAAGATGTACAATTATCAATTACTGATGATATTGAAAAAAGGTTGTTGCCACAAGCTCAAAAGGTTTATAAAATTTTGGGTATTGAGGGAGCGGAACAATATGTTAATGATGAAATCCAATGTGCAGGAAGAACAATTTTGAAAATGCTGAATGAAGCGAGTAGAGAAGGTGTATATATAGACGTAGTATCTAAAACTATAGTGTATAACATTGAAAGACGAAAGATGCTTCAGAAATTCTTAGAAGATTGCAAAAAGAGTGAAAACACTGTACATGATACAATAAAATTACCGTGTGAATTAGACGTAGGGGAAGCAAAAAAATATTTTGTTAAAGCTATTGAGAAAGGATATATGGAGAAAACAAATAGCGGTTATAGATGGCGGTTTGGTGGGGATAAAGGGCAAGCTAGGTTGGGGTATTTTTGCAATATGGTATATAAGCCCCCAAGGCCTATAAATAAGCTGGAGGAAATATTTGAGGTTAAAAAACTATCTGCATCCATAACAACAGTTGATGAACCAGCAAAAAGATCCGATGTAATAGAGTGGAGAAATAAAATGGATAACGATATTTTCAATGATTAGACATTAAAAGAAGCATATTTTATAGGGGCTATAAATAGACTATTTATAGCCTCTTTTCTTAACTTTATTTACCCTTTACCTTTGTACTTGTTATCACGATAACATAGATAATCGAGGCAAAGGATTTGCAGACGTGTACAACCCAGAGCCTCTTTGTTTAACCCTCTAATAAAAAAGATATGAACAAAGAGGAAATAATGAAGATTACTGATTTGGTTACAGACAACACCTTATTTTGCACTAAAGAAGTGCTTACAAGTGATGAGGTTGCAAAATACATGGGGATTTCAAGGAGCTATCTTTATAAACTGACTATGAAGCAGCAGATACCACACTATAAGCCAATGGGCAAGATGTGTTATTTCAACCGTCAGGAATTAGAACAATGGTTGCAAAGTAATCGTGTGGCGACAGCAACCGAGATTAACCAGCAGGCACAAGCATTTTGCATGAAGAAAGGAGGTTTGAAATGATACTCTCAGACTATTTGCGCTTTGAAAAACTACCAAACCAGAAAAGCAAATTGAGAATCGATTGTACTGCCTCAACAGGTAGTTATGACCCGTTAGAAGTGTTGAGAAATAAAGCAGATAATTTGTTCCTGTATATTGGTGATAATACCTATACCCAAGCGGGAAAGAAAAGAAAGGCAGATTTGGCATTATCAAAAGTGAATCATATAAGTAGCGTATATAATCCAGATTTGAATTTTTCCTATTGGTATGGAGATATGAAAGGAACAGCGGACGCTTTATTGTTTGCTCACCACAACACCGTGTTTGTAAATGGTGAAATACAAGAGGGTGCAGTTATAGAAATATTTGTGGCACGTGGACAAAGGAACAACAGAATCCAGCTTTACAATGCCCTTTGTGAAGGAGAATTGGATGGGGAAATGAACACTTTAAGAAAACAGGTTGCTAAAACAGCAACCGAGCCAGAAAAGCTGTAATCACTCTATGTTAAGTCGTATTCTGTTACCAAATCAGTAACCGTTATGTATGATACTGTAAATTTTAGGTTGCTCCAGAGCGAGGCGGGTGGTGTGGATTTCCTTTCTGAAACTGCTTGCTATCTGGAGAATGTAGGAGAGCATAACTATAACGGTGAAATAGTGATAACGGGAAGCCTCAAGGGACTTAAAATAAGTCTCAACAGATGCCAGATGAAAATCAAGAATGGCAGTTTGTGTAAGTGGCATCTGGGTGATAATTTTCAGACGATGGGACGGGGTGATACTCAAAGGGCAATAGAACACCTATCAGATGTATTGCATGTGCCAATGAGTAAAGCTTCTGTTACCCGTCTGGATATAGCCCAGAATCTTATTGTTAGATACTCGCCAGAGGTTTACCTTAATCATTTGGGTATATTGAAACATGCAAACCGATTACAAATGCCAAACGGATTATATTATATCTTTGCAAATAGGTTGTTGTGTTTTTATGACAAAAACCGAGAACAAAAGAGTAAAAGAGGGCCAATCCCAGAACTGTATGAGGGCAGGAATGTAATAAGGTATGAGCAACGGTACACCAATAGAATAGCTTCACAGTTGAAAGTCTGTGCAGTAACGGGGGCAATGCTTTATGATGAGTTTTTTTATATCGGTTTACTCAACCGTTGGAAAGATGCCTACAAGGCAATCCAGAAAATTAATGAGGTGTCACTAAACTTTCAAGTGATGAAAAGTAAACAACAACTTTATAGAATGGGCGTGCTTTCTTTGATTGAACAAGCTGGCGGGCAGCTCCAGATAATAGAGCAAATAAGCGAGGTCCAGAAACGGGGAGAACTATCCAAGAAACAAGCTTATGATTTAAGACAGGCAGTCAACGAGGCTTGCAAAATAAGAGATGGGTTGACCGTTCCCTGTGAAGCAATACAGGAACTTGATAAGAAAGTGTGTGAGGCTGTGAGGTTTTATCAATAATCACGAAATAACTCGATATTGAGTTGTATTTTGTTAGTAATTTAATAACTATGAATTTAAAACTAAAATAGTATTTTTTTGTATGGCAAGAGCTAAAAATGATGGTAAGGGGCGACTGGGGGGAAGAGCAAAAGGAACTCCTAATAAAGTAAGTGGAACTGTTAAAGAATGGCTGAGTGATTTGCTTACTAAGAACAGGAAACAAATTGAAAGGGATATAAAAGCTCTTTCTCCTAAAGATCGCCTGTTGATATTCGAGAAACTCATGCAATACGTTATTTCCAAGCAGAAAACAGAACTTGAAGTAACGGAGATAAAACCACAGGATGAAATAACTTATGATAATATTGATTTGTCATGTGTTCCACAAGACTTATTATTTAAGGTCGCAGATTGTATTCAAGAAGCACAATGTCAAAAATTGATGAGACTGAAAAATGGGTTGTAATCGTTTTTGTCTAACATAAAGATTGGGATGAATTATGAATAATAATTAAATAATCATTCAATGTAGTATAAAAGTCCAGAATTCAATTTGAAAATAAATAAGCTTTATATTTCAGTCAAAGAAAAATACCACAGAACTATAACATATTTAGGCTTTTTACTACTTTTGTAATTGGATTGAAGTTATTCACTCCAAGACATATTAGAAAAAAAGAAGCGTTATGCTTATCTTATAACTTGAAAACGTAGGAAATTTTCAAAAGTATATACGAGGATAGCATAGTGGTTCTCATGCTATAGCGTGGACTGCTATTACTACATCTGTATATACAGGTTTCCTACGACCTTCGAGTTTAGACGTGGCATTGCAGTTCCACGCTTCATGGTTTAAAAGGGTGCTTTAAGAGAACTGAAGCATACAATAATAAATAAATGAAAAAATTATTGATCCTTTCGATTTTGGAGAAAATTATTGGTAAGTGTTTTAGTCATTTGGCAGTTCTTTATTGAAACGGTTTGCATCCTTAATGTTATAGATTCTTATTGTTTGAATTTGGCAATCCCTTGTTTCTTCTTATTTGCTTTAGTATATGCTGAATATTTTGATTAGGCATGTAAGTTAAATAATTAACCTAATATTGAATATATGAATCAAAAATGTCGTTTGAAAGGTTTGCTTGTAATGACTTTAAGTCTTATGATCTTTTCCTGTAGCAAAAAAGATGAATTGGAAACATTCCAGCCAGAAACTTATAATGTTAGTGGTAAAGTTGAGAAAGGGCCTTTTGTTAATGGTTCGACCATTGTACTACAGCCAATGAATGCAAAAATGCAGATGTTAGGAGATACCTATATTTCTACCATTCAAGACAACATCGGCAATTTTACATTTGGCTCCAAAGTTTTTGCCACCCCCTTTGCTGAATTGAGTGCAAATGGCTATTTTTTTAATGAAGTTAGTGGAACTCTTTCATTGGGAACATTGAATCTTAAAAGTGTTGTTGATTTGTCGGACAAGGTAACCGTTAATGTTAATATTCTTACACATTTAAAATACCAAAGAATTATTAATCTTGTGAATCAAGGAAATAGATTCAAAGAAGCAAACAAACAAGCACAAGAAGAACTTTTTGCAGCTTTTGGACTTTCTAAATATGCAGAAAAAGACGCTTCTCTTTTTTCTATTGTAGAAGGAAATGATGAGGCAGCAGTACTAATAGCTGTTTCTTCTTTATTTTTGGTTAATAGAAGTGAAGCAGAAATTACAGAGTATTTAGCCAAACTTTGCCACGAATTTGGACAACATGGTACATTTCTTACTGAAACTAAAAAACAAATAAAAGAAGATCGAGAAGAATTAATAAGTCAATTATCAAATATAAGAAATAATATTATCAGTCGATATCAAGATTTAGGCTTATCTATTGAAATCAAACAGTTGGCACGTTTCTTTGATTGGAATGATGATGGTGTGGCTGGAAATGAAATTTTGCAAGATGGAGAACAAATAGTTATCGAAAAGACTCAAATTGAAATACCCAATGAGGGTGGTTTTTATCAAATAAAAATCACATCCCCTATACCTGTATATTTAGATCCTATTGTACATGAAGATGAGGAACCTAGTATCATTGCCCCGCTTTCTCTAAAATGGTACAAGGATGCACAAGATCAATATATATCCATGAAAAAGGATCTCAAGGGTAACGTTTTAACAATAGGTATTGCACCATTGAATAGTAGAACGGAAAAGACTTCGACTATCTATATCTATGATTGTTTTGGGTATATTCTTGGAACGATTAATTTAATCCAAATGGGTGATAAAAATACAGCATTCCCCCTTTTGGGTAAAGATGCGGAAGCATTTGTAGATGATATGTTTGATACATTCGCAAAAGGATTTTCAGAATATAGTTTGTTAGAACAATGTTATCATTATAACAAACAAATTAATTTGTTAGAACAATATATATATCCTAGTTCTCAATCAGTAGAAAATTGTTGGCGTTATTTATACAGTTTCAATAATTCAAATTTGGCATTTAAAGATGTTGATTCAAAATTGTTGAATGTATACCAAAAGATATTTGACGTGTTTAATGCTATGCAATATTATTACATGATAGTGGCGTGGGGAGACATTCCTTATATTACTGTTTACAATCAGATTCATTGGCATATAGAAAGAACTAATGCTGCAATCATCTTGAATGACTTAAAAAGTAATCTAAAACAGGCTATAGAAATACTTGACAACAAGAAAAATGAGCCTCTTAAAGATATTAATGGATTATTTTTTATCTCAAAGGATGTGGCAAGGGTTTTATTGGCTAATATTTATATGTATCAAAATGATTATGATAACGCTATGGATTTACTGGGCAAGGTTATAAAGAATGGTTTTTACGAGTTAGACGATTCTAATTTCAGTGAAAAAGGAACAATAGATAATATTCTAAATGGGAAAAGTGGAAAAGAAATTCTTTTTGCTCTTTATGGAAATGACAACGGAATATACATGCCTAATGTTAATATTCAAATTCCACCTCTTATTCCATTGCAAACTTATACGGACGTAATTCTTTCTTATGCAGAATGCTTATACAAAAAAGGAAATATATCAGAGGCGAAAAGACAATTAAATAAAGTAGTTGCAGCAAAAAATATAATTGTAAGTGATAAAAGTGATGTCTTAAACGAAATCGCTGAATTGAGAAAACGATTATTACTATATAGTATTAGCAATTTTGCATTTATGAAAAGAAATGATATGGCTCAAGAAGAATACGGTGTGAAGGATTTTCGATTATTATTGCCTATTCCACAGACAGCAATTAAAAATTCTCCGGGCATCACACAAAATCAAGGATATTAAGTTATTCATGATTGAAAAAGAAGGACTAAAAGTAGGATTACTTAGTTACATTTAGCCCTTCTTTTGGGATAACAACAGCACTCATTAATCACATTATTTGTTATGGTTGATTTACTGTCTATTTGTGATTATATACGTGATATATAATGCCAGAAAATTAACAAGGAACGAGAAGAAGAGAATTGAAAGCTTTAACTTAAAAAGCGGATGATTCTAAACAATGGTTTGTCCGTTTTTTTTTTTTTGTTGGAAACACTATCATAACCTATTTATAGTAGTCCTAAAAGAGGGGGTATTGTCGTTTTTGGCTACTCTTTGGCTACTCAAAAAAATAAAACCCTCACTAAATCAAATGTTTAGCAAGGGTTTATCGTACTCGAGGCGGGACTTGAACCCGCACAGCCGCAATGGCCACGGGATTTTAAGTCCCGCGTGTCTACCGATTCCACCACTCGAGCAACTTGGAGCGAAAAACGGGACTCGAACCCGCGACCCTAACCTTGGCAAGGTTATGCTCTACCAACTGAGCTATTTTCGCATGATTGCTTGCAAAATTTTCTAGGAACGCTTTCCTTTTTTGCGATTGCAAATATAGAGCATTTTTTGTTTTCAGCAAAGGGTTTGATAAGAAAATGCAAAGGATTTTTTTAATTCATTTCTTGAAAACTGTTTTTCATGCAGTTACTAAAGGGAAAAGAGGTGAATATTGGAGAACGGGAGGGCGAATGGGGTCTAGTGGAGATGTGATTTTGCGATTTTTTTTAAGAAATGGGTTGTTCTCGGGTGTAGAATGATTATATTTGTCAAGTTTTTAAGACAGAAAAAATGTCGCAGACAGAAAGTAGAAAGGGAAAAAGTGCTTATTTTGTTCCCACAATCAGTATTTCTCTGGTATTGATTGTGGTCGGTATGCTTGTATTTATTTTGTTGAATGCCCGGACGATTTCGGATCACGTGAAACGGAATATCGGTTTTGCCGTGATCGTGAAGGATAACACGAATGAGGTGGAGATCAAGCGGGTGCAAAAGATTCTGGATACCCAGCCTTACGTTTACACTTCCAAGTATGTGACAAAGGAACAGGCTGCGAAGTCTTTCAAGAAAGAGATGGGAGAGGATTTTGAGCGAATTTTGGGAGCAAACCCATTGTTGCCTTCCATTGAGATCAAGTTGAACCCGGCATATGCGAATAACGATTCGCTGGCGATGATAGAGAAAGGATTGGCAAGATTTGATATTATTCACGAGGTGTATTACCAGAAATCCATGATTGAAAGTATTAACGAGAATATACGGCGGATCACAATTCTCTTTTTGATTGTCGGGGCGGTGTTGGTGTTGATTTCGTTCACGTTGATTCGTAACATGATTCATCTGGCGGTTTACTCGCAGCGGCTGTTGATCAAAACGATGCAGTTGGTGGGGGCCACGCCGTTTTTTATATGCAAGCCTTTCGTGTACGGGAGTATGTGGCGAGGGTTCTTCGGGGCACTGATCGCTAATTTGGTTTTGCTGGGAGCGATATTTTTCGTGCAGGAGAACGTGGGGAACGTGATTAATATTATGCGGCAGGATGTGATTCTGTTTATGGTGGCTTTTGTGATCCTGTCTGGGGTGGTGTTGTCATTTTTCTCGGCTTGGTTCTCGGTACGTCGTTATTTGCGGCGGGATTTGAATGATTTATACGTGTAAATAAAAATATATGGCAAGAATTTTAAACGAAAAGAAAGACGGTTTTCCTATACCGAAGGATAATTACAAGATGATCCTAATCGGTTTCGGGATCGTTATTGTGGGCTTCCTCTTGATGATGGGAGGGGGAGCGGATTCGCCCGATACATTTAATTATGACATTTTTAGTTTTCGCCGGATTACGTTAGCGCCCATCGTGGTGTTATTCGGTTTCGGTTTCGTTTTCTGGGGTATTATGCGGAAACCCGAAACGAAGGGGGAGGAGAAAAATTAAATATTAATGTAATTGAATATTGATGTGCGTGCATTCTCAATTTTCAATTCTCAATTTTCAATTCATAGATGGAGTGGTTTGAGGCATTGGTGCTTGGTATCATCCAGGGACTTACAGAGTTTTTACCGGTGAGTAGTTCCGGGCATTTGCAGATTTTTAGCGCTCTCTTCGGGTTAGAAGGAGAGGAAAATTTAACATTTGCCGTGGTGGTTCATGCGGCAACGGTTTGTAGTACGATCGTGATTTTGTGGAAAGAGGTTTCTGTGTTGTTCAAGGGCTTTTTCGTGTTCAAGTATAATGATGAAATGGCCTACGTGCTGAAGATATTTCTTTCCATGATACCGGTGGCTATCGTGGGATTTTGTTTCAAGGATTACGTGGAAGCGTTGTTCGGTTCGGGATTGACGGTTGTGGGGTGTATGTTGCTGGTAACGGCGGTGTTGTTGTCATTCGCTTATTATGCAAAACCCCGGGTGAAAGAGAAAATCTCGTATCGGGATGCGTTTGTGATCGGGTTGGCACAGGCGTGTGCCGTGTTGCCCGGTTTGTCCCGTTCCGGTTCGACTATTGCAACCGGTATATTGTTGGGAAACAAGAAGGAGGCGGTGGCCAAATTCTCTTTTTTGATGGTGTTGATTCCCATTTTGGGTGAGGCTTTGCTGGATTTGATGAAAGGAGGATTTTCGGCGGAAGCAAGTGGTATCTCAACAATGTCGCTGTTAGTGGGATTCATGGCGGCTTTTGTCTCGGGATGTATAGCTTGTCGTTGGATGATTAATATCGTGAAAAAGGGTAAATTGATTTGGTTTGCTCTTTATTGCGCTATTGTGGGAATATTGACGATTGTTTTGGGATAATGAGTAAGTGGGGTAATATTTTTTTTAGAGAAGGAGAGGATTTCCGGGCAGGAGCGGTGTTCGTGGTCGATAAGCCATTGCATTGGACATCGTTTGACGTGGTGAACAAAGTTCGTATTTGCTTGAGAAAAGGATACGGGAAGATAAAAGTTGGGCATGCGGGGACGTTGGACCCTTTGGCGTCGGGAGTGGTGATTGTATGCGTGGGGAAGGAGACAAAGAAGATCGAGGAGTATATGGGACAGGAGAAAGAGTACGTGGCGGAGATTACTTTCGGGCATACGACTCCTTCTTATGATTTGGAGACATCTTTTGACAAGGAGTTCCCGTATGAACAAGTGGATAGGGCTTGTTTGGAGCGGGCGGTCCAGCAGTTTATCGGGGAGATTGAACAGTTCCCGCCTTCTTATTCGGCTGTTCGTGTTGACGGGGTCCGGGCGTACGAGATGGCACGCCGGGGGGACGAGGTGGAGATGAAGAGCCGGAAGGTGATGGTCCGGGAGATTGAAATATTGAAAGCGGAATTTCCAATAGTGGAACTTCGGATCGTGTGTAGCAAGGGAACGTACATCCGTTCGCTGGCTCATGATTTGGGAAAAGTCTGCGGGAGTGGTTCGCATTTGTCAGCTCTAAGAAGAACCCGTGTCGGGGACTTCCGGGTGGAAGATGGGTTTAAAATGGATGAAATTATTGGAGTTTTACAGGAAAATTTGTAATTTAGCAAGATTTGATTAATATATAAACATTATTCAACATGAAATTATCTAAGTTTAAATATAAGTTGCCGCCGGAGTTGATTGCGTTACATCCGACGCCTAACCGGGATGAGGCCCGGTTGATGGTTCTGGATCGGAAAACCGGAAAGATTGAACACAAGGTATTTAAAGATGTGATTGATTATTTTGACGAGAAGGATGTGTTCGTTTTTAACGATTCCAAGGTGTTTCCGGCGAGATTATATGGAAACAAGGAAAAAACTGGGGCAGAGATCGAGGTGTTCTTGCTGAGAGAGCTGAACCCGGAATTGCGTATCTGGGATGTGCTGGTTGATCCGGCTCGGAAAATACGTATCGGGAATAAGTTGTATTTCGGGGAAGATGATAGTATGGTGGCGGAGGTCATTGATAATACCACTTCTCGCGGTAGAACTTTACGTTTCTTGTTCGATGGTGAATATGACGAGTTCAAGAAGGAATTGTACGCATTGGGCGAGACCCCACTTCCTCGTTTTATTAACCGGAAGGTGGAACCGGAGGATGCCGAGAATTACCAGACTATTTTTGCCCGGCATGAAGGTGCGGTGGCAGCTCCGACTGCGGGTATGCATTTTAGCCGCGAGTTGATGAAACGGATGGAGATCAAGGGGATTGATTTTGCTTATATCACGTTGCACGTCGGTCTGGGGAACTTCCGGGAGGTGGATGTGGAGGATTTGACGAAACACAAGATGGATTCGGAACAAATCTTCGTGACACCGGAAACAGTGAAGATCGTGAATGATGCGAAAGATGAAAAGCATAAAATTTGTGCTGTGGGTACGACGGTGGTACGTACGTTAGAAAGTTGCGTGACCACGAAAGGACGGTTGACTGAATTTGAAGGGTGGACGAACAAGTTTATCTTCCCCCCGTATGATTTCAGCGTGCCGGATGCTTTCATTTCCAATTTCCATTTGCCTTATTCAACGTTATTGATGATGGTGGCGGCCTTCGGTGGGTATGAACACGTTATGGAAGCGTATAATCAGGCGGTTAAGGAGAAATATCGTTTTGGTACTTATGGCGATGCCATGCTTATCATTTAAAATATAGAACCTGAGGGTTGAAGACGGTATGCTGAAAGGTATGCCGTTTTTTTGATAAAGGGACAAAGATTTGGAAGCAAGAGAGTTATTAGATTTATTTCAAGGTCATCCTGTTGTTCAGAAAATTGCCAATCGATTGCGTAAGCAGACGAGGACAAAGATAAAGTTGGAAAACGGGATCGGTTCGCTCGTGGCTTTTATTGCGGCTGCCGTGGGACGAGAAATGAAGGAATTACAGCTTTTTGTGTTGAACGATAAGGAGGAGGCTGCTTATTTTTACAATGATTTGTTGACTTTTTATGACGAGGAGAATGTACGTTTTCTGCCTTCCTCGTTTCGTCGAACCGGTAATTTTGAAGATAAAGATAACGATTCAATTCTGGTTCGGACAGAGGTGTTGAATGCCTTGACGGCAAAGGAGGTGGGGATGGTGGTTACTTACACGGAGGCGATGGCCGAGAAGGTGGTGAGTAAGAAGATGCTGGCTGATATGTCGATGCCCGTGATTAAGGGGAACAAGCTGTCGATAACGTTTTTGGAGTCGCTGTTGGGAGAGTACGGTTTCGAACGGAATGATTTCGTGTATGAACCCGGGCAGTTTTCTATCCGGGGGAGTATCGTGGATGTCTATTCTTTTGCGGAAGAGCGTCCGGTGCGGATAGACTTTTTCGGGGACGAGGTGGAAAGTATTCGTTATTTTGATGTAGAGACGCAGCTTTCCGAGCAGTTGATTGACAAGGTGGTGATCGTGCCCGATTTGAGTGAGTCTACGGATAAAAATGATAACGTGGGGTTGACCGAGTTCATTGGGAAAGAGACCACGTGGTGGATGAAGAATTCCTTGTTGATTCATGACCGCATTAATTCGTTAAAAGAGCTGGATGCCGGAGAGTTCCTGGTCACGTCGGATAGTTTGTTCCGGACGATCGAGGGGAATAATGTGGTGGAGTGGGGGCCGGAATTGTTTTTCCGGGGCGAGGTGATTCGTTTGGAGGCGGAGGTGCAACCAGCCGTGAACAAGCAGTTTGATTTGCTGGCAGAGCATTTGCTGGACAAGCAGATGGATCAGTACACGGTTTATCTTTGTTCCACGAACGATATGCAGCTCCAGCGGTTGCGGGATATTTTCTCGGATAAGGGGCATGAGGTGAATTTTGTACCCGTGGAGGGAACGATTCACGAGGGATTCAGCGATGCCCAGATCAAGGTGTGTATTTACACGGAACATCAGATTTTCGATCGTTACCAGAAATACCGTTTGAAGACTTCGCAGATTCGGAAAGGGCGGGAGTCCATCACGATCAGCGAATTGCAGAACTTGCATCCCGGTGATTACGTGGTGCATATCGATCACGGGATCGGGCGTTTCGGTGGGTTGGCAAAGATCGATAATGACGGGAAAATTCAGGAGGCCATACGTTTGGTGTATAAGAATAATTCCGAATTGTACGTGAGTCTCCATTCATTGCATAAAATTTCCAAGTATAAGGGAAAAGATGGTGAACCTCCAACCGTGAGTAAGTTGGGTGGGGAGGCTTGGAATAAATTAAAACAGCGGACCAAGTCGAGGGTAAAAGATATTGCCCGGGAGTTAATAGCCCTGTATGCCAAGCGCAGGCGGGAGGAGGCTTATGCATTCTCGAAAGATAGTTTTTTGCAGGACGAGATGGAGGCATCCTTTATGTACGAGGAAACACCGGATCAGATGAAGGCGATCGAGGCGGTAAAAGCGGACATGGAAAGTCCTCACGTGATGGACCGTTTGGTTTGTGGGGACGTGGGATTCGGAAAAACGGAAGTCGCTATTCGTGCGGCGTTCAAGGCGGTGGCTGATAGTAAGCAGGTGGCTGTGTTAGTGCCGACGACGGTTTTGGCTTATCAACATTATAATACTTTCAAGAAACGTCTGGAGGGGATGCCTTGCCGGATCGAGTATATCAGCCGGATGAAAAAAAGTGCTGATATTAAGCGGATTTTGAAAGATTTGGAAGCGGGGAAGGTGGATATTATCATCGGAACGCATCGTTTGACAAGCAATGATATAAAATTTAAGGACCTCGGTTTGCTGGTGATTGATGAGGAGCAGAAGTTCGGGGTGGCGGTGAAGGAGAAGTTGAAACGTTTGAAATTGAATGTGGATACCATTACCATGACGGCGACACCGATCCCGCGGACGCTGCAATTTTCGTTGATGGGGGCGAGGGATATGTCGATTATCCGTACGGCCCCGCCTAATCGTTACCCGATTGTGACGGAGTTGCATCGTTTTGATGAGAAAGTGATTAAGGATGCGATTTCTTACGAGGTGAGCCGTGGAGGACAGGTGTTTTTTATCCATAACCGGGTGGATAATATCCGGGATATTCAATATATGATTCATCGTTTGATTCCCGGTATTAAGAGTTGTGTGGGACATGGGCAGATGAGCGGGGAGGAGTTGGAGACGGTGATGCATGATTTCGTGCGGGGAGATTACGACGTGTTGATAGCCACGACAATCGTGGAGTCGGGGTTGGATATTCCTAATGCGAATACTATTATTATTAACCAGGCTCAAAATTACGGATTGAGTGATTTACACCAGTTGCGGGGACGGGTGGGGCGTTCCAACCGGAAGGCTTTTTGTTATTTGCTGGCCCCACCCTTGGAATTAGTGAATGCGGATGCCCGGAGACGGTTGAAGGCAATCGAGGATTTCAGCGGTTTGGGGAGTGGGTTCAATATTGCCATGCAGGATTTGGATATTCGAGGAGCCGGGAATATTTTGGGTGGAGAGCAATCTGGTTTTATCGCAGAGGTGGGTTACGAGACGTATCAACGGATTCTGAATGAGGCTTTGGTGGAACTGAGGGACGAGGAGTTTCCCGAATTGCAGAAGGAGCATCCGGATGAACCGGAGGCGTTTGCCTCGGATTGTGTGATCGACACGGATTTTGCTTTGTTAATCCCCGATACTTACGTGGAGAACGTGAGCGAACGAATTCGCTTGTACCGGGAGTTGGATAATATTGCGAACGAAGAGGCTTTGCAGCGTTTCGAGATAGAGATGAAGGATCGCTTTGGTGAGATCCCGGCTCCGGTTGTCGGGTTAATGGAAGTGGTCCGGATTCGTCAGAGATGTATAGGCTTGGGAATTGAGCGGCTGATGGTGAAGAATAACAAGATGATTGTTTATTTTATCAGTGACCAGAATTCGCCATTCTATGCCTCTCCCGTGTTTAGCGAGCTATTGAAATTTATACAGAAACAGGTGATCCCTTGCAAGATCAGCGAAAAGAATGATAAGTTGAGTCTGGTTTTCACGAATATTGCCGATATTAATCGGGTATCGGAAATCACGCGGGAGATGCGAGACTTTGCTTATGGTAATAATTAAGCTATGAATCTAATTGTTGATATTGGAAATACACGAACCAAGTATGCCGTTTTTGATGAAGGCGATTGGGTGGAGTGTGGATTGGGATTGCCGGAAGTGTACGATCTGGCGACGAGTTATCGAAAAAACGGGAAGGCGGTAAACTTGATTTTGTCGAGTACGGGTGCCATCTCGGCGGAGGTTCGGGAAAGATTGCGGGAGGTTTCTACTTTCTTTTGTGAAGTGTCATCGGAAATTCCCTTGCCGATACGATTGGGATATGATACCCCGAAGACATTGGGCGTTGATCGGATTGCCGGTTGCGTGGGGGGAGCATTCCTTTTCCCAGGTCGGGAGTTGCTGGTGATTGATTCCGGTACGGCGATCACGTATGATTTTGTCAGTGCGGATGGGGAGTTCCGGGGAGGGAATATTTCTCCGGGTTTGGGTATCCGTTTCCGGGCGCTAAACGAGTTCACCGCGAGCCTTCCATTGGTGAAGTGTTCCATGGAACACGGGTATGTCGGAAAGAATACGCATGATGCGATTTTGAACGGAGTGATGAATGGTATACTTTTTGAAGTAAGAGGGTATATAGATGAGTTGCTCCGAAATAATCCCTTTGCCGTGGTAATTATAACGGGTGGCGGAAGTGAATATCTGAAAAAAAACTTGAAACGGACCGTTTTTTTTGAAGACAAGTTGGTGATCACGGGTTTAAACAGAATTTTAGAATACCAAAAAACGGTTAATTATACATGAAAAATATGTGAAACATTTCCGTTTTAAAGAAATAGTGGTAATTTTGCGATAGTCCTCATGTGGGTGGGACTGGCTATGATGAAAAAACTTATTCGAACTAACTTAAATAAAAGGGATGACCATGAAAAAGATTGCTGTTATAGCATTTGGAATGCTTCTATTCATTCTACCGACGAAAGCGCAAACGTTGGAGTCACAGTATGGATTGGATAGTGCGAATACGATTCTGAATGCTTCTCTGTACACGGAATACTGGAAACAGAAAAATTACGAAGAAGCGTTGCCCTCTTGGAGGTACGTTTTCTTGAACGCACCTGCATTTCAATTAAATACCTATATCCGGGGGGAAGACATTATTGAGTACATGATTCAAAAGACGAAAAAGAAAGAGTACGTGGATACTTTAATGATGCTTTTTGACCGTCGTCTTCAATACATGGCAAAAAAGAGTCGTGAAGGATATGTTCTTGGGAAAAAAGGTATGGCTCAAGTGAAATATTCCAATGGGGATATTAATATGTTGAAAGCCGGGTTTGATAACTTGATGAAGTCGTATGAATTGGAAGGAGAAGGAACTCCGCCCCAGTTGATCCATGCCACTTTTGAAGTCGGTTGTGGGTTGGTACAAAAAAATCAGTTATCTCAGGAAGAATTCATTAATTTGTACATGAAATTCTCTGATTTTGCGGACAAACGTTTGGCATCGGGTGAAAAAGGATGTGATAATTTTGCCGTATGTAAATCTGCATTGGATGCCATTTTCTTCGAGTCCGGGTATGCTGATTGTAATACATTGGCCGGTTTGTTGAATCAGAAATACGAGGCGAATAAAGATAGTCTGCCTGTTTTGAAAGAAATTTCTTCTATTTTGAGAAGACGTGAATGTACCGATTTACCGTTGTACGCTACAGTCGCCGAGAAGATTTATCAACAGGAACCGAGTGCCGATGCCGCTTACAGTTTGGCCATGATGTTCTTCTCAAAACAAGATATTGCGAAATTCGAGCAATATTTGAAGGAAGCTATCAATAAATCAGATGATCCGAAAGCTAAAGCAGATTATAATTACAAGCTGGCACAGGTGTATTTGTCAAAGAAAAATTATCCGTCAGCAAAAAAATATGCTTTAGATGCTTTGAAGACGAACCCGAACATGGGTGATGCTTACATCACGATCGGTTTGGCTTATGCGGTAAGTAGTAATGATTATGAAGGAGATGAGTTTGATAAACGTACCGTATTCTGGGCTGCCGTGGATAAATTTGTGAAAGCTAAACAAGTTGATCCGTCAGTAGCGGCAAAGGCTAACGAATATATTGAACGGTATTCCCCTCACTTCCCGACGAAGGACGAGGCTTTCTTCCGTGATATTACGGCAGGAAAAAGCGTGAAAGTCGGTGGATGGATAAACGAGACAACGACTGCTAGATTTAGAGATTAAATACATGATTTTTCTATATCGAGCATTAAAAATTAAAAGCATTACCGTCCTTGTTTTAGGGACGGTAATGCTCTTTTCGTGTAAAACGAATATGAAGGATGTGGATGCGATCGGGAACCGGAACGGTATGCCTGAAATGTCCGGGGAGAATATGGAGTTATTTTATTCCGATTCCGCATTGTTGAAATATAAAGTAATAACCCCTCTTTATAATAAATATAATCAGGACGACAAGAAGTATGATGAATTCCCGAAAGGAATACATGCGGAATTGTACGAGAAGGACGGTAGTATGGTCGGTTCTATCACATCAAAGTACGCGAAGAAGTTGGAAGAGGAGATGCTGTGGGAATTGCGTAACGAGGTAGTTGTGATTAATGCCGAAGGGAAGAAGTTGGAAACCGACTTGATGTACTGGGATATGAAAAAAGAGATTGTTTATTCCGATCGTTATTCCCGGCTTACTTCCGGGGACCAGATTATAGAGGGGAATAAAGGTTTCAAGTCGGATCAGTCCTTGAAAAATCCGGTCTTTAACAAGATCACGGGAGTGGTAGAAATTGAAAATAAACCTTAAATGTCAGGATTTGTTGCCATATTGATCTGTCTGGTTTTATCTGCATTCTTTTCGGGAATGGAAATTGCCTTTATGGCTTCCAATAAACTCCGGATCGAGATTGATAAATCGAACAAGGGTATCACGCAGAAGTTAATCGATCTTTTTGTTTCCAATTCGGGAATGTATATCACCACGATTCTGGTAGGGAATAACGTGGTGATGGTTATTTATGGTATCTTTATGTCCGATTATCTTGATCCTAGGTTGGAGGGTGTCGGAATTTCGCTGGGATTGCGTATGATTCTCGTGACGTTGATCTCGACGTTGATCATGCTGGTGACGGGAGAGTTTTTCCCGAAAGCCGTGTTCCGTTTGAGGCCGAATGTGTTTTTGCGGGTATTCGCTATTCCGGTATTTTTGTTTTATATCCTGTTTTTCCCGATCTCGTATTTCTCCGTGTGGTTCGGAGGATTGTTGCTGAGGATATTTACCGGACGCAAACTGACGCATAAAGAGGAAAATCGGGCTTTTGGCAAGATAGATTTAAATAATTTGATAGAAGAGGGTGAGACCGGGGGAGAAGAAAATGAGGACGAACACGATATAAAATTGTTCCGGAATGCGTTGGATTTTTCGGAAGTGAAATTGAGGGAATGTATTGTTCCCCGTCCGGATATTGTGGCCTTGTCGATAGATGGCAGTCTGGATGAGTTGAGGGAACTATTTGTAAAAACGGGGTTGTCTCGGATATTGATTTATCGGGATTCGATTGATAACGTGATCGGTTATGTACATTCATCTGCCTTGTTTCATCATCCCGAAACAGTGAAGAAGGCGGTGAGCAAAATATTGATTGTTCCCGAGACCATGTCGGCCTTGAGGTTGTTGAATCTTTTCACGAAGGAACAGAAAAGCGTGGCGGTCGTGGTTGATGAATTTGGCGTAACGGCCGGGATGGTTACGATTGAAGATATTATGGAGGAGATTTTCGGGGAGATCGAGGATGAGCATGACCGTTTGAATCTGAAAGAAGAACAGGTCGCTCCCGATGAATATATTTTCTCCGGCCGTCTTGAAGTGGATTATCTGAATGAAAAATATGATTTGAATCTTCCGGAGAATGAGGAGTACGAGACTTTGGCCGGGTTGATTCTTTATTACAATGAGGATATCCCGGAAGAGGGAGAACGCATCTCTATTGAGGATATATCTTTTGAAATCGTAAGTGTCAAGAGTGCCCGGATTGAGGAGGTTCGGGTAAAGATATAAAAAGAAAAGGAGCTTTAATTAAGCTCCTTTGTTGTATGTTTTAGCATATCGTCGAAATGCCGGATGTTATCCTCGTGATCCCGGTGGCAGATCATTAGAATGTCATTATTTTCCGCAATGATACAATTCTCGATCCCTTCAATAATGACTTTCTTGTCTTGGGGAACGTTAATAATACATTCTTTTGTTTCGATTAAGCGGACTTGTTCGCTGTTGGATACATTGTTATTCTCGTCTTTCGGGCTGATTTCATGGAACGAGTGCCACGTGCCGACATCGGACCAACCGAACTCACCTTTCATGACATAGACTTTTGCGGACTTCTCCATGATACCGAAGTCGATGGAAATATTACGGCATTGTCCGTAGATGTGAGCGATATTTTCGGGAGAATCCGGGTTCTCCACATTTTTATATTCCTGCTCGAATAATAAATACATATCTTCGAGGTATGTTTTGAACTCTTCGATAATATCTTCTACTTTCCAGATAAATATCCCGGCATTCCAAAGGAAATCACCCGATTCCAAAAAAACTTTTGCCAGTTCCTTGTCCGGTTTTTCGGTGAACGTTTTAACCTTGGATATGAATTCGGAGAACTTGTTTTTCTTGATCTGGATATACCCGTATCCTGTTTCCGGGCGGGTTGGATTGATACCGATGGTAAGTAATCCGCCGAACTGTTCAACGAAAGAAATCCCTTTCTGAATGTTGTCAAGGTAGACTGCGTCATTCGTGATAAAATGGTCGGAAGGGACAACAACCATGCTTGCGTGCGGGTTAACCCGGGCAATCCGGTAGGCCGCATAAGCCACGCATGGGGCGGTGTTCTTGCCGAAAGGTTCTTTCAGAATATTCTCGGAAGGAATTTCCGGGATTTGCTGTTTCGTCAGCTCTTCGTAGGCGGTACCTGTAACAATGAATATATTTTGGGTATCAAAAATTTGATTTGCTCTTTCAAAGGTTTGACGGAGGAAACTTTTCCCGACATTTAAGATGTCACAAAATTGTTTCGGACAGGCTCTCGTACTCACGGGCCAGAAACGTTTTCCGAGACCGCCGGCCATTATAACGCAATATGAGTTTTTATTCATCTTATTTAGTTATACATTTAAAATTAAATTCATCTTATTGTTGTCGAAATTAGTAATAAATCCGTGAATAATTTCTATTTTTACGATAAAATTTGAGACAGGGTTTACAGGAAGGTATTATTTAAGGAGTTAATATAGATGAAAGTATTAGATAAGATAGGAGCTTACATATTGTTTATGGGGCGTATCTTCACGAAACCTGAGAAGAAGAAAGTTTATTTAAAAGAATTGACTAACGAGTTGGAGAAGTTGGGGTTGAATTCCGTGATGTTGGTGATGATTATTTCTTTCTTTATCGGGGCGGTGTTGACGCTGCAAACGGCTTACAATATGTCAAGTCCTCTGCTACCTCGCTATCTGATCGGTTATTTGACTCGGGAGACGTTATTGCTAGAGTTCTCGTCGACGATCGTGAGCTTGATTTTGGCCGGGAAGATTGGTAGTAATATCGCATCCGAGATCGGTAGTATGAAAATCACGGAACAGATCGAGGCGCTGGAGGTGATGGGAGTGAATTCCGTTTCATATTTGGTGGGGCCGAAGATTGCAGCGGCCTTGGTGGTAAATCCGGTGCTTTATATATTCAGCGTGTTTATCGGTATTATCGGAGGGATCCTGTCGGGGTTGGCATCTGGTGTGGTGAACTATGATGATTATATACACGGGTTGCATTTTGCATTCAATCCTTACTACGTGACCTATTCTATTGTCAAAACTTTGTTTTTTGCCGTGATATTTACTTCTATTCCTGCCTTCTACGGGTATAACGTGCAGGGAGGGGCGCTGGAAGTCGGTAAGGCGAGTACGAAAGCTGTGGTGGATAGTAGTATTGCCATCCTGCTTGTAAACTTGATATTAACCAAAATATTATTGTAATGATACGGGCGGAAGGGGTATGTAAGTCATTTGATAAAAAAGAGGTGTTGACGGATATTGATGCCGTTTTCGAACCGGGAAAGGTAAATTTGATTATCGGGAAGAGTGGTTCCGGGAAGACCGTGTTATTAAAGTCGTTGATTGGCTTGCACTCGATTGATAAAGGAAAGATATTCTATAATGATCGAGATATTACCGTGATGAATAACAAACAGATAAAGGATATTCGGAAGGAACTGGGAGTGGTTTTTCAAGGCGGGGCATTGTTTGATTCGCTTTCCGTGTTGGAGAACGTGAAGTTCCCGTTAAATCTGTTTTCCTCGATGACGGAAAAGGAGAAAACGGAGCGGGCTATTTTCTGTCTCAATCGGGTGAACCTGAATAACGTGGAGAATCTTTATCCTGCGGAGATCAGTGGAGGAATGAAAAAGCGAGTGGCTATTGCCCGGGCTATTGTCTTGCAGCCTAAATACTTGTTTTGTGACGAGCCGAATTCCGGTTTGGATCCTTTGACCTCGATCGTGATTGATAATCTGTTGTCCGAGTTGACACATGAATATGATATGACCACGGTTATAAACACGCACGATATGAACTCGGTTTTCGAGATCGGGGAAAAGGTGTTGTTTATCCATGAAGGACACAAAGAATGGGAAGGCAGTAACGAAGAGATCATGTACACGAACAACAAGGCATTGAACGAATTTCTGTTCTCGTCGAAGTTGAATAGGATGGTGCGGGAGAAACTAGAAAAAAAGAGCGAGGAATAAATACTAAAAGTTTTAGCGATATGAAGCGTATTTTATGGGTGATATTGATTATTGCGGCGATAACGGCTTGTTCGAAGAAGGTCCCGTTGGACAAGGATCAATTTACGTCTTTATTGATTGATATGCACACGACTGATGGTATGTTGTCGGTCGCACGGGGTGATATACGAACCGAAAAGGACAATTATTTATATTATAACGATCTGTTTGAGAAATACGGGATTACACGGGAGGATTTTGATTCTTGCGTAACTTACTATTCCTTACAATCAGCGTTATTCAATAAAATTTATGACGTGGTGATTGATACCTTGAGTCGTCGCCAGACGAAAATCATGCGAGAGTGGAAAGAATTGACCGTGAATGATACGGTTAATCTGTTCCCGGGATACACGATGATCGTGGCAGATACTATACGCCCGGATTCTACGCAAGCTAAAGTCCGGAAGAAAGATTCTATTGTGTACGAAACACGTGTGGTGAAAGCCGATACGGTTTATTTCGATAAGCGGAATCAATTTGTGCTGGTGAAATTGGATAGCATTGTTCCCGGTATGTATAAGTTTACCTCGACGATAAAGTTGGAAAAATCTGACCGGGGAAAACGGAATTTCATACAGACTTATTTCTTGTCTGCCGATAATGATACGCTGAAAGTTCCGGATCAGTACGTGGGAGTTGACACGTTGCGCCCTTACAAGAAAGACTGGGAGTTCTACGTGGCGGATTCCAGCTACACAAAGTTATTCATGAAGATTCCCAAGAGTGACCGGGATACGAGGGTGAAAGTAAAGAAGTTGAATGACCGGGAAGGCTGCGTGTACAAAACCGAAATCTTTAAAACGTACGTGGCCCCGAACCGGGAGAAACAATTGAAAAAGGAATACGAACAGAGGAGACAGATGGAGCTTGAAAGGAAATCTGTAAAAAAGAAATAAGATCATATTCTGAATGAGAAAGATTGCGGCTAATTATATTTTGTTACCCGGATTTGAATTCGTGAAGAATGGATATGTTGTTTTGAAGGACGGGAAGGTGATGGACGTGGTGAATACCGGAGGCGAGATCCGGGAAATTCCTTGTCTCGAATTCTATGGAGGAATGATTGTTGATGATTGTGTTCGACAGTGTATCAAGTGGGTTCCCGGTGATCCGATTTGTGAGAAAATTCTTCAATTATACCGGGAAAATGGAGCGTGTGGGAATGGCCTTGCCCTTATTCAAGGGGGTGATTTTACCCGTTTTATCTGGATGCCGGAATCCCGGATTGTATATTTGCGCTAAGTTAAATACCAAAATAAATGAAGGATGAATAAAATTGTATTGACTATTACTTTTTTACTTGTTGCTTTTTTCGTTCAGGCGGGACCTCTTTGGATGCGTTATCCGAAGATTTCACCCGATGGAAAGCAAATTGCATTTAGTTATAAGGGGGATATTTATGTTGTCCCCGCAGAAGGTGGCGAGGCTCGCCAGTTGACCACACATCCGGCGTATGAATCGTATCCCGTGTGGTCTCCGGATGGGAAACAGATTGCGTTCACGAGTGATCGGAATGGTAATTTCGATATTTTCGTGATGTCGGCCCGGGGAGGTGATGCCCGGCAAGTGACGACGAATTCTGCAAGGGAGATACCCTACACGTTTACCCCGGATGGAAAAGAAATTATTTACGGGGCGCAAATGAGTGATCCCGCACAGAGTGCTTTATTTCCGGCAGGTTCCATGACCGAATTGTATGCCATATCGGTGGATGGGGGACGTCCCCGGCAGATATTGGCAACCCCGGCAGAAGAGATTTGTTTCTTCAAATCGGGTGATGCATTCTTGTACCAGGATAAAAAAGGCGGGGAGAATGAATGGCGTAAACATCATACCTCGTCTATCACACGTGATATTTATCGCTATGATATGAAAAGTGGGAAACATACCCGTCTGATTGACCGGGCAGGGGAAGATCGTTCTCCCGTGTTGTCTCCGGATGAGCAAAAGGTATATTTCCTAAGTGAGCGGGAGGGGTCGTTTAACGTGTACTCGTTCCCGGTGGCCGATCCTTCTGCTGTGAAGGCAGAGACCTCTTTCAAGACCCACCCGGTGCGTTTCTTGAGTATCGCGGGTAATGGGCGTTTGTGTTTTGGTTATGACGGTGAAATATACGTGAAAGAGGCATCCGGAAGTCCCAAGAAAGTGAAAGTGGATATTATTGGTGACAATGCGAAAGATAATATTGCCTCGTTGCGTTTTACTTCTGGGGCAACAAGTGCGACTGTTTCTCCGGACGGAAAACAGGTGGCCATGATTATCCGGGGAGATGTATTCGTGACTTCCACCGATTACACGACGACGAAACAAGTTACCACGACTTCGGAGGGAGAGAAGTGGTTGAGCTTTGCTCCTGATAACCGGACGATTGCTTACGCCAGCGAACGGGGAGGAAATTGGAATATCTACACGGCGAAGATTGCTCGTGAGGAAGAGGTGAATTTCCCGAATGCAACTTTAATCGAAGAGGAGGCCGTTCTTCCGGTTTCAACCAAAGAGCGGTTTGCCCCACAATTCTCTCCGGATGGAAAGGAATTGGCCTTTATCGAGGACCGTACTAAATTGATGGTTGTTGATTTGAAGACGAAGAAGGTACGGCAGGTGGCAGACGATAAATATCAATATCGCACGGGTGACGGTTTCACGTATACATGGTCTCCCGACGGGAAATGGTTCGCGATGGAAATTATCGGGAATCGTCATGATCCGTATAGTGATATTGCCATCGTGAGTGCCGATGGGAAAGGGGAAGTTGTAAACCTGACCAATAGCGGTTATTTTGATAGTAATCCCCGGTGGGTGTTGGATGGAAATGCCATCTTGTTTTCCAGTGAACGTTACGGGATGCGTAACCATGCGTCGTGGGGTTCTTTGCAGGATGTAATGATCGTGTTCATGAATCAGGATGCTTACGATAAATTCCGGTTGAACAAGGAAGATTACGAGTTGCTGAAAGAGGAGGAGAAACGTATTGCCTCTTTGAAGAATAAAGAACAGAAAGAGGATCAGAAAGATAAAAAGGGCGAGACGAAACTCGCCGTGAAAGAGAAAAAGAATATCGAGGTCGAGTTGAAAGGTATCGAGGATCGGGTGATGCGGTTAACGCCGAATTCTTCACAATTGGGAGATGCGATATTAAGTAAGAGTGGTGATAAGCTTTATTATATGGCATCTTTCGAGGGAGGTATGGATTTGTGGGTGAGCGATCTGCGTTCACGGAGTACCAAGGTGATGCATAAGTTGAACAGCGGTTGGGCGTCTTTGGAGATGGATAAGGATGGGAAAGATTTGTTCCTGTTGGGAGGACGTTCCATGCAGAAGATCAGTTTGGGTTCGGAGAGAAGAAATCCGATCACGTATTCCGCTGAAATGAAACTAGATCAGGCTGCCGAGCGGGCATATATGTTTGACAGGGTGCGTCGTCAGGAGGCCAAACGTTTCTACGAGAAGAATATGCATGGAGTGGATTGGGCAAAAATGACCAAGGCTTACGAGAAGTTTTTACCTTATATTAATAATAACTATGATTTCTCCGAGTTGTTGAGCGAATTGTTGGGTGAATTGAACGTGTCGCACACCGGATCGGGTTACCGCCCCGGGTCAAGAGGTGAGGCGACTGCCGAGCTGGGACTCTTGTTGAACGTGAATTATTCAAAGGATGGGTTGCTAGTTGACGAGGTGTTGGAGAAAGGACCTTTTGATAATGTCCGTTCGAAGTTGAAAGCCGGAATGGTAATCGAGAAAATTGACGGGCAAGCGGTGAAAGCTGGGGAAGATTACTATCCCCTGCTGAGGGGTAAGTCTGGTAAACGTGTATTGTTCTCTATTTATGACCCCTCTACCAAGGAACGTTGGGATGAGGTGATCGAGCCGATTTCAAAGGGTACGATGAACGAGTTACTTTACCGGCGATGGGTAAAACAAAGAGCTGCCGATGTGGATCGTTTGTCGGGAGGACGTTTGGGTTACGTGCATATTTCCAGTATGGACGATCCGAGTTTCCGTTCCGTGTATGCCGATATTCTGGGTAAATATAATGATCGGGAAGGAATTGTTATCGACACTCGTTTCAATGGTGGTGGCCGTTTGCACGAGGATATTGAGATCCTGTTCAGTGGTAAGAAATATTTCACGCAAGTCGTTCGGGGACGGGAGGCTTGCGATATGCCAAGCCGTAGGTGGAATAAGCCTTCGATCATGGTGACCTGTGAGGCGAACTACTCGAATGCCCACGGTACGCCTTGGGTTTACCAACATCAGGGAATCGGTAAGGTTGTCGGAATGCCTGTGCCGGGAACCATGACGAGCGTGTCTTGGGAGACTTTGCAGGACCCGACGTTGTATTTTGGGATTCCGATCGTGGGTTACCGTTTACCGGACGGTAGCTATCTGGAGAACAAACAACTGGAACCGGACGTGAAGATTGCCAACTCTCCGGAGAAGATTATCAAAGGGGAGGACGAGCAGTTGGAGACTGCGGTGAAGGAATTATTAAAGGAGATTGATTCAAAGAAATAAAAGAGAGAAACGGCAGGCCAAAGGGATGAAGGCCTGCCGTTTCAGTTTACATGAGGGGTTGGAGTTTCCCGTCTTGCATGATTAATAATATCTTGTCTTTATTTAGTCTGGAACGTACACCCCTGTCAAAATCTCTCAAGTTTCTTAGGTATTGGCTTGTTTGGGATGGAAGGAGTACTTTTTTATTCTCGGGTAGGTATAGAGTCAGTGTCACTCTTTGAGCCCTCCATTGTCCCGCGAGTTTGATATAATTGTCAAATCGAAGCGTGTCGTTTTTGTAATTCCAATTAAAATCCATGTTGTCATATACGGGTTTTTCTTCTTGGGTGTAAAATTGTACACGTAATGTCGGGGTCGATCCCTCGGTCGAATATATCCTGATGTCCGGAGTAATCATGTTGCTGGAGGCTAATTGGAACACGTTGTGGTCTATGTAAAGATTTTCAGGTATCTTGTAGCGTTCATTTACAAGTAGAACGAGCGTGTCCTGTTGACTCAGTTCGAGCGATTCTCCATAGCGGGTGCCATCAATCGACCAGCTCCGACCTTCGCTGATCCCCACGAATATGAGCATAACGAGTCCCAGCATCCAGCACGAGAGGGCGGAAAGGGCGATCACCTTGTTATTACTCTTGAAGGAGAACAACAATTTGATCGCCATATAAATGATCATGATAATAGGAATTCCAATCAAGAATGATATAGCAATTTTACCCAAAGTGAAGTTTAAGGGAGTGAACGCGTAGGCGAGTTCCATAAAACCACTTTTCCAAGGATAAAGGTTAGGTAAAAATAATGCTGACAGGAAAGCGAACAGCATGAAGATTCCCCCGACGAAGAGGGCCACGCCGATAATAATGGCCAACACTTTCCCGATAATGGTGAATACTTCGTATAAGCCTTCGCCTACCCGGTTCATGAAAGCGGCACCCTTGCCGTTTTTAATTTCTTGGTACTCGTCTTTTATGGAGCGTTCGATGTTGGAGACATTTATATTTTCTCCTTTCATTTCGAGTTTCTGTTTGGTCGTCTTGGCCTTGGGGACGGCAATCCACAAAATGATATACACGATAATGAATATTCCATAGTAGAAGGACAGAAGTACGAAACCTATCCGGATGAGCAAGGGGGATATTCCCCAATACGCTGCTAGTCCCCCGGCCACTCCACCAAGTACTTTGTTGTCTGGGTTCCGATATAGTTTTTTGGCCTGTTTCGGGGCGGATTTCCGGGGCTGCTCGTCTTCGTCGATGATGTCGTCAGGCGTACCCATCGTGGCGATCACCTGATCCACGTCTTCGAGAGTGATAACCTCGCGGAACTGTCCTTTCAAGTTTTCCGTGAAAAGCTCCCCGATCCGGTTCTCGATGTCATCCATGATCTCGTTGCCGTCCTCTTCTTGCGTGTAATATGTTTTGAGGGTATTGATGTATTCTTGTAGTTTTTCCAGTGCGTCTTCATCGATATGGAAAATCTTGCCGCTTAAATTTATAGTATATGTTTTTTTCATGATGTGTGGTGTTAGTTGTTATGGTTTTCTTTAATGCTGTTCACGGCAGAGGTCAATTCATCCCAGGAGTTTTCGAGTTCCTTGAGAAAACCTCGCCCTTGTTCCGTGATACTGTAATACTTGCGGGGAGGACCTTGTTGCGACTCTTCCCAGCGGTATGACAGTAGACCGGTATTCTTCAGCCGGGTCAACAAGGGATATATCGTCCCTTCGACCACGATCATCTTGGAGGCTTTCAGTTTACTGATGATGTCCGGCACGTAGGCGTCCTGTTGCGAGATGATCAGTAAAATGCAGTATTCCAAGATACCCTTCCTCATTTGAGCTTGTGTGTTTTCAATATTCATCTCTTGGTTCTTTTGTAATGCAAGGCAAAGATATGAATAAAAAATAGTATTATGCAATACATAGTACTATTAATTTTAATATTTTATTCTTTTAGTCTGGATAAACGACCGGGGAGCTTTAAAACGTTTTCGTTGATTTTCCTTGATTGTAAGGCGTTAAACTGGATATTAAAGATTAACTTTGCTGTGAATTTAGAAAAGTGAATAACAAAAAATAAAATAGATATGAAGAGAGTTTTATTGATGATACTGGACGGTTGGGGTGTTGGAAAACACGATCATTCGGATGCGATCGGGAGTACTCCGACTCCTAACATCACGGAATTGGCAAGTAATAATCCCCGTGCTTTGTTGTACACGAGCGGGGAGAATGTCGGGTTGCCCGACGGTCAGATGGGGAATTCCGAAGTCGGGCATTTGAATATTGGAGCCGGACGGGTGGTTTACCAGGATTTGGTGAAGATTAACCGGGCTTGTCGGGATCATTCCATTGCTCAAAACCCGGAGATCGTGAAGGCGTTTAACTATGCCAAGGAGAACGGGAAACAGGTGCATTTTATGGGACTGGTTTCTAACGGTGGGGTGCATAGTTCGTTGGATCACGTGTTTGCCTTGTGCGATTTGTCGAAGGAGTTCGGGATCGAGAAGACCTTTGTTCATTGCTTTATGGATGGTCGGGACACGGACCCGAAGAGTGGAAAGGGTTTTATCGGGGAGTTACAGAACCACATGAAACAATCCACGGGTAAGATTGCTTCCGTGATCGGGCGTTATTATGCCATGGACCGGGATTCCCGCTGGGAGCGTATCAAGGAGGCTTATGATTTGTTAGTGAATGGTGTGGGTACCCCGGTAACGGACGCCGAGGCGGGAGTGCAGGCCTCTTATGATGCGGGAGTGACTGACGAGTTCATCAAACCGATCGTTTGCGTGGACGAGGCCGGGAAGCCTGTGGGGACGATACAACCGGGTGATATGGTGATATTCTTTAATTTCCGTAACGACCGTGCCAAGGAGTTGACCATCGTGCTGACACAGGAAGACAAGCCGGATTTCGGGATGAAGACCATGCCGTTGTATTATTGTACGATGACTCCTTACGATGCGAAATTCAAGGGTTTACATATCCTGTTTGATAAAGAGAACGTGGAGAATACGATCGGGGAATATATTTCCAAGCAGGGGTTGAAGCAGTTGCGTATTGCCGAGACGGAGAAATATGCTCACGTGACATTCTTTCTGAACGGGGGACGAGAAGAGCCTTTCGAGGGAGAGAGCCGTATTTTGGTACCTTCTCCGAAAGTGGCTACCTACGATTTGCAACCTGAAATGTCTGCCCCTATCGTGACCGAGAAGATCGTGGAACAGTTGAATGAAAAGAGTGTTGATTTCATTTGCTTGAATTACGCGAACGGGGATATGGTGGGACATACCGGGGTGTACGAGGCCATCCAGAAAGCCGTGGCTACCGTGGATGAGTGCGTGGGTAAGACCGTGGCTGCCGCACGTGCTAACGGTTACGACGTGTTGATTATTGCCGACCACGGGAATGCCGATAACGCGGTGAACGAGGACGGGACGCCGAACACGGCTCACTCGCTGAACCCGGTGCCTTGTATTTGGGTTACCGATTCCAAGTGTGATCACTTGCGGGACGGGGTTCTGGCCGATGTCGCCCCCACGGTTCTCGCGATTATGGGACTTCCACAGCCCAAGGAAATGACGGGAAAATCGTTATTAGTTTGATATAAAAATGGAACGCTGGTCAAGTAAATGGCCAGCGTTCTTTGTTTGATAAGGTCAACATCCCGATAATGATATTGTAGTTTCTCGTGTATTTGAGATTTTTGCAGTTGACTATGAGAAAAAGAAAAGTCTTGCAAGCGTAGGTAAATGCATGTTCCGCTTGCAAGACTTTTTTGAAAATATCTTGTTGTTACTTGTTCTTCAACTGTTCTTCCAGTAGAGCGACTTTTTCTTGTTCGGCTTTGACTAGTCGTTCATAAAGTTCTACAATTTTGTCTATTGGATTAAACGTGTATTGACAATTTTGGGAAAAGAAGTGTTCGTTTTCGCTATTAGTAAACGTGTTAAAATAGTTGATGGTAGCCTCTTCACTCATCGTTTTCAAGGCCTCCGTGGAAACGTGCAATATTTTCGCAATCTTATCAAGCATTTCGTCTTCAATTTGTTCTTTTTGCTCTAATTTTGAAAATGCTTGTTGCGTCATGTTTAATTCGGCCGCGAGGGTTTCTTGTTTAATCCCTAGCATATCGCGTACGCGTTTTATACTGTGTCCGTGGTGTGTTTTGCTCATAGGTATAGTCTCTGTACTCATAGTTGTTTATATTCAGTTGTACGGGCAAATATACGAAATAATTGTTTATTATGGGTTGTAAATTACACCATTTCGGGAGTTATTTACAAGGCTTGATTGTAGTTTACCTGTAAATTCTGGGCTTTATTTGCATAGGTGTTATAAATAATGGTGTAGAGGAAATGAAAATCTATCAGCGTCAATTAGAAGAATGTTACCGGAAACTGGAACAAGCCGGGCAAGTCGGACAAACGAGGGAATTGCGAGTGAGTTTGGGAAAAGTGATTGATAAAATACGGTTAATTAACACGATGGATAATTTGATTCATAAAAAGTCGGAAGAGATGAGGCAGTTAATTGAGGAAGTCATGGGGGATATTGACGATCTAGCTCAACGTCACCACATCTTTTGATTCTCCAGGATATAATCCCGGTAAGAGATTACGAGTGTATTTCGAGTAGATTGAAGGGTACTCTCGTTAAATTCTCATGCATGGATCAAACCAAGATGAAGGATAATTAATCCTCTTCGTTGATTTCCGGTTGACTTTCCGTTGACTAATTAACGAGATTTCGGTGCGAGTATACTGAGATTCCCTATTATCCCCAGGTTATTACTCCGAAAACCGATCACTTGCGTCGTTCCCTATCGCTTGTAATGGTGGCGAGAGATCAACGATTCTATCTTTTTTATTGTAACTTTGCGGAATCATTTTCATCAATTTTCAATTAAAACATGATACAGATAGGAGATACGATTATAAGTCTGGATATTTTCGAGAAGAAATTTTGTTGTGATTTAGCAGTTTGCAAGGGAATTTGCTGCGTGGAGGGGGATTCGGGGGCACCTTTGGAAGAAGGGGAGGCGGAACAGATCCGGGAGAATTACGAGAGGATTAAACCTTACATGAAACCTGAGGGGATTGCAGCCGTGGAGGAACAGGGCTTTTCCGTGGTCGACATCGAGGGTGACATGGTTACGCCGCTAATCGGGGGACGGGAGTGTGCGTATATTATCGAGGAGAACGGGTGTTCGTGGTGTGCCATTGAAAAAGCGTGGAGCCGGGGTGAGAGTTCTTTCCGAAAACCGATATCTTGCCACATGTACCCGATTCGGGTGAAACAGTACCAGAATTACGAAGCGATGAATTATGACCAGTGGACGATTTGTGCTTGCGCCCGCTTAAAGGGTGAGCAAGAGGGAATTCCGGTGTACGTGTTTTTGAAAGATGCTCTTATTCGCAAATACGGGGAGGAATGGTACGAGCAGTTATGTTACGCTGCACGGGAGATTGAGACGGGAAAAATCAAGTTCGGACGCTAATTTTTTTGGACTTTTCTTTGCGGAAAAAGAAAGTTATTCTATCTTTGCAGCGCAAAAGCAAAATGGTGGATGTAGCTCAGTCGGTTAGAGCGTCGGATTGTGGTTCCGAAGGTCGTCGGTTCGAGACCGATCTTCCACCCCGCTGGAACGGAGAATTGAATTTCGATTCTCCGTTTTTTTATTTCTTCTCGGTTGGGGAGAATGGGAATTCGGATGAAAATCAAGTGGTCTCTTGTAATATAACACGGTGAAATCCCGTTGTATTTTCGATGAAGACAGGGAACATTTTCGTTTCATCTTCGGAACACCTTCGGTGCTCTTTCGCTCCCGGGCGTCTGTGCAGCGAAGGTGTACCGGGAACGTTCCGGGAAAGAATATTTACTTGAATGTTATTTCAACGGGATTTCACCCGTTTTTCACTTTGCTATATCTTCTTTGAATAAAGGATATATTCATGGTAATATCTCGGTAAAATTTTCAATCGTATTTGAAAATACTTGTGTTTGTAGGAAAATATTCGGTTATGATTGAGTGATTATTCCTGTGCTGTTTTTTTTGCAAGGACGAGAATTATGTCTATTTTTACACAATCGTTGACGAAACGGTGTAATTGAATATAAATCATTAATAATTAGAATAAATTACATGGCAACAGAGAAATTTTTGTGGAGACACATAGGGCCGCGTCCAGAGGATATTGAAAATATGCTCAAAGTGGTTGGTGTTAGTTCACTTGATGAGTTGATCGAACAAACCGTACCGGAGTCTATTCGTTTGAAAAAACCGTTGGATTTGCCGGCTCCTCTTACCGAGTTCGAGTTTATCTCCCGGATGAAGGCGGTAGCTTCAAAAAATAAATTATACAGAACTTTTATCGGTCAAGGGTATTATGACACGATTACCCCTGCTGTGATTCAACGGAATATTTTGGAGAACCCGGCTTGGTACACGTCATACACTCCCTATCAGGCAGAAGTTTCACAAGGTCGTTTGGAGGCTTTATTGAATTTCCAGACGATGGTGGTGGAACTTACCGGGATGGAAATTTCTAACTGTTCGCTACTTGACGAGGCCACGGCTGCTGCAGAATCGATGACGATGATGTACGGTTTGCGTGGTAAAGAGATGAAAAAAGCGGGAGCGAATAAATTGTTTGTTGATAATCAGATATTCCCGCAAACGAAAGACGTGTTAATCACCCGTTCTGCCCCGCAAGGAATCGAGTTGGTGTACGGTGATTATGATACGTTCGAGTTTACCCCGGATGTGTTCGGTGCTATTATCCAGTACCCGGCTGCTAACGGTGAGGTACGTGATTATAAAGCATTCGCCGATCGGGTACACGCTAATGGGGCGTTGTTGTCGGTTGTGGCTGACATGATGAGTCTCGTGTTGTTGACCCCTCCGGGAGAATGGGGTGCTGACGTGGTTGTCGGAACAACCCAACGTTTCGGTATCCCGATGTCTTACGGTGGACCTCACGCTGCTTACATGGCGACGAGAGAGGAATATAAACGTAACATCGTGGGACGTATTATCGGTGTGACGATTGATGCACAGGGAAATCATGCATTGCGTTTGGCTTTGCAAACCCGTGAACAACATATCAAACGGGAAAAAGCTTCTTCCAATATCTGTACTGCCAAGGCTTTGAATGCCACGATGGCCGGATTCTATGCTGCTTATCACGGTCGTGAAGGATTGGAGAGAATTGCCCGTCACATTCATTCCGCTGCCGTGATATTGGCAGAGGAAATCCAAAAATTGGGTTATAAACTGAAAGTAAATAAATTCTTCGATACATTGCGTTTCGAGTTGCCGGAGGGTGTTTCTCAGGCTGCCGTGCGTGATGCTGCTTTGGAGCAGGAAATCAACTTGTTCTACTGTAACTGTGGTTGCGGTAAGGTCGTGGGGTTGTCAACGGACGAGAAGATTAACGAGAAGGAAATTAACACGTTGATCGGTATTTTCGCTAAAGCTGCCGGAAAGACGGCTGCACACGTGCAATTCCTTGATGACCGTACGGTGCTTGATCCGGTGATGTTGCGTGACGATGAAATCCTGCAACAATCCGTGTTTAACATCTACCATTCTGAGACTGGAATGATGCGTTACATGAAGAACTTGGAGAGAAGAGATATTTCTTTGGCTACTTCCATGATTTCTTTGGGATCTTGTACGATGAAATTGAATGCCGCTGTTGAGATGTTGCCGATCACTTGGCCGGAGTTGGGTGCAATCCACCCGTTTGCCCCGATGTCTCAAGCAGAGGGTTATCAACAAATGATCCGGGAAACCGAGGAAATGTTGTGCAAGGTGACCGGATTTGCCGGATGTAGCTTGATGCCGAATTCCGGTGCTGCCGGAGAATATTCCGCTTTGATGGTGATCCGTCAATATCATATCTCTCGTGGAGAAGGTCATCGTAACGTAATCCTGATCCCGGCTTCCGCTCACGGAACGAACCCGGCTTCCAGTTCTATGGCAGGTTTCAAGATTCTTGTTACCGCTACCGACCCGGAAGGAAATATCGATGTGGAAGACTTCCGCAAGAAAGCTATCGAGAACCGGGATAACTTGATTGGTGCGATGATTACCTACCCGTCAACTCACGGTATTTTCGAGGAATCAATCAAGGAATTGTGCAAGATCGTTCACGAGAACGGTGGACAGGTATTCATGGATGGTGCTAACATGAACGGGCAGTGTGGTTTGACTAGCCCGGGAGAGATTGGTGCTGACGCTTGTCACTTGAATTTGCACAAGACATTTGCTATGCCTCACGGTGGTGGTGGTCCAGGTGTCGGCCCGATCTGCGTGGCGTCTCATTTGGTGAAATTCTTACCGTCACACACGATGGTGAAGACCGGAGGCGAGGAAGGTATTCACGCCGTGGCTGCCGCTCCTTACGGTTCTGTTGGAATGTTACCTGTAACTTACGGTTACTTGTTAATGTTGGGTGGTGAAGGTTTGGCTATGGTGACGAAGATGGCTATCTTGAACGCGAACTATCTGGCTTCATCTTTCGAGAAATTGGGATTCAAGATTTTGTTCAAGGGATCGAAAGGTCGTGTAGGTCACGAGATGATCTGGGATTGCAATATGTTCAATAAAGAATACGGAATTTCTGAGTTGGATATTGCCAAACGTTTGATGGACTTCGGTTTCCACGCTCCTACCTTGTCATTCCCTGTTCACGGGACTTTGATGGTTGAGCCGACGGAGAGCGAGCCGAAAGAAGAGTTGGATCGTTTCATCGAGGCGTTGAAGACTATTCGCGAGGAAATGATCGAGGTGGGTGAAGGTAAAGCCGACAAGACGGACAACGTTTTGAAGAATGCACCTCACACGCATAAAGTGTTGACGGCTGACGAGTGGAGTCACGCTTACCCGCGTAGCAAGGCAGCTTATCCGCTGGCTTGGGTGGCAGAGAACAAGTTCTGGCCGCAAGTAGGGCGTGTGGATGATGGTTATGGTGATCGTAACCTGATGTGTACCTGCGATCCGCTTGAGTCATACGCAGACGAGAAATAAATTCTTTTAAATTATATTGGAAAGCGTTTCATTGTTGAGGTTTGAAACGCTTTCCTTTTCTTATTTTCCAGGGAGAAAGGTATGTTGGAGCAAGATGTTTTGTTGGATTTATTGGCACGTAAGGATAACCGGGCTTATCAATATTTATATCAATGTTATTATGTAGCGTTGAAAGCGTTGGCGAATCATTACGTGAAGGATAATGACGTGGCGGAAGATCTGGTGCAGGATGTGTTTATTTCTTTGTTGGAAAGTGACTACAAGTTCAAGACGGAGAATGACATCAAGTATTTTTTATACAGTTCTCTGAAAAATAAATGTATTAGTCATTCCAGAAAACAGAAAGTCCGGGATAAATATTACCAAGATGTTGTGTCTTCGCTGAATGAAGAGGAACATTTTTGGGATAAGGTGCTGGAAGAGGATGTTTATGCCCGGTTGATGGCAGCTATCGAGACCCTGCCGCCTCAGTGTAAATTAGTAATGATAATGACCCTAGATGGGTTGAAAGCGTCGGAAATTGCCGAACGTTTGCATATTTCCGTGGATACCGTGAAGGATCATAAAAGTAACGGGAAGAAAAAATTGACCGCCCAGTTGAAAGATGCAGAGTTGCTCTGTTTGATTGGGTTCCTTTGGTTGTAATACTCGTCACGGAAGTGCTATTTTTTCAGGTGTAAAAAAAATTTTTAGGAGACACCCCCCTTTTGGGAGGTCGTGCGTTTTATTTATAGAACTGGGAATGAAATAGGTTTAAACGAACGTTTAATGCGATTTTATAAATTGTGTACTGATGAACGATAAAGAAATGTTATTCAAGATATCCTTGTTGATTTCCAAGAGTTTATCTGGGGATATCACGAAAGAGGAACAAACCGAATTAGATTCGTGGCGGGAAAAATCCGAATATAACAAGAAGTTGTTTGAGCGAATTTGTTCGGAGATGGTAATGCGGGAAAAACTTGCTCAATATAAGAGTGCGAACGTGCAGACAGCGTTTGATACATTTGTTAAAAGAAGAGAGAAACTACATTCTGGTCAGCGCTGGATAGGAAAGTTATCCCGTTATGCGGCAATTTTTATCGTACCCGTGTTGGCTGTGGTATTTTATTATAGCCAGAGAGAGAACGTTGAAATAACTGAACAACCACAATCCAAGAGTGGGGTGTTTACGATTCAGAGAAATTTGCCGGTGCTGACACTTTCTAACGGGAAAGAAATGGTCCTGTATAATCAGGAATTATTGCTGGAAGAAGAGAACGGGGTAAGAATTTCAGTGAATGAAGAGGGACGTATGCAATATGACCGGGCGGATTCCGTGGGAACGGAAATGGTGTATAACACTCTGACAACGCCTTCACAGTGCGATTTTACGTTCACTTTGGCAGATGGAACAAAGGTGTGGATGAATGCTAAATCTTCTTTACGCTATCCGGTTGCTTTTCAGGGGAGAGAACGGGTGGTTTACGCGGAGGGAGAGATATACCTGGAAGTGGCCCGGGATGAGAAACATCCGTTTTTCGTGATGCTTAACGGGATGAAGGTGGAGGTGCTGGGAACTTCCTTTAACGTGAATTCCTATGCGGATGAGAATTACACGGAGGTGACATTGGTGGAAGGACACGTGGCGGCTTACGTGGACGACAAGAACTACGATCTATTGCCAAGCCGACAATTACGCTGGGATAAGGAGAATGAATCCGTGGATGTAAGAACCGTGAATGTTAATGATTATATCGCTTGGAAAAAAGGGCAATATGTATTTAAGGGGCGGTCTTTGGAAGAGGTCGCTAAAGTGTTGGAGCGTTGGTACGACGTGGAAATCGTCTTTGAGAGTGAAAAAAGCAAGGAGGCGGTTTACACGGGGGTAATTAATAAAGAGGAGAATTTTGATGCTTTTGTCTTACGATTGAGAGAGACGTCATCTCTGTCGTGTCGGATGGAAAGTAATAGATTATATGTCAAGTAATTTTAATCGTAAAGAAAAATTGTATGAAAAGAATTTTAGTATTAGGATGTTTGTTAATATCATTTGTCGGGCTTTTCGGGCAAAATGAAACCTCAAAAGAGACGAAAGATTGTACGATTCAAGGAGTGCTAGATGGTGTTTATAAAGGAACGAAGGTTTATTTGGTGGAAGAAGAGGAGATTAATGGTGCCTCCAAGGTGATTGATAGTTGTGATGTCAAGGATAATCGTTATACATTTGTTGTAAAGAATGTGACTGTTCCACGGATGTATTTTGTGAAAAGTGGAGATCCGAATTGCTTGAGCCCGATCACTCCAGTTTGGGTAGAGCCGGGAGATGTGAAAGTTAGAGCTAAGTCTGAGTTTTTTGTGAATTGTACTGTCACGGGAACGGCGAATAACGAGATTTTTAGCGCTTACAATGCAGAGATGAAACATTTTGTGGATAGTATGCTGCGTTCGGCTAATATTGATCGGTTGTTGAATAGAAATCAATCACAGGCAGATCAGGAAAGAAATTTTAAAGCTCGTACGGCTCAACATAATAACAGGTCTTTGTGTCTGCAGGAAGAATTAGTTCGCAGGTATTATGATCAGGCAATAGCCCCGTTTATGATTTTCTGGGAGATGAAAGCGAACGTTACTCTTGACCAATTAAAAGAATTACGTGCAGTGGTTTCCCCGAGTTTGAACGAGCATCCTTACACGAAACAATTGGATGAATATATTCGTTTGGCTGAGTTTAAGGTGGGGAGTGATATGCCGGATTTTGAATTACCAGATAAGGATGGGAAATCGTTTAAATTGAGTAGTTTGAGAGGGAAATACGTGTTGGTAGATTTTTGGGCGTCTTGGTGTGGCCCGTGTATGCGGGAAATGCCTAACGTGGTGAAACTGTACAAAGAGTGTAAAGGGAAGAATTTCGAAATCGTGGGTGTTTCTTTGGATCAGAAGCGGGATGCATGGTTGAATGCAGTGGAAAAGAATAAGATGAAATGGATTCAAGTGAGTGACTTGAAGTCTTGGGCAACCGCTCCCGTGAAATTGTGTAATGTATCAGCAGTTCCTTACACGGTTTTGGTGGATCCGGATGGTAAGGTTATCGCTCTTGATCTTCGGGGTGAGGAACTGATTAAAAAAATAAAGGAAGTTTTAAAGAAATAATGGAAATGGTATGAAGTATATAGTACTAATTATTTGTTTGTGTAATTTATTTTCTTTTACGGTAAAAGCTAAGGAACGTCCGACTGTGATCACGGCTGAAATTTTCGGTTATCAGCGGGATAAAGTTCATTTTGATTTTATAGAGAAAGAGGGGATTAATATGGAGTTCCCGTATAAAGACGGTCAATTGATAGAGTTTATGGTGGAATTGGATGATATTACCACGATGATTTTGAATACGTTTATCGAGGTTTATCTTCAACCGGGGGATTCTATTCATGTAAAGGTGACTTATAACGGGAGGAACTATGACAAGGTTGAGTTTTCCGGAACACCTGCGGCGGTAGCTGTAAATTCGAAGTTGCATGAAAAAGAAATATTGCAAAGGCAACGTAATTATAAAACAAATATTCCGGCAATGTTGGTTACATTGGTGGATGCCAAGAAGTTTCATGAAGCAACGTTGAAAGAGTGGAAAGATGAAGTGGAGATGTTAGGGCAGGTTAAAGACCAGATAGATCCCCGGGTTTATAATATGGTGATATCTGGAATAGAGGGAACTCTTTTAACGAATTTAATGACTTATCCTTATGCGAGCGCTTCTTTTCACAAGAAGAAGTTAGAAGATTGTATGACTGCGGATTATTGGACAGCACTAGATGGTTATAAACTTCGGGATGACGAGGCATCGTTAAGAAGTAGAGCGTACCAATGTATGTTGGCTCCTTATAAAGATTACGTGCGTGCTAAAGAAGCGCGTGATGCGGGTAAGGAATATGAACCGCTTACTTCGCTTGAGGAGCAATACAAGGATTTTGTTGCTTTCTATGACGGGAGTTTGAGAGATACGGCGTTATTCGTGTTTTTGTATAACTCTGGTGCTGCTGGTGAAGATTTTGATGTGATCGAAAAATTGGTAAAAGATTATTTGAAAAAGTATAATAAGAATAAGGAATACAAGAAAATTTTGAATCAAGTGATGCAGTAAATTAAAAGGGGAAATGTATTGCAGTACATTTTCCCCACTCTGAATTTTAATTTAATTTCTCTAAATTAAAAGCAATACAAAATTATGCAAAAAAAGAAGTGTCTATGTCGAGATTTAATTATTAAATCGATTTGTTGTGTTTTTTTATATGCTTTGCTACCTGTATCGTCTGTTTTTGGACAGGAACAAGATTATAAAAAAACGAGAGTAACACTAAATGTGAAAGATATGAAATTGAATGACGTGCTTGATACTCTAGCCTCAGTGGCTAAAGTACGCTTCTTTTATAATCATTCACAAGTAGATGTCAATAAGAAAGTATCTTTTAATGTAAAGGATCGTGAGTTGGATTACGTGCTGATGCTTGCTTTGGGGGATCAGCCGGTGTCCGTGGAGTATCAGGTGAATCGTGTCGTGGTTTTAAAGTACCAAAAACCGACACAGGGAGTGACTATTTATAAAATTAGTGGAATTGTTATTGATGCTTCCACAAAGGAACCTCTTCCCGGAGCGAGTATTATTTTGAAAGAGAATAAAGGGATGGGAGTGGTGACGGATTTTGACGGGAAGTTTTTTATAGAGGTTCCTCAAGGAACATCTGCCTTGTTGGTTTCGTTCGTCGGCTACGAAGAAGAAACGGTTAACGTGACAGGGGGAAATATGGAAAATTTGGAGATCAAGTTGACGGAGAAGACCACGGAGATTGAAGATGTGGTGGTGACGGGTATGGCACCTCGTAAGGTGGAAAGCTTTTCGGGTGGTTATGTGTCCGTGAAAGGAAGTGAATTAAAAAAGATAAGTCCGAATAACTTGTTGAAGGCTTTGCAGGTTTTTGACCCGAGTTTTCGTATCGTGGAAAATAATAATGCCGGTTCGAATCCGAATGCCATGCCGGAATTCCGCTTGCGGGGGGATGTGCAGCTAGGAAATGGCGGGGTGGATGCTAATAGCATGGAGATGATGATGGGGGATTATTCTCAACGCCCGAATATGCCGCTTTTCGTGTTGGATGGATTTGAGACTACTTTGCAGCGGATTGTTGATTTGGATCCGGAACGTGTGGAATCCATTACTATTTTAAAGGATGCTGCTGCAACGGCAATCTACGGTTCGAAAGCCTCTAATGGGGTCCTTGTCGTGGAAACGAAAAAACCTCTTCCGGGAGCGTTGAATATTTCGTATAGTATGAATATGGGTATTTCTGTGCCTGATTTGTCGGATTATAATTTGATGGATGCGGAAGAGAAGTTGGAATACGAACGGATGGCCGGTGTATTCAGTACGACGAGCCAGTTGAATTATTACAACAAGTATAAAGAAGAAATTTTAAGAGGGGTTGACACGTACTGGTTGTCAGAGCCCTTGCGGACGGCCGTCACTCACCGCCATACGTTGACAATGGAAGGTGGAGATGAGGCGTTAAGATATAACTTGGGAATAAACTATTCAAGAGAACCGGGAGTGATGAAAGAATCCGGGCGTAACAGTATGGGGTTGAACCTGTCTCTTCAATATCGTCGGAAAAAATGGAATATCCAAAATCAATTAAGCCTGACGAATGTAAGAGGGGATAATTCTCCTTATGGTTCTTTTAGTCAATACACGAAATTGAACCCGTATTACCGGAAAACAGATGAAAATGGACGTTACACGAGTCTTTTGGACCAAAAGAAATTACCGGGAGAAGGAGGAGGAACCGTGAATATCGTGAATCCGTTATATAATTTGTTGTGGAAATATAAAGATTTCACGGAGAATTTTAGTGTCGTGGATAATTTTAATATCGAGTGTGCTATCTTGGATAATCTCCGGGTGTCGGCGGGAGCTTCTATCACGAAAGGTACTTCCAGAATGGAGGTTTTTAAATCCATGAATCATACGGATTTTTTGGCAGAGCAGGATTTGACCAGAAAAGGTTCGTATAATAAAAGTACGGGAGATAATGTTTCATGGAGCGTGAATGCTTCTGTAAATTATAACTACACGAAGGATAAGCATTTATTAAGTTTGTTTGGACGTTGGAACGTGGATGAGTCTAAAAGTAACAGTGTAAACTTGTCGGCAATGGGATTCCCGAATGATAATATGGATGACTTTTTATTTGCTTACGAGATGGAAGACCGGGTAAGTGGAACAGAATCGACTTCTCGAACAGTCGGAATTATCGGGCAAGTTAGTTATATGTATGATATGCGTTTCTCGGTAGACTTTAGTATTCGTGGGGATCTTTCCTCGCAATTTGGGGCGAACACGGGAATGGCACCTTTTTGGGCTGCCGGGGCTCGTTGGAACTTACATCGGGAAAAATGGTTGCAAAACACGATTATTTCAAACTTGGTGTTACGCGGGTCTTATGGTGTCACGGGGTCACAAAGTTATTCTCCTTACCAGGCGAAAGAGACTTACTCGTACGATGATTTGTTGTTCCCCTATCCGTCTTCGGATATATTGGGAGCGCAGTTAAAGGGTATGGGTAATCCGGATTTGGGATGGTCTACGACAGAGAATCGTAGTTTAGCTGTAGAGATAGGATTATGGAATAGTCGGGTAAATGCGTCTTTTTCATACTATAATAATTACACGGATGAGTTGTTGTTAGATTATAATATGGCTCCTTCTACCGGGTTCGCCACTAAAACAATGAATGTTGGAGCTGTGGAAAATGAGGGATATGATATTTCATTAAGTGTGATGCCTATTCAGGATTACGAGAGACAGATTCAATGGAGTGTTTCAATGAATGGTTCGCATAACCGTAACGTGATCAAGAAGATTTCGAACGAAATGAAGGCTATGAACCAGAAAAATTTGGAGAAAAAGAATGGAAGTCCGGAGGCCATTTACGAGGAAGGGAAATCTACCACCCAGTTGTTTGTGGTTCCTTCTTTGGGAATTGACCCGGCCACGGGGCAAGAGGTGTTCTTAAACCGTAATGGAGAGAAAACTTATATTTGGGATCCGCTGGATAAAGTGGCAATAGGTGATACGGAACCGAAATTGAGAGGGGCTGTTTCTTCGGCGTTTACGTATAAAAATTGGAGTGTTTCTCTGGCTTGTTCATACGAGTTCGGAGGATGGTGGTATAACCAGACGTTAGTTGATAAAATTGAAAATTCAAGTGCGGCTTATAATTTGGATCGTCGGGCGTTATCACATCGTTGGAGTGAGAATAACCGGGATGCACGTTATAAAGCGATAAAGATGACGAACCAGGATACGGGAATGAGCAGTCGTTTTGCGCAGAAACGGAATGAGTTTTCGTTTACGTCTTTGGCAGTCGGTTATCGTTTTGATCCGAAGAATTTTAAATTCTTGCAAGCGTGTCGAATTGCCAGTGTGTCGTTGAATGCAACGATGGAAGAACTGGGTAGAATCTCATCCATTAGAACAGAACGAGGATTGGATTACCCGTTTGCTAGAACGTTCAGCGTGTCATTGTCGGTATTGTTTAATTAAAATGAGGAGGAGTACGAGATGAAAAATTTATTATTATCAGCAATTTGCATCGTTTCGTTGTTCTTGTCTTCCTGTCAGAATTGGATTGATGTGAATCCGAAAACGGATATTGAGGCCGAAGAGTTCTTCACTTCGGAGGACGGGTTCAAAAGTGCGTTGACCGGGTTGTATAGCATGATGGTACTGGAAAAATCATACGGGAGGCAGATGACATTTGATTTCGTGGAGAAGTTGGTTCAACGATATGATAATTATGCGGCGGGGTCTGTGACGGATGAGGAACGAGCAGCTATCTATAAATATGGTGAAACGACAAGTTCTAAAAATGCGATTGCCGAGATCTGGTTGAAGTTGTATAACGAGATTGCGAATATCAATAATTTCTTGCAATATCTTGAATCGAACGGGGATGTGATCGTGACAGAGGGGTATCGTGATTTGATGAAGGGGGAGGCGCTAGGGTTACGTGCATTCCACTATTTTGATTTGTTGCGTTTGTGGGGACCGATTTATTCTCAAGATTCGACAAAAGCGTGTATTCCTTACCGGGAGAAGTTCAATTCTGAGAGCGCACCGTTGATGGCGGCTAACGAAGTGATGAAGCGTATTGTTGCCGATTTGAAGGCTGCTGAAGAGTTATTGAAGAATGATCCGTTGAATTATGATAATGTTGCGAACGAGCCTTTTGTCGGGGAGCGTAAGCATCGCATGAATAAGTATGCAGTTAAGGCTATGTTAGCCCGAGTATACTTGTATATGGGAAATAAGGCACAAGCAGCGAGTTATGCTCGGGAGGTAATTAATAATTCCGGGTTACGGCTTGTACGTGACAACAGGGAAGATGTGTCTTTGTATGGGGAGACTATTTTCGGACTTTCCATGTATAATATGGAGGAGAAGTTGTCTGCTTACTGGAAAGATGCTACCACTTTCGACACGCAGTATTATATTTCTCGAACCAATATTTCGTCCGTGTTTGAAACAAATTCGGGGATTGGGTTGAATGATATGCGTTATCGCTCGAATTATGGTTTTATTCATACTTCCGGGAATAGTTTCCTTTGTCGCAAATATTTAGGCAGTGGACTGTATGGAGAGAAAATCCCGTTGATCCGTTTGGCTGAAATGTACTATATATTAGCTGAATCGGTAGCCTTGTCTGAATGTGGGCAGTATATTAATGCGGTGAAGAATGCCAGAGGTATTTCTCGGGCATATGATGTCGGTACGAATGTGACCGAAGAGCAACGTTTGGAGGAATTGAATAAAGAGTATCAGAAAGAGTTTTTTGCTGAAGGACAGTATTTTTACTTCCTGAAGAGGCATAACATGAAAACTTTCTACCGTTGTCCCGTGGAGAATTTTTCAGCTTACGTGTTACCGGTTCCGGATGACGAAAAAACATATGGAGAGGCTGAGTAATCATTTAAACGCAAAGTATAGAATATGAGAAATATATATGTTATTATAAGTGTTTTGTTATTCTCTTTAGCGGCGTGTCAGGAAAAGGAGATTCTCGGCTATTCGATAGAACGGGATGGCTTACAATTCGATTATGACACGAATAAAATGAGAGTGACGGTTGATTTTATGCAAGAGTATAGAACGGATACGACGTGGTATTCCGGGATCCCGGGTGAAGGTGGTTATTACACGCAGAGACGGTATACCGGTGATTCTTTGTTGAAAAAGAAGATACAGTTGAATTTATCCATGATGGGACACGCCGTGGATTATGATCGAGAATTTCGGTTAAAGGCGGTGGTGGCAGAAGGTACGGATGAAGTGGCAAAAACTTTTTTGGAGTTTGAACCTTCGTACGTGTTTCGTGCCGGGCAACTGAGAGATACGGTAGAAGTGTACGTGTTGAATCCGGTAGCCCGTGTAAATTACACGATTGGAATTGTTTTGGATGAGGAGAATTCGGATCCTTCCTTGGAGTTGGGAGCGAAGGAGAAGAGTGAGTATCAAGTGTTATTGAGTAATCGGTATCCACAGCCGTCTCAATGGGATGCGAGTGTTGTTGGAGATTTCAGCGAGGACAAGTATGCATTCATGGTAACCATTTTGGGAAAATTGTATGATCCTTGGGCTGATTGGAGTTCTGATATTGCTGTTTTACTTGAGGCTTTGAATGAATACAACGCTTCGCATCCCGGAGAGGAGAAAGATTTTACATTCCCGGAACCGCCGGCTCCTGTTTGGTGGAGTAATTTTGAACATATGCTCGGGGAATATTCAATGGCTAAAGATCAATTTATGAAGGAGGCTTTAGGGTATGATTATAACTATTTCGGTTGGTGGTGGGTAGAGGACGAGAGAGGAACGAACCAACGCTTGCGGGATGCCTATGACCAATATAACGCTGAACATCCGAATGATCCATTACCGTTTGAGCAGTTCCCTGTTATATGAAAGAAAGATTATTCTATGGTTTATAAAATAGAAAAACAATGAAAAGATTAATATTTATAGTCGGATTTGTTGCGTGGTTTCTTGTCGGATGTTATGATGATAAAGGGAATTACGACTACAAAGAAATAAATACGATTGATGGACTTATGTTTATGCCAACCCCGATTGTTGTGGAGGAAGGTAACTCGTATAGGTATGAATATCGTCAACCGGCACAGGAAGAATTAAAGGTAACTTATTCCCCGGTTTTTACTCAAAGTATGGTAGAAGGAGAGGATAATGTGGAGTATTTGTGGACGGTGGCGTATAAGGAGGGTTCTGAGAATGTTGTTGATAGTGTGTTTACGAAAGAATTGGAACTGGCTTACCCTCCGAAGCAAGCAACTAAATATAATGTCAAATTCCGCTTGAGTGATAAGAGAACGGGAGTTGATCATTATCGTGATTTTATCATGACGACTAAAGTTCCGTTTGTGAATTCATGGTTTATCTTGAATGGACCGGAAAATGACAGAAAGTTATCTACGGTGGAAGAACCGGATTCAACGAATCCGATCATCAGTTATGATGCTTATAAAGATTTGTGGAATAGGGAACGATTTCAAAAAGCGGAGGCTTTGTCGTACGTGAATTTCCTTACTCTTTCGGATGGAATGGATAAGTGTGAAAGTTTGTATGTCGTTCAGCGTGATTCTGTTGCTTTGATGTTGCCTTTCGTGTTGGAAGACAGGAAAGATTCCAGATCGTTATTTGCCCCTGGCGCTAATCCCAGTAATTTAGTTTATAGTGAATCTCACCCGATGAGCAGGTATGCTATTGCGGTGGATAATAATGGCAAATTTTATCATTCGGGAGGAAGTGGATATTATTTTACCGGTTTGACAGAAGCTGATGTGCAGAATTACGTGATCGATAAAATTTATATGAGTAGAAGTGGGTTTACCACGATTTGGGATAAAATGAATCGAAAATTCATGTCGTTTAATCCTGCTGAAAACCGGTGTTACGATATTCCAAGTCCCGATGGGAGTTACCCGCAGAATGCAGTTGAGTCGAATACGGTAGAGATAAGCGATTTCCCGGTTGAAGGATTGTCCGAGGAGGTTGATGGGGTGACTCATCTTATGGAGATTTTGTGGTTAGGTCAAGGGATTACTTCGGGATCAGAGGAAACTGGTGCAACGGCTATTGGCGTGATGGCGGATACCAGCTATGTTTTTTATATAGAGGCTAGTGACAAAGAAAAATCAATGAGAGCAGACGAATCTCCGATTAAGGTGAAGAGGGTGAATCTGGGAGAACTCGGATTTGACCAGAATACTTGTTTTGCTACATCTTCTGCTTATGCTGAACAGTTCTTTTACACGAAGGAGAGTAAGGTGTTTTTGTTTAACACGGTAAGTAAAGAGTCGATAGAATTGTATGATGCGGGGGACGTGATTACGAAATTAAAGTTCAGGTCTGACGTTGATGCTTCTTTCCCGGATAATTCTTCCCCGTATCGTTGTTTGGGAATTGTTGTGAATGCGGCTGGTGCTGGTGAATTGCATGAGGTTATTCTAGATGAGGCAGGAGATTTCGTGACGTCGCACACATTTACCGGTTTTGGGGAGATAAAAGATTTGATTTTTACAACAGTAATGAGAGTAATTCAATAGATATGTACAAGTTATTTAGTCAATTGTTTATAATGACTTTTTTCCTTTTCCCCGGATTATCTTTCGGGGAAGGAAAGAAGTTTACGATTAACGGGAAGATACCGGAGATGCCATCGGGCAGAATGATAGTGATTACCCAATTGGTGGATCGAGTGGATACGCTGGGGCAAGGAGATATTCGGGAAGGAAAGTTCGTGGTGGAAGGAGAAATGAATGAACCTTGTGTTGCGTTGATTTATGTGGAAGGGTATGGTGGGGGCTTTGTTTTTATTTTGGATTCGGATGCACCTTACGAGATGGAATTGTTCCAATCTGGTAAAAGCGTGATTAAAGGAGGAAAATTACAGAGTGAGTTAATAGCATACCAAGGAATTGTTGCCGAAGAAAACGAAAAGATTAAGGCTGCCCGAACAAAGTTGGAGGAGGCGAGTGAGGCAAAGCATTACCGCACGGCAAGTGAATTGCAGAAAAAACTGGAGCAAGTGATGGCGGATGCCCAATCTCGTTTGGGAGAAGTGTTGGAGAGGAATAAAGATAACGTGTTTGCAGCCTATATTCAAACGGCAGGAATGGAGCGTTTGGATTTGAATCGCTTGAAAGAGTGTTATGCAAGTTTGACAGATAAAGCAAAGGCAACAGGTCCCGGTAGGTTAGTGGCTGCTCGAATTCAGGCGTTGGAAGGGGTTGATGTAAATGCTGTTGCCCCGGATTTTACGTTACAAACACCGGAAGGGGAAGAAGTTGCTTTGTATGACGTGAAAGGGAAATTGAAGATCATCGATTTTTGGGCATCTTGGTGTGGGCCGTGTCGTATGGAGAACCCGAATATGGTGAAATTGTATGCTGAATTTAAAGATAAAGGTTTGTCCGTGATCAGTGTCTCTTTGGACGAGAAAAAGGATAAGTGGTTGGAAGCGATCAAGAAAGACGGGTTGACATGGTTACATCTTTCTGATTTGAAAGGTTGGAAAGGGGAGATCGTTAAATTGTATAATATTGATGGGGTGCCAACCATATTCGTGTTGGATGAGAATAACCGGATTATAGCGAAGAATTTGAGAGGTGAGAAATTGAGGGCTTTTGTAGAGGAACGATTAAAGTGATAAGGGTATCATGATATTGTGTAAAGAGGGGGAGTTTTGTCTCCCTCTTTTTTTATCTTTGCAGAGTTGTGTAATATGTTAAAAGTAAATAGAGTATGCGAAGATTATTTTTGTGCATGATACTGGTATCGTGGTATACCTTGTTAAAGGCCCAGTACGAAGGTATGGAATATTATCAAGAGCAAGACCCGGCGGTAAAGGTGAAATTGGAACAATGGCAGGATTTGAAATTCGGTTTTTTCGTGCATTGGGGACCGTATAGTCAAAAAGGGTATTGCGAGTCGTGGACAATTTGCACGGAAGATGTAGATTGGATTCAGCGGGACACGATAATTTCTTATGATGAATATTACCGGAATTACGTGAATCTGAAGAAGACGTTTAATCCGGTGAAGTTTAACCCGGAATATTGGGCTGATCTGGCAAAAGAGGCCGGGATGAAATATTTTGTATTCACGACGAAGCATCATGATGGTTTTTGTATGTGGGATACGAAAGAAACGGATTATAAGATTACTTCCTCGGAATGTCCGTATCATACGGCACCTAATCCGGATATACTGAAAGAATTGTTTGGTGCGTTCCAAAAGCGGGATTTTATGATCGGGGCATATTTTTCGAAACCGGATTGGAATAGTCCTTATTATTGGTCGGATCGTTGGCAACACGGTGATCGTAACGTGAATTACAAAATCAAGAATCACCCGTGGATGTGGGAGAAGTTTTGTGATTTCACGTATAACCAGATAAAAGAGTTGATGACCGGGTACGGGAAGGTGGATATTATTTGGTTAGACGGGGGATGGGTTGCACCGGAAAATCGGGATCAGGATATCAAAATGGATCGAATTGTAGAGATGGCACGAGGGTATCAACCTGGATTGATTGTTGTTGACCGTTGGATTGGCGGGAAATACGAGAATTACCGTACTCCGGAACAAAAGATTCCCGAAAAACCGTGGGATTACCCGTGGGAAACTTGTATGACGATGGCAAATCAGTGGTCTTATTTACCGGGAGATAAATATAAATCAACCCGGGAACTGGTACATTATCTCGTGGATATTGTTAGTAAAGGAGGAAATTTCTTGCTAAACGTGGGCGTGGATGGTAACGGGGAGATTCCGCCGGAAGGAATCAAGATTATGAAGGAGATGGGGGTTTGGATGAAGGTTAACGGGGAGGCGATCTACGAAACTCGCCCGATTGCTCCTTATAAAGAAGCCAAGATTTGTTACACGAAGCATAAGAATAACGGAAAAGTATATGCCATTTATTTGAATGACGAGAATGAAGTGAATCCGCCTTCTCAGATTATGCTGTATAGTATCAGCCCGGCTAGAGGGGCTAAAATCTCGTTGTTGGGATATAAAGGGAATTTGTCTTATAAGCGAGTGGGAAATGGAGTGTTGGTGACACTACCGCCGTCTTTCGTGAAGAATCCGGCTTGTGAACATGCTTGGACGTTATGTATTTCAGGGATGAATGAAAAAGAGTAGCTTGAGGTACTCTTTTTCATTAAAACCCATTCAACTGCATGGTTGCGGTGGGAATTAATAGTACGAAACCGATAATGACAAGTAGCAGGATAAATTTCCAGAAAAATTTCACCCAAATATCGTAAGGGATACGGGCAATTCCCAAAGCTCCGATCAATACGCCGGAAGTCGGGGTGATCATATTCGTGAACCCATCTCCGAATTGGAAAGCCATCACGGTAGCTTGTCTGGATAACCCGATCACGTCGGAAAAAGGAGCCATGATGGGCATGGTAAGGGCTGCTTTGGCAGAACCTGATGGGATGATGATGTTGATCATGGTTTGGATCAAATACATGATACCTAGTGAAAGTACACGCCCAGCCTCACTCATCAAGCTTGCCAGTGAGTGAAGGATTGGGTCGATGATATGACCTTCTTGTAAAACAATGATGATACCTCCGGCCAAACCAACCACTAGTGCGGCAGAAAGAATATCTTTCACTCCAGCAATAAAAAGCTTGACAATATTATCTGCATTTTCTTTTGCTGCAAAACCGGAAAGGATTCCCATGGCAAGAAATAATCCGGATATTTCAGGCAGATACCATCCGTAACCCATTACTCCTACAATTAGGAAAAGAATAGTGAAACCTAGAATTGTTAAGATAAAGAAGTGAAAAGATTTGCGTAAAGAAAAATATCCGATTAGGGCAAATAGTATGGTTAATGCCGGGACAACAAATGTGGTTAAGCTGGAGTGTTCCCCGATGGATAACGTTGTACGGGGAAAATAACAGGAAAAAAGTACAAGTCCGGTAAGAATAAAAAGATAGACCCCCCAGGATGAGGTGTAACTTTTGTATTCAATTTCTTGCGTATTGTCCACTTTTTCTTGTCTCCAATGGCTATCTAGGTTATACACGAGTGAGGCTTTAGGATTCTTTTTGACTTTCGCCGCATAGCGTAACACCCAGGTAATCATGATTACGTTAAGGATAGCCCAACAGAAAACCCGGTACTCGAAACCGGAAAATAACGGCAGGTCTGATAATCCTTGTGCGATCCCGATCGTGAAGGGATTAAGGATAGCACCTGCGAATCCAACATGGGCGGCGACATAGACCATACATACTCCGGTGAGAGAATCGTACCCCATGGATATGGCTAGAGGAACAATAATAATAACAAAAGCTAGTGTTTCTTCGCTCATCCCGAAGATCGCCCCGAAACAACTGAACAGGAGCATGACCATGGTGATAATGATGTTATTGACGCCCAATTTGCGGATAACCCCGATATGTTCGAGTTTCTGGGTGGAGCGTAAGAAGGAGAAAATTCCCACATCAATGGCCTTGCTGTTATTCATGATCCAGAAAGCTCCCCCGATGATCAGGATAAAAGCGATAATTCCGGCTTGTTTCTCAAACCCGTTGAAGAGAGCTGAAAATACTTGCCATGTCTGTGGACTCTTGGCCACCTCGTGGAATGAATCGTTCACGATTACGGTACGTTCTACTCCATTGACATCGACAGTTTCCCGGGCATATTCTCCACCCGGTATAATCCAGGTCAGGATGGCACAGATGATAATGATTGAGAATACAATGGTGTATGTGTGCGGCACTTTCTTTAGCATAACGGGCTGTGTTTTTAGATTGAGGGTTCAAATTTACAAATATTTGTGAGAGAGCAACAATATGTGGCGTGGAATTCTTAAATTTGCATGAAAGAAGTAAATCATAACTATATGGACTCATGTTTGCAGGATAAAATATTGACAGGGGAAAGTAAAGTCTTGGAATTCAAAGAACGTTAGACTATATATTACAAAATTAGTATAAATGGGATTGCTCGCTCGGGAGAATTCTCCCCCCGAATGACCGAAACCCCAAATATGTAACAACAGAGGCTGGGAAATTATATATAGAAGAGAATGATAACAGAAGAAAAACAAGATAAAGCATTTACCCGGGATTTCTTTCGAAAGGTAGGGAAAGCGATACATGGCTATCATTTAATAGAGGATGGGGATCGGATTTTGGTAGGCGTATCGGGTGGTAAGGATTCGTTGGCACTATTAGAGGTATTGGCTATGCGAGCCAAGGATCCGAAGCAAAATTATACGGTGATAGCGGCTCATATTGCGGTGGAGGATGTCGCTTATGAAGTGGATGGAGAGTATTTGAGGGAATTTTGTGAGCGTTTGGGGGTAGAGTATGTTTATCGTACTATTCGGGTAGATACTACCGTGAATCCCAAGAAACCAGCTTGCTTCGTGTGTTCATGGCACCGGCGTAAAATGCTTTTTGATATTGCCAAAGAATATGATTGTAAAAAATTAGCATTGGGGCATCACCGGGATGATGCCGTGGAGAGCCTTTTGATGAGCATGATGTTCAATGGGACGATTTGTAGTATGCCTGCCCGGTTGGAAATGTTCAAGAATACCTTCACGCTTATTCGTCCGTTAATCTATCTTTCGAATGACGAGACTTCACGTTATGCGGAAATGAGGCAATTTAAAAAGCAGAAAAAACATTGTCCCCACGAAAAAGCGACTAACCGGGATGCCGTGAGTAAATTGCTTGATCAAATGGAAGCAATTTCTCCTCATGCTCGGAGTAATTTGTTTGCAGCAATGCAAAATATTCGGGAAGATTACTTGCCTTGATCCTATTTTTTAGAGATTTTGTGCTGTGATATCGAAAAGTGAAATAAAATATTTTTTAATCAATCTTTTCTTATCTGCTCGTAGAGAGGGGAAGATAGTTTTTTCTGTATCAGATAAATGGCAGTAAGTTTTTAAATTAAAAATATTTGTAGGGAAAAATTGTTTTATTCAAAAAAAGGTCCTAATTTTGTCTTCAGGAGGTGAGGATTCCAGATATGATGGAATTCTTAACTAGATAAAGGCACTTATTGGAGGATAAGTGTCATTTATTTTTTTATGTATAAATCAATATCTTAATATAATAATTATGACAAAGAAGGTATCTTATGTAACCAAAGAAGGGCTGAAAAAATTGCAGGATGAACTGGACAATCTGCAGAATGTAGAGCGCCCTAAGATTTCTAAGGCAATTGGAGAAGCCATTGAGAAAGGAGATATCTCCGAGAATGCAGAGTATGATGCAGCGAAAGATGCCCAGGGGCTATTGGAGGCTAAAATCGCTCAGCTACAAGATGTAATTTCGAACTGTCGGATCATTGACGAGTCACAAATCGATACGTCAAAAGTTCAGATATTAAATAAAGTGACAATCAAAAATATAAAAACAAAAGCTACGATGACTTATACTTTGGTGTCAGAAAGTGAAGCTGACTTCAAGGCAGGTAAGTTGTCGATCACGACTCCAATCGCAAAAGCGTTGATCGGTAAAAAGTTAGGCGATAAGGTAGAAGTTCAAGTACCGGCAGGGACGATGGAGTTTGAGATTATGGACATTTCCATTTAATTGAAAATGAAGGCCAGCGGAGCTGGCAATCTAAAATCTAAAATTTTAAATCTTAAATAGATCATGGCTTCAATTTTCACGATGATTATTAACGGGGAGATTCCATCTTACAAGGTGGCCGAGGATGAACATTATTATGCATTCTTGGATATAAATCCCATGCAAAAGGGACACACGTTAGTGGTTCCGAAGAGAGAAGAAGACTATTTATTTGACCTGTCGGATGAAGAATTAGCCGGGATGATGGTATTTGCCAAAAAGGTGGCCAAAGCAATTAAGAAGAGTATTTCCTGCCAACGAGTGGGAGTGGCTGTAGTAGGATTGGATGTCCCGCACGCTCATATTCACTTGGTTCCTTTGGTTGAAGGTAACGAGTTGAATTTCTCTAACCCGAAGAAACAATTCCCGAAAGAGGAAATGGAAGCTTGTGCTAAGCTGATTAATAGCAATTTGTAAAAATATTAGACAATTTATCATGAGGGACGCGACCACGTCCCTTTTTTTATCAGAAGATGGAAAGGAAAAAACTATACAACGCTTACGAGCAACACGAGGGATATAATTGTTTCGGTTGTGCATCCGGAAATGAACATGGTTTGCGCTGTGAATTTTATGAAGAAGGGGAATATATTACTTGTCATTGGATGCCCCGTCCCGAATTTCAAGGTTTTTTTCACGTGTTGCATGGTGGAATACAGGCAACATTGATTGATGAAATTGCGTGTTGGAACGTTTTTGCGAAAGTGAAAAGTGCGGGAGTCACGGTTGAACTGATTACAAAATATCGTGCTACGGTCTATTCAGATCGGGGAGAACTATTTCTGCGTTCCCGCATCGTGGAACAAACTTCCCGTTTAGCGAAAATGCACGTGGAACTATTTAATGCTGACGGGACATTGGGAAGTGAGGCTGATGTGGTTTATCGAATATTTCCGGAAAACGTGGCTCGTCAACGATTGGGATGGGCGGGGATCGAGGCATTTCATCCCGAAGAAAACAAGTAATTGAGCCCGTATCCCGTGTGACGGGAGATGACCCGGAATGCCATGTCGGTTTGACAATGTTTAACAAGAGTTTATTTTGAATTAATGTAAAATAATGTTATTTTGATTTTATCATGTTGTTATCATAAAGTAAGCCGCTCCCATTCCGCTCCCATTCCTGTCTCATTCCGCTCCTATTATGATGATAAAAAAATTGTAATTGTATAGAGGATGTTAATATTTGTATAAGTGAATAATAACATGATGATTATTACATTAACTATGAAATTGGTTTGATTACTTGTTTTACATGAATCGAGCCCCTTCGGATTCTATTTTTTCAATTCGAACGGGAAATGATTATCTTTGTCGGGAAAGGTTTGCACGTGATGTGGAGACCGTCTAAATGTTGAAATAATGAATGATATGAGATACAAGAATGTGGTTTGGGATTGGAATGGGACGTTGTTGGACGACGTGAAGATTAGCGTGGATACGATTAACGTGATGTTGGAGCGGAAACATTTGGGGAAGTTGACGGTAGAGGAATACCGGTCTATTTTCGGATTTCCCGTGAAGCCTTATTATGAATCGATCGGGTTTGATTTTAGTCAGGATGATTGGGAGGAGGTATCGAGAGATTTCGTGAATATTTATAATGATTTGGCGGAAAAAGTGGAATTGACACCCGGGATTATTCCCGTGCTGGAAGGGATAAAGAGGAAGGGCATACGCCAATATGTATTATCCGCATTGAAAGAAGATTTATTGATAGGAATGCTAGAGCGATTTGGTATTCGTGAATATTTTGAGGGTGTTTGCGGGTCAAATAATATTTATGCGGATGGTAAGGTGGCACGAGGCATGGAGATGTTACAGATGTTCCCGATTGTTCCGGGTGAGACGGTTATGGTCGGAGATACGCTGCATGATGCGGAAGTGGCAGAAACCTTGGGCTTTGATTTTAGGTTGTATGCCGGAGGGCATAATAGTACGGAACGGTTGGCGGAGAAAGGGATCGTGTTGCAACGGATGGAGCAACTTTTATCGGAAGACTAATAGTCGATTATATCCCGAACAGGATAAATTTTAAATTATTTCTAAGGATGGATAATGCTCGTTGGAAGTGGGTTTTCACAGTCGTTTCTGCGATATCCATCTCTTCAGCGATTTCACGAACTTTTTTCTTCTCTACAACGTGTAGCAAGAGAACTTCCCGTTGTTTCTCTGGTAAGGAGTTCAAAATATATTCCAGTCGTTCGTGGATATCTTCATCGATTTCCGGGTCTTCAATACTAGAAAATAGCATGGCCTCGATGATTTTATCTTGATGTTTGTATTGAATATTTAGAGAACGGAGATAGTTCAGGCAATTATTTTTGACAATACCTAATAAGTAATAAAATACGGGTTGTGTTTCATTATAACGTTCGGGGTGGGACCAAAGGGAAAGAAAAGCATCCTGTACGAGGTCTTCGGCGTCATCCCAATTGTAAAGATAACGCATGGCGTATTGTTGCAACTTATTGAATGACGTTCGGTATAACTCATGAAAAGCCTCTTGATCATGTTTTTTAATCAAGTGCCCCAAGTCATCTCGTGCAGTAAGTTGATCCATCGTTGACATCTTATTTCAGGCAAAGATAAATTTTTTTTTGGTATCGTGTCATCCGTTTTTTAATCTCATGTTAATTAAGGGTAAAATGTAACGTTTGATTAAGCGTGTTGATTTATGGATAAGAAAATTAATATTAGCTGGGACATTCTGGTGAAAAGAGTACGGTGGGGATTGACACCGGAAGAGGAGAGTGCGTTTCAGGAATGGCTGGCTCAAGATAAAAGTCATGAAGTATATTTTGAACGGGTGCGAAAGGTTTGGGGAGCAGAAGAGCCTACCTCTTCCTTGAAATCGAATCTGTCCAAAGTGATGACTCATTTTGATGCTTACGTGGAAAAGGAGAAAGAACTTCGCCGTCGTCGGATAATGCGGAATGTGTATTGGTATGCAGCCTGTCTACTGGTTGTTTTGAGTGTGGGGGGAGGAATGTGGTTCTTTTCCCAGCATGATGAACCAGTTAAAATGGAGCCAAAGGTTGCCCAAGATATCCTTCCGGGAGGAAATAAAGCAATTATTCTGTTGGCCGATGGAGAAGAAGTGGATGTGGAATGGTTAGCAGACTCTAGCCGTTATAAAGTGGACGGGATAGAGGTTACGACGGGAGAGGGTAAGATTCGGTATAAGGGAAAAAATAATACGAAGGTAGAGTATAACACGATCATGATTCCGAGGGGGGGAGAGTACCAGGTGGAGTTGAGTGATGGAACAAAGGTTTGGTTAAATGCGGAAACCCAGTTAAGAATACCGACAGCGTTCGTGGGAACAGAAAGAAGAGTATTTTTAAAAGGAGAGGCTTATTTTGATGTGACGAAAAATGATAAACAGCCTTTTATCGTGGAGACGGATTTGGGAGAGGTTAAGGTGTACGGAACACAGTTTAACGTGAAGTTCTATCCTGAAGAAAAAGAAATAAAGGCTACGTTGGTTGAAGGAAATATTGGTTTCAAGAGCGAAGAAGTGGCCGAGTTGAAAATAAAACCCGGTTATCAGTTAAGGTTGGCAGAGGGGGCTAAGAAACCCGAGGTGAAACCCGTGAAAATTTACAACGAGATTGCGTGGAAAAATAGGATGTTTTGTTTCGAGAGCGAGAGATTGGAAAGCATTATGCTCAAGTTGGAAAGATGGTATAACGTGGATATCATTTTTGAGGACTCGGGATTGAAAAAATTTAAGTTTTCAGGAAATCTGAATCGCTATGATAATATAGATAAGATACTACATTTTTTCGAGGAAGTGTTCGATGTTAAATTTGCAGTAGAAGAAAATACAATAAAAGTGATGAGAAAATAAAAAAGCAGAGAATGCATTCTTTGGTCGGCAAACTTTAGATGGCATTCTCTACACGGTGATTAATATTAACAATTAATTTTACAAATGTATGAAAAAAAGGACACGTGACAGGCATGTGCGGTCTGTATTTTTGCAAAAAATTTTACTGGTAGTATTTTTAATGTTCTCTTTTTCGTTGTCTTATGCGACAACAGAGGACTCTACTAAGCTAGTTAATTTTACAGTGAAATCGGAGTCATTGAACAGTGCCTTGATCAAGTTTAAGGATTTGACTGGGGTCCAGATTCTTTTTAACGAAGAGCTTTTGGGTGATAAAGCTTGTAAGGATTTGAATCTGAAGAATGTTTCCGTAGACGTTGCTCTTGGGAAAATTTTGGAAGGAAGTGGATTTGTGTATTCTAAAGTTGATGGAGTATACATGGTGAAAAGAGCTTCCGAACAAAAGGATGCGCAAGCGAAACCACGCGTGTTTACCGGAGAGGTGGTTGACGTGAACGGAGAACCTTTACCTGGGGTAACGGTTGTCGTGAAAGGAACCACTTTTGGAGGGGCGACGGATGTGGATGGAAAATTTGAGTTGTCGTTTACCTTGGAAGGAGAGGTTACCTTGGTATTTTCGTTCGTGGGTATGGAAAGCCAGGAAATTGTGGTGAAAGACGAAAAGCCTTTGCGTGTGGTTTTGAAGGAGAGTTCAGAGAGTTTAGAGGAAGTGGTGGTTACCGGTGTGTTCGAACGTAGAGCAGAGAGTTTTACCGGATCGGCAACAACCGTTACCCGGAAGGAATTGTTGAAACGGGGAAATCAAAACTTGATCCAGAGTTTGAGAAATATGGACCCTGCGTTGAATATTTCCCAGAATTTATCTTTTGGTTCTGACCCGAATAAATTGCCGGATATGGATTTACGGGGAACTTCTTCGTTCCCGGATATTAAAGGACAATATACGTCGAATCCGAACTTGCCTTTGTTTATTCTGGATGGTTTCGAAACGACTTTGGAGAAAGTGATTGACCTAGATATTAACCGGATTGAAAGTGTTACATTGTTGAAAGATGCGGCGGCAAAAGCAATCTATGGTTCTAAAGCGGCAAACGGGGTCATGGTTATCGAGACGGTTCGCGTACAATCCGGAGAGTTGCGGGTGAATTATATCGGTTCTTTGAATCTGGAAATGCCTGATTTGAGCAGTTATAATTTGTGTAACGCCAGAGAGAAATTAGATTTGGAATATCAATTGGGTGCTTATGACGGGAATATTCCCAAGCAGGATTTTGTGAAAAAACAATTGTATTACCATAATTTGGCAGAGGTTGAACAAGGGGTAAACACGGATTGGTTGTCGAAACCATTGCGTAATGGAATCGGACATAAACATTCATTGAATTTGGAGGTAGGTACGAGTGAATTGAGAGTGGGAGTAGACCTTTCTTATAATAACATCGAGGGTGTTATGAAGGGTTCTAAGCGTAACACGATTGGAGGAGGGTTCACGGTAATCTATCAATATAAAAAATTATTGTTTCGAAACCAGTTCTCGTTTTCAACCACGAAATCGGAAGATTCTCCCTATGGCGAATTCTCGGAATATGCCAAGTTAAATTCTTATTGGCGTCCTTACAATGAGGATGGTACATTACGGAAATATTTGGGAGTTGGCCCCGTACATTCAGAAAGTGTGTACAATCCCATGTATAATGCCACGATAAATACGACGTATAAGAAGAATTATACGGATTATACGAATAATACTTATTTGGAATGGAATATTAAATCGGGAATGAAACTTGTGGGACGTGTCGGTTTGACGAATAGAATTAGCGGGGGTGAAGAGTTCTTGCCGGGAAGCCATTTGAAATTTGTAAGAACGGCTGAGGATGATTTCTTCAAACGAGGAAGTTATAAGCAAACTTATGGAAAATCATTTTCTGTAAGTTCGGATATAAACTTGAATTATTCTCACAATTGGGACAAGCATATTTTGTTTGCTAACTTGGGTGCTAATATCCGTAGTGGTAATTCGGAAGAGTATATTCATTCGGCAGTTGGATTCCCGAACGATAAGATGGATAATATCATCTTTGCAAAACAATATGCTGATAATTCAAAACCGACAGGAAGTGAGTCTATCGACCGGGAAGTGGGAGCGTTATTGGCCGTAAACTATTCTTATGATGATCGTTATTTGGCAGATTTCTCGTTAAGAGCAAGTGCCTCTTCTCAATTCGGATCTGACAATCGGTGGGGAACTTTCTGGTCTGCTGGTTTGGGGTGGAACGTGCATAACGAGGCATTCTTTAAAGATTCCGGAGTGGTAAGACAATTACGGTTGAGAGCATCCATGGGATACACGGGTGCTCAGAATTTTAATTCTTACCAGGGGATGTTGCTGTATAACTATTTCACGGATGATTCTTATTTGGATTTTATCGGAACTTATTTGGAAGGTCTGGCTAACAGCAAATTGAAATGGCAGCAAAAATTTGACACGAACTATGGTATTGACATGAATTTGTGGGGACGTTTGAATGTGAAGTTTGATTACTATCGTTCAGTAACTAACAATTTGTTGACAGATATTACGACTCCACCCTCTTTAGGGTTTAACAGTTACAAGGATAACTTGGGGAAGTTGTTAAATACCGGGTACGAGTTTAACGTGAATTATTTGGTGCTTACTCGTCCGGAGGACCGGATGTCATTGAACGTGTTTGTTGCTGGAATCTCTAACAAAAATAAGATTAAGGAGATTTCCAATTCTTTGAGTTCATTGACGAGTTCACAAGATAAAGAGGCAGCCAATTCGAACAAACCTTTCGTGCGTTTTGTCGAGGGACAGTCTTTGAATGCAATTTGGGCCGTTCGTTCTAAAGGTATTGACCCATCCAGCGGTAAGGAGGTTTTTGTACGTCCTGATGGTACGTTGACAGATACATGGTCAGCTTTGGATCAAGTGGTTTGTGGAGATACTGAACCGAAGTTGATGGGTAATGTCGGTTTTACTTTTGAATATAAAGGATTATCCGTGTCTTTCACCGGATTGTATCGTATCGGGGAGTATATGTATAATCAAACCTTGGTGGATAAGGTGGAAAATGCACAATTGAATTATAATGTGGATAAACGAGCCTATTACGATGCGTGGATGAAAGAAGGGGATAATGTACAGTTTAAGAGTATCGGAGCTTGGAACAAACCGACTCAGGCTACTTCTCGTTTTGTCCAGAAGTTAAATGAGTTTGATTTCTCAGCATTGTCAATCGGGTATGATTTTTATCGGTTTGGTTTCGTGGAGAAATGTGGATTGGAGAGATTACAATTGCAATTTAATATGAATGATATTGGTAAAATATCTTCTGTCCAGATAGAACGAGGAACTTCGTATCCTTTTGCCCGCTACTGTTCGTTTACGTTGAATGTTAACTTTTAAGAAATCTGAAGATGAAAAAGAGAATTATATACAGTGTGTTACTGATTCTGACTGTGCTGACAAGTTCTTGTGAGTCATGGTTAGACGTGGACCCCCGTACGAAGGTGAAGTCTGATGATTTGTTTGAAACAGAGGCAGGTTTTAAGGATGCTTTGATCGGGGCTTATACTTTGATGAAAGCAGAGGCGCTTTACGGGCGTGAATTGACTTACGGTTTTATTGATGCAGTGACAGGTCCTTATGCCGCTTATAATAATAAAGTGTACAATGAAGTTGCACAATGGAAATATTTGACCAGTACTCCCGTACGAGCGCAGATTGATGCGATGTGGAGTAAGATGTATAATATGCTGGCAAATGTGAATAATCTATTGGATAATATTGATAAACGTCAATCTGTTTTCACGGGTGATAATTATAATATTATCAAAGGAGAAGCTTTGGGATTAAGAGCTTATATTCATTTTGATTTGTTGCGTTTATTTGCATCGGCAGCTGATTTGAATAAAGAGGCGATTCCGTATGTAAAAAACTTACAAATCGAAGTTCCTCACGTGTACACAGGTAAAGAGGTGTTGGCTTTGTTGAACGAGGATATTAAGAATGCCTTGACTTGTTTGGAAAAAGACCCGATTCGGGAAGGAAAATTGAAAGATGTTTCCGGTGATGGTTTCATGAATGCTCGGCAGATGCGTGTTAATTATTTTGCAGTGAAAGCTTTGCAAGCTCGTGTGGCCATGTGGGGAGATGATCTGGAAACAGCCAAAGCTGCAGCCGGGGAGATTTTGGAGATTGCCGATGATATTTTCCCTTGGGTAACAACAAGTGATATCTCTGTAACGGAAGATAAAGATCGTGATTTTACTTTCTCTACCGAGCATATCTTTGCTTTAAATGTGAAGGATTTGAAAGACTTGGCTAATACTTGGTTCTTGACAAGTGGAAATGGTCAACAGCTTTATTGTCAAAATTACACGATGCAGCAGTGGTACGAGATCGGACGGGGAAATGCGGTTGGAGGAAATGATTACCGGGTAAACTATATTATGAAACAACAGGAAACCGGTAGTAAGGATTATGTGATTCGTAAATATTATCAACCGGATAATTATAAAGCAGATTATGCCAAGAGATTACCGATGATTCGTCGTTCAGAGATGGCGTACATCATGGCCGAGTGTTTGATGGGAGTAGATAACGATAAGGCTTTGGGGTATTTGAACGAGGTGAGACGACATCGTGGAATCGATTCGGATTTGACGGATGCAAGTAAATTGCGTGATGAGCTGACGAAAGAGTATGCGAAAGAGTTTTTGGCTGAGGGACAGCTTTTCTATTATTGTAAACGTAACGAGTTGGCAAAATTCCCTTATGGATACCAGTCTGCTACGGAGGATAATGTTTACGTGTTGCCGAAACCGGATAATGAAATTGAGTTTGGAGACTATTACACAACAGATAATACAAAATAAGAAAATTATGAATTGTTATTTTAAATATATCATGCTGGTTGTAGCCTCGGTATTTGCTTTGTCTTCTTGTGAAGAAAAAGAGGTAGAGGTTTACGGGAACGAGGCGTATTTGGTGTTTGAAATGCCAGGTTATGGATTGAATAATACCCCTCGGGATTCGATGGTGTTTTCTTTTCCAGCTAAAGGAGATGACTGCGTGGAAGATACCTTGTGGTTTAAAGCGCGTATCATCGGGAAAGCGTTTCCTTATGACCGGGAAATCAAGCTTGTGGTGAATGAGGAAACAACTACTGCAAAGAGAGATGAAAATTATAAACTGGAACCCATTATTATGCCGGCTAATAGTTATACGGTAGATGTACCTTTAGTCGTGTATCGTGCAGGTTTAAAAGATAAGAGTGTGCGTTTGGAGTTGACGGTTGAGCCGAATGAGTATTTTGGGGTTGGTTTTGATAAAACGAGCAAAGCCATCTTTTGGTGGGGAGATATGTTTATTAAGCCGGATAACTGGGATATTTCCAATTACAAACCTTGTTTCGGTGAGTTTACAGAGACTCGTTATGCTTTCATTTTGAAGACTTGTGGCATCGTGGAATTGCCGGATCCGCAGGATCTCGTGACATTAGGGTATTATAATGCGAAGGTTCGTGAAGCTCTTTACGAATATAATAAGACGCATGATAAGCCTTTAGAGGATGAACTTGGTTTGGTCGAATTTAATGTCTGGGCCGGAGTCGGTGGTATTGGATAGGAAAATATGGATTGTTGACAGAATTAATTGAAAGAATATGAATAAAAATATATGGATATTGATTATGGGATTTTTCCTTTTTCAAGCTTGCTTGGATGATGAAGGAAATTATTCCTATTCGGATTTGTTGCCTATCGAGATAGATTCTTCTAAGATGTCAAATTCGTATCGGATAACCCAATTGGATTATTTGGTAGTTGATCCGGAAGTTAAGCAGGGGGTGGATGATTCAAATTTGTCTTATGAATGGAGAATTTTCCAGGAATCGAATGTGCCTAACTCGGAAACGGGAAAAGTTGTAAATGATGTTGTTGGACAAGGGAGGAAATTAAATTACAAAGTAACAACTCCTCCGGGGGAATATACGCTTAGTTTTACCGTAACTGATAAACAAAATGGAGTATCCGAGGTGATCTCTCGTAAGCTTTATGTAGAATCTTTTGCTTCGGTGGGATTAATGGTGATGCATGGTGATGCAGATTCAACCGATGTGAGTATCTTGGTAAACGATAGGATTGTTTCGGATGCAACGATGGATGGTGTAAAGCATAATATTTTCTCAATAACTAACGGACGTAGAGCAGTAGGAGCGCCGGGTATGGTTGCTTACGTGAATAATACTCATAATGTTTACGTGTACACGAAAGGGAATGCAGGGGGATTCCGGACGAGAGGAAGTGATTTGGAAATATTGGACTCGTATGCCGATATGTTCACGGAATCGTTGGAAAGTAATAAAATCAATTTTCAAGGATATAATTCATGGAGTTATAATGATTTGTTGGTTAATGATGGGAGATTATATTTTGCTTCACAGGCTTCGACTACATTCGTAAAATTCGGTATTCCTATTTTTGGTTTGGAGTATTATGCCGAACCGTTTATTGGAACCCAAGAGCGAGGATATTATTTCGGCGTTTTTTATGATAGATTGCAAAGACGTTTCCTGTATATTGATGGTCAAAAATTACTTAAAACATTTAAAGAAGCCGGGGCATCTGCTGCTTTTGATATGAATGCGGTGGGGAAAGACATGGTATATGCTGAGCATGGTTTTGAGAAAAAATGGTATTGCGTGATGTGCGATCCGGATAATGTAACGGATCATTCTGTTTACGTGTGTGATTTTTCCAAATTTGATGATGGAAACCGAGGTGTGGGGAAATACAGTGCAAGTGGCTGTACGGACATGAAAGATGCCAAGGCGTTTGCCGTGGGAAACCGGAGCGAGTTACTTTATTATGCAACAGCGACGGAAGTTAAACAGTGTAACTTTAAGGATGGAGGAACTTCAACTTTGCGTTATACTTTGCCAAACGAGTTGATCCAGGCGGGATATGAAATTACGATGATGTATTTGTTTAAAGTTTCCGGTAATGAGAATGAAGGCAAACTCCTTTATGTCGGGGTTTATAATTCAACGACAGGAGAAGGTAAATTGCTGGAATGTCCGATCGTGGAGACTAGTGGAGAGGTCTTAAAAGACAAGGTTGAGACGTATGATGGTTTTAAAAAGATCACTCATATGGCTTATAAGTCAAAATAGACATAAAGTTTAGTATTTTTCTAGGGGTGCATCGACAGTTGATGTCGGTGTATTCCCTCTGAAAATGTTCATGTATGTAAAAACTGTATTTATATAAAAAGTCGAGTATGAGAAAGTTTGGTGGATTGATGTACCTGCTTTGTATGTTAATATTAAGTAGTTGTAGCGATGATGTATGTAGAGTGGATGGTAAGATGAGTGATTTCCCGGGGGAGACAACGGTTTACCTGTTGCGCAGGACAGGCGAGTTCACGCGTGATACACTGATACAAACCGTCATGAAAGACGGGAGTTTTCGAGTGGATATCCCTCGTGATTTGTGGGGTGAGCAATACAGCTTGAAGTTTGGGGATAAACGTTCATCGGTTGAGTTTTTTGCGGAACAGGGAAATGTACGTGTGGAGGGTAACGGTAAAACGATTTACGATGCGGAGGTGACAGGTACGCCGGAAAATGATAGTTGGGATCGATACCAAAAATTTACGAGGGAAATCAGTAGAGAACGGTCCCGCTTGATGAAAGAGATCGGGGGGAGCGCAGACCCGGATAGTGTTAAGCGAGTGAAATATGGACAAATTTTCGAAACATTGGATGCAAAGATGAATCATTATAGAGATTCTCTAGCGCAAGCAGATGTGAATTCTGTTGTCGCATTATTCCTGTATTATCAATCATTGCAATTATTAAAACATGACGAGATTGACCGGACGTTGGAAAAATTTACACCTCAATTAGCCGATAACCGGTATTATAAGGAATTGAAAGCCCAAGCCGATATTTTACGGAAAATAGCCCCGGGCGTGATGGCACCCGATTTCGAGGTGAAAACGGTGGATGATGGCACGATAAAACTTTCCTCTTTCCGGGGTAAGTATCTTGTTTTGGATTTCTGGGCATCCTGGTGCGCGCCTTGCCGGGAAGAGACGGTTTATATCAAGGATATATATAATAAATTCCATGATGCGGGATTGGACGTGTTTTCAGTCTCGTTGGATGATAAAAAAGCGGCTTGGTTGAAAGCGATCGAGGAAGATGGCATGACCTGGAATCATGGGTGCCAGTTATTAAAAGGCGGGAAGAACACCCCGGTGGCCCAACTATACGGGATTGACGGTATTCCGGCTATATGGGTGATTGATCCGGAAGGTAAAATTTTGGCTCAAGGACTTAAAAGGGAAGAATTGGTCGCATTTTGTACCGGGTTATTCCAAAATAAGTGATTACCGGGTTGTTTTCTAAATGTTCGAGAATGAAAAGAATAATTATATTGCTATTACTGGTATGCCCCGTGTTGATGCTGCGTGCTGACGAGGGAATGTGGCTGTTATCACGTCTGAAACAGCACAACGAGGCCCAGATGAAAAAATTGGGATTAAAAATTCCAGTGGAATATATTGTAGATAGTTTAAGTCAGGCTATTATTTCTTATAATGGAAGTGGGACAGCTTCTTTTATTTCGAAAGACGGTTTGTTGCTAACGAACTATCATTGTGCTTATGCAGCTATTCAACAGAGTAGTTCGGATGAGCATAATTATATTCGAGATGGATTCTGGGCGATGAACCAGGGGGAAGAAATTCCATTGAAGGGAGTTGATATTTCCATTAACCGGGTGATTAAAGATATTTCAGAGGAAGTGAACGCCAAGTTGGTGGGAGTAAAACCGGAACATAGTAAGAGATTTGGAGTTGTTAATGGGATCGCGGAAAAATACCGTAAACAGTATCCGGGCATGAAAGTGACTGTCAAGAGTTACCGGGATTACACGTTGCACGTGCTGTATGTAACCCGATCATTTCAAGATGTTCGTCTCGTGGGTGCGCCCCCTTTTGCAATTGCAAAATTTGGAGGAGAGACAGATAACTGGACGTGGCCCCGTCACGGTTGCGATTTCGCATACCTGAGAGTGTACGTTTCGAAAGACGGGAAATCAACCGGTTATCATGCCGATAATGTTCCTTATCATCCGGAAGTGTACCTGAAGGTTTCTGCAGAAGGCTATGAAAAAGGAGATTACGCTATGTCAATTGGTTATCCCGGTTTCACGGAACGGGATGCAACTTCCATGCAGATCTGGGAGAGGCAGAACGTGTTGAATCCCCCGTTAATCAAGGTTCGTACGACCAGACAGGAAATATTGCAGAAGTTCACGCGTGAGGACGAGAGTCTGCGTATTAAATATGCGGAAAAATTTGCATCATCAGCCAATTATTGTAAGAATTCCATCGGTGTAAACCAGTGGATAGAGGATCTTGATGTTTGTAAAAAAAAGGTGGAGCAAGAGCAGGAGTTCTTGAATTCTTGCGAGAATGATTCCGCACGTCAAGCTTATGCTGGCATGCTTCAGACGATGGAGAAAGGAATTAAAGAGATGGCTCGCTATCGCCTGGCTCTAGGGTATTACGTGGAAATTCGAAACGGGTGTGAAATGTTGAATTTTATTTCCGGTTTCGGGCGTTCCGTTCCCCATGTCATGAAAGAAAAAGGGGCGTCAATGAGAAATTTCGTGGTGAACGTGAAAATGTACTACAAGGATTATTCCGAGAAAGTTGACCGGGCCGTGACAAAAGCCTTGTTAAAATTGATACAAGATGATTTGGATGCAGATTTGCAACCTAATTTCATTGAAGCCTTGAAGGCTGATTACAATGGAGATATAGATCGTTTTGTTGATAAAATGTACGAACAATCTGCATTTGCTAGTGAAGAACGTTTATTGGCCGCATTGGAAAATCCGAATTGGAAAGTTGAAGATGACTTTGCTTATAAAATCGCGGGGCAAATGGAGAAAAAGGATAGGGAAATATTTGCCTTGGTTAGCAAAAAACTGGATGTGGTTCGAAGAACTCAATACCAGTATAACAAAGGAAGATTGAATTTCCACCAGGAAGATTATTACCCGGACGCGGACAAGACGATCCGTCTCTCTTACGGGACGATTTGTGATTTACCTCTAGGAAACGGAACCGTGAAACCTTACCAGACACGATTAAGCGGGGTGATAGCGAAAGCGGATGTGAACATGGGGAATCCGGATTTCGATTTGCCGGAAAAATTGAGAACACTTTGGGAGAGTAAAGATTTCGGGCGTTATGGAGAGAATGGTGATCTGCCGGCTGATTTTATCATGAATGGAGATGTTACCGGGGGTAATTCCGGAAGTCCGTTATTGAACGCGAAAGGGGAATTGATCGGGTTGGTTTTTGACTGCAACTGGGAATCCATGACCCGTGATTTTAACTTTGATCAAGATTTGCATCGGGTAATTTGCTTGGATGTTCGGTACTTGCTCTTTATCACGGAGAAATATGCTCGCGTGAATTATATTATTGCTGAAATATTAGGAAAGTAATCGCATGAAGTTTAAATATATTCTGACGTGTTTATGGTTTTTCGTAATCACGTCGACGGCCTTCGCGCAAAAGGCCGCTTACATTATTGTCTCTAAAGAAGAGATGAAGATGACCGTTTACGATAATGACGGGAAGGAGTTTTTAAAATTTCCTATCGCTTGCGGGATGAATTTCGGGCAGAAAGTGAAAGCAGGGGATAACCGTACCCCGGAAGGTGTTTTTAAAGTTGTGAGCAAGGAACCCGCGGCACATTGGACGTATGATTTCGGTAAAGGCCCGGTGAAAGGGGCTTACGGGCCTCTGTTTATCCGGTTGAGTACCCCGGGGTTTAAGGGTATCGGAATTCATGGTACGCATGATCCAGCAACGGTTCCCGGGCGGGAGACTCACGGATGTATCCGGTTGAAAAATGATGATTTGGTGAAGTTGTCTAAATTCGTGGATAAGGGGACTGTTGTGGTTATCCTGCCTAGTCGTACGGATGTGTTGGCAACTTTGTCGAAGAAGGAGAATACACCTGAGAAGTTATTCATGTATAAATAAGCGTATGAAGGGATTATTAGGGATATGGTTGGTGATCTGTGTATGTGCCTGTACATCTAAAGATGTTTGCCATGTGCAGGGGCGTATCGAGGGCATAAAGGATGATGTAGAGATTGCGGTTCTACGTCAGGTTGCCGGGTTTCAGTATGATACGGTGATGAATGTGTCTATGCAGGGGGGACAGTTTCAGTTCGATTTGCCGGGAGAATATTACGGGGAAGCGTATGAATTACAATTTGGTAATCTTCCGGGAAGGGTTCTTTTCTTTGCAGAGAAAGGAAATGTACAGGTTTGCGGTCACGTGGATTCTCTATTCTTCTCCCGGGCATCGGGTACTCGGGGAAATGATGAGTGGCAGAGTTATCAACGGTTTACGAAGTTATTATCGGAAAAAAGAGAGAATGCCATGTTTGCTCCTAAAATGAGAGAGGCGAGCGAAGAAGAACAGATGGCAAGACGGAAAGTGATTATGCAAGAATACGAGGAAGAATTACTTCGTTTTCAAGATCAGTTGGTCGGAGATGGAAATTCTTTAGCAACCTTGTATAGTTACTGGAAGAGATATTTGAACATGGATGTTGACGAGATTTATTCAGTTTTAAAGAAATTCGATCAACAACTTGCTGGTAATCGTTATTATCTTGATATGAAGAATCGGGCAGAGACGTTGACTCGGGTGGCTCCGGGAAGTATGGCTCCTGTTTTTACCGCTATAACTTTGGAAGGTGATACCATATCTTTGGCTGATTTGCGGGGGAAATATGTTATTCTGGATTTTTGGGCGTCTTGGTGTATGCCATGTCGTGCCGAATCGGTTCACGTGAAGGAAATCTATCAGAAATTTCATGAAAAGGGATTGGACGTCTTTTCTGTGTCATCGGATAAAGATGAACAGGCATGGCGGAAAGCAATAGAAGATGACGGTATGGTGTGGAACCAAGGAATCTTGCGAGGTAAGAATAAAAAACACGTGTACGAATTATACGGTATAGTTGGAATTCCTGCCATATGGGTGATTGATCCGGATGGAAAGATTATAGCTAAAGGGTTAAGAGGTGAAAAGTTGAAAGATTTTTGTTCTCAATTGTTTGATTAGATCAGTAAGAACCCCCAAAATGACGAAAGCATTTTGGGGGTAATTTTTTATAGCTTGTATTGATACAATTGAGCTAATATACTGTGGTATTCTTTTTCTACATCCAGATAGCTTTGGTGACTATCATAGATTGTCGAGAGTTCCGTGAAATAGTCAATTACGGAGAGTTGTCCGGCGTTTAGTGCCTTGTTGAGTAATTCGATATTACGTTGTTGTTCCAATACTTTGGCATAATCGGCACGGGAAATCTGTAATGCCTCGGCTTGTTGATAAAGCTGTTGAAGATTCGTTTTCAAATTCAAGCGATTGTCTTCCAATGAGGCCGTGGCAAATTCTGCCTGAGCTTTTGCTTTTTTTACCGTGTTCTTGTTCTCGAACAGAGGGATAGATACTCCTACCATAAATCCATTGGAGGCCACGTGATGTGAAGCGGCATTGCGTTTGTACCCGACATCGAATTTCGGCAAGGTAAGGGAACGACTTAATTTCACTTCCCGGTTGGCAATCTCTTGATTTCCGGTAAGGCTTTTTAAGTTCGGGTCTGCATCCATGAAGGCTGCTTGTAATTGGTCAAAATTGATGAGTTCTTCTCCCGCCGGGTAGTCCGTTGCGTCAAACGTGATCGGTTTTCCCCCGTTTAAATTGCGAAGTTGCTCTTCGGCAGCGGTTAAAGCGGCTTTGTTCAAGCGGCTTTGATTTTGGGCATTCAATAATTCCAATTGAATTTTATTTAATTCCAATTGGTTTGCGTCTCCGGATTCAAACCGCTTTTTGTAGAGAGCGAACATGGTTTCTGCATTAGCTAACCGCTCGTCCAAGAGGCTCTTTTGTTTCCGCAAGTAGATAATCTCTATACAAGTTTGTTTGGCATTTAAAAGCAATTGTTGGCGATAGGCGGCGGATTGGAATCCGATCGTGTTCGCTTTTAAGTTTGCCAATTTATTTTTGTTAGAGTAGGTTGTTGGAAAATCCAGAGATTGTTTTACCGTCAATGTGTACTCCGAACCGGGATTGTTCCGGTTACCCCACATCTGTTCCCATTCCACCGAGGGGTTGGCAAGAAACTTTCCGGTTTGGGCCTCCAACTTTTGAGCATCGGTCATTTTCGTGTTGGCTTGCAATGACTTGTTGTTGGTTTCAATGCTTCTCAGCACTTGATCGATGCTGCTTTGGGCTCTCGTGGTGAGAGAACCCAAAAGCATCAATCCGAGTATGTACAATTTATATGTTTTCATTTCTTTATTTTCAAAAGGTTACATTTCCAGATTCTCGATCTCTTTCTGTTTGTGATTAAGTAACAAGTACATGATCGGAACGACAAAACCGTTTAATAAAGTAGAGCTTAATAATCCACCTAGAATTACTTGGGCCATGGGGCTTTGGATTTCATTACCCGGAAGGTCACCGCCTACGGCTAACGGAATCAAGGCTAAAGCAGAAGTTAAGGCTGTCATCAAGATCGGGTTCAACCGGTCAAGTGAACCGAGAACAACGCTATCATGCAAAGACATACCTTCCGAGCGCAGGTGATTGTAGTGAGATACGAGTAATATACCGTTTCGGGTAGCGATACCGAACAGGGAGATAAACCCGATGATGGCCGGAATACTGATGATTCCCGATGTAAACCAGATACTTAGTATTCCTCCGATAATTGCTAACGGTAAGTTCAACATGATGATACTGGATAGAGGCATACTATGGAACTCGTTGAACAATAATAGGAAGATCAATAATATGGAAATTACCGAGGTTAGGAACAACGTGCGAGATGCAGCTTGTTCGCTTTCGAATTGTCCACCGTATTCCACGTGATAACCTTCCGGCAGGGTAATTTGTTCCCCTACCGTCTTTTGGATGTCTTTTACCACACCGTTCAAATCACGTCCGGCAACATTGGCGGAAACAACGATTTTTCGTTGCACGTTTTCACGGCTGATGGTGTTCGGACCTACCAAAGGAAGGATTTCAGCCACGTAGTGAAGTGGAACTTTCTGTCCGTTGGCGTCAATCATTAAATTACCGATCTGTTCCATGTTAGCTTTGTCATCATCATGTACTTTTACGGTGAGGTCGAACACTTTACCGCCTTCGTATACTTGTGAAACAACTTTACCGGAAAGAGCCACGTTAATGAATTCTGAGAATTCAGGCAGTGGGATACCGTATTTAGCGAGCATATCCCGTTTGGGTTTGATCTGCAACTGGGGACGTTCAATTTGTTGTTCCAAAGTCAAATCGGCAATTCCGTCAATTCCTTGAATGGCCTCTTTGATTTGTCCACCGATGTTATATAATTTGTTTAGGTCGTTTCCGAATAGTTTGATGGCAATATTCGCTTTTGTACCGGAAAGCATGGCATCAATACGGTGAGAGATCGGCTGACCGATTTCGATGTTCACTCCCTTTAGTTCTCCCAGTCGTTGACGTACGTCAGCCAAGAATTCGTCCCGAGAACGTTCGTCCAGTTCGAAGGGTGCTTCCATTTCAGAAACGTTTACTCCAAGGGCGTGTTCATCCAATTCGGCACGTCCGGTTTTGCGGGCCACGGTTTGTATTTCCGGAATATCCAGAAGGATCTTTTCAGCCATACGTCCCATGTTATCAGATTCTTCGAGGGAGATTCCCGGCATGGTACTGATGTTAATCGTGAGTGATCCTTCGTTGAATGGGGGTAGGAAGCTACGTCCCAGTCCGGTCATGATGATAATCGTGAAAATTAACAGGGCAGCACTCGTCCCGATAACTACTTTCTTGTGGCGGAGAGCCCATTCCAATGCTTTCTTATACCATACTTTTAAGGTGCGAGACACGAAAGGTTCTTTCTCGTTTTTCTTCAGCGCCTTTTTGGTGGTTAGCATATAACTACACAGTACCGGGGTCAAGGTTAATGCCACAACTGTTGAGGCGAATAGGGCCACGATAAATGCGATACCCAGCGGAATCAACATACGTCCTTCCATTCCGGAAAGGAAGAATAATGGCAAGAAACAAGCCACGATAATCAGTGTCGAGTTCAGAATCGGCATACGTACTTCGCGGGAGGCTTCGAACACGACTTTCAGCGAGGAAAGTCTTTCTTCTGCGGGCTTTAATTGATTTTCCCGTAGTTGCTTGTACACGTTCTCCACGTCGACAATGGCATCGTCCACAAGTGAACCGATGGCAATGGCAAGTCCTCCTAAACTCATCGTGTTAATTGTCAGGCCAAGCCCGTGAAGGGTTAGAATGGCAACCAGCAAGGATAGGGGAAGGGCAACTAGCGAAATAATCGTGGTACGCACGTTCATTAAGAAGAAGAAAAGCACGACAACCACGAAAATAGCTCCCTCGAACAGTGCTTTCTGTATGTTAGAAATAGAACTTTCAATAAAGCGGGATTGACGGAATATGTCGGAAGAGATTTTCACATCAGACGGTAATGTCTTTTGTAGGTCCACGATGGCCTGATCCAGTTTATCGGTTAGCTCCAGCGTGTTCGTGTTCGGTTGTTTCGTGATGGTTACCAGTACGGCAGGTTTTGCTCTTTCGGAGGCAAGCCCCAGTTTCGGTTCTTTCGGTCCGATTTGTACGGTTGCGATGTCCGATAATAAAACCGGAACGTTGTTCACGGTTTTTACCACACCTTTACCGATTTCTTCTACGTCATTTGTTGCCAAAAGACCTTGCACAATGTACTCGTTACCATATTCGTATAGAATACCTCCCGTGGAGTTCTGATTCATGTTATCCACGACGGTCAACACTTCATCCATGCTGATCCCGTAATGTTTCATCCGTGCGGGATCAAGAAGAATTTGGTATTCCTTGATGTCACCACCGATCACGGCGACCTGTGCTACTCCACCCGTGGATAACAAGCGGGGCCGTATCGTCCAGTCGGCAATCGTCCGTAAATCCTGTAAAGACGTACTATCGGCAGTTAACCCGAAAATCATCATTTCTCCCAAGATGGAAGATTGCGGTCCAAGGGTAGGTTGCCCCACGTTACTCGGTAAAACATCTCCCAACGTGGATAGTTTTTCAGACACGATCTGACGGGCCGTGTAAATATTGGTACCCCAATCAAATTGTACCCAGACTACCGAGAATCCGGTTGTAGAGGATGAACGTACGCTTTTCACGTCCGTGGCTCCATTGACTGCCGTTTCGATCGGGAAGGTTACCATACGCTCCACTTCTTCGGGAGCCATTCCTTGTGCCTCGGTCATAACTACTACCGTGGGTGCGTTCAAATCCGGGAATACATCCACTTCCATTTTATGCGCCGTGTAGGATCCCCATAGGAGCAAAGCTATCGATGCGATCATTACTACCAGCCGGTTATGTAATGAATATTGTATAATCTTATTCAGCATCCGTGATTAATTTTAGATTTTAAATTTTAGATTTCAGCCACACAAGGCTGATGTTTTTGTCCCAAACTCTAAATTAAACTTTTAGTTTTTATCTTCTAACTTTTAGTTTATCAGTGTTCATGGCTATGTCCGTGAGGAATTGCTCCGGATGCAGAGGCCATTTTGACTTGATAGGCTCCTTGAGTTACGACACGGTCTCCGGGGTGCAGGCCTTTGATGATCTGTACCTCTTTACCGTTGTTGGCACCTAATGCAACTTCTTGTTTACGATAGCCTTCCTCGTCAATTTGCACGTACACGTAGTAGATTCCCATCTCGTTGGTCAATGCGGACACGGGGATGGATAACGTGTTTTCAATTGGGGATGAAATAAGATATACTTCTACGAAGGACCCCGGGATCACTTCGCCTTTATTGTCAAATTCGAAAGATACGGGGATAAAGAATGAATTCTCGTTGGACGTTTTTCCGAAAGAGAGTAAGCGTCCGTTTAGGTCTTCCAAGGAGTAAACTTTATTATCGTACGGGGTCTTGAAATTAGCGCTCTTTACGGATTGCATGGCATTGTAGTATCTTTGGGATACTTCGGCCCGGAGTACTAGGCGTTGGTTTTGAGAAACCGTTGCTAACGGTTGTCCGACCGTGATGTATTCTCCTTCTTTTACAAGAATGTTTTTCATGTGTCCGTTGATCGGGGCGTTTACACTGACTCCCTTTGCCGTTTTGTTATTGGATACGGCGTTATAAGCTGTTTTTGCGTTCTCGAATTCCAGCTTGGTACTTTCGAATTCCTTTTGAGATATGATTTTGTCCTTTACAAGAGCCTCGGCACGGTCATAGCTGGCTTTAGCTGCCTCGTAAGTTGCTTTTACTTTCGTGTAGTAATCTCCTTCTGCGATGTCCTTTGAGGAAATCTGGAACAGGGATTGTCCTTTTTGAACTTTTGTCCCTTCCGTTAATTTGTTGGAAGAGAAGGAAACGACGCCATTGCTGGTGGCGACGATGACAGCCTCATCACCGGGAGCGGCAAGCACTTGTCCTGTTGTTTTAACTACTTGATTAAAAGAGGCGGGTTGAATTTCCCGTACTTCGAAAGTGGTTTTAGCAGCTTGGGCTTTCGGGAAAATGATCTCGTCACTGTGTTTTGTTGCTTTACTTTCGTGATTGTGACCGGCGTGTTCCTCTGCCGTTTCATGTTCATGATCGTGTCCCTCATGTTCGTGATTATGTCCTTCGTGGCTATGGTCATGTCCTGCGTGAGTCTCCGTTGCAGAGTGAGTGTGTTTATCTTGTGATGATTGGTTTTTGCACCCCCATAAGGAGATCGCTAATATTGTAATAGCATAAATAATTGTTCTCATAAATAAATGATTTAATGTTGAGAATAAAACAATAAATAATAATTGTCCGGTTTACACTGGGCGAGTAATTCTATATTTAAGCTATTACGGTAGGAGGAGCCCTGCCGGCAGAGGTGATGCTCCACGTGATCGAGTGGAGACGTTCCCGGTAAAATATGGGTGGAATTTCTTTAGGTATTCCGAGAAGTAATAACGAGTGATCTAACCCGGCAAGGGGCAGTATGGATTGGAATGGTTGATCCGGGATGATATTCGGATAACAATTACACTCGTCATGATGTTGTTTTACAATACTTGTCTGGAATAGTAATCTGACTTCACATTCACCCTCGGTAGGAGTTGAGTCATGTTCATTGTGACATTCTTTTTCGATGAACGAACTGTGTTCATGTGTGGGCGTGAAACAGATTAATTTGCCATGGTGATGATGAGGCATAATAGACGACAGTAGCATAATCATGCTAGCAAAAATAAGCGGGATAATAGCTATCTGTCGTTTCCTCATGGTTTACAAACCTTTAATCGATACAAACATAGTTTTTTGTGTGTGAATTTGCAAATCTTCACACAAAGTTTAATAAAACATTAACTATTTCTGCATCTGTTTCTCGAAACCTTTCAGCATCAATTCTGCGGATGCTGGGTTCGTTGCTAATGGAACATTGTGAACGTCACATACGCGCATTAACATTTGTACGTCCGGTTCGTGAGGGTGTTTCCCAAGCGGGTCTCGGAAAAACAGCACCATTTGTACTTTATGTTCTGCCACTTGTGCTGCAATTTGGGCATCTCCCCCGAGTGGACCGGAAAGAAGGCGTTCAACTTTTAACCCGGCAGCCTGTGCGTGTTTCCCGGTAGTCCCGGTAGCAATGATCTCTATGTTTGCCGAGTGCATGAATTCATAATGTCTGTTTAGGAAAGCAACCATATCTGCTTTTTTCCCGTCATGTGCGATTACTGCTAGTTTCATCTTCATGTTATTTTAAGGTCATACAAATATACGAATATGTAAGTGAAAACCGGAAAACTAAAAACTAAAAGTTTTGGTTGATTTCAGTATCGTATCTGTTTTCTTGAAGAAATTCTTGCTTTTCGTCAGGTGAAAATCTTTCATAATACTATCAGCCAAATTTTCCGGAACCACGTAATAACGCCGCCTCCCTTCCTCGTAGGGACGGTACATGTAAAATTTAATCGGCTCCATCTGATAACGTACAGGATTGTTCCGGGGTTTCGTTAAAGTTACTCGAATACATATTCCTCCTTCTGTTCCCTGTTGGGATTGGTTGGAAATAAAGTTGCCCAGAGAGAAAACGGTAACGCCTAGTGTATCTTTGTTCGAGGTATAATATTCTATCGGCTGGACCACGTGGGGATGTGAACCGATGACCATATCAGCTCCTTGTTCATGCAACCATTTACTTAATGCCCGCTGTTCTTTGTTTGGAAAGTTATGGTATTCATACCCCCAGTGCATGAAGGCTATAATGTTGGTGGCCGTGTCTCGGTGGGCCAGTTGAATGTCTTGTTTTATGGCGGTTGTGTCAATGTGCGGGACGACAAAACCTTTCGGAACGGGGAGGCCATTTGTCCCGTACGTGTAGTTGAGTAGTGCTATTTTGAAACTGTCTTTCTGAAGATAGAGCGGGTGCCTCTTTTTGTAATTGAGGGTATCTGTGAATGTTCCTGTGTGTGGGATTCCTAATGAGTCCAAATAATAGATGGTATTAGTGATCCCTTTCCCGAGTTGGTCACAACTATGGTTGTTGGCGGTAACAAATGTTGTTACTCCCAGTTGATGGAGGTCTCGTGCGATTTGCCAGGGAGAGCAGAATCGGGGATAACCGGAAAAGTCTTTATTCCCCAAGGTCGTTTCCAGATTGGCAATGACGAAATCGGCATCTGCCCAGTAAGGAGCGATGTACTTGAAACATTTTTGGTACTTGTAGTCTTTTTCCGATGGTTCGTGTGCGCTATATATCTGCGGAAGGTGTTGGATGATGTCCCCGCAAAACAAGAGGGTTAGCGTTTGTGATGGGTGGGGCAATTTCAGCGAGTAATCGGTTTGTACGGGTGGTTTCTTCTCTTTGCAAGACGTGAACAACAGGAAGACGATACAGAACAAAAGAATTCGGTTGTAGTGCATGTATTTTTATTCTTTCTAGTTGATCTATGGGGAAGAGAGATAAAAAAAGCCGTCCGAAGACGGCTTTTTGATTATTTCGTTAATTCGAATTCAAATTCTTCTTCGGCAGGAGGGATACATTGTCCGCCGGAGCAAGCCATATATTCCACGTAGCCTACTAATTTAGCTTTGTCTCCTTTCAGTTTTACCCGTTGTACGAAAGTCACGGTTCCTTCGAAATATTTCAATTCCATATTGAAGGCTTCGCTCTTTTCTGTTTTAGGTTCTGTGGTTGCTTTAAATTCTCCTACTAATTCAATGTCTTTTGTCTCATCTTCATCTATATTGAAAGTTGTAGGAAGAGGTCCGTTCTCCGGTAATTTGGTGTCATACAGATGCCAACCGCTTTCAACAGTAGCTTTACAGATGATGTCATAAACACCTTCGCTTACTTTCTTGAAAGAAATTTGCCATTTCACTGGTTTTAATACCTGTGAATTTGCAGCCCCAACCATTAAGGTTAATATTGCTGTAAGAATTAATAGTCTTTTCATGAATAAATTAAATTAGTTTTTAAAATAATTTCTCTCTAAAATTTAGTGATGCAAAGTACAAAATTATCGAGAGAAACTATGTTAGCTTATAGTTAAATTTTTTATAATGTTTTTTTCACGGCCACTTCTTCAAAGCTTTCGATGAAATCTCCTGTCTGAATATCGTTGTAATTATTGATGTTCAAACCACACTCGAATCCCTTGGACACTTCTTTCACGTCATCCTTGAAACGTTTCAAGGATCCCAGTTCTCCGGTGAAGATCACGATACCATCCCGAATCACGCGTACTTTTGAAGAACGAGTAATCTTTCCGTCTCTCACGATACATCCGGCAATCGTTCCCACCTTGGTAATCTTAAATGTTTCAAGCACTTCCACGGTAGAGGTGATCTCTTCCTTGAATTCAGGGGATAGCATACCTTCCATGGCGGATTTGATTTCCTCGATAGCCGTGTAGATAATAGAGTAAAGTCGGATGTCGATTTCCTCTTTCTCTGCCAGCTTTCTGGCACCCATGGAGGGACGTACCTGGAATCCGATGATGATAGCGTTCGATGCGGCAGCCAACATGACATCGCCTTCGGAAATTTGCCCCACGGCTTTGTGGATCACGTTCACTTGGATTTCCGGGGTTGACAACTTGATCAAAGAGTCGGACAAAGCTTCGATAGAACCATCCACGTCTCCTTTCACGATGATGTTCAACTCCTGGAAGTTTCCGATGGCAATACGTCTACCGATTTCGTCCAGCGTGATATGTTTCTGGGTACGTAACCCTTGTTCGCGTTGCAGTTGTTCTCGCTTGTTAGCCAAAGCACGGGCGTCTTTCTCGTTACCCATGACGTTGAATTTGTCTCCGGCCTGTGGAGCCCCGTTCAAACCGAGTATCAATGCCGGGCAGGATGGTCCAGCCTCTTCCATTTTACTTCCGCGTTCGTTGAACATAGCTTTCACGTGTCCGAAATATTGTCCGGCTAGTACCACGTCTCCAATGCGTAACGTTCCGCTTTGTACGAGTACGGTTGCCACGTATCCCCGTCCTTTATCCAGCGAGGACTCGATGATTGAACCGATCGCTTTCCGTTTCGGGTTAGCCTTTAACTCTAGGATTTCTGCCTCAAGTAACACTTTCTCCAGAAGTTCTTCTACGTTCAAGCCTTTCTTGGCTGAGATTTCCTGACATTGGTATTTACCACCCCACTCCTCTACGAGGTAGTTCATGGCAGCCAGTTCTTCCCGGATCTTGTCGGGGTTAGCTCCCGGTTTATCAATTTTGTTTATTGCGAATACAATGGGTACTCCTGCCGCACTGGCGTGATTGATTGCCTCAACAGTCTGCGGCATGACGTTATCATCGGCTGCAATAATGATGATGGCAATATCCGTTACTTGGGCACCTCTGGCACGCATGGCGGTAAACGCCTCGTGTCCCGGGGTATCTAGGAATGTCACGGTTCTACCATCAGCAAGTTTCACGCTGTAAGCACCGATGTGTTGGGTGATTCCTCCTGCCTCTCCGGCAATCACGTTTGCTTTACGGATATAGTCCAATAAAGATGTTTTACCGTGGTCAACGTGTCCCATAACAGTCACGATCGGCGGACGGGATTCCACGTGTTCTTCCTGCTCGTCTTCATCCTCGTCAATGGCCTCCTGAATATCCACGCTCACAAATTCGACATCAAATCCGAATTCTTCTGCCACGATATTAATGGTTTCTGCATCCAGACGTTGGTTGATGGACACGAACAAGCCCAAGGACATACAAGTTGAGATAATATCTGCCACGGAAATATCCATCATGGTTGCTAACTCGCTAACCGTAACGAATTCCGTGAGTTTAAGGATACTCTTTTCCAGCTCTGCCTGCTCCATTTCAGCCTGCATCTTCTGGTGTACGGCATCTCGCTTGTCTCTCCGGTGTTTGGAACTCTTGGTTTTTCCCTTGTTCCCCAAACGGGCAAACGTGTCTTTGATTTGCTTTTGTACGTCTTCTTCAGAAATTTCAGCCTTGCTGGCTTTCTTTTTCTTTATCTTCTTTATTTTCTTCTTACTTTCCTCTTGCTTGGCGGTTTTAGAAGCTTCAATATTGATTTTCTCGTCTTTTTTCAGAATACGTTTTCTCTTTTTACGAGTTTCCGATTCATCTGAATCTTCTTCACCTTCGTTTATCACGATATTTTTCTTGATCACGATGTCATCCGTACTCTTGGGAGGAACCAAAGATTTTTTCTTGAGTTCCCGTTTGTCCCTTTCTCTTTCTTGTTTGCTTTTCTTCGGGGGCCGGGTACGCTGATTGATTGCGTCCAGATCGATTGTTCCGACAACCTTCACGTCTTTAATCGCCGGGGTCGGTGATTTGTAGCTCACTTCCCTGTCGGTTCTGTTGGAATAATCTTCAGACGGGGCTTTTTCCTCTTGACGGGTTTCAACTTTCGGTTGCTTGATGATCGTTTTCGGAGTTCTGGCAACAGGAGCCTGAGTTTCTTCCCGTTCTTGCTTTTGTGCAACTACGGGAGTTTCTTTTACCTGAGGTTCTGCCGGTTTTTCTTCTTTCTTTTCCTCGATCTTCACCTCTTTTATTTCCTCAACCTTCTCTTCCGGTTTTTGTTGTTTATTCAGTCTGTTCAGGTCGATGTGATCCACGACCTTAATTTTATTTTCCAGTTTAATCTCGTCCTTTATAGATATAAATTCCGGAGCGTGTTCCTCCGTACCATTGTTCATGTTATCAATGGTAACCGTTTCTTTTTTTAACCGTGTATTTTTTAAATCTACTCGATTGGATTCTTTTTTAGCCTCGCTATCGGTAGAAAACTCTTTTGCTACTAAAGAGTACTGGTCATCTGTTAGTTTCGCGTTTGGATCAGATGAAATCTTAATCCCCTTTTCCTGCAGGTAATCCACTATCGTGGACAAACCTACGTTAAATTCTCTAGCAACTTTACTTAGTCTAACTGCCATATTAAGATTTTATTTTACAAGCATTATAACCTTGAGCGTTCCTTATTCAAATTCGGCTCTTAATATTTTGAGAACATCCCTGATGGTCTCTATCTCAAGATCAGTCCTGCTCTCTAATTCTGATTCACTTAACTCTAACACGCTCTTTGCCGTGTCACAACCCACGCGTTTCAGTTCCTCGATTACCCATGGTTCGATCTCGTCGGAGAATTCTTCCAGGTTAACGTCTTCTTCTTCTGCGGTTTCAAGTTCACGATAAACATCGATCTCGTAGCCCGTGAGCTGGCTGGCCAGTTTGATATTCAAACCGCCTTTACCGATGGCCAAGGAAACTTCCTCCGGGTTCAGGTAAACGTTCGCTCTCTTGTTTTCCTCGTCCATTTCAATCTTGTTGATCTTGGCTGGATTCAATGCGCGGGTGATGTATAGTTGGATGTTGTTCGTGTAGTTAATCACGTCTATATTTTCGTTTCTCAGTTCCCGGACGATTCCATGTATACGTGAACCTTTCATTCCGACACAAGCACCCACCGGGTCGATACGGTCATCGTATGATTCAACGGCCACTTTGGCGCGTTCTCCCGGAACACGTACCACGTTTTTAATCGTAATTAAGCCATCAAATATTTCCGGAACCTCGTTCTCGAACAATCTTTCAAGGAATACGGGTGATGTACGGGAAAGGATGATGTACGGGGAGGCGTTTTTCATTTCCACACGAATAACGACGGCCCGGATGGTATCTCCTTTCTTGAAGAAATCACTGGGGATTTGTTCCTGTTTCGGGAGGATCAACTCGTTGCCTTCGTCATCCAGAACCAAAATCTCTTTTTTCCATACTTGGTAAACCTCTCCGGTCACGATCTGGCCCACTTTCTCTTTGTATTTGGTGAAGATGTGATCTTTCTCCAGTTCAAGAATCCGGGCTGAAAGGTTTTGTCTTAAAGCCAGCACGGAACGGCGTCCGAAATCTTTGAATTTCACCTCGTCGGTCACTTCTTCTCCCACCTCGTAGTCGGCATCGATTTTCTTTGCTTCTGTCAGGGAAATTTGGGTATTCGGGTTTTCGAAGGCATCGTCTTCCACCACGATACGGTTTCTCCAGATTTCCAAGTCTCCCTTGTCGATGTTTATAATGATGTCAAAATTCTCGTCCGTCCCGTAACGCTTGATAAGCATGTTTCTGAAAATATCTTCCAATACTCTCATCAAGGTTGCCCTGTCAATATTTTTAAGCTCTTTAAATTCTGCGAATGAATCTATCAAATTAATGGCTTCCATTTTTATTTTATGTATTTAGAAAACAACAATATCTTTAACCTCCTTTATGTCTGTAAAATGAATCTCTTTCTCCACTTTGACGATGCTTTTCTTCTTCTTCCCTTCCACGGCCACTTTTTCTTCACATTCAATTACGATTCCCGTGATGGAATGGGATTTTAAGGTTCCCTGTAATTTTCCCCCGTTTTGCAGTTTCACCTCCACTTGGTTTCCCAGGTTTTTCTCGTATTGCTGGGTTACTTTGAAGGGGTAACCAATTCCGGCACTCGAAACGGTTAACTCGAAATCCTCGGTATCTCGATCCAGTTTTGCGTCCAATTGTTTGCTGAGGGTCACGCAGGAATCCACGTTAATGCCCTTCAGGGAGTCGATGTAGACCTCGATCGAGTTGTCCGGAGATACTTTCAAGTCCACCAGAAACAAATCTGTCCCCTGTAGTATTGTTTCGATAATGTCTTTTATTTCCTCTGTACTTTTCATTCTACTCTTTAATCTAAGATAACAGAAGAGGGGACTAATCGCCCCCTCGTTTGTTAATAACCGAGTGCAAAGATACAATTAATTATTTTTAATCCAAAGAGTTCCAGTGGAAAATAGGTGAGGGCGGGATATTTTTCCGGGGCGAATGTTTTCGGGAAAGAGGTTTCATCGTAATGGGAATCGTGTTGGAAACAAGCCTTTAAGCCTTGATATGTATGGTTTTAAATATTGGTATGGAAACATATTTGTCACATTTTCTATATAGTTCCAAATAAAATTTGTAAGTTTGCCGAAATTTTTTGAATTATGGAGTTTAAAGCAAAGGACATAGCAGCTCTATTAAGCGGGGTTGTCGATGGAGACCCCGAGATTTCTGTAAATAACGTATCTAAAATAGAGGAAGGAAAGCCGGGAACATTGGCTTTTTTAGCTAATCCTAAATACGAACATTATATCTACACGACGCAAGCATCGATCGTGTTAGTGAATAAAACATTTGAACCCACGCACGAGTATTCCTGTACTTTGATTCGGGTGGAATCGGCTTATGATGCCATTGCAACGTTACTGCAAATGTATGATGATATGAAGCCGAAACCAGTAGGAATTGAACAACCTTCTTATATCAGTGATAGTGCCACGATCGGGGAAAAAACTTACATCGGGGCATTTGCATATATAGGGAGAGGTGCGAAAATCGGGAATAACGTGAAAATATATCCTCAGGCCTATATCGGTGACGGTGTGGTTATCGGGGATAACACGATTATTTATGCCGGGGTAAAGATTTACACGGGATGCGTGGTCGGGAAATCCTGTATCCTTCATGCCGGAGTGGTACTGGGGGCTGACGGTTTCGGATTCGCTCCGGAAGGGGATCATTACAAGAAAATCCCGCAGATCGGTAACGTGTTGCTGGAAGACGACGTGGAGATCGGGGCGAATACTTGTATCGACCGGGCTACCATGGGATCTACGATTATTAAAAAGGGAGTTAAACTCGATAATTTAGTCCAGATTGCACATAACGTGGTGGTGGGTGGTAACACAGTTATCGCTGCCCAGTCTGGGATTGCCGGGACGACAAAAGTAGGTGAGAATTGCGTGTTCGGCGGGCAAGTGGGTATTGTCGGTCACTTGAATATCGGATCGGGGACGCAGATTGCAGCCCAGAGTGGTATAACTTCCAACATTCCGGAAAAATCTGTCCTGCGCGGATCGCCTGCATTCGATTATCCGAAATACCAAAAATGTTATGTCATGTTCCGTAAATTACCGGAGCTATACGGGCAAATAAAAGATTTAGAGAAAGAAGTAAATAAATTAAAATCAGAATAAAATGTCAGTAAAGCAAAGAACTTTAAAGAGTGAATTTTCTTTGAATGGAAAAGGCTTGCACACCGGGAAACAGGTGACTGCGACCTTTAAACCAGCTGAAGAGAACTTTGGCTATCGAATACGTCGAATGGATTTGGAGGGATCTCCTGAAATTCCAGCTTTGGCTGAATATGTAAAATTAATGGATCGTGCCAGTTGTCTGGAAAAGGACGGCGTGTGCGTGTTCACCATGGAGCATGCGATGGCAGCTCTTTACGGGTGTGGAATTGACAACTGCCTGATCGAGTTAAGCGGGGAAGAATTCCCGATCTTGGACGGTAGTGCTAAATATTACGTGAAAGAGATAGAGAAAGTAGGTTTTGAAGAACAAAAAGCTGATAGACGCTACTTTACAGTGAAAGAGCAAATGGAATTTTGTAGTGAGGACGGGCAGACGAAAATCACGTTATTGCCGGACACCGACTATAATATAAATTTGGTCGTTGCTTACGATTCTCCTTACTTGCAAATGCAGTATGCTACTTATTCTGAAAAAGTAACCGATTTTGCGAAAGAGATTGCCCCGTGTCGGACATTCGTGTTCCTGCGCGAGTTGGAAATGCTTTTGCAGCACAATCTGATCAAAGGCGGGGATTTGGATAACGCGATTGTGATTGTTGATCGTGAAATCTCTCAAGAAGAGGTGAACCGTCTGGCTAAATTGTTCAACCACGATTCTATCGAGGTGAAACAGGGTATTTTGAATAATTTGGACCTGTACTTTGACAATGAACCGGCTCGTCATAAATTGCTGGATGTTATCGGGGATCTGTCTTTATGCGGGCGTTTTATCAAGGGACGTGTTATCGCGGAGAGACCGGGTCATAAAGCAAACACTAGCTTGGCCAAGAAAATGTGTAAGGCCATCACGCAGGCGGAAAGAGAAGATGTTCGTCCCGACGTGGACACGACGGCCGAACCGTTAATGGATGTGAATAAGGTGAGAGCCTTGTTGCCTCATCGTCCTCCTTTCCTGTTGGTTGATAAGATTTACGAGGTGACGGATGACATCGTGATCGGTTGCAAGAATGTCACCATGAACGAACCTTTCTTCGTGGGGCACTTCCCGGAAGAACCGGTAATGCCGGGCGTGCTAATCGTGGAAGCGATGGCGCAATGCGGGGGAATTCTAGTGTTGAATCAGGTGGAAGATCCGGAGAACTATTCCACCTATTTCGTGAAAATAGATGGAATCAAATTCCGTCATAAAGTTGTTCCGGGCGATACGCTAGTCTTTAAGCTGGTGAAGATTGCTCCTATCCGTCGCGGGATCGTGACGATGAGAGGGTACGCTTTTGTCGGTAAAACGTTAGTTTGTGAAGTGGGTGAATTCATGGCCCAGGTTGCAAAAACGAAAAAATAGTGATAAGCTTGTACTTAAAATGTAATTATTATATTGTAATTAAATAAAAAAAACGAATGAAACAACCGTTAGCTTATGTTCATCCTGAAGCTCAGATCGCGGATAACGTGGTGATTGAGCCTTTTGTGACAATTGATAAGAATGTTGTCATTGAGGAGGGAACAAGAATTGGTTCGAATGTCACTATCCTGGAGGGAGCGCATATCGGGAAAAATTGTAAGATTTTTCCGGGGGCTGTTATTTCTGCCATTCCTCAGGATCTTAAATTCAAGGGAGAGAAGACAATCGTCGAGATTGGTGATAACACGACCATCCGGGAGTGTGCGACTATAAATAGAGGTACTGCCGCTAAGGGGGTAACTAAAGTCGGGAGCAATTGTTTGATCATGGCCTACGTGCATATTGCGCATGACTGCGAGATCGGGGATAATTGCATTATCACGAATGCTTGTCAGTTGGCCGGTGAGGTCGTAGTGGATGATTTCGCTATTATCGGTGGAATGTCTGCCGTGCATCAGTTCGTACATATCGGTCGTCACGTGATGATTCAGGGAGGCTCTTTGATTGGTAAGGATGTACCTCCTTACGTGAAAGCCGGAAGATTACCTTTATCTTATGCAGGTGTGAATTCGATCGGTTTGCGCCGTCGCGGATTCGTGAACGAAAAAATCAACGAGATTCAGGATATATACCGGATCCTTTTCCAATCCGGGTTGAACAATTCTGATGCGGTGGAACGAATCGAGGCCGAGATGCCGGCATCCAAAGAACGTGACGAGATCATTATGTTCGTGCGTAACAGCAAACGGGGTGTCATGAAAGGCTATATGGGATAAAAATCCAAAGCATTAAAATATCTTTCTGGAACCCGGTCCCTGTGTGGCCGGGTTCTGTTTGTTTATTCTTGACAGTTGAAATACGGATGTAAGGGAAGATGTGGTGATGGGAGAGAGAAGGGCAATAAAAAAAGCACTCCTTGCGAAGTGCTTTTTTGCTGTTCTAATCCTGGAATTATAATTTCGGACCTGCGGCAACCAATGCCTTTCCGGCCTCGTTTCCTTCGAACTTCTTGAAGTTCTTGATGAAACGTTCTGATAAGTCTTTTGCTTTGGTTTCCCATTCGCTGGCGTTACTGTATGTGTCGCGAGGATCAAGGATCTTCGGATCAACTCCCGGCAATGCGGTCGGAACCTCGAAATTGAAGAACGGGATTGTTTTGGTCGGGGCTTTATCAATAGAGCCATCCAAAATGGCGTCGATAATACCGCGAGTATCTTTAATAGAGATACGTTTACCTGTTCCGTTCCATCCGGTGTTTACCAAGTATGCTTTTGCTCCTGTTCTCTCCATTTTCTTAACCAGTTCTTCTGCATATTTTGTCGGGTGTAATGATAGGAATGCAGCTCCGAAACAAGCAGAGAAAGTCGGAGTCGGTTCAGTAATACCGCGTTCCGTTCCGGCCAGTTTTGCCGTGAATCCGGACAAGAAATAGTATTTCGTTTGTTCCGGGGTCAGGATGGATACCGGAGGTAATACTCCAAATGCGTCTGCTGACAAGAAAATAACCTGTTGTGCAGCCGGACCTTTAGAGATCGGTTTCACGATGTTCTTGATATGATAGATCGGGTAAGAAACACGAGTGTTTTCGGTAACAGATTTATCATTGAAGTCGATCTTTCCGTTAGCGTCTACGGTAACATTCTCCAACAAAGCGTCACGTTTGATGGCGTTATAGATGTCCGGTTCTGCTTCCTTGCTCAAGTTGATAACTTTAGCGTAGCATCCGCCTTCGTAGTTGAACACGCCTTCATCATCCCATCCGTGTTCGTCGTCACCGATCAAAAGACGTTTCGGGTCAGTTGATAACGTGGTTTTACCTGTTCCCGACAGCCCGAAGAAGATAGCCGTGTTTTTACCTTCCATGTCCGTGTTGGCAGAGCAGTGCATAGATGCGATTCCGCGTAACGGGTTCAGATAGTTCATGATAGAGAAGATACCTTTCTTCATTTCACCCCCGTACCAAGTGTTCAAAATTACTTGCTCTTTGGTTTTCAAGTTGAATACGGTAGCTGTTTCGGAGTTCAAGCCTAATTCTTTGAAGTTTTCAACTTTAGCTTTGGCAGCGTTGAAAGAAACGAAATCCGGTTCCCCGTAATTCGCTAGTTCTTCTTCTGTCGGACGGATGAACATATTTTTCACGAAGTGAGCTTGCCATGCCACTTCCATGATGAAACGAACTTTCAGGCGGGTTCCTGCGTTGGCCCCGCAGAACGTGTCAACCACGTACAGTTTTTTGCCGGACAATTGTTTCACGGCTTTTGCCTTCAAATCTGCCCATGCTTCTTCCGAACAAGGTTTGTTGTCGTTCTTGTATTCGTCAGAAGTCCACCATACAGAATCCTCGCTGGCCTCGTTCTTTACAAAGAATTTATCTTTCGGTGAACGTCCGGTGTAGATTCCGGTCATCACGTTAACTGCGCCAAGCTCGGTCAAATATCCTTTTTCGTACCCTTCCAATTTCGGGTCTGTTTCTGCCTTGTACAATTCTTCATATGAGGGATTGTGAAGGATCTCTTTCACATCCGTGATTCCATAAATACTTAAATCTAATTTTGCCATAGCAATAAATTTATGTTAGAAATTAATTAATTCTTTTTTTCTTTAATTCGGCACAAAAATAGGAAACATTTTGATATAAAAGAATCAATTCCCCCTTTCCCTTGTCCGTTTATGTTTTATTAACACGTTCTTGTTTTTCTATTCTCTCAAGCATATGCTTACACGATCGTATACCTTTTGTACGTTCGTGTCCGTGAACTTGGCACGATCCATGTTTAGAATGTAACTATCGGTGAATGGGGAGTTTAGTTTTCGATCAATTCGACTCCTGCCGATGGCGGTTAGTGCTGCAACTTGAAGATAGGAATGATCGGAATTTAAATATTCATTTACCATTTGTTTCACGTTTTCCAGTTTCGAAAGAACTAACGTCCCGAAATATTCTGCGATCTCGAAGTTGTAACAGTATTGTAATAATTGAGTAATTTTTTCTGTAATCAACTCTTGAACCGGGAATAAAAAACAGGCAACGATTTGTTCTTCTCGTTTCTTTGTTCCCCACAATAGTTGTGCCAATCTTAAATCGGGTTGGTATTGTCCGGCCAGATTTTTGAGAGAGAGGTAACTTGCCCCGATCTGTCCCCGCGTGTCAGCTCCTATCCGTTCCATGCTGTCAAGACTTCTTCCGTTTTGTAACCGGAATATTCTTCGGCTGACTTCTTTAAAAAGTTGCTCTACTTTTTTATCTATCGGGAAAACTTCCATCACCTTGTCCTATTTATTTAAAGTAAATGAAAATATTAGCATGTTTATACACGTGCAAAAATAGCTATAAAAAATGAAATCGTGGCGTCAGAGGTTATGTTTTGTAGCATATTCAAACGTTTGTGTAGAAGATAATTAGTTTAAATAATCTGAATCTGTTAAATATTTATTAAGATTTCGATAGAAAGGTAATCTTTGGGAGGATATAATTAATTTCGCTTTCACAAAGACCAATAGAACAAATTTAAAGGAATAAATGATGATCAAATGTTTTTTATGGTTCGTGCCCTGCCTTTTCGTGTTGGCCGGGTTTGCACAGAAAGCCAATTACAAGGAAGCCGAACGTTTTATGCGTGGGAATGCGGAAAAACTGGTAGGATCAACGAAAGTAAGTCCTCACTTTTTGAAGGAAAGCGATAAGTTTTGGTATAGTTACAAAACGGGCGATGGAACCCGTTATTATTTCGTTGACCCGAAGGCAAAGATTCACCGGGAGTTATTCGATCGGGAATTTATGACTGCCGAAATCAGCAAGTATACCCACGGACCGGTGAATTACAAAGAACTACCCGTGCGGGCATTGGCTTTTAAAGAAGATGAGAAGACATTGAAGTTCGAGGTGGATACTTTCCGTTTCGAGTATAACATTTATACCAATCAGTTGGTGAAAATAGATTCTGCCCGAAAGAAACCGGATACAACTCCCAAGAAATCGAACGGGCTGGAGGGGACGTATTCTCCGGATAGTACTTATATCGTTTACGCTAAAAGTCATAACTTGTATATGCTTTCCGTGAAAGATTCCGTGGAAACCCAGATCACTACGGATGGTGAATTAAAATACTCTTATGCCTACGGTGATACGGACACCACGAGTAAACGGGTGTCTGCCCGAGTGACTTGGTTCGAGAATTCGGAACGTTTTTACGTGCGTCGCTCGGACCGGAGGAAGATTAAAACACTTTATGTGGTTAATAATTTGAGTTCCCGTCCGACGTTGAACGAGTATGAATACGTGATGGCCGGGGATCAGGAGGTACAACACGAGGAGTTATTCTTGGTGGATACGACTGATAAGAAATTGATTAAAGTGTCGGTTGAGAAATGGCCGGATCAGACATTGAGATTGTTTACCCCGGGAAAAAAGGTCAACAGTCTTTATTTCCTGCGCAAAAAAAGAACTTGTGACGAGATCGATTTTTGTAAGGTAGATTTGAAAACAGGGGAGGTGAAGGTGTTGATTAACGAGATTAGTAAACCTTATTTCAATAATGATTTCTTCCATCTTTCCTTGTTGAACGAAGGGAAAGATATTATCTGGTGGTCGGAGAGAACGGGACACGGGCATTTCTATCATTACGATGGCGAGGGAAATCTGAAGAACGCGATTACTTCCGGGAACTGGACGGCCGGGAAGATGGTTAAGATTGATACCGTGGGACGTACCATTTATTTCGGGGCTTACGGGCAGGAGAAGGGAGCGTGTCCCTACTATGCCCGGGTGAATAAAGCCCGGATTGACGGGAATGGTCAAGTGGAGGTGCTGACTCCCGAACAGGCCACTCATGAGGCTTATTTTTCGAAGTCGGGACGTTATTTCGTGGATAATTATTCCCGGGCGGATTTGGAACCCCGGAGCGTGTTGCGGGATAACAAGGGGAAAGTGATCATGGAACTGGCGTCACCCGATCTGACCCGGCTTTACGAGACCGGGTGGAAGATGCCGGAGCCTTTCACAGTGAAGGCTGCCGATGGGCATACGGATTTGTACGGTTTTATGTGGAAACCTTTTGACTTCGATTCAACCCGGCGTTACCCGATTATTTCGTATGTTTATCCCGGACCGCAAACTGAGGCGATTCCGTTGGAGTTTTCCGTGACGGCAGCTTATAATGTCGGGTTGGCACAAATCGGTTTCGTGGTGGTAACTTTCGGTCACCGGGGAGGTAGTCCGATGCGTGATAAGTGGTATCACACGTTCGGGTATAATAATTTGAGGGATTACCCGTTGGCGGATGATAAATGCGGTATCGAGCAGTTGGCTGATCGTTTTTCTTTTATCGATAAATCCAAGGTGGGTATTTTCGGGCATTCCGGTGGAGGTTTCATGTCTACTGCGGCATTGTGTACTTATCCCGATTTCTACACGGCGGCTGTTTCGTCAGCGGGAAATCATGACAATAATATTTATAACCAATGGTGGGGAGAGACTCATCACGGGGTTCGGGAGGTTAAATCTTTCGAGAAGAAAACCGTGAAGGATTCCATCACGGGTAAGGATACCACGGTTTCCGTGGAGAAGATCAAGTTCGAGACGAAAATCCCGACGAATATCGAGCTGGCGAAGAATTTGAAAGGGTATTTGATGCTGGTGACGGGTGACGTGGATAATAACGTGCATCCGGCGAATACTTTGCGGATGGCAGATGCGTTGTTGAAAGCGGGAAAGAATTTTGACTTGGTGATTTTACCGGGACAAGCTCACAGTTTTATGGGCATACAACAGGCTTTCTATCAACGGAAGATGTGGTTCCACTTCGCGAAACACTTGCTGGGGGATTATTCGTCCGATCAGTTCCGGGAGATTGATGCTTATATGCGGTTGTGAGGTAAATGCTAACGCCTTGATTTTATTACATAGGTTATAGGATTAGAAATAATTCCCGAAGAGGGAGAGTTACCCAGCTCTCCCTCTGTTTATAGATGGAATACTCGAAGGGGGGGTAAATAAGTTGATTACATTGAAATAAACTCCTCCGTCACTTCGTGCTATATTATCCTGTTGGCTATCCTTTGTCTATTGATAGGCTATGACAAGAATACTGCATCTTCACTGCAGGAACATAGCAAGAACAATCTCTTATGTATTTGCTGTGTTCCTGTCTTGTTATTGTTTGGTACTTGTCATAGTCTATCCCTAGTTTACCCGTGGTGTATTGTCCTGAAAAAAGTTTACAGTAAACTTAGTAAACCAATGTCAGAATTA
>OGJI01000098.1_pt1 | contig 113598 bp, 94 predicted proteins | sample 1572031 | NCBI WGS metagenome assembly OGJI01 (sample SAMEA2582119, study PRJEB24529) | metagenome | biome: Human gut stool | place: China | collected 2011
GAGCCGTAGGCGAGTTTTGATTTTTGGACTTACAATAAACGGCGGAGCAAAATAATAAAATCAACGTGTTTGCGGTATAAAGTTCTGCTCAACGATGGTAAATACAAAATATTGATTTGCAACTATCTAAATATGAATTTGCTATTATCCAATAAAAAGAATTGGATTTAGGAGGTAAGTTTTATGAGCGATTGTATTTTTTGTAAAATTGCTGGAGGTGAAATTCCTTCAATTACATTGTTTGAAGATGATAAGGTTAAGGTTATTTTTGATGCAGGCCCTGCAACAGTAGGTCATGCATTGGTTATTCCTAAGAGTCATGCAGCTAATGTTTTTGAGATTGACGATGAACTTTTGGCTCACGCTCACATCGTAGCTAAGAAGGTTGCAACTGCACTTAAGGAAGCAACAGGTTGTGAAGGTATTAATATTTTGCAGAACAATGGAGAAATAGCAGGTCAGTCTGTTTTCCATCTTCATATTCATGTTATTCCAAGATATAGCAAGGATGATGCTAATATTAAGTGGACACCGGGAACTCAGGATGTTGATAAGCTTAATGCTATCGCAGAAAAGGTTCAGAAGATTTTATAGGAATGGTTTGAAAATTTAGAAAACTATTCGGTATTAAAAAGAAATATGTAGTAAAAAAACGGAACTATGTCAAAATATTTGATATAGTTCCGTTTCTTTGTTGAAATATTGATAACCAGTCTATATGCTGTTTTAATAGATTAAGATAGAATGTCATATAAACAGTCTTCTTTTATATAATATGAAATTTTTGTATATCTAATTATTTCACAAGACTATTAATCAAATCAACAATCATATCAACTCCGCCTGTTCCGGCAGATTTTTTCATTGCGTCAATGTATTTACTGCGATTCTCATAAACTGAGTTTACTGTGTTAACCAAGTCCTCAGCAGTAGCTGTGTCTTCATCTATAACTTCACTAAAGCCCTGTTTCTTGTAGGACTTAGCATTAAGTATCTGGTCGCCACGGCTTGCTCTTGCAGACAATGGAATAAGAATGTTAGGTTTATTTAATGCAGCAATTTCACAGATTGAGTTTGCACCGGCTCTTGAAATAATCAAATCAGCCATAGCAAAGAAATCTTTCATTTCGCCGCTGATATATTCAAACTGAGCATAACCTTCAATATCTTTAAGGCTTTCGTCAACCTTGCCCTTGCCGCATAGATGAGCAACCTGGAAGTTTTTTAACAATTCAGGTAAAGCCTTTCTTACAAGCTTATTAACATTTTCAGCACCAAGACTTCCGCCTGTTACCATAATTACAGGTTTGTTAGCAGAGAAACCACACATATCAAGTGCTGTAATCTTATTACCTTCAAATAATTCCTTACGGATAGGTGAACCTGTATGTACTGCCTTAGAACCAAGATATGCAGCAGTTTCAGGGAAGTTATGACATACCTTTGTAGACTTCTTAATTGCAAGCTTATTAGCAAGTCCCGGAGTCATATCTGATTCGTGGATAATAACAGGAATCTTATACTTACTTGCTGCATAAACAACAGGTACAGTTACGAAACCACCCTTTGAAAAAACAACATCAGGCTTATATTTCTTCATAAACTTCTTAGCTTCAAAATATCCTTTTAAAACACGGAAAGGATCAGAAAAATTCTTCCAGCTAAAATAACGGCGAAGCTTACCTGAAGAAATACCGATATAGTCAAGACCGGCATCTTCAACAAGCTGTTTTTCCATTCCGTTGTATGTACCAATATATTTAATTTCAAAACCGGATTCTTTAAGTTTAGGAACTAAAGCAATGTTTGGTGTTACGTGGCCGGCAGTTCCACCACCGGTTAATACTATTTTTTTCATTTTAATACCTCTCTTTTACATATGTTATATCACTAAGTAAGACACAAGATAATTTATTCGGATTGATTGCAAACAATTTTTGAAAATCTCGCAAAAAGTTATGCAAGCAAACAATAGGCAGATTTTTGAAATTTTGCGAGCATAGAGTATGTCGTAAAAGTGACTGTTTGAGCCGTAGGCGAGTTTCACTTTTCGACATACAATAAGCGGCGGAGCAAAATGATAAAATCAACGTGTTTGAGGTATAACTTTTTGCGAGATTTTAGTAGTGTTTGCAACAATCCATAAATAAATTATTTATTATCTGAATCCTGATATTCTTTAGCCTTGCTTTCAAGAGTTGTGTAATCTGTGCCATCTAAAGCAAGTTTTATCAATTCAGTTGCGTTGCTTTCAGATTGTTCATCCTGGAGCATTACTGATTTAAACAGACCGTTCCATGTTAATTTCTGTGATGCACTCTGTCCTGTTACGCTGTAGGATACGATTTGCCATCCTGTTTTTGAAAACTCACTTTTGCCCATAAGCTGTGTCTGGAGTTTTACAAGTGAACCAATGTTCATGTCTGTTTTAAAGCTTTCTCCAACAGCACTAAGGATTGAGTCTGTGTTTGTAATCATTGATGTTGAAAGTACTTTTGATGATAATGCTTTTAATACTTTAACCTGATTACGGTTACGCTGTAAGTCACCATCGCCGAATGAATGTCTTTCACGAACAAATGTAAGTGCTTCGTTACCATTCATTTCCTGTTTACCCTTTTTGTACTTGTATGTTTTACGTTCACCGTTGTCTTCATCATATGAAGCGTATGTTTTTGTGCTAAATGACTTGTCAACATCTACTGTAATGCCACCAAGAGCATCTACAAGTTTGGCAAAACCTGTAAAGTTAAGCTGTACATAATGATAGTTCTTGCTTGAAACAGGTATATTGTAAAGTGTTTTTAATGTATCCATAATTGCAGTGTTACCAACGCCCCATGTTACTTCCTGAGCCCAGTTCCAACCACTTGAAGTAAGTTCAGAACCATTCTGATCGTAGGCAATACCTGTTCCGTATTTTCCGGCGTGAGTAAGTTTGTCGTATGAATCAGGAGCAACGCTCTTTGCAATAATTGGTACGTAGTAATCTCTTGGTGTTGAAATCATAAGTACTGTAGAAGTTTTAGGATTTACAACAGCAAGAATATTTGTATCTGAACGGTAGTTTTCCTTCGGATTGTATGTACCAAATTCATCACTGGCTGATACGAAAACAACGAAAGGTTCCTCAGAAACCTTTTTACCGTCGCTGTAGTTATTAAGGAATCCTAAAAATTGTCCCATGTAAAATAAAAGTATGCCAAGTATTATTGAAATTATAACGGACAATATTTTACCTGAAGTACGGGCTGTACGGCCACCCTTCTGTGTTAAAAGGGCAATTGCAAAAAGAACAACCAATACAATAACTAAAACAGCAAGATAAGTTGTGCTTAAAATATTGGCAGAAACTACCTGATAAACAAGAAACCCTGACAAAACAAGCTGTATTAATGCTAAGATGACGCCTAAAACAGAGCCACCTTTATTTTCCTTTTTCTTTTTATTCTTTCCGGAAACATTTCCCGATTCAGAAGAGTATCCGTAATAACCGGTTTTGTTATCTAAATCGGACATCATTTTTCTACTCATAAGTACCTCCTTGTAATTTTGATTTTAAATTCGTGTAAAATTATTTTATATACATATACTAAATATGCATACTTACAGTAAGTATACTACATAATTATAAAAAAACAAAGTATACAAGGTATTATAATAGTATTAAAAGTGTGATTAAATTGTGAAATTTGGACAATTTGAATAGGCTAAATAAGGCTAAAAAGTAGCATTAATTGACAAATATTAGTGGCTTTGGTAAAATTGTGTTAAATTCTAGGCTAAGGACGGTTTGCCTAAATCAAAATAATTATGAGATTAAGCCTATAAGTAAGTAGGAGACGATATGAGAGAATCTAGAGCGTTTAGAAGAATAATCGTGCTATTATTATTAGCAATAGTAATTGTAGCACAGACTTATATATTCTGGTATTTTTGGAATACCCATTATAGTCAGGGAATGACAAGAGAGTTCTTCTTTAAGGGCCATATAGTAATGCTTTTTGTATATGGATTAATGTTTACAATATTTTGTAATGTATACGGAGCATTTAAGTTGGGAAGTTTGCAGTATTCGAATTTAGTTTTTTCACAGATACTTGCATTATTATTTACAAACTTTATTATTTATTTACAGATTTCGTTGTTATCACTTAAGATGGTTAGTCCGGCAGCAATTATCGGAATGGGTTTCGATAATATTTTGTGCTGTCTTATTTGGTGTGGTTTGGCAATAAAGGTATACAGATGGCTTTATCCACCAAGGGATATGTTACTTATTTATAGTGACAGAGATCCTGATAACCTTGTTAAGAAGATTAAGACGCGTCAGGACAAGTATATGATAACAGAAGCAGTTCATTGTGATGAACCTGTTGATAAAGTTAGAAAGTTAATTAGAAAACATCAGGCAGTTTTGGTTTGTGACATACCAAGTGGAAAGAGAAATAACATTGTGAAATACTGCTATATGTATGATAAGAGAGCATATGTTACACCTAAACTTTCAGATATTATTCTGATTGGAGCAGGACAGAACACTATGTTTGACTCACCTCTTCTTGTAACAAGAGTTAGAGGTTTAAAATGGGAAGAAGCGTTTATTAAGAGAGTTATTGATATTATTATTTCTCTTATCCTATGTATTCCAACAGTGATTGTTACATTAATAGTAGCAATTGCAGATATGATTTGGGACAGAGGACCTATTTTTTATACACAGGAAAGACTTACACAGAATGGAAAGACGTTTAGGATTCTAAAGTTTAGAAGTATGAAAGTGGACAGTGAAACAGATGGTGCACGACTTGCAGCTAAGGATGATGACAGAATTACTAAGATTGGTAAAGTTTTAAGAGCTACTCATTTAGATGAGTTGCCACAGGTATTTAACATTCTTATGGGACAGATGTCAGTTGTAGGTCCAAGACCTGAAAGACCTGAGATTGCAACACAGTATGAAGAAGAAATTCCTGAATTCAGATTCCGATTAAAGGTTAAGGCAGGATTGACAGGATACGCTCAGGTATATGGAAAATATAATACAACTCCTTACGATAAGTTGAAGTTAGATTTGTACTATATACAGCATTATAAAGTGTGGACAGATATACAGTTGATTTTGATGACATTTAAGATTATGTTCCTTAAAGAGAACACTGAAGGTGTTGAGAAGGAGCAGAAAACCGCAAGTATTAAGAAAAAGGTGAAGTAGAATGACAGAAAATTATTCAGTGTTGATGTCAGTTTATCATAAGGAAAAACCTGAATATTTCAGGGCAGCCATAGAAAGTATACTTAATCAGACAGTAAAGACTAATGATTTTGTTATTGTCTGTGACGGTCCTTTAAATGAAGGCCTGGATAATGTTATTACAGAGGTTGTAACAGCTAATCCGGGCTTATTCAATATTTATAGAATGACAGAAAACAAAGGGCTTGCCATAGCTCTTAACAATGGAATATTACAGTGCAAAAACCAGATAATTGCCAGAATGGACAGCGATGACATAAGTAGAAATGACCGAATGGAAAAGCAGTTAAAGGCAATGAAGGAACATGACGCAGACATTGTAAGCTCTAATTTAATAGAGTTTGACGGCGATGTGTCTAATACAACACTTACAAGACAGGTGCCTGAAAGTCATAAGGATATAGTGGCTTTTGCAAAAAAGAGAACACCGTTTAATCATCCGGCTGTTATGTACAGAAAGTCAGCAGTTGAGGATTCAGGATTTTATGATGATTATAGATTTTTTGAAGATTATAATCTTTGGGTTGCAATGCTAATGAAAGGACATAAGGGATATAATGTTCAGGAGAATCTTTTGTATATGAGGGCAGGTCAGGATATGTACAAGAGACGTGGCGGATTAGGCTATATTAAGTGCATATTCAGATTTAATAACCATTTAAGAAAGATTGGTTTTATATCTTTTGGTGCGTTTTTGAAAGGGATATTTGTGCGTATAGTTGTAAGTATAATTCCTAACGGACTAAGAAAAACAATATATTCCAAGGCACTTAGAAAATAAAAATCTAAAAGGATTGTACAATGAAAAAGGCAATTTTGAGAGTGTTTTTTAAACCTCTTACCATAATAAATAGAATAAAGAAGAAGGATGAGAAGCTTATCTTCTTCTATTCAAATCTGGGATTTAGAGATAATGTAAAAGCTTTTTATGATTATCTTATAGAAAATAATTATAATGAACAATTTAAAATAGTAGTTAGCATAAATGACTGGGAACAGTATGTGAAAAGAGCTCCAAAGAATGTTATTTTCATTAATAATAAGCAGGGTATTAAATGGTTTATGAAAGCTAAATATGCTTTTTATTGTTTTGGAAAGTATCCAATAAAGCCGTCAAAAAAGCAGACGGTTATAAATCTTTGGCACGGCACACCTCTTAAACGAATCGGTCATCTTGAGAAGGGGTGTGAGAACATTGACTATGACTTTTTTTCAAAGGTTCTTACAAGTGCGCCTATGTATAAGCCGATAATGGCTGATATTTTCGGATGTACAGAGAACCGGGTTGAAGTTATGGGAAATCCACGTAATGATGAAATGTTCAAAAAAGACAGAATTAAGGATGACTATATAAAAGGAGGCGCAGGTAAGCTTATACTTTGGCTTCCAACATACAGAGAATACGATGAAGGCTTTATTATTTCCATACTAAATAAAGATGAACTTAACAGTTTAAATACTTATCTTATGGATAATAACATTAAGATGATTGTAAAGCTTCACCCACTTCAGACAGCAGATACACAGGGAATGGAATTATCCCACATTAAGTTTATTACTCAGGATGAGCTTAACAGGTCAGACATGACTGTGTATACTTTATTAAGAAATGCAGATGGGTTAATAACAGATTATTCATCAGTATATTTTGATTATATGCTTCTTAACAGACCGATAGGTTTTGCAGTGGAAGATATGGAAAAATATAAGAACAAAAGAGGGTTTATTTTTGACAACCCTAAGGAATATATGCCGGGGCCTGAAATTAGGAACCTTTCAGATATAGAAGAATTTATTGAAAATATCGTTTCAGGCAATGACTTGTATAAGGAAGCAAGAGAGTCAGTAAATGATAAGATTAATTATTATAAAGACGGCAATTGCTGTAAGAGAGTAGCAGAAACATTTATTAAATAATGGAGAGTTGTATGAATGCTTCAACATTAAAACAGAAATTAAAAAAGAATAAAATAGCAAGAATTGGTGCGAAGGTTCTTTTGCCTAATCCTTATCCAAAATATTATGAAAAATTAGATGTGGACAGAAACATAATTTTATATGAATCATTTTATGGAAAAGGAATGACTTGTGGACCTAAGGCAATATTTGACCAGTTAACTAAGAGTATAGTCGTTACATCAACTAAGCATGTCTGGGTTTATGACGATGAGAAACAGTGGGCAGCAAATTTTAAAAAGTATGAGAAATGCGATTATGTTAAGTTTGTAAAATTCAAAAGTGACGAGTATTACAAAATGCTTGCCAGCGCAGGAGTTCTTATAAATAATAGCACTTTTCCACCATGTTTTATTAGAAAGCCTGAACAGGATTATATTAATACATGGCATGGAATACCACTTAAGCTTATGGGATATGATATGCCTAACGGAAATATTGAATCTGCCAATACGGAAAGAAATTTCTTGCAGGCTAATTATTTGCTTTCACCTAATGAACATCATACAAAGATGTATACGGAAGCTTATAAGCTTAAAGGAATATATGAAGGTAAGATTATTGAAACCGGACAGGCAAGAACAGATACTATTTTTAACGCAGATAGAAATGAAGTGATAAAGAGCCTTAGATATTCAGGTGTTAATGTAGATGAAAATAAGAAGATTATAATGTATGCCCCAACATGGAAGGGCAACAGCTTTTCCAATCCACAGGCAGATGGAGAAGAATATGAAAAGCTTTATAACAAGGTTTGTGAAGTAATAGATACTAATGAATGGCAGGTTTTAATAAAACCACATCAGGCTGTTTTTGATAAGATTAAGGATGATGAGAAATTAAAAGGTTGTCTTGTAAGTCCAAGACTTGATACTAATGAAGTTTTAAGTGCTACAGATGTGCTTGTGTCAGATTATTCAAGTATATTTTTTGATTTCCTTGTAACAGACAGACCTATAATGTTTTATATTCCTGATTTAGAGGAATATAAAGATACAAGAGGATTGTACATGGAACCTGAAAAACTTCCGGGACCTGCAACTGACAGTTTAGACAAGCTAAGTGAAATGCTTGCAAATCCTTACGAAGCAGTAAAAGATTGGGCAGACAATTACAGAAATGCCAAAGAGCAGTTTTGTCCGAATGATGACGGCCATGTATCAGAGAGAATTGTAAATGCAATTTTTAAGAATGAATATAATCATATTAAAGTGGTAAGACCGCTTCAGAATAAGAAGAAAATATTTATTTCGCTGGGAAGGGCACTTCAGAATGGAATAACCCATTCATTTTTAAGTCTTTTAAATAATTTGAATTATGACAGATTTGACGTTACGGCTTATCTTTATGAGCCTATAGCAGAGGATCAGATTTTAAGAATAAACCAGATTAATAAGAATGTAAGAGTACTTGTAAGAACAGGAGGCAATGTGGCAACAAAAGAAGAGTTGTCCAAGATGTATTTTAGTATGGCCTTTAACTGTAAAGGTTCGTACGAAAAAATGTTGCCTGAAAAGTATTTTGAAAGAGAAGCGAGAAGACTGGTAGGGGATTGCAACTTTGATTCAGTTGTAGAGTTTTGTGGTTACTCACCAATTCTTGCATTAATATTGCCAAAGATAAAAAATAAAAAAACGGCAATATGGCAGCATAATGATTTGATTGCAGATGCCAACAGAAAGTTAGGTCATAAGAAACCGTTAAGGAGAAAGATGAGCATAATCTTTAACTTGTATCCAAGATGGGACAGATTAGTTTCCTGCAGTCATTCAGTTATGGAAGTTAACGAGAAGAATCTTTCAAGACCGGAGATTGAAGGTAAGTTCTCATATGCAAAGAATACTATTAACTATATGAGAGTTTTGGACAGCTTAGATAACGATTGTACTTATGAAAACTTTTCATTACCGGCAAGTAATGAAACAAGCTTTGTAACAATGGGAAGATTGTCTACAGAGAAGAATCATAGAAATCTTGTCAGGGCATTTGGAGAATATGTTAAGGAATATCCTAACAGCAAGCTTTATATTATAGGTGAAGGTCCTTTAAGGGAACAGGTTGAGGGCGAGATTGCAAGACTTAATCTTAAGGACAAGGTTATTCTTACGGGAAATCTTATAAATCCATTTACTTTAATGAAAAACTGTAAATGTTTTATACTTCCATCTATATATGAAGGACAACCTATGGTATTATTAGAAGCGCGTATTGTAGGGCTTCCTATAATAGTTTCAGATTTTTCATCAGTTAAGGATAGTCTGATGGAAAACGGACAATATTTGATTAATTCTTCAGAAGAAAGTATACTGGGGGGGTTAAGGGCTTTTTCAGAAGGAAAAGTTCCGAAATGTAATTTTGATCCAAAACAGTATAACAGAGAAGCTGTGGAAGAATTTGAAAATGCGATTATGTAAAAAATAATTATATAAAATAAGGAAAGGATAAAGGTCACTTAAAAGTGACACCTTAGAATTCTAAGGATGGTATAAATTATGAAGAGAGTTATTACTTATGGTACATTTGATATGCTTCACTATGGACATATTAATTTGCTAAGAAGAGCAAAGGAACTTGGAGATTATCTTGTAGTTGTTCTTTCAACAGATGAGTTTAACTGGAATTCAAAACAGAAGAAATGTTATTTCACATATGAACAAAGAAAGCAGGTTCTTGAAGCAATCAGATATGTAGACCTTGTTATTCCTGAAGAAAACTGGGAGCAGAAGATTAGTGATGTTCAGGATTATAAGATTGACACATTTGTAATGGGAAATGACTGGGAAGGAAAGTTCGACTTTTTAAAGGATTACTGTGAAGTTGTATATCTTCCAAGAACAGAAGGAATTTCAACAACACAGATTAAGACAGATTTAAACCACAAAGATATGGCTGCTAAGGGAGATAAGTAATGGTTAGCATTATAGTAACTCATAAGAAAGATACATTATATTTAAAAGATTGTTTGGAAAGTATTGCCGAACAGCAATTTAAGGATTACGAAACTATTCTTGTAGTTGACCACACAGAGGATAATATCGAACCTTTAATAGAAGAGTTCAAGGATAAGATTAACTTAAAGGTGTTTTATCTTGAAGATAAACATGGTGTCAGCAGTGCAAGAAACCTTGGTCTTGATAAGGCAACAGGAGAGTATGTCTATTTCCTTGATAATGACGATTACCTGTATGGCGATTCTATTAAGTTATTATTGGACGTAATGGATGAAGATACAGATATGGCTTATGGAAGAATGAAACATACATGGTTCCAGAAGCAGGCATTTAATGACAGCCAGGGTGATGATGACGACAATAATGATAATGGCGCAGATGATAAAAAAGTAATTTATGACTTTAATGAACCTTACGCGAATATGCTTGAAAAATATCGTAAATTAGACAAGATTACTGTTTTATCAGCTATTTATAAGAAGTCATTATTTACAGACAATAATATTAGATTTAATGAAAAACAGACATATTTTTCAGATACAAAAGTTTTAGTTCAGCTTTTAAATAACGCTAAGAATATTAAAAGCAACGAAGAATCAGTATATGTTAAGCGCCATCATAATGATAAGGCTAAAAATCCTGCAATTTCACAGTTTACCAGAGAGGAAACAATGCCGGATTATTTTGTTGCATACAAGAATGCAATTAAGGCAGCAGGAACAAATGAGAGAATTATAAACCATTTATATTATATTCTTGCAAAGTTTGTTGTTAAAGAATACATTATGAAAATGCGTTGGTCAGAAGATGACAGATGGAGAAATGAATTCTTTACGGAATTAGCAACTCTTGCAAAAGATATTAATAACAAAGTATTAAAAGATGATTTTACACATGCTGAAAAGGCAATGGTTAAATCAATGAAACATAACGATTTCGCTAAGATGAAAAAGAAAGCTATGCGTGTTCTTTTTAATAGAAAAATCAAAAAAATGATTGAAAACCCAAGAGTTAGAAATAAGACTATTACTCTTTATGTATTTAACAAGATGAAATTGAAAGAGAACTGGGTAGTTTTTGAAAGCTTTATGGGAAGAAACTGTTCAGGACAGCCTAAATATGTATATAAATATTTGCAGGAAGCTTATGGCGACAAGTATAAATGCATATGGGTTGTTGACAGAAAAGGTGTTGAAATACCGGGAAAACATAAAACATGTAAGCGTTTCAGCTTGAAATACTATTACTATATGAATAGAAGCAAATATTGGGTTAACAATATGAGACAGCCTCTTAGCATTCCGAGACGTGAGGAAACAGTTATGTTAGCTACATGGCATGGAACACCACTTAAGAGACTTGTATTTGATATGGATGATGTACATTCAGCGAACCCAAGATACAAGGATATTGTATTTAAACAGACAAGAGCATGGGATTATTTGTTATCCGACAATCCTTTCTCAACAGAAAGATTTCAGAGCTGTTTCAGATTTGAAAAAGAAAAGATTTTGGAATACGGATATCCTGCTAATGACCCAATGTATGCACCTGACAGAGAAGAGCAGGCAGCAAAGATTAAAGAGAAACTTGGAATTCCAAAGGATAAGAAAGTTATTCTTTATGCTCCAACATGGAGAGATGACCAGTTCTACGAAGCAGGACAGTATGGTTTTGAACTTGATCTTGATGTTAACAGACTTCAGGAAGAGTTTGGGGATGAATATGTATTGTTATTAAGACTTCACTATTTCATAGTAGATCAGCTTGATTTAAGTAAATATGGTGATTTTACAGTTGACGGCAGCAGTTATGATGATATTACTGATTTGTATCTTATTTCAGATATGCTTATTACAGACTACTCATCAGTATTCTTTGATTATGCTAACCTGAAACGTCCTGTACTTTATTACACATATGATTTGGACAAGTATAGAGATGTACTTAGAGGATTTTATCTTGATATGGAAAAGGACTTACCGGGGCCATTGCTTTTAACTAACGATGAAGTAGTTGATGCAATTAAGAATATCGACAAAATCAAAGAACAATACAAAGACAGATATGAAGAATTCTACAACAGATTCTGCTGTGTTGATGACGGACACGCAGCCCAAAGAGTAGTAGAAAAAGTATTTAAATAAAAGATTTAACTAATTTTAAAAATTTAAAAACTAAAGGTTTTTAAAGTTTGAAAACAGGTAGCCCTAACTATAATATTGAAATCAAAGCATGTTTTCACAGTATTGTAGTTAGGGTTTTTAAGGTATAGAGATTAATAAATTAAAAGTTGATTTTTTAATTTGTTTATAAGGAGAAGGTATGTTAAGCATTATTATTGCTTTTGGAAAAGGAAAAGAATATTTAAAAGATTGTTTTGACAGCATTAAGGAGCAGGACTATAAAGACATAGAAACAGTGCTTGTTTTAGACAAAGCTAACATAAATCCGGAAGAAAATATTGAAGAACTGACAAGTGAGTTTTCACAGTCAATTAATTTAAAAGTTTATGAAACCGGTGATAATTCAGGAGTAAGTGCCGCCAGAAATTTGGGACTTTTAAAGGCTAATGGAGAGTATGTGTATTTCCTTGATAGTGATGATTATCTTATGGAAGATACATTAACCGGATTAATGAAAACAATGGATGAGAATAAAGACCTTACATATGGTCGCATTTTTCATACATGGTTTAAGAAGGCCGCTTTTAATGTGGATCAGGGAGATGTTATCGACGATGGAAGCGAACAGGAAGTAGATTCTAAGGTTAATAATGATGATAACTTTAATTTCTCAGAAATATATGATTATAAGTTTAAAAATTTCGCCAATTTATCAGAAATAACAGTTCTAGGGACAGTGTTTAAAAAGAAATTCTTAACAGATAATAATATTAAGTTTAATGAAGAACAGAAATATTATTCTGATCCGGAATTTTGGACTAAAGTTCTTATGAATGTGAAAAATTATGGCTACAATAAGGATAGTATTTACGTAAAGAGATATCACAATGACAAGATTAATCTGCCATCTATTTCTCAAATGGAAGATGATAGGAAGGATGCTCATTTTGTTCAATCATTTCTTGATTGTATGAAATTATCAGAGAGCAAAACTGATATTAGAAATCACTTTGAAAAAATGGCCTGTGATTATTACGTAAAAGTATTTAGCAGAAAGTTTCATGATAATTCAGCAGATAAAGAATCAATTGATTTTGCCTTAATGTCTTCTATGGTTAAGGAATGTGGAAAGAAGACCATTTCAAAATATGGTTTTGTGGAAAAGAAAATTCTTAAAAATGCTACAGACTATAATATGGAAAAAGTAAAAAAATGGTCAAATATAAGACTTATTAAGAGAAAACTTGTAATGATGTTTACAAGCAAAAAGCATATGTATAGAACCATTAATCTATACGTTTTTGGCAAGATGAAACAGAAAGACAACTGGATTGTTTTTGAAAGTTTTGTTGGAAGAAACTATTCAGGACAACCAAAATATATTTACCGGTACCTTCAGAAGAATTACGGTTCCAAATTTAAATATATTTGGGTTGTTAATGACAAAAATCTTGTAATTGACGGAAATTGTAAGAAGATTAAGCGTTTTGGATTAAAATATTATTATTACATGACAAGAAGTAAATATTGGGTTAACAATATGAGACAACCTCACGCATATCCGAAGAGAGACAGTCAGATAATGCTTGAAACATGGCATGGAACGCCACTTAAAAAACTGGTTTTTGATATGGATGATGTACACTCAGCTAACCCTAAATATAAGCAGATTGTTTACAAGCAGTCAAGAAAATGGGACTACCTATTATCAGATAACCCGTTTTCAACAGAAAAGTTTCAGAGCTGTTTTATGTATGAAAAAGACAAAATTCTAGAATTGGGATACCCGGCAAATGATCCTTTGTATGATAAGGATTTAGATAAAAAAGCAGATGAATTAAAAACAAAACTTGGCATACCAAAGAATAAAAAAGTTCTTCTTTATGCACCAACATGGAGAGATGATAATTCTTACGGTGCCGGTGAGTACAAGTTTGAATTGGCACTGGACCTTAAACGCTTAAAAGAAGAAATAGGTGATGAATATGTAATTCTTCTTAGAATGCATTATTGGATAGTAGACAAGCTTGATTTAACAGGAATGTCTGATTTTGTTATTAATGTAAGTAATTACAGTGACATAACAGACATATATATTGTGTCAGATATTTGTATGACAGACTATTCATCAGTATTTTTTGACTATGCTAATCTTAAACGCCCTATTTTGTACTATATGTATGACCTTGAAAAATACAGAGACGTTCTTAGAGGTTTTTATCTTGATATTGAAAAAGAACTTCCGGGACCAATACTTCAGACTAACGATGAAGTAATAGATGCAATTAAAAATATTGATAAGGTTAATGAAGAATACAAAGATAAATATCAGGAATTTTATAATAGATTCTGTTGCATAGACGACGGTAATGCGGCAAAGCGTGTATGCGAAAAAGTATTCGGTGTAAAGTAGAAAAAATAAATGATTTGTAAAAAAAGTCGGTGCCTTTAATCTTTTATAGATAAAGTAACCTGATTAATAAGCAGAAACATAAAAATGTTACAAAACATAATGTATTTGACATATTTTTGTAAATATATATAATTAAACAATGTATCGCCTAAATTAAGGACATACAGGACTGAACTTAGAATAAGTACAAATTAAAGAGAGAAGGTCCTAAGCTTAATAGGGCAAACATATTGGATTGGAGATTTTTATGAAGAATTATATCGACAGTTTTATGAGATATAGATTCCTTTTAGTTGAATTAGTTAAGAAAGGAATTAAATTAAAATACAGAAGATCATATTTAGGATTAATATGGACTCTGTTGGAACCATTGCTTACAATGATAGTTCTTACATTTGTATTCGGATCTATGCTTGGAAGTAAAGGTGGAGTTTACGGACCGGAATTATATCCGGTATACATTCTTTGTGGACGACTTTTATATAGTTGTTTCTCAAGTGCCTCAAAGATAGGAATGAGATCAATAAGATCAAACCAGGCAATGATAAAGAAAGTATACGTACCAAAATATCTATATCCTTTATCAAGTGTAATTTATAACTACGTTATATTCTTACTATCACTTATAGTACTTGCGATAGTAGGTGTTGTAAGAGGAATTCCACTTACATGGCATATTATAGAAATAGTAATTCCTGTTTTTGTATTATTAATTATGTGTATAGCAGCAGCAATGTTCCTTTCAACAGTCTGTGTATTCTTTAGAGACATTGAATACCTTTGGGACGTATTACTTATGCTGTTAATGTATTGCTCAGCAATATTCTATTATGTTGATAATATTGGAAGCTCAGTGGTTAGAACAGTAATCAGAATGAATCCGCTGTATTGTATTATTGAAAACTTCAGACACATTGTATTGTTAGGAGAATCAATATTTACAAGTTCAATGGAAATCAATATGTTGATTTATTCATCAGTGTTTAGTGTTGTTGCACTTATCATAAGTGTAATTGTATTTAAAAAGAATCAGGACAGATTTATCCTATACATCTAAAGGAGGCTGATTATGGGCAATAAAAAAGTTGCACTTAAAGTTGAAAATATAAGTATCCGCTTTAACTTAAGTAAAGAAAAAGTAGATAACTTAAAAGAATTAATAATAAAGAAATTAAAAGGGCAGAAGATTCACTTTAATGAATTTTGGGCTTTGAAAAACATAAATTTTGAACTGCAAAAAGGTGACCGTTTAGGAATCCTTGGATTAAACGGTGCCGGAAAAAGTACACTTCTTAAAGTAATCGCAGGTGTGTACAAACCAACGACAGGTACAGTAAAAAGATACGGACACATTGCTCCAATGATAGAATTGGGCGCAGGCTTTGATCCTAACTACACAGGAAGAGAGAACGTATTCCTGTACGGTTCAGTACTTGGATTTTCAAGAGAATTTCTTGAAGAAAAATATGACGAAATCTTAGAGTTCTCAGAACTTGGAGAATTCATAGATGTACCAATAAAGAACTATTCATCAGGTATGAGAGCAAGACTTGGATTCTCAATCGCTACAGTAGTAGAACCTGAAATCCTAATATTGGATGAAGTATTATCAGTAGGTGATGCTAAGTTCAGAAAGAAATGTGAGCGAAAAATGCAGAAAATGTTCGACCACGGCGTAACAGTATTATTCGTATCACACAGCCTTGCACAGGTAAAAAGACTCTGTAACAAAGCCATTCTCCTTGAACATGGTCAGCTAATAGCCCAGGGAGACATAGACGACGTTTCAGAAATATACGAAAGAAAACTGGAGGAATAAAAATGCATTACGTAACAAAAGGAACATGCTCAAGAGCAATCGACTTTGACGTAGTAGACGGCAAAGTAACAAATACAAAATTCACAATGGGATGCATGGGAAACACACAGGGTGTTGCATCACTTGTAGAAGGAATGGAAGTAGAAGAAGTAATCAAAAGATTAAAAGGCATCGACTGCGGAGGCAGAGGAACATCATGCCCAGATCAGTTGGCAAAAGCACTTGAACAATACTTAGAAGAAAACAAGTAAGAAATAAAGTAAACAGATCGTTGTAAAAATTGGAAAATAATGTGGGACGATTGGTTTACATAAAATTAAACAAAATAACAAAAAACAAGCGGGTTCGTTATGACTAGTCATAATAAACCCGTTTCGACTATAATTGAAAAAGCTAACAGAACTTCTTGTCACAGGAAAAATTTTATATGCAAACACGTTGAAATTCTTATTTTGCTCCGCCCCCTATTGCAAAGCGAAAACCTAAACTCGCCTACGGCTCAGACAGTAGGTTTTGCGCTTTACGCTATGCTCGCAAAATTGCGAATTTCTGCCTATTGTTTGCGTATATAAAATTTTTCCTGTGACAAGAGAATCAATAGCTTTTGCAATTGAAATAGAAAAGGAGAAATTATGCTAGGAATAATAGGCGCTATGGACGTAGAGGTCAATAGCATTAAATCAGAATTAGAAAACGTAGAAATCAAGAATATTGCCGCAATGGACTTTTACAAAGGCACCCTTGCCGGCAAGGAAGTAGTAGTTGTAAAATGTGGTATCGGCAAGGTTAACGCAGCCATTTGTGCACAGATACTTGTAAGTGTATTTGGCGTAAGTGCCTTAGTTAACACAGGTGTTGCCGGCTCACTTAACAATGATATTAACATTTGCGACATTGTAGTTTCAACAAGTGCGTTAGAACACGACATGGACGTTACACCTTTAGGATATGCCAAAGGGGTAATTCCGGATATGGACCAGTCAGAGTTTAAGGCAGATGAGAACCTTATTAAACTTGCAAAGGACAGCGCAGAGGAAGCAGGGCTTGACGTTAAAATTTTTGAAGGCAAAGTAGTTTCAGGGGACCGGTTTATTGGAACACATGAAGCAAAGGTTTATTTAAGAGATACCTTTAATGGTGACTGTGCAGAAATGGAAGGAGCTTCAATCGCCCACACTGCATATTTAAATAAAACACCTTATGTTGTAATTAGAGCAATCTCTGACAAAGCAGACGGTGGAGCACAGATGGATTATCCTACTTTTGAAGCAAAAGCAGCAGAAAATTCAATTAAACTTATAAATTGTATGATTAAAAATTATTAGGAGCAGATATGGATAACACTAAAATCATATTTTTTGACATAGACGGAACACTAATCGATATGGAAAAGAAATGTGTTACGGAAAAGATGCTTGAAACACTAAGAAGATTACAGGAAAAAGGCATTATAATTTGTATTGCAACAGGACGTTCACCAATGGATGTACCGAAATTCCAGGGCGTGGAATTTGATGCCATTATTAATTTTAACGGCGCATATTGTCATTGTGGAAACAAGCAGATATATAGTAATCCCTTAAGAACAAATGATATTAAAACAATTATAAGAAATGCAGCGGGAATTAATCGTCCAATAGCTGTGGCAACTGATGAGAAAGTTATAGCTAATGGTAGTGAAAAAGACTTGGTTGACTATTTTGCAATAGCAAAGATGACTGTTGACGTGTCAGAGGACTTTGACAGAACGGTTGAGGAAGATAATGTTTATCAGATAATGATGGGTGGCTACAAAGAAGAGTACCACATTATAGTGAAAGATGCAGAAAATGCTAAAATTGCTGCCTGGTGGAACCGTGCTATAGACATTATTCCAAAAAACGTTGGAAAAGGCATTGGCATAAATAAAGTTCTTGAATACTATGGCATAGACAAGTCTCAGGCAATGGCTTTCGGTGACGGCAATAATGACATTGAAATGTTTGAACAAGTTGGACATCCTATAGCAATGGGAAATGCATCTGATGATTTAAAAGCCATATCAGAGCAGATTTGCGGTCATGTTGCGGAAGATGGAATTTACTATTTTTGTAAGGAAAACAATTTAATCTAAAAATTAAATGGCGAATTACGACGAACGGTTTTTGGTGTGCAATAAAAGAAAATGTGCTAAAATGCTAATAAGTTTTCAGATGGATTACTATACATTTAAGTGAGGGGGATTTTTTAGTATGGCAGATTATACTTTTATTGAAATGAAGGAATGGTTTTATAACAATGCACCGAAGATAATTAACGAGAAATACTTTCTATACGTAATGGGAAGTATTTTTTTGTTGGGAATTTTTACAAAATGGTTGGCGGCATTTGGATATGGCAGAATGATTAGAAAAGCAGAGCATATGTCAAATCCAAAGAATGCAACTTTAAGACAGATTAAAATGAAATATGACAGCATAAAAGAAATAAACGGGCACGTGGCGAATCCAATGATTTTTGCTGCAAGAAGTCTGAATAAATGCAAATTAGGTATATTTTCATTAAATAAGCTTAATAATATTATAAACGTGTGTATTATTTTAAGTGTTACATTGGCAGTTGGAACAGGTTTTGGAATTTATCTTACGGGAAAAAGTAAGATAGAGGCGATAGTATACGTTTTGATTGGATATTTCTTTGGAATGGTTCTTGACATGATTAACCGAAGCACAAAAATATCCGAAAAACAGACAGAACTTACCTATATTTTGGTTGATTATTTGGAAGATTCAGTTGTGGTTAGAAAAAATGGCCATATGGAAAAACCGGGAAATGAAAATATTGTACAAGAAAAGCAATCTGAAACTAGTACTAATAACAAGGAATTTGAATCAGATGAACAAATCCTTAACCAAGTGATTGGCGAATTTCTACAATAATCAACAATGTAAGGCAAAAGTCTTGAAAAAATCGTTTCAACATTTTATAATGTAATTTAGTTTTGTAATAAACGGAGGAATTGAGACATGGCTAAAGTTACATTTGATTATTCAAAAGCTGAATCATTTATCTCAAATGATGAAGTTAACAGCATGAAAGAAATTGCCGAAAACGCAAAAAAAGTTTTGGTTGAAAGAACAGGGGCAGGTAATGATTTCCTTGGATGGATTGATTTGCCGGTTGATTATGATAAAGAAGAATTTGACAGAATCAAGAAAGCAGCAGCAAAGATTCAGAGCGATTCAGAAGTACTTATCGTTATAGGTATTGGTGGTTCTTATCTTGGAGCAAGAGCTGCAATTGAATTTTTAAGACATGGTTTTTACAACAATGTGCCTAAGGAAGTAAGAAAGACACCTGAAATTTACTATGCAGGTAATAGCATTAGCCCTTCATACTTACAGGGATTACTTGATGTAGTTGGAGATAGAGATTTCTCAGTTAACATTATTTCTAAGTCTGGTACAACAACAGAACCAGCTATCGCTTTCAGAGTTTTCAAAGAAAAACTGGAAAAGAAATATGGAAAAGAAGAAGCTGCAAAGAGAATTTATGCAACAACTGATGCTAAGAAGGGTGCATTAAAAGGACTTGCAACAGCAGAAGGATACGAAAGCTTCGTAGTTCCTGATGATGTTGGAGGACGTTTCTCAGTTCTTACAGCAGTAGGTTTATTACCAATTGCAGTAAGTGGTGCTGACATTGACAAGTTAATGGAAGGTGCAGCAAGCGGAAGAGAGAAAGCATTAAACAACGCATTCGAAGAAAATGATGCAATGAAATATGCAGCAATTAGAAATATATTATTAAGAAAAGGTAAGCTTATCGAAGTTACAGCTAACTACGAACCAAGTCTTCATTACTTTGGTGAATGGTGGAAGCAGTTGTACGGCGAAAGTGAAGGAAAAGACCAGAAGGGTATTTTCCCGGCAGCAGTTGACCTTACAACAGACCTTCACTCAATGGGACAGTTCATTCAGGATGGTTCAAGAACAATGTTTGAAACAGTAATCAACATTGAAAAGTCAAGAGCTTCAGTAGTTATCGACGAAGATCCTGAAGATTTAGACGGACTTAACTACTTAGCAGGTAAGGATATGGATTTTGTAAACAAGAGTGCCATGAACGGTACAATTCTTGCTCACACAGATGGAAATGTTCCTAACCTTATGGTAAGGGTTCCTGAACAGAACGAATTTTACCTTGGTGAATTATTCTATATGTATGAATTTGCATGTGGCGTAAGTGGTTACATTCTTGGAGTTAATCCATTTAACCAGCCTGGTGTAGAAAGCTACAAGAAGAATATGTTCGCATTACTTGGCAAGCCAGGATACGAAGATATGACAGAAGCATTATTAAAGAGATTATAATCTTAAGGATATTTAGTTTAACAATAAATTATAGTTTGAAAGCTATTTAGCTTAATGGATATTGTAATTTAAACAGTTTCTAATAAAGAATTTAGTATTAGAGTTATATAAGAATTTTTAGGAGATGGGATTTTTTCCTGTCTCCTTTTCTTTCTTGCGAAATAAGCTGATGTGCTTTACAATTAGAATTAAGAGTTTGCTAAAAAAGGAGTAGTTATGAGTAAAAAAAGTATTTCCATAAAAGATATTGCAAAATTAGCAGGGGTGTCAATTGCCACTGTTTCAAGGGTAATTAACCGGAATGGAAAGGTTGCACCTGAAACTGAAAAGAAAATATTGCAGGTTATGGAAGAAAACCACTATGTACCTAATCTTTTGGCAAAAGGTTTTAGAACTCAGAAATTCACAACAATCGGAATAATTGTTCCTGATATTTCCATTGAATTTTTTAGCAAAATAGCAAAAAAAGTGCAGACTATTTTTTTTGAAAGAGGATATGCAACCATAATATGTAACACCAATGAGGATTACAAAATGGAATGCCAGTGCATCAATATGCTTCAGGCTCAGCACGTAGGGGGGATTATTCATATAGTCTCCGCTACAACCGAGAAGGAGAAAAAGACTTCAATACCTACGGTTTACATAGACAGGGAACCGGCGTATGGAAACACCAAAAAGGATATGGTTCTTATTGAAAGCGACAACGTGTCAGGTGGATATCAGGCAACAAACGAAATGATTAAAAAAGGTTGCAAAAATATAATTTGTTTTTGCCCTAAGGATAAAGGCTCAACACATATAAAAAGATGGGAAGGCTATTGTAAGGCAATGGAAGAAACAGGCGGTAAGCCACGATTAGTAAGTCTTGACAATGTATCGGAGGTGGATGCTTACGAGAAAGCCATAGAACTATTCGGGAAAGACAAAGAGATTGATGGAGTTTTTGCCACAACTGACCTTATTGCCATAGGTGTATTAAAGGCATTAAAAGAATTAAAAATAAAGGTGCCTTCTCAGGTAAAAGTATTCGGCTATGATAATAGCCTGTTATCAGAGATTGCTACAACACCTATAGCTACGGTGGAACAGCCGATAGAGTTAATGTCTGAAAAAGCAGCTGAAATGTTGGAAAAACTAATGGACGGAGAAAGGCCGGAAGAAAGCCATATTGTGGTTCCGGTGAAATTAGTGAAAAGAAAAACAGGAAAATAAGCTATTTGATAAATTATAGAAGAATATATTGACAATAATAATGTAAACGTTTACACTAAAAACAAGTAAGAAACATAAGAGGCAACTAAATGGGAAACGTATATGTGTTTCTCATAGTTTTTAGAAAAGATGTAAACGTTTATATCATCGAATTATGAAAGAAGAAAGGAAGAATATTATGGAAAAATTATTATGTCCATCAATGATGTGTGCAAATTACAGAAACTTGGAGAAGGAAGTTAATGATTTAATTGAAGCAGGGGTAGATATCTTCCATATTGATATTATGGACGGACAGTTTGTTCCAAACTTTGGAATGGGATTACAGGATGTGGAGTATATTTGCAAAGCATCAACAATACCTGTTGATGCACATTTGATGATTGAAAATCCTGGAAACTATATTGAGAAGTTTGCAAAATTGGGAATTGACATTATTTATATTCATCCCGAATCAGATGTACATCCAACAAGAACATTACAGTCAATTATAGACTTGGGCGTAAAGCCGGGCATTGCAATTAATCCGGGAACAGCGGTAGAAACAATTAAGCCATTGTTACCATTTGTGGATTATGTAATGGTAATGAGTGTTAATCCGGGATTCTCAGGACAGAAGTACATCTCTTCAGTAGATGAAAAGATTGCACAGCTAGTAGAATTAAAAGAAAAATATGGCTACGAGGTAATGCTTGATGGTGCATGCTCACCTGAAAGAGTGGAAACTTTAAGCAAGGTTGGTGTTAAAGGATTTATCCTTGGAACATCAGCATTATTTGGCAAGGAAAAATCTTATAAAGAGATTGTTAAAGAGTTAAGAAGCTTGTAGAAGTGTCAAAGTAGAAATTTAACAGAATTGTTGTGCATAAAATAAGGCAGAGGTGACTTATGAATAATGAATGTGTAATTGGTATTGATATCGGCGGAACTAATATAAGAATCGGGCGTACTGATGAAAATGATCAGCTTGTGGATTTTGAAAGGGTTTCAAGCAAGGAAACATTTAAGGCCGGAAACATATCAGAAAGTTTGACTGAAGTTTTAAAGAATTATCTTGATAAGTATTGCAAGAATGTGCAGGTTAAGCAGATTGCAATTGGAATCCCTGCAACTTTAAGTTCAGACAGAAAGCAGATTCTTCAGGTTCCTAACATAAAAGGAATGGATGGTCTTTTTCTTGGAAAAGAATTAGAAGAAAATCTTGGCATTCCTGTTGTATTGGAAAAAGACGTAAATATGTTATATTACTGGGACAAGTATGATAAAAAGCTTAGTGATGAAGGTGTAGGCATTGGTGTTTACATTGGCACAGGAGTAGGTAACGCAATATTTATCAATGGAAAACCACTGGCAGGCAAAGATGGTGTGGCAGGAGAACTTGGTCACATTCCAATGATCGGTGGAACAAGTCAATGTGGCTGTGGAAACCTTGGCTGCTCAGAGTGCTATGCGTCAGGTTGGAAGTTGGTTGAGTTGAAAGAGGAATACTATCCTGATGTAGACATGAATGATTTGTTTGTAAAGAAAAGCAATGATACGGTGCTAAAGAATTTTGTGGACAATATTGCCTGCGTGGCATGCGCTGAAATCAATATACTAAATCCTGACTCCATTATTTTCGGTGGCGGAGTAATTAATATGAAAGGCTTCCCTAAGGATTATTTGGAAGAAAGATTGTATGTGCATGCAAGAAAACCGTATCCGGCAGAAAGCCTTGAAATCCAGTACTCAGAAGATAAAGTAGACAACGGAGTAAAAGGCGCAATAATATTTGCAAAAACAATGTTAGAAAAATAGAGAATATATAATAATTGATATTTATTAATGAAAAAATAAGAGTCGCTTAGTGCGGCTCTTATTTTCGGTTGGGGTGGATGAATGGCTGGATGGGAATAAGGACAACTTTTAACATAAAAATACAAAAATACACAAATTATACAAGAAAAAACAAACAAATAACAACAAAATTACATAAAAAATAAAAACGTTATTAGTAAAAATATCCATAAAAAAAGTAAAAAATAGAAAAAAATTGCTATTTAATCTAAAAATATTCTATTTTTTTTGTACAAGATAAAATCTATAATGAACGTAGTCAATGAGACAGGAAAACAAAAAGTTAAAAAACAGGAGGAACAGTTAAATGAGAAAATCAAAATTATTAACAGTGTTGGTAGCGGCAGCAATTGGAGTTTCAATGGTAGGATGTGGTTCATCAGGAGGAAGTTCAAGTAGTGGAAGTGGCGGAAGCAGTTCAGGCGGAGACGTAGCCAATAAGGATAAGCCTTTATGTTGGTACAATCGTCAGCCATCAAACAGTTCAACAGGTGAACTTGATAAGACAGCGCTTACATTTAATGACAAAACATATTATGTAGGATTTGATGCTAACCAGGGTGCAGAACTTCAGGGACAGATGGTACTTGAGTACATCAAAAAGAATATTGACAAGATCGATAGAAACGGAGACGGAGTAATCGGATATGTACTTGCAATTGGTGATATCGGACATAATGATTCAATAGCACGTACATGTGGTGTTCGTTCACAGCTTGGCACAGCAGTTGAAAAGGACGGAAGCGTTGATTCATCACCTGCAGGAACAAACGTTGATGGAACATCAAAAGTAGTTAAAGATGCAAAATTAGAAGTTAACGGAAAAACATATACAATCAGAGAACTTGCTTCTCAGGAAATGAAAAACTCAGCCGGAGCAACATGGGATGCAGCAACAGCAGGTAACGCAATTGGAACATGGACAGCTTCATTTGGTAAACAGATTGATGTAGTTGTTTCTAATAACGATGGTATGGGAATGTCAATGTTCAATGCATGGGCAAAGGACAACAAAGTTCCAACATTTGGATATGATGCTAACAGCGATGCAGTAGCAGCAATTGCAGAAGGCTACGGCGGAACAATTTCACAGCACGCAGACGTACAGGCATACCTTACACTTAGAGTTCTTCGTAATGCACTTGATGGTGTGGATGTAGATACAGGTATCGGTACAGCAGATGATGCAGGAAACTGCCTTACAAAGGATGAAGATTACAGATACAGCGAAGAAGAAAGATCATATTACGCATTAAACGTAGCTGTAACAGAAGACAATTATAAAGACTTTACAGATTCAACAAAGATTTATGACAAGGTTTCAAAACAGCTTGATGCAAGTAAGAGTCCTGAAAAGAAAGTATGGCTTAACATTTACAATGCATCAGATAACTTCCTTAGCTCAACATATCAGCCATTACTTCAAAAGTATGATGATCTTCTTAACCTTAAAGTAGATTACATCGGTGGTGATGGTCAGACAGAATCAAATATTACAAACCGTTTAGGTAACCCTAGCGAATATGATGCATTTGCAATTAACATGGTTAAAACAGATAATGCAGCTTCATATACATCAATTCTTTCAAAATAGAATTCTAATTAAAGATTAAACTGGTTGTAGAAGGGGGCTTTAAAGCCCCCTTATTAAAAGAAGAGGAAGTATAAATATGGCAGGAGATAAGAATGAATACATCTTGTCGATTAATGGAATGAGCAAATCATTTGGCCGAAATAAGGTTTTAAAACATATTAGTTTAAATGTTAAACCAGGGTCTATCATGGGACTTATGGGTGAAAACGGAGCCGGAAAATCGACAATGATGAAATGTCTCTTCGGAACTTATCAAAAGGACGAAGGAACGATAATATTAGATGGAAAAGAAGTAAACTTTTCAGGTCCTAAAGAAGCACTGGAAAATGGTGTGGCAATGGTACATCAGGAACTTAATCAGTGCCTTGAGAGAAGTGTTGTAGATAATTTGTTTTTAGGAAGATATCCTAAGAACTCAATGGGCGTAGTTGATGAAGGAAGAATGAAAAAAGAAGCTTCAGACTTATTCAGAAAACTTGGAATTACAGTTAATATGACTCAGCCAATGAAGAAAATGTCTGTATCACAAAGACAGATGTGTGAAATAGCAAAAGCTATATCATACAATTCAAAAGTAATTGTACTTGATGAACCTACATCATCACTAACAGCACCGGAAGTTGAAAAGTTATTTAAGATGATGAGACAGTTGAAAGAACAGGGAATCTCATTAATATATATATCACACAAAATGGATGAAATATTCGAAATTTGTGATCAGGTTTCAGTTTTACGAGATGGAAGTCTTGTTATGACGAAAGACAGCAAAGACACAGATATGAATGAACTTATTTCAGCAATGGTTGGACGTTCACTTGATAACAGATTTCCACCTGTAGATAATAAGCCGGGAGAAGTTATTTTCTCAGTGGAAAATTTGTCTACTAAATACGCACCTAAACTTCAGAATATATCATTTGACATAAGAAAAGGAGAAATCTTCGGATTATATGGACTTGTAGGTGCAGGAAGAACGGAATTACTTGAAACAATATTTGGAATGCGTACAAGAGCAGCAGGAAATGTAATTTATGATGGAAAAATAATGAATTTTACATCAACAAAGGATGCAATGGATCATGGCTTTGCACTTATAACAGAAGAAAGAAAGGCCAATGGCTTATTCTTAAAGGGAGACATTACATTTAATACTACTATTGCAAATATGAATCACTACAAAAAAGGTATAGCATTATCCAAAGATGAAATGGTTCGTGCAACGGCAAATGAAATAAAAGTTATGCGTACTAAATGTATGGGACCGGACGATATGATTTCAAGCCTTTCAGGTGGTAATCAGCAGAAAGCAATATTTGGAAGATGGCTTGAACGTTCACCTAATATCTTTATGATGGATGATCCAACAAGAGGTATTGATGTTGGAGCCAAATACGAAATATATGAATTGATTATAAACATGGCAAAACAGGGAAAAACAATTATAGTTGTTTCATCTGAAATGCCGGAAATTTTAGGTATAACTAATAGAATAGGCGTTATGTCTAATGGACATTTGGCAGGAATAGTTAACACTAAAGAAACAGATCAGGAAGAATTATTAAGACTTAGTGCTAAGTATTTGTAAAAAAGAGAGGAGCATAAGATATGGCAGAGAAAGGATTTATTCTTTCGGCTGAAGAGGAGTTAAAACTTCGAGAGCCCATAGATGAATATATAGGAAAAATACAGGAACAGATAGATGCTTTAAGATTAGATGGTACAGACAAAGTTAGAAGCTTAAAGAACCATATTGCAGTTGTAAAAGAAAGCAAAAATCTATCAAAAGAAGAAAAGACAAAAATTATCGAAAACGATAAAAAAGTATTAGAAGAGGCAAACGCAGTTGAAAGTCGTAATAAAGACAAAGTAAACAAATTAATTGCAGAAGCTGAAGATTATCTTTCAAAGAATTATAACAGCCAGTACTACAATAAGGTGGTTAAATGTTGTGAAGCTGAAAAAGAGGCTGAAAAGAAAGAGTATGAGAGAATTTGTGCAGTATTAAAAGAAGAACATACAGCACAGTTAAGTAAATTATCCGATCCGGATGAGATTAAAGATGAAAAATATGTTTACAAGAATAAATTATATGATGCGAAGATGGCACATGAATCAAAATGTCAGGAAATCAAAGACAGAAAACATGATGCGTTTTTACATAAGTATCATTTAATCGACTTGTTGCGAATGTCAAAATATACATTTGCACAAAAGAGAGCACAGAGTATAGAAAACTATAAGTATTCATTTAATTTAGCACAGTTTCTTTACAAGAATGGCTTGTATATTGTTATTGTTCTAATATTTATTGGATTATGTGCAGTAACTCCAATAGTAAAAAATACACAGTTGCTTACATACACAAACATACTTAACATTCTGCAACAGGCTTCCCCTAGAATGTTCCTCGCCCTTGGGGTTGCAGGATTAATCCTTTTAACAGGAACGGACCTTTCCGTAGGACGTATGGTTGGTATGGGTATGGTAGCGTCGACCATAATAATGCATAACGGTATTAATACAGGTGGAGTATTTGGCCACATATTTGACTTTTCAAGTATGGGTCCTGTAAACAGAGCAATTTTGGCATTAGTTGTCTGCATTGTACTTACAACATTCTTTGCTATGATAGCAGGATTTTTTATGGCAAGATTTAAGATGCATCCATTTATTTCAACAATGGCTAACATGCTTATTATCTTTGGTTTAGTTACATATGCAACAAAAGGTGTTTCATTCGGTGCAATTGACCAGGCAATACCTAATATTTTCATTCCTCAAATAGGTGGTTTCCCAACAATTATACTTTGGGCATTAGTTGCCATTGCAATTGTATGGTTTATCTGGAATAAAACAACTTTTGGAAAAAATCTGTTTGCTGTAGGTGGAAATCCTGAAGCAGCAGCAGTATCAGGAATCTCAGTATTCAAAGTAACTATGGGAGCATTCATTCTTGCAGGTATTCTTTATGGATTTGGTTCATGGCTTGAATGTAACAGAATGATTGGTTCAGGTAGTGCAGCATATGGACAAGGATGGGATATGGATGCAATCGCAGCCTGCGTAGTTGGTGGTGTATCATTTACAGGTGGTATTGGTAAGATTTCAGGTGTAGTAACAGGTGTTCTTATTTTCACTTCCCTTACTTATTCCCTTACAATCCTTGGAATTGATACAAACCTCCAGTTTATTTTTGAAGGTATTATCATCCTTGCAGCAGTAACTCTTGACTGCCTTAAATATGTACAGAAAAAATAAATATTAGAAAATATTTCTTAATGATAAAGCTAAAAGTCGTTCTAATTATCTATATGATTAATGGAACGGCTTTTAGTCTAAATTGGTTTAAAAGCAATTCATAGTTTGTTATAATAAAAAAAACAGGTGGGAGAAATATGGAAATAAAAAATAATACTGATATAGAGAAAACTAATATGGAAAATTACAAAGTTATTTTGGTGGATGACGAAGAAGAAGTAATTGATGCAATAAAAAGCCGAATATTATGGGAACAATTAGGTTTGCAGATTGTAGGCAGTGCAACAAATGGTGTAAAAGCATTAGAATTAGTAGAAAAGTTACAACCTGACATTGTTATAACTGACATAAAAATGCCTTATATGGATGGTCTGGAACTGTCGAGAAGATTAAACGATGAATACAAAAATGTTCATATAATTATTTTTACGGGATTTGATGAATTTGATTATGCAAAAGAAGCAGTGCATCTTGAAATAGATGAATATATGCTTAAACCAATTAACGCTGTGGAATTGTCAGAGTGCCTTAAGCGTGTTAAGAATTCATTGGATAAAGAAAGAGAAGAAAAATTAAATGTTCAAAAGCTTGAAAATTATTTCGATGATGTTTTGCCAATTATTCAGACTAACTTTTTTGTTTCGTTAATAGAGGGAAGAGTTAACGAAAGTGAATATGAGAAATTTTTGCAGGCATACAAGATAGATTTAAATGGACCGTATTTTTGTTGTGCAGTTTTTCACACTTCAGAAAATAATGTTCCGGAAGAAATGTCGCCATTATTATTATCTATGTCGGTTGAGAGAGAGATAAAAGCAAGAATAGTGGGAAAATTCAAGTGTAGGGAATTTATATATTTAGGAAATACAGTTCTTATTATAGAATTGAAATCAAAAGAAGAGACAGTAGAACTTACTGATGTTTGTGATAAATTCTGTAAGTGGGTTAACAGAGTAATTGGAGCAGTAGTAACTGCAGGAATAGGTATGGTATGTGATAACATATCAAATATTAATAATTCGTATGATGGGGCAAGGGAAGCCGTATCATACAGAGTATTATATGGAACAAAGAGAGCCATAAATATTGATGAAATCACATCAAACAAACAAAATATGGGATTACAGTCAGAAGAAACAAAGATGCATGAATTGTTTAAGGCCATTTATCTGGGAAACGAACAGGAAATAGAGGCTGCAACAAACAGGGAAGTTGACAGAATACATGGTAATTCCAATACGGTTAGCCAATATAAGTTATATACAATGGAAATGGTAGGAGCATTCTACAGATTTTGCGAAAATAATTTTATTGACTTTAGCGATTTTCTGGGTGAAATGAGCAACCCTTATGAAAAGGTGCCAAAAATGGATGAAAGCACACTAAAAAAATGGATTGTGCAAGTTTCCACAGAAATGGGAAAACAATTAAAGAGTGTCCGAAACAGTAAATCACGAAGACTGATAAATGACGCAAAAAATATCGTTGCAAACAGATATATGGAAGAAGATTTATCCTTGGATAAGGTTTGCTCAATAATGGGAGTGTCTAATTCATACTTTTCTTCTATATTTAAGAAGGAAACAGGAATTTCTTTTGTATCTTATTTAACAGATTATAGAATGGATATAGCAGCAAAGTTAATTTTAGATACAAATGAGAAAAGCTACAAGATTGGTGAAATGGTTGGATATATGGACGCAAACTATTTTAGTTATGTATTCAAAAAGAAATTTGGAATTTCACCATCTAAATATCGAAATGCAAAATTAAAATCATAAATATATGCAGGGATGGAATATTGAAAAATAAAAGTAAAACAGGCGGGAAAAATCTTAATAGAGGAAGAAGAAAATGGTTTCACAAAGGGGAATTTATAGGTCTTGATATACAGTCAGTAATAATGACTGTTTTAACTATGCTTACAATTGCAGTTACTGTAGTTATGGGCTTGTTAATTTATAACAGATTTAAGCTGTCAGTTAAAGAAACAAATATATCAAGCACTGAGGGCATAGTAGACAGCGTAGTAGAAAAAATGAATTCCGATTTGTATAATATAAGACAGATTTCAAATGCAGCGAACTATAACATTATTCAACAATACGACGTTTCGAGTCAGGAATTTAATAACCAATTTAGCCTTCTTTACGAAATAAATTCTGACAAAATACAAAGCCTGGTTTTGTACAACAATGAAGGAAAACTTATGGCAGCAGAACCAATTTCTTCAGAGAAAAAGAACGTAGAAATTAAAAAACAGGATTGGTTTTATAATGCAAAGAAAGAAATAGAGAACATTCATTTTTCAAAACCTCATTTGCAAAATATATTTATGGATGGAACATACAAGTATAATTGGGTTATTTCTCTTAGCCGTTCAGTTGACATAAATGATGGAGAAGAACCAATAAGTGGAATATTATTAGTAGATATGAAATATTCAATTATTGAAGAAACGTTTGAAAGAATTAATGGTAATTCCAACGGTGTATATTATTATTTGTGTGATGGTAATGGAGATATAATTTATCATCCAAGAAAGGTTGAAATTGACAGAAACAAGTTAACCGAAAGCAACAGGGAACTTGCTTCATATGAAGACGGAATATATGAACTTAAATTAAATGGAAGAAAAGCAAATTATGTTATAAGTAATATGGCATATACAGGTTGGAAAATTGTGGGTGTTGTGCCGGAAAGCACGCAAATTATGAGCATAAACCAGTTTAGATATTATATTGTAATAACCATTATAATATTGCTGATGATGCTTCTTGTTGTAAATAGATTTATTTCAAAGAGAATTTCAAAGCCTATTAGAGAGTTAGATGAATCCGTTAAGGCTTATGAAGCAGGTGGCAAAAAAGAAATTTATGTTGGAGGTTCTTCAGAGATAAGACATCTGGGATATTCAGTTCAGAAATCATATGAACAGATTGAAGAATTGATGGACGAGATTATTAAGCAACAGACTCAAAGAAGAAAAAGTGAATTAGCAGCATTGCAAAGTCAGATAAATCCACACTTCTTATATAATACATTAGAATCCATTACCTGGATGGTGGAAGCAAACAGAAACGCAGATGCAGTATTGATGATTTCGGAGCTTGCTAAGTTACTTAGAATAAGCTTATCAAAAGGAAAAACAATAATAAGAATTGCAGATGAAATACAACACAGCAAAAGTTATATGAGCATTCAAATGGTAAGATACAAAGAACGATTTGGAATAAAATTCCACATTGATGAAGAAATTAATGATTACTGTATTGTAAAACTGGTAATACAGCCCATATTAGAGAATGCAATTTATTATGGTGTAGGCGATATGGATGCTGATGAAGGCGGAATGATAACTGTTACAGGAAGAAAGATTGAAGAGGATATATACATATCTATAGAAGATAATGGAATGGGTATGAGAGAAGAAGTAGTGGAAAATATTCTTACAGATAACAGTAAAGTTCCAAAACATGGTTCAGGTGTAGGCGTAATAAATGTTCATAATAGAATACAGCTTATGTTTGGTGAAGAGTATGGATTAAAAGTCGAAAGTGAAGCTGATGAGGGAACAAAAGTTACAATACATATACCGGCAATACCATTTAATAGTGAAAATCAAAGTAAAATGGAAGAGAAAAGTGTAGAAAGGAAGGGCAAAAATGAAAAAGAATAAAGTAATCTTTCTTGCTACAGAAATTATATTATGTGTTTTAGCACTTTTTTTCACTTTCAAAATGTTTGATCAAAATGAGACAGAAAAGAAAGTTGCAGTAATTGTACAAAATTCAGGTGATAAAAATTGGGATTCTTTCATAAAGGGATTAAAAGAATCAGCCAAAGTCAATAATATTCATTTGATTATATGTAATGCTGATGAAATCAACAACATAGATGATCAAAAAGAATTAATTAATGAGCAAATAGAAAATGGAGTTGATGCTTTTATAATAAGTCCGGCTCCGGGAAGCAAAACAAAAACAGAAATGAAGACTATTTGTGGAGACAAGCCATTTATATTAGTAACTGAAGATGTTTATATGGGAGAAAATAAAAAATCTGAATACCCTGTAATAAAGCCTGATAATTACAAAATCGGCTATAGTCTTGGAAAAGAAATGGTTGGAAAATCTATAAAGAAAATAGGCATTGTACTAGGACAGAAAGAAAAAGAAGAAACAGCTGACAGATATAAAGGGTTTGAAGATGCAATAAAAGATAGTGGCATGAAAGTTGCGTGGAAATATAATGGCATAGAAAATAAAGATATTGTTAAAATTGTAAATCGCAGGAGTAAAGTTGATGCAATAGTAGCGTTAGATAACTATTCACTAGATGATTTGGGTGAAAACGCCAGAGAGGATTCGTATAATGGTGCGAAAATATATGGTGTTGGAACTAATGTTGAGTCCCTTGTCCTTGTGGATTATGGAAAAGTGGAATGTGTGATAATTCCTGACGGATATGAAATGGGATATAAAAGTGTTAAGGAGATAACTGAAAGACTAAACCATACTTTTTATGTGATGAAAAGTACTAATGTGGAACACAAAATAGTTTATAAAAAAGATTTATTTACTACTGATATTGAAAGGTTTTTGTATTCATATGAATAAAAGAAAGAAAATTGTTGTAGGTTTGATTTTAGGAATAATTCTAGTCTGCAATATTTGCGGTTGTCAAAGCAATAAAGAAGAGAAGAACAGCATACTTAGAGTAGGCATAGTGACTTATACACAGGATGATCCTTTTATAAATGCGTTAAAAGAACAGCTAAAAGGGAACTTAAAAACTATGGAAACGAAGGATATGAAGATAATGATCTCCGAAAGAAATGGAGACAATGACCAAAGGGATCAAAATGAAGCTGTTGAAGAGATGATTGATGCAGGATGTGATATAATGTGTATAAATTTAGTAGATAGAACAGAGCCTTCTACGATTATAAAAATGGCAAGACAGAATAACATACCCGTTATTTTCTTTAACAGGGAACCGGTTAAAGAGGATTTGAAGCAATGGGATAAACTTTATTATGTAGGCTGTAATGCAGAACAGTCAGGTGAAATGCAGGGACAGATAGCAGCAAAATATATAAAAAAGAATAAAAAAGTTGATAAAAATTATGATGGAAGAATTCAATATGTATTATTGGAAGGTGAAGCGGGGCATCAGGATGCCATAAGTAGAACGGACTGTTCCGTAAAAACCATAATAGGCAAAGGTATAAAACTGGAAAAATTAAGTTATCAGTTTGCAGATTGGAATAGAGGACAGGCAGAAAACAGAACAAACCAATTAATTGAACAATATGGTGATAAGATAGAAATGATAATTTCCAACAATGATGAAATGGCATTAGGAGCATTGGAGGCATATAAAAAATCAAAATATGACAAGAAGCAGTGGCCGATTATTTTTGGAATTGACGGTTTGGATGATGCTTTAGCAGCAATAAAGAATGGCGAAATGCAGGGAACGGTATACAATGACAAAGAAGATCAGGCATTAGAAATTTCGCGATTAGTTGTAGACATTTATCAGGGCAATAGTATGAAAAATCATAATTTGCAGCAGGGAAAATATTATGTGTCTCAATACAAAAAAGTTGAAAAAAGCAGTATAGACAAATTCATAAAATAAAGGCGGGTCAATATATGTGGAGTGAAAGGTTTAACGAAGAATTTAAAGAAGAATCTAAGAAAGAGACAAATGAAAAGTCTAAAAACGAGTTAAAAAAAGAACTTTTTGGAGAAGAGTTTTATGAAGAAATGGAACCTGAGAAAAGATTAGAAATTTTTCAAAAAAATATAGATTCAGACAATAATAAAGAACTACGAGAATGCTTATGGACAGCAAGATATGGAAAAAGAAAGCCTAAAAAAGACTTATTCATAGGCTATCTTATGGAAATGAAATACATATCAGAAAGTGGTTCCACTGATGTAGGCGGAGCGAAAAGAAAACAGTTGTGCAAGATTATTAATAATTTGTGCATTGACAACTATGAAATTCTGTCAGAGGAGCAGCGTGGCATTCTTAAAAATGAGCTAAAGAATACATTTAAAAAATTTATTCAGGTAAGTCGAGGAGGTAGAGGCTTCACTTCGGCAGTTTTTGGACTGGGACAGTTATCTGATGATGGCATTGCAAAAAAGATAGCTGAACAAATAAGCAATATTGCATTCCTAACACCTCATATGTTCAGAATGGATAAAGAATTTAAAATCCTTCAGGCAGCAGCGCTGGAAGCCTATAGGGAAGAATACCCCAATAGAGAACATTTTTTGAAAAAATAGGACAACCTTAGATTATACAAAAATACCTCACGGTTTGAGAAAATGAAAACCGCGGGGTATTTTTCTTTTGGCTTGAATAGTTACAGACTTAGAGTTTGCCTCATATATAGTACAAATCCCCAATAGTCGTGAAGTAATCCACCCCAAATCTCTCATATCAAGTGAAAACAAATGACAGAAAATGAAAAATAAAGAATTATTGACAATTCTATCTCAAATACCCAACAATCAGCATACATATTACACAAAAAATACAATTTGCATACTCAAAAAATAACATTATTGTTAGAAAAATCAAAAAAACCGGAAAAAGGCAAAAATAACACAAAGCAAAAAGTGACAACAAATGAAACGTTTTTAACAACGAAAACTGTACAATATGCACAAAAGAAATATGTCTAAATTGTGAAAACCGTGAAAAATGTTGAAAATAGTTGACAGAAAATGAAAAGAGTACTACAATTATGCTATCAGATGAAAACAAATGACAAAACTTGAAAAAACAAAAGATAAAAGAAATAACAGAGAAAGGAAGGAAATATGAATTACGCAGGAAGATTTAATTCTTTTATATTAAAAGGCCAGAACGTATTTGATGCAATTAAGGCATATCACGAGATGGACGGCATTACACATTTAGAGTTTAACTACCCGGAACATTTTGCAGGATATGATTTAGAAGAAATCAAAAAGGCCATGGGTGATTTAAAAGTTAACGGATTGGCAGTTCGTTGGAGAAATGATTTCACAAACGGAGACTTAACAAATCCTGATCCGGAACTTAGAGAAAGAGCCATCAGATATTGTAAGGAAGCTACAGATATTTGTAGAGAACTTGGTGGAACATACATAACATTATGGTTAGAAAATGACGGTTTTGATTATGCGTTCCAAGTTGACTATGAAGAAGCATGGAACCAAATGATAGATGCTTTCAGAGAATTAGCAGATTATGCACCAGACATGAAATACAGCATCGAGTACAAACCATTTGAACCAAGAAACTTCTCAATGGTTGACAGCACAGGAATGACATTACTTCTTATTAAAGAAATAGACAGACCAAATGTAGGATGTACATTAGACTTCTGTCATATGTTAATGAAGAGAGATTCCCCGGCATATGGACTAGCACTTGCAGCAAGTATGGGAAAACTTTATGGATTACATATGAACGACGGATATTCACAGATGGACAGCGGAATGATATTTGGTTCAGTAAATATAGCTCACGCAGCTGAGTTTATCTACTATTTAAAGAAGTACAATTATCAGGGAGTTGTATTCTTCGATACATTCCCAATCAGAGAAAACGCAAAGCTTGAAACACAGGCAAACATCAATTCATTCGAAAAGATTTCAAAAATAATTGATGAAATCGGAATGGACAGAATAGCTGAAGTAGTATCTAAACGTGACGGAGTTGAGGCACAGCGCCTTGTTCTGGACATGTTGAAATAAAGAGAAAATAAAAAAGAAAAAGGAGAACACACAAATGAGAAAGAAATTTTTAGCAGTTGCCCTTGCAGCAACAATGGTAATCGGTTTAGTTGGATGTGGAAATTCATCATCTAGCTCAAACAACGCAACAACAGCAGCCTCAAATGACACACAGGCTACAGAGGAATTCAACCCTGATACAGTTAAAGATAGCAAGACTATCGAAGATATCCGTAAAGATAACGGAGACGAAGTAAAAGTTAAGAGTGGTTTAAAGATGGGTGCCATCGCAAAGTCATTTTCAAACGAATTCTGGCGTAACTTTAAAAATGGTTATGAACAGTCAGAAAAGGTACTTAAAGATGCAGGCGTAGACGTATCAATTAAGATTGACGGAACAACAGATGAAAGTGATGAAATCGGACAGCAGACAATGACAGACAACTTAGTAAACCAGGGTTACAACGCTTTAATGTTAAGCCCAATCTCAGATTCAAACTTAACAGCATCAGTTGATAACGCTAAAGGCAAAAAGATTCCTACAATTAACGTAAACGATGGATTAATCGCAGCAGCAGATTACTTCGTAGGACCGGATGCTTACCAGAATGGTGAATTAGCAGCTGAATGGGTTTCAAAGAAGCTTGGTGACAAAGGTGATGTAGCTATCGTAATCGGTATGGCAAAAGCTTTCGCAGCTCGTGAAAGAACAGCAGGATTCAAGGGATGGATCAAAGACAACAATTCAGGACTTAATGTAGTAGCAGAACAGAATGCTGACTGGGATAGACAGAAAGCTAAAGAATTAGCAAGCACATGGATTCAGCAGAACCCAGACTTAAAGGCTATCTTCTGTAACAACGACGATATGGCTTTAGGTGTAGTAGAGGCAGTTGAAGAAGCTAAGAAAGATATCTTAGTAGTAGGTGTTGATGGTATCGGTGAAGCTTATGACTCAATCAGAGCTGGTAAGTTAGATGCAACAGTTGATTCATTTGGTTACTATATGTCACAGGTTGCTACAGAAGTAACATTAAGAGTATTAGCTGGACAGGATATTCCTAGAGTAACACATACTCCACAGGCTCTTATCGATAAGACTAACGTAGATAAAGACGCAAAAGACATCATTGGTTGGACAGATCCAAAATATGTAACAGAATAGTTTAGACACAATAATTTAGAAGATTTGATTTGTAAAGCGGGAGAAAGGTAAAACTTTCTCCCACATATATAAAGGAGGAACGATTATGGCGAAGGCTGTTGAATTTGTTAAGATTAACAAACGCTTTCCAGGAGTACACGTCCTTAAAGATATCTCTTTTTCAGTAGAAGAAGGTGAAGTTCATGCATTGCTTGGTGAAAATGGTGCAGGGAAATCAACACTATTGAATATTTTGCATGGAGTTTATCCTGAATATGAAGGAGAGGTAAGACTTCATGGTAAAAAGGTAAGCTTTAAAGACACAAATGATGCTATTGTAAATGGCAAAATATCTAAGGTTCATCAGGAAACATTGGTAGTAAAAGATCTTACCGTTGGACAGAACGTAACAATGGGATATGAACCTAAAAAAGGAATCTTTATTGATTTCAAAAAAATGAATAAAGATGTAGACGTAATATTAGAAGACTTAAACTGTAACTTTAAATCATCAGATTTGGTTGCAACATTAACAGCAGGTGAAATGCAGATGTTAGCAATTGCAAGAGCGTTATATCATCATTCAACGATTATATCTCTTGACGAGCCAACAGCTTCACTTACAACAAAAGAAACAGAAGCTTTGTTTGAAGTAGTAAGAAAACTTAAAAAACAGGGCGTAACAATATTATATGTAAGTCATAGATTGGAAGAAATTTTCCAGATTTGTGACAGAGCAACAATTCTTCGAGATGGAGAATATATCCAGACAATGGATATTGCAAGTACTACAAGAGATGAACTGATTCACGCAATGGTTGGTCGAAATGTTGCAGCAGTGGCATCAAGACTTAAACCTAGTCCAATGACAGATGAAGTAGTATTAAAAGTAGAACATTTATGTAATGAAAATTATAATGACGTAAGTTTTGAACTTCACAAAGGTGAAATCTTAGGATTCTTCGGATTAGTTGGAGCAGGAAGAACTGAAGTCATGAGAACACTTATTGGTGCAGATCAGAGAACATCAGGAAAGATTATTCTTAAAGGTAAAGAAGTAAAGAATGGCTGGAATACAACAAAAGCCTTAAAAGCCGGCATCGGTTTATTACCTGAAGACAGAAAAACACAGGGATTTATGAATCTTTCTAATAACTATGAAAATATAGCAATATCAAGCTTAGAGAAATATATGACAGGTCCATTTACAGACACAAAGAAGAAGATTAAAAACGCAGAAGTTTACTTCGAAGAAATGGACGTACATCCAAGACGTGTTGATTATATGACAAGCAACATGTCAGGTGGTAACCAGCAGAAAGTTATTTTGGCAAGATGGATGTCTACAGATGTAGATATAATTATCTTCGATGAACCTACAAAAGGTGTTGACGTAGGTGCTAAGGCAGAAATTTACAGACTTATGGAACAGTTAGTAGAAGATGGAAAGAGTATTATCGTAGTTTCATCAGAATTACCTGAAGCCATGGGTATAAGCGACAGAATGATAATTATGAGTGAAGGAAGAATAACAGCTGAGTTAACAAATAAGGTTGACTTTGTAGAAGATTCAATTCTTGATTTAGCAATTGGAGGTAATCAAAATGAAAAATATATGGGATAAATATAAACGTGAGTTTGTAGTATTGCTGGCAACCTTGGCTATGGCAGTTGTCTTTACAGTACTAAACAGTAACTTTTTAAATTATAACAACTTTGTAACTATTTTACAGCAGATGGTATTAAACGGTGTACTTGCAGTAGGTATGATGTTTACAATCATCACAGGTGGTATCGACCTTTCAGTAGGTTGTACATACGCAATTACAGGTATTATAGTTGCTTCATGTACAGTAAACTATGGAATGAATCCATTCCTTGGAATTTTAGTAGGACTTGTAGTTGGTGCAGTTCTTGGTGCATTTAACGGATTCTTAATTAATAAGATGAAGTTACAGCCATTTATCGCAACATTAGGTACAATGAGTTTATACAGAGGTCTTGCTTATGTAGTAACAGGTGGTGTACCTGTAACAAACGTTCCGGACTCATACAGAAACATCTTCAACGGAGAATTAGTTGGAGGAATCAGATACTACATTATAGTTATGGTAGTTGTATTCTTAGTAGCACACATTCTTTTATCAAAGATGAGAAGTGGTGATTACTTATATGCAGTAGGTGGAAACGAAGAAGCAGCTAAGTTATCAGGTGTTAACGTAGTTAAGACAAAATACATTGCATACATCTTCTGTGGTGTTTGCTCAGCAATTGCAGGTATGATTATGTTAGCAAGTTTAGGTTCAGCAGAAGCAACAGCAGGTAGCGGATATGAAACAAACGCAATCGCAGCAGCAGCTATCGGTGGAACAAGAATGGCAGGTGGTAAAGGTACAGCACTTGGAACATTCATCGGTGCATTAATGTTAGCAGTATTAAAAGTAGGTATGGTAGTTATCAACGTTGACTCATTCTGGCAGTTCGTTGTAACTGGTATTATTATCATCGTAGCTTCATACTTCGAATTCATTCAGCAGGACGTTGCAGGATTTATTTCAAGACATAAGAAAGCTGAAAACTAAAAAATAAACCGCAAAAAATTAATAAACATTGCGGCACTAATATATTTTCAATATGAATTGAATTATAATAAAGGCGCAGGGAAAAATAAACTTTGCGCCTTTATTCTTTTTAATAATAGGAAACAAAATAAATTTTGAGTAGGAGGAAAATAAGGATGAATAAGAAAATCACAGTTATCGGAAGTTTAAACTATGATGTCATCTTAAAAATTCCAAGATTACCTTTTAAAGGTGAAACATTAACAGCCAACGGAGCGACATTTAGTGCCGGCGGAAAAGGTGCTAATCAGGCAGTTCAGGCAGCAAAATTAAAAACTCCAACTTATATGGTAGGATGTGTTGGAACAGATGCATCAGCAGACTTTTTGGTTAACACAGCAAAAGAGTATGGTGTAAATGTTGATTATATTAGAAAAGTACCCGGAAGTAGTGGAATGGGAGTTATAAACGCAGTTGAAGACGGAAGCGTTTATGCATGCATCGTAAGAGGTGCAAACTTTGAGGTTACAAAGGAAGATGTAGACAATGCAATGCCTATTCTTAAAGAATCAGGTGTATGTATTCTACAGAACGAGATTCCGGTAGAAATTATTGCTTATGCAATTGATAAGGCAAAAGAAGCAGGATGTACAGTTGTATTAAACGCAGCACCTGCAATAGAATTACCTGAAGAATGTTTAAGTAAGGTAGACATTCTTGTAGTAAATGAAGTCGAGGCAGAATTTTACTGTCACGAAAAAATCGACTCAGTTGAAAAGGCAAAAACAGAAATTAAGAAAATGGCAGAAAAATACAATAATAATGTTATTTTCACACTTGGAAAAGATGGAGCAGTGGCTTACGAAAATGGAACAATCGAATTTATTCCGGCAATGAAAGTAGATGCGATTGAAACAACAGGAGCAGGAGATTCATATATCGGAGCAGTAAGTCATTCAATAATTGAAGGAAAGAGCCTGATTGAGGCTTGTAAGTTTGCAACTAAGTGTAGTGCAATTACAGTTTGCCGAATGGGAGCACAGCCTTCAATGCCAACTTTGGAGGACGTGGAATAAACCCCGATTATTATTGACATTTTTAACCATTAAAGGATATTATATAGGTATAACTGTAACGTTTTTATCGTTACGTATACAGGCAATCAATTCTCTTTGAGAATTGATTACAAATACACAGGAGGAAGAAGATATGATACCTTATGAGAGAAGATTACAAATAGCAGAATTGCTTGAGAAGAATGAGGTTGTATCTTTGGATGAGTTTTGTAAATCTTTAGGGGGTGTCTCTGAATCGACGGTCAGAAGAGATTTGAAGACCATGGAGAAAGAGGGAGAGATAACATTACTAAGAGGTGGCGGAGCTTGTTTAAAAAGAGGCAGCTATGAAGTTCCTGTTCTTTCAAAGAAAAGTAAGAATGTCAAAGAGAAGGACGGAATTGCTAAGGTTGCAGCAAGTCTTGTAAATGACGGTGATTCGATTTATATCGATTCAGGAAGTACAGCCTTAGATATGGTTAAATATTTAAAAGACAAAAACATAACAGTTGTAACAACAAATGCATTAATATGTTCAGAGTTGCAATCTCCTAATATTAAGTGTATTATAGCAGGTGGTGAAATCAATATTACTACTGCTTCAATTAGAGGAATTACAACAAACAACTTTTTAAAGAGTTACTATTTTGACAAAGCTTTTGTAGGAATATCCGGTTTTTCAAAAGAAGCAGGGTTTAATACACCTGATTTGTTAGAAGCTGAAAAGAAACGTATTGTCTGCAAGAACGCAGGTAAGGCATATATTTTGGCAGATAGCAGTAAATCAGGAAAAAATACTTTATGTAAGGTGCTTGACATTGATCAGGCAACATTAATTTGCGATAAGGAAACAGATGTAGTTAAGGAAGCAGGAGATTATATTATTGCTTAAAATCCTCTCCCTAAATTAATTAAAAAATACAAAAGAATGAGGTGACATAAATGAAAATAGGAATTGGAAATGATCATGTAGCAGTTGAAATGAAGAATGAAATCAAGGCATATCTTGAAGAAAAAGGACATGAAGTTGTAGATTTCGGTACAAATTCTTCTGAGAGATGTAATTACCCTGTATATGGCGAGGCAGTAGCCAATGCCATTGTTAACGGTGAAGTAGATTGTGGTGTTTTAATTTGTGGAACAGGTGTAGGAATTTCACTTTCAGCTAACAAGGTTAACGGAATTAGAGCCTGCGTATGTAGCGAGCCATATAGCGCAAGATTATCTAAGCAGCATAACAACACTAACATTATTGCATTTGGCGCAAGAGTTATTGGCATAGAACTTGCAAAAATGATAGTAGATGAATGGCTTAATGCAGAATATGAAGGTGGCCGTCATCAGGTTAGAATCGATATGATTAAAGACATCGAGGAAAAACAGAAACAGAAGTAATTTGCTATTTATAAATGGTAGATTATTAATGTAATAGTAATGTAACAGAAGAGTAATGGAACAAAAAGACAAGGAGAGATACTATGAAGATTAAAAATATTGAAAACCCTGAAGAATTTTTAAAGGTAATTGACAGTTGTACAGGAAGAGTTGAATTAATAACAGATGATGGAGACAGATTAAACTTAAAATCAAAGTTATGTCAGTTAGTTTCATTGTCAACAATTTTCTCTTCAGCAGCTAAGATTCCTGAAATGGAAATTGTAGCTCATGAATTAGAAGATTCAAAGAAAATAATGGACTACTTAATGGGTTGCTAATTGATAAGATTACAGTGTAGAAATTTTAAATAGTATAGAAATAATTTTCTAAAAAGCGCGTTCAAAGAGACTTAAAAAGTCAAAAGACCTGTTGCACTTTAAACTTGGTGTGACAGGTCTTTTTTATTAATGGGAAAAATCTATTAATTTAAAATCCAACTGCGGATATAAACCTATACTTAATAAGCTTAGTGAAAAGATTAATCCTCTTCAATAACATAGAAGTCAAGATAGTCGAAATCTATTGATTCCACAAAACTGTCTGCATAAAATCTTGTTCGCGCAATACGTTTAAACTCGTTAATATTTGAATCAAGCCATATTGGATTGCTTAAATCAAATTCCTCACAAATCTGTTCAAGAGCCATAAAAACCTTATGAGTTCTTGTCTCGTCAGGAATATCCAATTCAATAGTAGTGCTTTGTAACATTTTATTACTTTTAAAAGTACGTCCCCAAACTCTAAACATAATAATCTCCGTTCCATTAATATAGTATAAATAACATAATATAAATCCAAAGTAAGTGTAAGGGAAAACGGAGTAAAAGTAAAGAAAAAAGAAGTTAGACAAAACTAACACATAAGCATAAGTTTAACTTTAAATATTGTTAGAATAATGATATACTTAAGGGTAATGAGCACTATAAATAAGTGAGAAATGTATGGTAGTCATAAACAAAAAAGAGGGAAGAGATGAAATAGGCATAGCTGTTTATACCGTTTTAAGAAAAGCGGAATGGAGTATTATATGGGAAATAAAAGAAAGAAAAAATTACAGACTCAGGTAGGAAAATATTTAAAGGGACCGTTGTATTTTATTGGATTTTGGATAATGATTAATGTGATTACATATGCCATTGATGTAAGAGCAGGCGCAGTAATGAGTCTTGCCACATTTGTTTACATTATTTTAATGCTAAGCATAGCTATTAAGTATAATTCCAACGTAACTAAGAGACTTATAGACTTCGGAAGTGCTTACAGTCTGGTTCAACGACAGATGCTTAAGGAAATGGATGTGCCATATGGCCTTATTGACGAAAACGGAAAGATACTATGGACTAACAACCAGTTTGATACCTTATTTGAAAAGAGTGTTTTAAATAAGAACATTATGAATATTTTTGAAGGCATTAAGCCGGAATATTTGGTTTTTGATGACGAGAAACCTAATCACGTTAAGCTTAGTTATAAAGACAAATTATTTGCGGTAACATTAACCAAGTTTGAGCTGAAAAATGATTTTGAAGACAGCGCCCTTAATCTTTTGGAAGAAAATAGCGGTCAGTTAATTTCCATTTATTTAAGAGATGAAACATTAATCAGCAAGCTGGAAAAAGAGACTAAGGAAGAACGACTTGTAACGGCAAATATTTATATTGATAACTATGACGAAGTGGTACAAAGTGTTGAAAACACACGAAGAACCCTTTTGGTAGCTTTAATAGACAGAAAGATTAATGTTTATTTTTCTCAATATGACGGAATTGTCAGAAAGCTTGAAAATGACAAGTATTTTGTAGTTTTCAAAACAAAATATATAAGCAAGATGCAGACTAACAAGTTTGCAATTCTTGACGAAGTAAAAACAGTTAATATAGGAAACAGCCTTCCTGTAACAATCAGTATCGGTATTGGTATGGGAGGAAACAGTCTGGTACAGAACTATGATTTGTCCACAACAGCCATTGACATGGCGCTTGGACGTGGCGGTGACCAGGCAGTGTTAAAAGACGGTAGTAAGGTTTATTATTACGGTGGAAAGACCAAATCAGTAGAAAAGAACACAAAAGTTAAATCAAGAGTAAAAGCCACAGCGTTTAGAGATTTGATTGAAACAAAAGATAATCTTTATATTATGGGACATCATATAGGGGATAATGATTCCTTTGGTGCCGCAATAGGCTTATACAGAGTTGGAAAGACTATCGGAAAGAAGACGCACATTGTACTTGGAGATGTAAGTGGCAGTGTAGTTCCTTTAGTTGATGAATTTAAGAACTCAGACTTATATGATGAAGATATGTTTATTACAGGACCGGAAGCAGTTTCTGAAATGACTAAGAATGACGCCCTTATTATAGTTGACTGTAACAGAGCCTCATATACAGAATATCCTGAGCTTGTAAGAAGAGCCCAGTGTATAATTGTATTTGACCACCATAGACAGACAACAGATTGCATTGACAATGCACAGCTTTCATATGTTGAATTATCATCATCATCAACATGTGAAATGGTAGTTGAAATTATTCAGTATATTAATGAAACAGTTAAGCTTACAAAGCTTGACGCAGAGGCTTTATATGGTGGCATTATGGTTGATACTAACAACTTTATTAACCGTACAGGTGTCAGAACCTTTGAGGCGGCAGCGTACCTTAAGAAGAATGGTGCGGATATAGCAAGAGTTAGAAGAATGTTTAGAGATGAGCTTTCTGATTACAAGGCTAAGGCATTGGCTATTCAGAATACAGAAATCTTTATGGATGAATATGCATTGTCTGTATGTAATCCTCAGGGCGTTTCTTCGCCTACAATTGTTGGAGCTCAGGCTGCCAATGAATTATTAAATGTAAAAAATGTTAAAGCATCATTTGTATGTACACCATACAATGATCAGGTATATATAAGTGCCCGCTCAATAGATAAGGTCAACGTTCAGGTTATTATGGAACAGTTCGGCGGTGGCGGACATATGAATCTTGCCGGAGCACAGGTTAGAAACAAGACAACCGGTGAGGTTATCGTTATGTTAAAGAAGATTATTGAGAAGATGATAGAGGAAGGAGAATTTTAATGAAGGTTATATTATTAGAAGATGTTAAATCTCTTGGAAAAAAAGGGGAGATTGTAAATGTAAATGACGGATACGCAAGAAATTTTATTTTGCCTAAAAAGTTAGGTCTTGAGGCAACATCAAAGAACCTTAATGATTTAAAACTTCAGAAGCAGAATGACGAAAAGGTTGCACAGGAAAAACTTGATGCAGCAAAGGCTTTAGCAGAAGAAATAAAAGAAAAATCAATTACCGTAAAGATTCAGGCAGGAGTAGAGGGAAGAGTTTTCGGTTCTATTTCAAGCAAGGAAATCGCTTTAGAAGCAAAGAAACAGTTAAACATGGATATTGATAAGAAGAAAATCATAATCCCTGATGCCATTAAATCACTTGGAACTTACAATGTTAACATTAAGTTACACAAGGATGTTATGGCTACTTTGGCCGTAAAGGTTGAAGCAAAATAAAAGTCGGCAAGGAGAAAACCAAATGGAAGAGGCAGTAGTAAAAAGAGTAATGCCCCATAGTAATGAGGCAGAACAGGCAGTAATCGGCTCAATGCTTATGGATGCAGATGCCATTACAACTGCTATGGAAAAAATTTCAGAAGATGATTTTTATAACAAACAATATGGCTCTCTTTTTAAGGCTATGATTGAACTTTACAACGAAGGAAAAACCTGTGATCTTGTTACAGTAAAGTCTAAGTTAGAGGAAACAGGGGTGCCTTCAGAAGTTGTAAGTCTTGATTTTATCAGAAATATATTGGAAATGGTTCCTACATCAGCTAACATTAAGCAGTATGCAGAAATTGTTTACGAAAAATCAGTTCTTAGAAATCTAATTCGTGCCAATGAAGATATTGCCGGCAAATGCTACGCAGGAAATGAAACACTAGAGGCAATTCTTGAGGAAACGGAAAAGAAGATATTTGACCTGATTCAGTCAGGAAGCAGTGGAGATTACACTCCGGTAAGACAGGTAGTTCTTAATGTATTTGAAAAGATTGAGAAAGCTTCTCAGACTAAAGGTTCCATTACAGGTTTGGAAACAGGCTTTACTAAGCTTGACCACCAGCTTTCAGGACTTCAGCCATCAGATATGATACTTATTGCAGCCAGACCATCTGTAGGTAAAACAGCTTTTGTTTTGAATATTACGGAAACAGTTGCAGTAAAACACAACATACCTGTTGCCATATTTAGTTTGGAAATGTCAAGCGAACAGCTTATTAACCGTATTATTTCACAGAACTCAATGGTAAGTTCACAGAAAATGAGAAATGGTGACTTAAGTGACAGCGAGTGGGCAAACATAGTTGAATCAGCCAATATTATCGGTAATTCCAACATTATCATAGATGATACACCGGGTATAAGCATCGGCGAAATGCGTTCTAAGTGTAGAAAGTTTAAGTTGGAGAAAGATATCCAGCTTGTTATAGTGGATTACCTTCAGTTGATGACAACCAACGGCAGAGCGTCAAGCCGTGAACAGGAAATTGCGGAAATTTCAAGAACCTTAAAGGGAATTGCAAGAGAGTTAAACGTTCCGGTTATTGCCTTATCACAGCTTAACCGTGCAGCTGAAACAAGAGAAGACAAGAAGCCTATTATGGCGGATCTTCGTGAATCCGGTTCTATTGAGCAGGATGCGGACGTTGTAATGCTTATGTCAAGATTTTACGATAAGGAAACAAAGACAGAAGACAGAAACAGAATCATCGTAAACGTAGCTAAACAGCGTAACGGCCCTGTAGGTGAAGTAGAATTAGTATGGTTACCACAGTATACTAAGTTCGAAAATGCGGAAACAGAACAGGTGTAGGTGACTGTAGTAGACAGTTGGCGACAAAGCTACAGAAAGTCGTTTTTTTCGCAGTGTTAAAAATATTGAACAAGGCATATAATGAATTTATAATGGAGATGTTCCAAAAGGGAGCATCTCCTTTTCGATGCTCCAATTCGATTTTTAAGGAGGAGTATATGGGGGAAAAAAGATATATTATTTCGGACGCATCAAAGATGCTCAATGTTGAATCACATGTTTTAAGATATTGGGAAGAAGAACTTGAAATCAAAATTCCAAGAAATGAAATGGGACACAGATACTACACGGAAGGTAACATCGAAAGCCTTAGAAAAGTCAGGGACTTAAAGAAGCAGGGCTACAGCCTAAAGGCAATAAAAAATATGGTAAACCCGAAAAAAGGAGCCAGGGAAAATAAAGAATCAAATGAAAGACTGACAGTAAGACAGCCGATTTCGCTGATGGAAGTAAGGGAGAAAAAAGCCGGGGTGGAGAATTGCTATCAGGAAGTGCCGGAGGCAATGTCTGGCAGTGTACAGAGTGTGGTACAGAATATGACACAGAGTAATGGTCAGAATGCAGAAAGCACAGGCTTGAAGTTAGAACAGTTCCAGAACCTTATGAATAAGGTTGTTTCAAAGGCATTAAAAGAATCCACAACGAACCTTGGAAAAGAGCTAAGTGACAACGTAAGCGAAAACGTTCTAAAAGGAATGAATTATATGATGAGAGTTCAGGATGAAAAGGAAGAAGAACGTTATCGAAAACTTGATGAGCTTATGAGAAACAAGCAGAAGCTAAGCCGTCGAGAAAAAAGAAAAAAAGCAAAAGCAGAAAAACTTCTTTTGAAAAACAAGAAAAAAGGAATGGCTCATTTCGGGAAAAAACCGCAGACTACATAAACAAAAATACATTATAGAAGAATGCTGCATCGCATATAAAATGCAAAAGATATTAAAAAAATGCAATACATAAAGAGACAGATAATAAGGACAAATAGCAAAAATAATTTAAAGATACAATAAAAATATTAAAAAATATTAAAAGAAAGACGATAAGAAATATTATAAAAAATATTATGAAAAGTTACATAGATAATATTACATAAAAAATGCCATCCTTTACATAAAGTAAAGATGGCATTTTTTATACCTATACGGTACATAATACGCTCCAAAGAGAGCGTATAAATTATAATAATTAGTCTAATTTGATTGAATCTGTTGGGCATGCACCTGCACAAGCGCCACATTCGATACATGTATCTGCATCGATTACGCAAACGCTACCATCGTTGCTAATAGCTCCTACTGGGCAAGTACCTTCACATGCACCACAACCGATACATCCGTCAGTAATTTTGTAAGCCATTATGTAAGCCTCCTTTGATTTTTTATACGTTTATAATAATACAATTAGCCCAATATTGCAATAAATAAAAAGTTAAAAATTTAACAATAACAAGAAACATCAAGCATCACGAACCACTGTAAGCACCCTTCCAAAGTAGTGAACATCATCGATATTATCGATGAAAAGCGAGTTTTTGTCGCCATTAATGGGAGCAAGCTCCAGCCTGATTCCTGGAATATATTTACGAATATACACTTTATTTCCAATAAGAAAAATCCCTGTCTCACCGGATTCAGGAAAACGGTCCTTGCCAATCAGAAGAATATCATTGTCAAAATAAGTAGGTGAAAGATTTCGCCCAACAATCTTAATCCCACACAAAACAATATCACCAAAATCTTTTTGATATGGTGAAATATCAACAATATCAGTGGAAATACTGTCGAAAACCATTCCGTCCTGAACAATACCCGTTGGCGTAAGAACGGAAACACAATCGGTTTTGTGAGATTTGTTGTAGTCGGCAATGCGGGACTCAAAATAGGCAATTTCCACAAGTAGATTAAAAACCCTTGGTGGAAGTGATTTTTTATCAATGGTATTAATGACTGAGCGCCCTAAAATATAGTCAATGCTACAATTAAGCGCATCGCAAACCTTTGAAATAGTATAAATAGTGGGATTGTTAACCTTACCCCCAACTAATTTCTTGACGGATTCATATGGAAGCTCAGCCTCATCGGCAAGCTGCCTGATAGACCAATTCTTCTGATATAAAAGACGATTAATATTTTCAACCATAATGTTTTTGTTGGTGATTTTGTTAGAATTTTGATTCATAAATTAAGACGCCCCCCTTATTAAGATGTATTCCTTGGCACATAAAAAACAACAATATAACAAAATTTGTGCCTTTCTATGCCTTTTTTTTACAAAATTATGCATTTATTATATAGCATATAGAAAAAAATTAAAATATCTATGGACAAAATGGAGGGAAAAATGAATAAAATGGAGAAAAACAGTAGCGAAAAACTATTACGACAGCTTATTGCAACGCTAAGGATGGAAGGAAGCCTGGTGTCAGCCAGCCTGGGAGAAAGTGACAAATATAACATTATAGTAATTAATGGCGAAAGCCTAACCGGGGAAGACATGGGGAATTCTTTGTACAATAGTGAATGCAAAAGAAAAAGTGGCAAGGAACTGGAAAACATCATATCAAAAAAGCTGATTGGCCTTGGTATACCAACCAGACTAAAAGGATATAAATATATGCTTTCTGCAATTGAACAGGTGCTGGAGGATGAAACCTCACTTGAGGGAGTTACCAAGATACTTTATCCTGATGTGGCGAAGAAGTATAATTCAACACCTCAAAGAGTGGAAAAAGCCATAAGGCATGCCATAGAAGTAGCATGGACTGATAATGGGGTAGAGCTTAGGCGAGAGTTTCAAGACAGAAAGGAAAACAAAAGACCAACTAATTCAGAGTTTATTTCAAGAATAAGTGCTTATATAAAGATGTCAGCATAAAGAATATTATAGGCTTAGTTTTGTACGTTTTACAAAGCTAAGCTTTTTTTACTTAGATTTAATATTCTTAAGATTTTTGATTTAACAATGAATTAATAGAATAGCAAATGATAAGACTTATTAATAAGAATTCTATATGAAATACATACAAGGCAACAAACAAAGTAACAATTGAAGGGGTTTTCGAAGAAAAAACAAAAAATCGGAGCTTACATCAAAGGGCTTGTAAATGTGAATGCACCACAAAAAAACACAGAACATCACATAAACAGTATGCATAAAACATAAATAAAGTGTTGACTTCTGCACGCTTATCCATTACCATATTTATATAAATAAATACGAGGGAGGATAAGATGTAAATGAAAAGATACGATCAGTTGGAGATTACGGATTCATTCATGTTTGCCAAGGTAATGTCGGACAAGGAAATATGCAAGGCAACATTGGAGCAGATACTAAACATTAAAATCCGGGATATCAAATATCTGGATTATGAGGAAACCATTCAGGTGGCACCGGGAGCAAAGGGAGTAAGACTAGACATTTATGTGGAAGATGACAAGAACACTGTTTTTAACCTGGAAATGCAAACCACAAGTTATGCGGAACTACCTAAGAGATCACGCTATTATCAGGATGTGATAGACCTTAATATAATTGAAAAAGGGGATACATATGATATACTAGGAGTAAGCTATGTTATCTTTATTTGTACCTTTGATTTCTTTAAGAAGAACAGAAGTGTGTATGAGTTCGAGAATATATGTGTTGAGGATGCTAACATAAGGTTGAATGATGGAACGCATAAGATTTTTTTGAACACCAAGGGTGATAGAGATGGCATAGGCAGGGAACTACAGTTGTTATTAGACTATTTCGATGGCAGGGAACCGGAAAGTAAGCTTGCAAGGGACATGCAGAAGAAGGTATTTGAGGCCAGAGGAAATGACCAATGGAGGCGTGAGTATATGTCATATCAGATGGAATTAAATCAACAGTATAAGAATGGTAGAGCAGAAGGCATAGAACAGGGCATGAAGCAAGGCATAGAACAGGGAAAAAAACAAGGAGTGCAGCAGGCAACAGAGGATATTAATAAGTTAATTAAAGTTTTGCTCTCACAGAAGAAGTATGATGAATTGGAGAAGATGTCGGAAGACAAGGAATACCAGAATGAGCTAATGAAGAAATACAACATAATAGAATAGTCTGTAATAGGAATATCATATAGTTTTTGCATCAAAGTATTACGAGACAGGTAATATACAAGAATAAGACAGATACGCCGGGCGGCTATTTGTGAGAGAGGGAGGATATGGTGGAGATAAGTACTATGTGGGAAAACATCACATAAGAAGCTTCTCAAAACGTCCCCAACGACAAAAATGTATGTGAAAGGAAATATATCTCACGACAGAAATACATGCGAAAGGAAATCTGTCCCACGACAGAACCCAAAAAACAAAACCAAGGGAAAGTGATGCAGCACTTTCCCTTGGTAAATCATATATAATTCAATTTTAATTTCTAGCAACAGCACATATTAAGCAAACATAGTGTTGTGCAAGGATCAGCGCAACACATTGCACCGGAATCGCCACCATATGAATACTGGCGGGTGTTGTACCACTGACCACCACTTTCAAGTGTCTGGACAAGTCGCTGGTATGTCTGATTGTTAGGCTCCATTTCAAGAGCAGTTTTTGCAAAATCAAGAGCCATGACATTGTTACCTAGACCGTTGTTTGCCAAAGAACTTAAGAAATACCACTGAGCGGTACGGTCCTGAATATTGCTCAGGACATTTAAAGCTTCCTGAAAACGCCTATTGTTGATGTAGTTAGAAGCAGCAGTGTAATAGGAAGCATCCTGACCGTAATACTGGCTGGACTGTCCCTGCCCACTGTTAAAACCGCCGAAGCCTCCAAAACCACCAAACAAATCATCAAAAGGATTGCCGGAATAACCACCACCGTAGTTGCCGTTACCTGAACCACCATAGTCAGAACCACCATTACCATAGCCACCGGAACCATTGCCATAACTGCCATAGCCACCGTAGCCAGAACTACCATAACCATTCTTACGCTCATCCATAATCTGATTGTAAGCCTGACCAACTAACTTAAACATCTCCTCCGCCTTATCCTTATTAGGATTGTTAATATTAGCATCGGGATGATACTTACGACTTAATTTTCTATATGCCTGTTTAACTTCATCATCTGTGGCATCTCGTGAAATGCCAAGAACCTTATATGGATCACTCATATCAAACTCCTAAAAAACTAAAGTTATGTAAACCTAATAGCTTACGCATTAACCTTAGTCATTCTCTTTTATTGTATTGTCTGATGCTACATCTTCTCCACGTCGTTCCTTCAGATTCCTATAATAAACCGTCCAAACCCCGGCGTAAAGGATATTTCTAAGAACCTCAGCATTCTCCAAAATAGGAAGATACTCGAACTCCTTAGAGCATTCAGCCATCATCATCTGTAGCATGCCCTTTATTCTATCATCAAACCCCTGTTCATTGCAAATAGATTTGAAAGGATTGTAATGATTCTTCTTAATATCCTCCTCCAAATCATCATAGGCATCAAGAATATAAATAAATTTGCCAAGGAAAAAACCAATGCGGCTAAGAGAAGCAGCCCACTGGTCGTCTTTTGGAACAAAAAGGACAGACATAATACGACCGAAAAGCCCTGCCATAACATCAATATTCGTCTCATTCTCTTTTTCGCGGGTACCTAATTCGGTGAGAAGAGACGAAATAACTTCTGCCTTCTTGTTATAATCAAAGCCATCATCAGGATGCTTAGTTTTTAAAAGCTTGGCAAGAGCAAGCTTAAGAACACTGCGGTCATCGTTCCAGTCATCCAGAGCCTTGTAATAAGATAATAAAATATTCATATCAGCCACGTAATCTGAGTAAATACTGGAAGACATAGGCTGTGCCTTAAGGGGATGACGAATACATTTGTGCTCAGAATGAGCAACCTTCGGTTCGTACAAAGAAGTAAGAAGCATTACAAGAAAAGTCATATCATAAGAAAGTGTAAACTGCCCGACAAAACCATAGCGGGACCTTAAAGAATAACACAAACCACAATAAAAACTCTTGTAAACATCAAACTCCTTAAATTTTAATTCCGGTTTATTAATAACAACATATCCAAACATAAAAAACTAACTTCTTCTTATAAAAGTGGCGTTGCACTTAGGGCAACGAATCTGAATCTTACCATGTCCTTTAGGAATACGAATCCTCCGGCCACATCCCGGACACTTGTAGAAATGATAATACTTGCGCTGACCGGCAAGGTTCTTCTCATTGGCAACCTTGTTGCGCCAACTACCGAGAATACGCATATACTTCTCGTTTTCAGCAGCACGCTTATAAATATTACGTGAAAACATTCTAAAATAAGTATAAAAAATAAGAAGCAAAATCAAAGTACTAAAAAGGGAACCAAGTCTTCTTGGAACAAAAAGCGAAATAATACACAACGCAATTGTAAGCCCAAGCAAAAACTTAGAAAACTGATCTGCACCATATCTTCCATACATAAATTTTGAAAATCTATCTCTCCAATTCATAAACATGTCACCTCACCAATCATCTTGAATATTGTAGACTGATCATTCAATATAAAAAACAGTCATTTTAATACTGAAGACCAATCATCTGAAATATTGTAGTCGATATTAAGAGTGTAAGTCCAATGCACGATAAAAGCAATGGCAAAGGGTTTGAATTTACATTTAAGTCATAAAAGTTTACAAATATGTAAAAAATGATAAGCATAAAAACGTTTTCATTGAAAAAGAAAACAAACTGACTAAAAATACCGAATTATTACTAAAATGACAATATCGCGCATTGAAATAAGTCGAAAAATAGAGTATTATGGAAAGGAAAAAGAGCGAAGCAACGTTAGCTATAAGCTATATGAGTGTATAAGTGATTTTTATAGAAGTTGTATAAATATGCACAAAGCATATGATAAAGATAATAAATACAAGAATATACATCAGGTTCTTTATAAATATGTAAAGCTTATAAATAGACAACAAAGGGAAGACAATAGTATACAGAAGACGCTATGTAAAAAATAGGAGGGGAGATTCGCTGCATGTACGTGAAGAAGAATAGCTGGGTTAAGCATTTAGACTTTATACTGGCTGATTTGTTGTGCATTAATTTAACGTTATTGATTGCATATTTTCTACGTAATGGAGTGCGTAATGTATATGCGCTAAAGGAGTACAGAACACTTCTTTTTGCAATAATGGCACTGCATTTCTGCATAAGTTTTTTTTCGAATACATATTCAGACATCCTAAGAAGAGGATATTTTCAGGAATTCAAAAAAGTACTTATTCACAATACGGAATTAATGTTATGTGTAATGGTTTTCATGTTCTTTACACATACAGGAGTGATATATTCTAGACTGATGATTTTTGCGTTTTGGGTAATGGACATTTTTGCAATGTATTTTGTACATATTTGCTTAAAAACATTTTTAAGAAAAAGAGATTACCGAGAGAAGAAGCAAACCAAACTTTTGATAATTACTACACCGGAAAATATGGAGAAAGTAATCAGTGAAGTAAACGATGGACCGGACAAGAGTTTTGAAATAGTAGGAATAGCATTAAACACAAATGAGGAAGGAATTAAAGAGTGCCAGGGAATACCGGTAGTTTCAGAAGGAACAGATATGTATGACTATGTTTGCAAAAATGTTGTAGATGAAGTTTTACTTAATTCAAACTATCCATCAGATAATTTTGATCAGATGGTGGAAACTTTAGTTAATATAGGAATTACCGTAGATATTAAATTAAATATTAAGTTTAATGGTGGAACTCAGGAGTTCGGACATATTAATAACACCAAGATTATAAGAACAAGTGCCAATACTGTAACAATAACAGAGATGGCATTGAAGAGAGCCATGGATATCTGTGCAGGCATTGTCGGATGTATAGTTACAGGTATACTTTTTATATTTGTGGCACCTGCAATTAAGATAGCAGATCCTAAGGGACCTGTATTCTTCGGACAGAAGAGAGTTGGTCGTAACGGAAGAACTTTTACAATATATAAGTTCCGCTCAATGTATGTAGATGCAGAAGAACGCAAGGCAGAACTTATGGAAAAGAACAAGATGGAAGGTCTTATGTTTAAGATGGACGCAGACCCTAGAATTATAGGAAGCGGTCCGGACGGAACAAGAAAGGGACTTGGATATTATCTTAGACATCTGTCTATAGATGAATTCCCTAACTTCTGGAGCATCTTAAAAGGCGATATGAGTCTTGTGGGAACAAGACCACCAACAATGGATGAATACAATCAGTACGAATTGCATCACAAGAGCCGTCTGGCAGCAAAACCGGGACTTACAGGAATGTGGCAGGTAAGTGGCAGAAGTGATTTTACTGATTTCGAAGAAATAGTAAAAATGGACAGCGATTATATTAAGAACTGGAATATAGGACTTGATATAAAAATAATTCTGAAAACAGTGCTGGTAGTGCTGGGACAGAAGGGATCGGTGTAATATTTGGCAAAATATGCAAGGGGATAAAAAGTGCATAAGAAGAATAAAGATAAATTAAGAATCGCAATGTTAGGTCATAAGAGAATACCTTCAAGAGAAGGTGGCGTGGAAATTGTGGTGGAAGAACTTTGTACAAGAATGGTTAACAAAGGTCACAAAGTAACATGCTACAACCGTGGCGGACATCATGTTAGCGGTAAGGAATTTGACAGTGCGAAGATTAAAAACTACAAAGGAATAAACCTGAAAACAGTGCCTACAATAAACTGCAAAGGGTTGGCAGCAATGTCAGCCTCAGTTTTTGCAGGCATAAAAGCGTCTATGGGAAGATACGATATTGTTCATTTTCACGCAGAAGGACCTTGTGCAATGTTATGGCTTCCTAAGTTATTCGGCAAGAGATGCATAGCAACAATTCACGGCCTGGACCATCAGAGAGCTAAGTGGGGCAAGCTTGCAAGTGCATATATAATGATGGGTGAAAAGTGTGCAGTAAAGCACGCAGATGAGATAATAGTACTAAGTAAAGGTGTACAGGATTATTTCAGAGAAACATATGGAAGAGAGACTAAGTTTATTCCTAACGGAGTAAACAGACCTATAGTAAGAGAGCCACAGATTATAAAAGCAAAATTCGGATTGGAAAAAGATGATTACATCCTATTCCTGGGACGACTGGTTCCTGAAAAAGGGCTTAAGTATCTGATAGAAGCTTTTAAAAAAGTGAAAACAGACAAGAAATTGGTTATTGCTGGTGGAAGTTCAGATACGGATGAATTTGCAAATGAAATAAAAGCAATGGCAAAGGAAGATGACAGAATAATATTTACAGGATTTGTTCAGGGCGAGGAACTGGATGAGTTGTATAGTAATGCGTATGTATACACACTTCCAAGCGACCTGGAGGGAATGCCACTGAGCCTGCTTGAAGCAATGAGCTATGGAAATTGTTGCCTTGTATCAGACATAGATGAATGTGCATCTGTAGTTGAAGATAAGGCGTTGGTGTTCAAAAAGTCGGATGTAGATGATTTGAGAGAAAAATTACAGCAGGCTTGTGATAAGCCTAAGATGGTTAAGAAATATAAAGAAGAAGCTGCAGATTTCATTTGTGAGAAATATAATTGGGATGATGTGGTTGAGAGGACAATGGAGTTGTATAGAGGATAGAATATGGAAAAGAAACATTATGGTGCGATAGATGGCTTAAGAGCTATTGCAGCAATAGGTATTGTTATGATGCATATGGGAGCAAATAGCAATTACGAAATAAGTGGATATGTTTATAATAAAATAATTCCATCATTTACAAATTTTGTGTTTTTATTTATGGTAATTTCAGCTTTTGGAATGTGTTGCGGATATTATGAGAAAATATTAAAAAATGAAATTTCTTTAGAAAAATTTTACACAAAAAGATTTGTAAAAATATTGCCATTTTTTGCACTATTAGTTTTTGTAGATTTAATTATGTCACCTTCGATTGAATCTTTATATGAAGCCTTTGCAGATTTGACATTAATGTTTGGTTTTTTGCCAAACGCAGGTAATATTTCTGTTATTGGAGTTGGTTGGTTTTTAGGACTGATATTTGTCTTTTACATATGTTTTCCTTTTTATTGTGTTTTAATACAGAATAAAAAGAGAGCTTGGATAGCTTTCGGAATTAGTGCGATATATAATTTAATAGGTTCAAATTATTTTGAGATAAACAGAACAAATATCCTTTATAGTGCATGTTTCTTTATAGCTGGAGGATTAGTTTATTTATATAGAAATGAAATATCAAAAATAAAAGCATGGCAAATATTAAGTGTTATGAGTATTACTATTGTTGTATATTATCTGCTGAATGGTAATGTGTTTATGTGTCTATTAGTTTCAGTAGTGATGCTATTATATGCGATTACTTCAAATGTAAAAGTATTGGACAATAAGATAGCTAAATTCTTAAGTGGAATAAGTATGGAGATATATTTATGCCATATGATGGTGTTTAGAATATTACAAAAAATGAAGATTACTAATATATTTGGAAATGGATGGATTCAATATTTTATTACAGTAATATTAACTTTAATAGGAGCGATTATATTTGCAATTATAGTCAGAAAAGTGTTTGAAGTTGTAGAAAGTAAAATAAAGTAAAAAATATAAGGAATAAAATATGAAGATTTTAATGGTAAATAAGTTTTTGTACCCAAATGGAGGTTCAGAAACATATATATTCAAATTAGGTGAGTATTTAGAAAGGCAGGGACACAAAGTACAATACTTTGGAATGGAACATGAAGGAAGATGTGTTGGAAATCATGTAGAAGCCTATACATCTGATATGGACTTTCATGGAGGTTCAAAACTTTCTAAACTGACTTATCCAATTAAAACTATATATTCAAGTGAGGCAAGAAAGAAAATCAGACTTGTTCTTGAAGACTTTCAGCCTGATGTGGTTCATTTAAACAATTTTACATATCAGATAACTCCAAGTGTTATATTAGAAATAAAGAAATGGTCAAAACAGACAGGAAATAAATGCAAGATTATATTTACCGCACACGATTATAATCTGGTTTGCCCAAATCATATGTGCAACAATCCAAATACACACGAAAATTGTGAAAAGTGTTTAGGCGGACATTTTATGAATTGCTTTAAAGGTAAGTGTATTCATGGTAGTACAGCAAAATCAGCAGTTGGAACAATGGAGGCTATGTATTGGAAAATAAAGGGAACATATAAGTATATTGACTCTATGATATGTTGTAGTGAATTTATGAAAACAAAATTGGACACAAATCCATTGTTTGCAAAGAAAACAATTGCTTTACATAATTTTATAGATAAAGTCGAATGGAAAGAAGTAGAGAAGAAAGACTATGCTCTTTACTTCGGAAGATTTTCAGAGGAAAAGGGAATAGGAACTCTTATAAATGTTTGTAAGAAACTTCCGAACATTCAGTTTATATTTGCGGGAACAGGTCCTTTGGAAGATGAAATTAATGGAATTAGCAATATTAAAAATTTAGGTTTTCAAAAGGGAGAAGCTCTTGAAAAACTTATAAGAGAAGCAAGATTTTCTATATATCCATCAGAATGGTATGAGAATTGTCCGTTTTCAGTAATGGAAAGCCAGATGTATGGTACACCTGTTCTTGGCGCCAACATTGGAGGAATTCCAGAACTGATATCAATAGGAAGGACTGGGGAATTGTTTGAAAGCGGCAATGGCGAAGATTTAAAGAGTAAAATCAATGAATTGTGGAATGACAAAGAAAAGTTAGATAAATACAGTGAAAACTGTAAAGATATTAGCTTTGATACTATTGAGGAATATTGTAATAAATTGGTAAAGATATACGAATAAAAGAAAGCAGGAGAGAAAAATATGGCTGAGAAAAAATTAAATGGTACAGTTATAGTAACATATAGATGTAACGCACGTTGCTCAATGTGTAACAGATACAAGGCACCATCAAAACCGGAAGAAGAAATTTCAATTGAAACAATTAAGAAGTTACCTAAGATGTACTTTACAAATATAACAGGTGGAGAACCTTTTATACGTACAGATTTAAAGGACATTGTTAGAGAATTATATAAGAAGAGTGATAGAATCGTTATTTCAACTAATGGATTCTTCACGGATAGAATCGTTGACTTGTGTAAGGAATTTCCTAATATTGGAATCCGTATTTCAATTGAAGGTCTTGAACAGACAAACAATGAAATCCGTGGATTAGATGACGGATATAACAAAGGCTATACAACACTTAAGAAATTACGTGAAATGGGAATGAAAGATGTTGGTTTCGGTATGACAGTTCAGGACAAGAATGCACCCGACTTAGTACCACTTTATAAAATCTCTAATGAAATGGGAATGGAATTTGCAACTGCTTCATTACATAATAGTTTCTATTTTGTAGAAGCAAAAAATATAATCAAAGATCGTCCAATGGTTGCTAAAAATTTCGAAGATTTAATTAATGAATTACTTAGATCAAAGAGTCCTAAAAAATGGATGAGAGCTTATTTCAATCACGGACTTATTAATTATATTTATGGACAGAAGAGATTACTTCCTTGTGATATGAGTTTTGATACATTCTTTATTGATCCATATGGTGATGTAATGCCATGTAACGGAACAAAAGACAAAGAAGTAATGGGTAACTTAAACAACCAGAGCTGGGATGAATTATGGAATAGCTCTGAAGCTGAACAGGTTAGAGCTAAAGTTCGTTGTTGTGATAGAGACTGCTGGATGATAGGCTCAGTTTCTCCTGCAATGCATAAGTATATCTGGAAACCTGGATTCTGGGTACTTAAACACAAGTTTAAAGCTTTATTTAGCAAACATCCATATAGCATGTATGAGAACAAAATTGTACGTGATTACAGAGATGGAAAGGTAACTAAAGAGGAATTGGATAAATGCAGTACTTGTGATATGTGCGCAACAATTAATGACGGATTAAGCGACGCTTCAAGAGAACAGCTTAAAGATAAGAGCGGTGAAGAAATAGTTGATGCAGATATTGCAAAACAGATGGGAGAATAGTTATATGAATATACTGTATGTTGCAGTATCATGCGATCCGTATAATGGTAGCGAGGATAAAATAGGATGGAATGTTCCTTGGGAAATGTCGAAAACAGAAAATGTTTGGATTGTTACTAGAAGGGATTTAAAGAAATCAATTGATAAATTTTTAGGAGATAATGAAAAACGAAAATTAAAAATGGTATATGTTGAAATGCCAGAAATATGTAATAAGGTATTTAAGGGAATGCTCCAGAGTGCAAAGCTTTTGGTGTGGCAAAGAAAGGCATATCCGATTGTTGAAAAAATTTGCAGAAATGAAAAAATAGATATAATTCATCAGATTACACCAATTGAGTTTAGAGCAATTGGGAAGTATGGTAAAATTGAAGGTGTGAAGTTTGTTTGTGGACCTTTGGGAGGGGGAGAGTATATACCAAGTGGGTTGAAAAAGTATGCATTTAGAAGTGTTTTGATGGAAACGATTCGAAAAATGATGAATGTCCTATCACGAAGAAAATTGATAAAAAAGAAAAAAATAGCACAGTGTGACTATATTATGTTTGCAAACAGTGAAACAAAAGAATTTTTACTAAAAAGATATAAAGATAATGAGATTCTGAGAAATATTCAAACGGAAGTGGTTTCTGAAATTGCAATTGACAAGAAAGAAATTATAGAAAAAAAGGTTAGAAAAAATAAGAAAGTTATTTTTTTGGTAGCAGGTAGAATGATATATAGAAAGGGACACAGATTTTTAATAGATGCATTGAAAAAAATACCAAAGGATTTAGAATACGAATGTAGAATTGTGGGTGTAGGACCAGAATTAAAAAAAATACAAAGAGAATGTAATGAGAGCAAATTATCAGAAAAAGTTGTCTTTGTAGGCTCTATTCCATACACAAAAATGCAAGAACAATATTTAGAAGCAGATGTGCTTATAATGCCAAGCATAAGAGAAACTACAGGAAGTGTGTTACTAGAAGCATTATCGAAAGGTCTTCCAATTATAACAATTGCAAGATTTGGGGGAAATATAATATTAGATAATGATTGTGCATGGTTATATGATGGAAGGGACAATAAAACTTTTGTGGAAAGTTTAACGGAAAAATTAATTGAATGCATTGAAAACTGTGGGGAGATAGAGAACAAGAGTATAAATGCAATAGAAACAGCTAAAAAATACACATGGCAGAATAAAGGTAGACACTATCATAATATATATACAAATATTGTGAGAAAGGAATAAACAACAGAATAATCTGGGGTTAAAGAAAATAAAATGATAGATTATAAAGAAAAAATGATAAGCATCATTGTACCAGTATATAATGTGAAGGAATATATAGTAAAATGTGTTAATTCGTTAATTAATCAAACATATAAAAACATAGAAATTATTTTGGTTGATGATGGCTCTACAGATGGATCCTCTGAAAAATGTGAAGAATTGGCAAAAGAAGATTATAGAATTAAAGTAATTCATAAAGAAAATGCAGGTCTGGGTATGGCAAGAAATACAGGAATGAAAGTGGCACTTGGAGAATATGTTTCATTTATAGATTCTGATGATTATGTGGATTTAAGATTGTACGAAAAAATGTATGAAAACATTCAGAAAAAAAAGCCAGATGTTATATATTTTGGATTGAATAAGGTTAGTTCAAAAGGGATTGAGAAAGTGGGTTCACTTCCGACGACTTTAGAATATAAGAATGATGATGTTTTAAATAAATTCTTTTTAAATTCTTTGGGGGAATTTCCTAGAGGAAATGGAAATGATTTTTCAGGAATATCGGCATGTGGAGCAGTGTACAAAAAGGAAATGCTTATAAAAAATAAAATAAGTTTTAAATCAGAACGAAAAATATTAAACGAAGATGTTATATTTAATCTCGAAGTATGCAAAAAAGCAAGCTATGTTAAAATCGTTCCAGAATATTTATATTATTATGTATTTAGAGGAGGATCATTGACAAAGTCATATAGGGAAGACAGATTTGAAGCAGCTAGAAAGATGCATTATCTAATGAATGAGGAAATAGACGGAAGAGAAGACGATTATAGGATTAATTCATTCTTTTTAACTAATTTAATTGTCTGCTTAAAGCAAGAACTAGTGGTCGAAGAGGGGCAAGGAAAGAAGATATCAAAAAACAATGTAAAGAAAATGATAAATGATCCATTGGTAATTGAAATTTTGAAAGATTATCCAATAGGTAAATATAATTGGAAACTTCGCATATGGTTTTGGATGATTAAGAAAAGAAAAACAAGCTTTGTGTATGGATTAACAAAAATTCAGATAAAAAATGATATTAAACAAAATGGTTAATAGGAGAAACTACAGTGATAGAGACAGATAAATGGTATGTTCTTAAAGTGAAAAAAAATATGCAAACATTGATTTGGTTCCAACTATATTATTTGATGTTTTATGGCTTTTTTAGAGATATTTTTGGAATGTCAAATGCAATTTCTTACGTATTGGATTTAACAAATATTATTATATTTGCTCATGCAATATTAAATCGGAAAATTTTACAGAATGAAAAGAAATATTATGTACTTATATGTGGGTGGATTGGGGCATATGTGTTATTTACTTTGATAGGAATAATTGCCGTAAATGGTTCATGGATTCTGTATTTATGGGGAGCTCGAAATACGTTTAGATATTACATTTTCTTCATCTCATGTGTTATTTTTTTAAAAATGGAAGATATATACAAAATAAAATCTTTTTTTAAAAAAATATTTTATGTAAATGTTGCTGCATGTATGATTGAGTATTTTATGGGATATTCAGGGGATTATGTAGGTGGAACTTTTGGAACAGTGCAAGGAGTGAATGGATACTTAAATTTATTGTTAGTGATTTTTACTGCTATTATAGTAGTAGATTATATTGATAAAAAAAGTAGTCTAAAAAGTACAGTCATAAATATAATACTTTGTTGTTGCGTAATGGCACTTGCGGAATTGAAGGTATATGTTTTTGAATTGATAATAATTATGATATTAGCTATAGCAAAAAAAGGAACTACTACGAGAAAGCTGACAGTAATAATTTTAGGATGTATATGTGTAGGAATAGGTATTATTTTATTGGGGAGCTTCTTTAAAAATTCAGGAGAAAGTTTCTTTAACATAGATACTATATTTGATTACGCGGGCGATTCAGGATATACAGGAAATAATGATTTAAATCGTTTTAATGCGGTGTTAAAAATTAACGATAATTTTTTTAGAAACAGTAACTATAAAAAGATATTTGGTTATGGGTTAGGAAATTGTAGTTTTTCTAGTATTTCGAGTTTTACAAGTGTATTTTATAGAAAATATAATAGTATGCATTATCAATGGTTTTCTGATGCATTAGTTTATATTGAGACAGGATTAGTTGGTTTAGTATTTTTTGAAGGCTTTTTTGTGATAATTTATGGAGTTTGCAAAAAAATACTAAAAAGGATAGCGATAGAAGAAAATAAAATCGAAAAAAAAGAATTGGAAAATTTGATTAAAATAACTTCTATAGTTGCGGTTATGAGCATAGTAAATTCGATATACAATAGTGCATTAAGTATGGATGCTGGATATATGAGCTATTTTATGTTGGCGATTCCATTAATAATTCATAAAAGAAGTGGAACATTAGGGAGATAATTAAGGCAAGTGGGATGCCTAGGATAATGGGATAAATAAGGAGACAATAATGAATATATGTATTTTATCCATGCAACGAATAAACAATATGGGGTCTTTACTCCAAGCTTATGCTTTAAAAAAGATTTTAGAAATGAATGGAGTTGAAGTATCTTTTATCGATATTAAATATATTGAAGAAGATTTTAAGTTATTAGAAAATTACCAATTAAGATTTGGTAGTGAAGCTGAAAAAACAGGCATATTAGGAAAAATATCTAAAATAGATAAATTTTTTGTTAATAGAATGAAAGAAAAACAAAAATCGAAAAATCAAGACGAGAAGTTTGAAACCTTTCGAGAGACAGAATTAGAAATTGAAAAAAGATCTAATGGTTATGACATGTGCATTATTGGTTCGGATGAAGTTTTTAATTGTCTGAATGCTGGGTATTGGGGATTTACATCTCAATTGTTTGGAAATGTTTTAGAAGCAAAGAGAGTTATAACATATGCAGCTTCGTGTGGAGCAACAACATATGAGAAATTACCTGATTCGGTTAGAAAGAGAATAGAAGAAACATTTGATAATGTTTCTGCCTTTTCAGTTAGGGATAGAAATACTTATGAATTTGTTTCAAAACTTACAAATAAAGAAATAAGTGAAAATTTGGATCCTGTTTTGATATACGATTTTAAGGATGAAATAGATAATATTAAAGTAAAAGAAATGCCAAATAGATATTGTGTGATTTATTCATATTACAATAGGATTCATACAAAAGATGAAATAAAGCAGATTCTAAATTTTTGCCGAAAAAATAAATTGGAACCAGTTGCCATAGGGGCACCACAATTTTGGTGCAAAAAATATATTCCATGTACACCGTTTGAGTGCTTGAAAATTTTTAAAGAAGCAGATTTTGTAGTTACTGATACATTTCATGGAACTATTTTCGCAACAAAATATACTGATAAATTTGCAGTAATGGTTAGGGAGAGCAATAAAAATAAACTTGAAGATTTAACAAAGAGATTAGAGATTGAGGAGCATATAGTTAATAGCTTTGAAGAATTAGACGAGAACTATATAAAACAAAAAAATAAGAATAGAGTAGACGAAATTCTCGAAGAAGAAAGAAAGAAAACATTTAAATATTTAAGGAAAAATTTAGAAGCCTAGAATGGTTTTTTAATTTTCAATTGAAAGGAATAAAAGTGAAAAATAAGTTAGTAAGTGTGATTGTCCCAATTTATAATGTTGAAAAATATATAAGAAAAACAGTAGAATCTATTATATCTCAAAATTATGAAAATTTGGAGATTATTCTTGTTGATGATGGTTCACCAGATAAATCACCGGAAATAATTGACGAATTAGGCAAAGAAGATTCAAGAATTGTTGTGATACATAAGAAGAATAATGGGGTATCATCAGCAAGAAATGTAGGATTAGAAATTGCAAAAGGTGAATACATTACTTTTGTAGATGGAGATGATTGGATTGAAGAAGATTATGTTTCATATTTTGTCTCATTGCTGGAAAAAGAGAATAGCAATGTTGTAATGAATAGACGAAATTTTTCACAATTTAATGAAGCCTCAAGTAATGATACATATATTATATCTGCTGAAAAAGCAATTGAATGGATATATTTAGGGAAGATATTTGTTGCAGTTTGGAACAAAATGTATAGGGCGTCATGGCTCAAAGAAAATAATATCTTGTTTGATGAAAATATATGGTATGGAGAAGGAATGCTCTTTAATATAGACTGTTTGCAATATACAGAAAAAGTTGTAATTGGTGAGAAATGTGTGTATCATCAAACACCGAACCCTAATAGTGCTATGCGCAAATTTAATTTAAAAAGTAATTATTGCGGAATAAAGTCATTGGAAATACAGAAAGAACATTGGAAAAAAAGGAACAAAAAAATTGAAGATGCTTGGAATTATCATCGACGAGCTTTTAATTGGTCTATAATGAGTGGTTTGGCAAGATCAAATATGGAAAAACAATATGAAGAAGTTTATAAGAAATGTGCTAAAAATCTTAGAAAAAATTTAAATATATCATTAAAAGTAGATATCTCAATGAAAGAAAAGTTGTTGTATATATGTCTGGCTATAAATCCATATTTGATGGCTAAGAGAGAAAAAAGAAAAGTTAAAAAAGCTAATGCATAGGAGAAAAAAGTGAAAGTATTGCACATATTAGGATATGATGAGATAAAATTTAATTTACCGTTAGTTCAAATGTTATCCAATGAAGATTTAGGATGGGAAGACGAATTCTATTTTGCAACAAATAATTTGAATTTATATGAAACTATAAAAGAGTATAAAAATACAATTTTCTTTGAAATAGGAATTTCGTCGTACATAAATCAAATATGGAAAGAATACGATTTGATAGTTATACAGGGATGGAATCAAACTGTGGCTAGAGCCTCTGTTTTAAGGAAGAAAGCAACAAAAAAAATAGTTTGGAGATTTTGGGGATCGGATTGTTTCCCATATGAAGAATCAGCAAGCATAAAGTCAAAAATAGCCGGGAAATTACTTTTTCCTGTATTGTGTCGAAAAATTTCTAACTTTTACGGAATAGGCTACGGAAGTATTACAGATGTAAAACTAATAAATAAACGATTTCATATAAGAAAAGGATTAAAAGGCTATCCATTGTCATTTAGATATGAGAAAGGAACGGGAGAACAGTATAGAAAAATATATGAAGAGTCATTGAAAGAAATAAAGAGACCATTGAGAGTTATGATTGGACATTCAGCTAATGAAAGGGAGAATCATATATTAACATTGGAGAGATTAAGAAAATTTAGTGACAAAGAGTTGGAAATAGTACTTGTTTTGTCTTATGGAAAAGACAATTACAGAAAAAAAGTGATAGAAAAAGCAAGAGAAATTTTCAAAGATAAGGTAGATGTAATCACGGAAATGATGCCGATTGATCAATATAGAAAATTTTTGTCACAAGTTGATATATTTGCAATAGAATCTATGGGGTCAAATGCTTTGGGGAATGTGGAAGATTTAATATATTTTGGAAAAAAAATATATGTTAGAAAGAATAGTTTTTTGGATGACTATTTAAACGAAATATCTGTTGATCATTTTCTAGTAGAAGATATAGAAGAAATGACGTTCAAAAATTTTTCTGATAAGAATTATGACAAAGTAAAGAATCATAATATTTTTTTGAGCAAAGAAGATGACAAGGTTGCAGTAAAAGGACATAAAGAATTGTATGCAGAATATAGGAGAAACATAGGATAAATGGAAAAAGGTAAAGTAATATCAAACTTTATATGGAGATTTGCAGAAAGATGTGGAGCTCAATTAGTATCATTTGTAGTATCAATTGTGTTAGCAAGACTTTTGGAACCGTCTGTTTATGGAACTGTGGCGCTTGTTACAGTTTTTACCACAATTCTTCAGGTATTTATTGATAGTGGGTTAGGAACAGCTTTAATTCAAAAGAAAAATGCGGATGATTTAGATTATTCATCAGTTTTCTATTTTAATTTTGTGGTTTGCATAATTTTGTACTTAGGAATGTTTATTGCAGCACCATATATAGCAAAATTTTATGGGAATATGTCATTAATTCCAGTGATTAGGGTTATTAGCTTAACGCTTATTATCTCTGGAGTAAAGAATATTCAACAGGCATATGTATCTAGTAATATGTTGTTTAAAAGATTTTTCTTTTCAACAATAGGGGGAACAATAGTATCTGCATTTGTAGGAATTTTTATGGCATATATTGGTATGGGAGTATGGGCTTTAGTTGCACAGCAATTATCTAATGCAATGATTGATACCATGATTCTTTGGATTACTGTAAAATGGCGTCCAAAGGCAGTGTTTAGTTGGGAAAGATTAAAAAGTCTTTTGGCATATGGATGGAAATTGCTTGTAGCAGTATTACTTGATACTGTTTATAACAATCTAAGAAATTTAGTAATAGGTAAAATGTATTCATCAGCAGATTTAGCGTTTTATAATCAAGGTGATAAATTTCCGAAAATAATTGTTACAAATATAAATACGTCAATAGACAGTGTGCTATTGCCTACGATGTCTAGCGAACAGGATAATAAAGCTAGAGTAAAAAAAATGACTCGTAGAGCAATAAAGACAAGCACTTATATTATGGCACCATTAATGATGGGGCTGGCATTTTGTGCAAAAACAGTTGTTGAATTAGTACTTACACAAAAGTGGCTTCCATGTGTTCCTTTTTTACAAATATTCTGTATTACGTATATGTTTTATCCGGTGCATACAGCAAATTTAAATGCTATTAAAGCTATGGGTAGAAGTGATATATTTTTAAAACTAGAAATTATAAAGAAAATAGTGGGGATGAGTTTGCTACTATCAACAATGTGGTTTGGTGTAATGGCTATGGCATATAGCTTGCTATTAGGAAGTGTGTTAAGTCAGATTATAAATTCTTGGCCTAATAGAAAACTTCTTAACTATGGATATTTAGAACAATTGAAAGATATTTTACCAGGAATATTATTAGCAGTATTTATGGGTGTGTGGGTTTATTTTGTAGGATATATAAAATTGCCAACAACATTATTATTAATGGTACAGATTATTGTGGGAGCAATTATATATATTGGATTATCAGTAGTGTTGAAGTTAGAGGCTTTCGAATATTTATGGGGAATGTTAAAGAATATGTTAAACAAGAAAAAGAGTAAATAAATTTTTCTTGAGAAGGGAGTGTTGAGAATGGACCAAAAGCTAACTGGAAAAACAATTGCACAGTTACGAAAAAATGCAGGTCTTACTCAGGCTTCTTTGGCAAAAAAACTAGGGATAAGTGATAAGGCTATTTCAAAATGGGAACGTGGTATTGCATGTCCAGATGTTTCTTTGTGGAATAAACTCTCCATAATACTGAATACGGATATAGAAGATTTAATATATGGTCATACAGGAGAGAGCAAATGGAAAGGATGCCTAATTTTAGATGAATCTATTCCGGCAAATACAACAGTGTACAATAAACCTTTAATACATTATTTGATATCACAATTTTTGTTGGTAGGAATAACCAATATAACTATTGTTGGAAAATGCGAAGAAATAAAATTTCCAGGAGTGGAAATAAATGTATGTAATCATATAAACCACAGGTTTAGTGAAAATACATTTGTTATTTATGGCAATAATTATATATATGGTCCAAATTTAACGAGACATATAAAGAGAGCTATGTCAAGAGATGGAATCACTATATTAACATCAATAAAAAATAATGGAAAGTATTCGGTAGAAATAGATGGAGATAGAAAAGCAAAATTAACAAATAAGATGTTTAAAGATCAATATTTTGCAGAACCGTATGTTTTTTATGGTAAAGGTAGTGAGTTAAAGAATAGTATTGAAGAGGTTTTAAGTGGTGAGTGTAATGCAGAAACTTTATCAAGAGGAATGTTTTGTATAGAACTAGATTCGTATGATAAAATATTAGATTTTTCTGAATACATAAAAATAATGGAAAACCTAACATCAGAAAAAATAGCCTGTATAGAAGAAATTATCATAAGACGCGGTATTGCAATGTATGAGGATGTAGAAAAAATAAGTAATGAAGGAATGAAAACATATTTAAAAAAACTGCAGGATTAGTCGTCTTGCAGTTTCTTTAATGTAAACTATTGGGTGGTGTAAATTCATTACATTAGAAGTTAATATAATATTATTAAGTTATTGCTAGGAGGAGTAATAGTATATGGATTTAAAAGGAAAGAAACTATTGATTATTGCAGGAGCAGGTGTTCATAATAAAGTTGTAAAAGCAGCTAAGGAAATGGGAATTTATACTATAGTTACAGACTATTTGCCTGATTCACCGGCTAAGAAAATCGCAGATGAATCATGGTTAATAGATATTAAGGATGTAGATAAAATAGTAGAAAAGTGTAGAGAGACTCATATAGATGGTGTGATAAATTTCTGTATAGATCCAGGGCAAAAGCCATATCAAGAAATTTGTGAAAAGTTGGGATTGCCATGCATTGGAACAAAGAAAACCTTTGATGTTTTAACAGATAAAAGAAAATTTAAAGATTATTGTGTTGAACATAATGTTGATGTTATCCCAGAATACTCTGAGAGCGAAATTATGGAAGATAAAGTTGAATATCCTATTTTTATTAAGCCTAACAACAGTAGAGGGTCAAGAGGACAATCAATATGTCAGACTAAGCAAGAAGCACTAATAGGAATAGAAATTGCAAAAAAAGAATCATCAGATAACGAATTTGTTTGTGAAAAATATATGGGGGATTATCAGGATATTGGTTCTGCCTTTTTTGTGGTTGACGGTGAGCCATATTTGGTTAAATTCGGAGACAGGCATTTAGGTAAAAAAGAAGATAATTTGGACAAACAGGTAATATGTACACAATTACCATCAAATAGTTCTGAAATGTTCGAGAAAAATGTGATTAATAGAGTGAAAAATATGATTAAATCTTTAGGAATAAAGTTTGGACCTGTGTTTTTACAAGGATTTGTTGATGGAGAAACGATAAGATATTATGATCCTGCACAAAGGATGCCAGGTGGTGACTATGATGTTATATTGGAGAAGGCAACAGGGTTTAGTACTGTAAAATCATATATTAATTTTGCGTTAACAGGAGATTATAAATATGCGGTGGGAAATCCCCAAAATTGTTATAAATTAAATGATGGAATAGCTCTTTTATTTACAGTTTCAGTAAAGCCTGGGGTGATTGAAAAAATTAGCGGATTAGATAAAATTGCCAAATTACCTTATGTTGTATACTCAAGACAGATAATAGAAGAAGGAACAGTAATACCCGCAACAGGAGATATAGCTCAAAGAGTTGCAGCTATAGGTGTATATGTAAAAGATAAGAAAAAAATAAAAGAATGTGTTGATGAAATATACAATACATATCAGGTACTTGATACTTATGGTAAATCTATGGTAGTTTCTAAATACGAATATAAGGAAGTATAGAAAATGAAGAATAGTGTAAGTTATGATAAATTAATAAATTTTATAGACAGTGATTTCCATTCTTTTTCTGAGGATGTGAAGAATCAAGCAAAGAAGATGTTTTTGGACCTAGCAGGTGTAATTTGTGCAGGTACAAAGAATAATACATCACAGACTATGGCGAATTATGTGTTAAATAATTATCCAACTGGAGAATATACAATACTAGGAACGGGAAAGAAGACAAATTTGATTGGGGCAGCATTAGCAAATGGAATGGCATCTAATGCATTAGATTTAGATGATGGATATTCTTTACTACGAGGACATCCGGGGGCAGGATTCTTTGGAGCGTTGATTTCAGCGGCAGAAAATCAAAATTGTACTTATGGAGAGTTTTTGGCAACTATAGTAGTGGCATATGAAGTTTCAATCAGACAAGGATATGCTATTAGAGATTTTTACGGATGGGACCATAGTTCTGGAAGTTACGGGACTTTTGCTACAGCGGCAGCTGTTAGTAAAATATTAAAACTTAGCAAAGAACAAAAGGAAATGGCGTTAGCAATTGCTGATTTTATTATGCCGGTTACTCCGGCAAAAAGATCTTGCTATGTACCTTCTATGAATAAAGATGGAATATATTGGGGACAGCATGCTGGAGTGCAGGCAGTTATGATGGCAAAAAGTGGAATATCTGGCAAAAATCCTGTAATTTTAGATGAAAAATATAAAGAATATATAGATAGTTTAGGAGAAAAATTTTATTTCTTTGATTTATATATAAAGTTTTATTCGTGTTGTAGATGGGCACATAGTCCTATTAAGGCAGTTAAATCATTAATGGAAGAAAATAGCATTAAGTTATCAGAAGTAGAATCTGTGGATATTTATTCTTTTGGAAATGCAGGAACGTTATATCAAGCAACACCTCAAAATGAGGATGAGGCTCAGTATAATATATTGTATCCTATCGTTGCACAAATGATATTTGGCGAATGTGGACCGTTGGAAAGTAGTACTGAAAAAATGCTAGATAGTCGAGTAAAGGAAAATATTGGAAAAGTAAAATTTCATCACGACGAAGAGTATGATAAGGTTTTTCCAGCAAAGAGGCTTAGCCGAGCAGAAATAACATTAAAAAGTGGAGAAAAGTTTAAGTCGAGAGCATACGAACCAGATGGAGATTGTAATGAGAAAGTTTCTATTAGCGATATAGAGAAAAAGGTACTTAAAATTAACGGATGTTATTCAAAAGAAGATACAATACAAAATATGATAGATACGATATTAAATACTTCTTATGATGAACCTTTTTCAGGTGTATTAAAGAGTATTCAAAAATGTGCATTAGAGAATAATATTCCTAATGTAAAGCATATTTAGGAGGAGAAAATAATGGATACAAGTTTAAAATTTTTATACTTAAATGAAGAGGATATGATAAATGCAGGAGTTAAGAATATGGATAAATGTATTCTGACAATGGAAGATATGTTTATGCTTCTGCATAAGGAAGATTATAGAATGGGCGGAGAAAATGCTAATGAGCATGGAATACGTGTGTCATTTCCTAAAGAATCAGATGTTGAAGGAATGCCAATCCATAAACCGGATTATAGATTTATGGCAATGCCAGCTTATTTAGGTGGACGATTTAAGATGTTTGGAATTAAAAGTTATGGTTCAAATCCAGATAATGCACAGAAAGGATTGCCTAGATCAATACTTATGATGTCATTAATGGATGCAACAACAGGGGCACCATTAGCGTATATGTCAGCAAATATTTTAAGTGCGATGAGAACAGGAGCAACATCAGGTGTAGGAGCTAAACATCTTTCTGTAAAAAATCCAAAAGTAGTTTCGATAATAGGACCAGGAACAATGAGTAAGTATACACTGTACTCATTTATTACAGCACAACCATCTATTGAAGTAGTAAGAATAAAAGGTAGAAGCAAGAGAGGAATAGACAACTTTATTTCATATTGCAAGAAGAATTTTCCTACAATAAAAGAATACATTGTTTGTAATGATGTTCAGGAAGTATGTAAAGATGCAGATATTGTTTTCTATGGAACTACTAATGCAGCTAAATATGAAGAAAATCCAACGGTAAAGAAAGAATGGCTGAAAAAAGGTGCTTTGGTGATTGCAGCTTCAGCATTGTTGGTAGATACTGAATTTTTATCAGATAAAGATGTAAAACTGATTTCAGATAATTATAAAATGTATGATGGTTGGGGAAGCGGACAACCTCTTCCAACGCAGAAAAATGTATCTACACTTCTGGGAATGGGATTCTATGATGCAGTAACAGAAGGTAAGATACCAAGAGAGGCTATTACTGATATGGGAGAAATTTTAACTGGTGAAAAATCAGGAAGGGATAGTGAAGAACAAATTATTTTGTATGCAGTTGGAGGAATGCCAATCGAAGATGTAGCATGGGGTTACGATTGTTATATGAATGCTATAAATAATAATATAGGAACAGAGTTGAAAGTTTGGGATAAGCCAGAGTTATAAGAAGGTGTGCGTAAAGAGGAAAGGAATATATGTCAGAGAAAAAAGGAGAATTTAATCGTGTATTAAATACAGGAGACATTTTGGTTGTCGCATTTGGAGCTATGATAGGATGGGGATGGGTTGTTTCATCAGGACAATGGATTCAAAGCGGCGGAATTGTAGGAACTATACTAGGATTTTTGATAGGTGGTCTGATGATATTTTTTGTTGGACTATGCTATGCAGAATTGACATCTTCTATGCCAAAGTGCGGAGGAGAGCATATTTTTAGCTACAAAGCAATGGGACCAATGGGATCATTTGTTTGTACCTGGGCAATAGTTTTGAGTTATATTGGAGTTGTTTGTTATGAGGCAGTTTCATTTCCTACAATTTTACAATATCTGTTTCCTAAAATGATGATTGGATATTTATACACCATTAACGGATTTGACATTTACTTAAGTTGGTTATTGATAGCAATATTTATGTCAGTACTTATCCTTATATTGAATATAATTGGAACTAAAAAAGCTGCAGGTTTTCAAAAAGTATTAACGTGCATTATTGCGGGAGTTGGCATTTTACTTGTTGCAGGCTCAACTTTTTCAGGAGATATTAGCAACATTAAAGGACAAATGTTCAATGGGAAAAATGATTTCAAAATAATTGAAAACATTGTTAAAGTTGCAATGATGACACCATTTTTCTTTTTTGGGTTTGATGTTATTCCACAGGCTGCGGAAGAAATAAATGTACCTTTAAGAAAGCTGGGAAAGTTAATGCTATTATCAATAGTATTAGCGGTTTCTTTTTATGTATTAGTTGTATTGGCTGTTGGTTATGTAATGAATTCAGAAGCTATGCAAAATTCTATGAATACAACAGGTCTTGTAACAGCAGATGCAATGGCTAAGGCTTTTAATAGTTCTAATATGGCAAAAGTTCTTATAATAGGCGGTTTGTGTGGAATAGTTACTAGTTGGAATTCTTTTATGATTGGTGGGAGTAGAGCAATATATTCTATGGCAAAATCATCTATGATACCACATAGGCTTGGAGTTGTTAACAAAAAGTTTAAAACACCAGTTAACGCATTAATTTTAATTGGATTATTGTCAATTGCATCTCCTTTTTTTGGAAGATCTATGTTAGTATGGATAGTAGATGCAGGTAATTTTGGCTGCTGTTTGGCATATTGCATAGTATCTATCTCATTTGTTATTTTAAGAAAGAAATTACCTAAAATAGATAGACCTTATAAAGTCAAAAGATATAAATTAGTTGGAGCAATAGCAGTAATTATGTCAGGAGGAATGGCATTGATGTATATAGTGCCGGAAACTAATTGTACTTTGACTTGGCAAGAATGGATAATTGTAGGTGGATGGTCTTTACTTGGAATTGTAATGGGAGTTTGGAGCAAGAAAAAGTATAAAAGCCATTTTGCAGAACATATAGAATAAAATACATTAGAAAAATGGGAGAATACGGAAAATGAATAATATTTTAGTAACACGTTCTTCAATGCCACCATTTGAAGAATACATAGATGAAATTAAAGATATTTGGGATACACATTGGCTTACAAATATGGGAGCTAAGCATAAAGAACTTCAGAAGGAATTATTGGAGTATCTTGGAGTAGATGAAATTGATTTGTTTACTAACGGTCATATGGCACTTGAACTTTCATTACAGGCTATGAACTTGCCAAAGAATAGTGAAGTTATTACCACACCGTTTACTTTTGCATCTACTACACATGCTATTGTGAGAAATGGTTTAGAACCAGTCTTTTGTGATGTTAATCCAGTTGATTTTACTATGGATGTTACAAAGATTGAGGAGCTTATTACGGATAGAACGAGTGCTATTATGCCTGTTCATGTTTATGGAAATATTTGCAATGTGGACGAAATTCAGAGAATAGCGGACAAGTATGGATTGAAAGTTATTTATGATGCTGCTCATACTTTTGGTGTACGATATAAAGACAGAGGAATTGCTTCATTTGGAGATGTGTCATGTTTTAGTTTTCATGCTACAAAAGTATTTAATTCAATAGAAGGTGGAGCAGCATGCTTTAAGGATAAAGATTTTGGGTTGGAATTATACAGACTTAAGAACTTTGGAATACGTGGACCTGAAGTTGTTGACGGCGTAGGAGCTAATGCCAAGATGAATGAGTTTTGTGCAGCAATGGGCTTATGTAATTTACGTCATGTAGATGAAGAGATTGAGAAGAGAAGAAAAGTAGTTGAAAGATATAGAGAGCATCTTGAAGGTGTTGAAGGTATACAGCTTAGTCCAATACAGAAAGATGTTAAACCTAATTACGCATACTTTCCGGCAATTTTTGATGAAAAAGTCTTTGGATCAAGTAGAAATGAAGTTTTCGAAGCGTTAGGAAATGAAGGGATTGGAGCTAGAAAGTATTTCTATCCTTTAACAAATACCTTTGATTGTTTCCATGGCAAATATGATTCTAACTTAACGCCAGTAGCATTGCATTTAAGTAAGCGTGTTTTGACGCTTCCATTGTATGCAGATTTGGATTTGGAAGATGTTGATAGAATTTGTGAGATTATAATAAAGTGTAGAAAGTAGGTGATAAATATGAAAGGAATTATTCTTGCCGGAGGTTCAGGAACAAGATTGTATCCGTTAACAAGAGTAACCTCAAAGCAGTTGTTGCCGGTTTATGATAAACCAATGATTTATTACCCATTATCAACATTAATGTTGGCAGGGATTAGAGATATTTTGATTATTTCCACACCTACGGACACACCTAAATTTAAAGAACTTTTAGGTGATGGAAGCAATTTCGGAATTAATTTGTCTTATGCAGTTCAGCCTAGCCCTGACGGATTGGCACAGGCGTTTATAATAGGAGAAGATTTTATTGGTGACGAACCATGTGCCATGATTTTGGGAGATAATATTTTTTATGGTGGTTGGTTTAGAAAAAATCTGAAGGAAGCTGTTACCAATGCTGAAAATGGAGATGCAACAGTTTTTGGATATTATGTAAAGGACCCTGAAAGATTTGGAATTTTAGAGTTTGATAACAACAGAAATGTTATTTCTGTAGAAGAAAAACCTAAGAATCCAAAGTCTAATTATTGTATTACAGGACTTTATTTTTATCCTGCAGGGGTGTCAAAGATGGCAGCTAATGTTAAGCCATCTGATAGAGGCGAATTAGAAATAACTACTTTAAATGATATGTATTTAAAGGAAGATAAGCTTAAGGCTCAGATTCTTGGAAGAGGTTTTGCATGGCTTGATACAGGAACAATGGATAGTCTTATGGAAGCGTCAATTTTTGTTCAGACTGTTCAGAATCGACAGGGAGTGGTTATTTCCGCCCCAGAAGAGATTGCATATTACGAAAAATGGATTACTAAGGAAAAGTTAATTCAGTCAGCTAATTTGTATGGCAAATCACCATATGGTGAGCATTTGATTCGTGTAGCAGAAGACAAGCTTATTTTTTAAGTTTTTAGTATAATAGATTTTACGCAAGGAGAAGAATAATGAACATTATCGTAACCGGTGGAGCCGGATTTATTGGAAGTAACTTTGTATTTCATATGTTGAATACATATCCTGATTATAGAATTATTTGCGTTGACAAGCTTACTTATGCAGGTAACTTATCTACTCTTGAACCTGTTATGGATAACCCGAATTTCCGTTTTTGCAAAATCGACATTTGCGACAGAGATGCAATTTACGAACTTTTCGAGGAAGAACATCCTGACATGGTTGTTAACTTTGCAGCAGAAAGTCATGTAGACCGTTCAATCGAGAATCCTGAAGTGTTCCTTAACACCAACATTCTTGGTACTGCAGTTCTTATGGATGCCTGCAGAAAGTATGGTATTAAGCGTTATCATCAGGTATCTACTGACGAGGTTTACGGTGACCTTCCTCTTGACAGACCTGACTTGTTCTTTACAGAGGAAACACCAATTCACACAAGCAGTCCTTACAGTTCGTCAAAGGCAGGGGCTGACCTTTTGGTTCTTGCATATCACAGAACTTACGGACTTCCTGTTACAATCAGTAGATGTTCTAATAACTATGGACCATATCACTTCCCAGAGAAGTTGATTCCCCTTATGATTGCCAATGCATTAAATGACAAGCCACTTCCTGTATATGGCAAGGGCGAAAATGTTCGTGACTGGTTATATGTTGAAGATCATTGTCGCGCAATTGACTTGATTATTCACAAGGGAAGAGTTGGCGAAGTTTACAATGTTGGCGGACACAATGAAATGAAGAACATCGACATTGTTAAGATTATCTGTAAAGAATTAGGCAAACCTGAAAGCCTTATTACATACGTTGCCGACAGAAAGGGACACGATATGCGTTACGCTATCGACCCAACAAAGATTCACAACGAACTTGGATGGTTACCTGAAACTAAGTTCGCTGATGGTATCAAGAAGACAATTCAGTGGTATCTTGACAACAAGGAATGGTGGGAAACTATCATTTCGTGAGAATATCAGAATTATTATGAAAAGATGTATGGTAACAGATAGCAATATGTTGCGGTAGAATAGTTATCCATACGAAAGGTTTACTATGAACAAAGCAAATGAGATTATTACTAACATTATAAAAGATGTTCTCACATCACTATATCAACCTTTTGGGGCAGCAGTGCTTTTGGCCTTTGTTTCTATGTTTCTTTTCCTTTACGGTAAGGAACACGGCTGGAAGAAGGGAAGCCTGATTAGAAATATTTTTGGAACATGGTTTAGGAATTTTAAGGAAAGCTCTACATTTAGAAGGGCTTTCCTTTTGGTGTTTTATTCTACTATGATTCTTTTTAGAACGATTTTGAATAGAGATATTTGGTTTGATCCATTAGGCGATGTTATGGGAAAATGGGGGCTTCATAATGCTGATGGCACTTTGTGTACGGAGCCTATTGAGAATTTTATGCTTTTTATGCCTTTTGCGGTGCTTTTGCTTTGGGCGTTTAAGGATGAGATTCTTGGAAGGTATGTAAGACTTGGAAAAGTTCTATGGAAGTCTACCGTGGCAGTTGGAATTTTTTCTTTTGGAATTGAGTCTTCACAGCTACTGTTCCACCTTGGCACGTTCCAAATATCGGATTTGGTGTACAACACGCTGGGCGGAACCGTTGGCGGCGCGGTGTACTATGTGATATATAGGGTTAGGCATAAAGGGGAATAAAGCCGAATAGCTGAAAGAAAACAGAAAATATTAAGTCAATCAGGGCTGGCATTGCGCCAGCCCTGATTCTCTAAAAACTATTATATAAATATTATCTGTGAAATAAGCCAAAAAGTTAAGAGATTTTTTATCTCTTACTTCAACTTCACCTTCATTGTCTTGCTCCAATTACCTTTTCCATGCTTATTATATCCTCGAACACGTATGTAGTATGTTTTCTTTTTCTTCAACTTTGTAATTGTAGCTGAGTTTTGCCAAGTTGTTTTTATCTTTAGTGTTTTCGTATTTTTCTTAAATCGTTTGTTAGTGGAGTACTGGACATAGTAGCCACTTTTTCCGCGGGCAGTCTGAGCTTTCCATTTTATATAAATAGAAGTTTTTGAATATTTCTTTGCTGACTTGATTTTTACAGTTGCAGGAGCAGGGTTCTTTTTCGTTTTTATTTTAACTGTTTTGCTCCATTTTCCGTAGCCTACATTTGTTTTGTATGCTCTGATTTTGAAATAGTATTTTGTGTTATATTTAAGATTTTTGATAGTAGTATTTGTAGTTTCAGGTTTTGTAATGTATTTATATTGAAATGCCGTGTTAAATGTTTTGTCAGTGGAATACATTATTGTGTAACCTGTTGCGGAACCTTGCTTGTCCCAACTTAAATGAACTCTGTTATAAGAAGAAACAGAACCTTTCAGTGTTTCTTTCTTAGGCAAAATCAAAAATGTAGTTGAACATACGCTAACGTATTTAACTTCTGTTGCAGTAAGTTTAACCTTGGCAACACCGGTGTTAATGTTAGATGAATAAGTAATCTTGTAATGATATGCAGGAACTAACTGACCGTCAACGTACAAATTGACAGTAGGTTTGATTTGTTTACCTGTTGCGTAGAAAACGTTATTACTCAATGTAATCGTACCTTTTTTTATTGAAACAAAAGGATTGTTTTCTTTATTGGAAGTAGAAATTACACCGTTGTTAAAATTGATAACTACATTAGCATCTGCAGTTCTATATAATTTGATAAAACGTCTTGCAAGTCTTTGAAGTACTGATTCCTTAGGAAATTCGCATATATCAGGAGTTCCGCAGGAAACAACTGCGTATTGTGGCGCAACTGCATCAAGGAAGTTGGCGCATGATGAAGCGGCAGCACCGTGATGACCTATTTTAAGAACATCAGCCTTAAAATTATAACCTTGTTTAAGAAGTTCATTTTCCATGGTAGATGGAAGGTCGCCGGTTAAGAGAATAGACTTGTTATCGCATGTGACACGCATAACAATGCTGGCTTCATTATAGGTTGAACCTTGTGAACCGTCATAAACCACTTCCACAGTTGCATCGCCCAATTTGAATTTTTCACCTTCCACCGGAATCCTGAAAGGACAATCTTTCTCCTTAACGGTTTTTATAAAACTAAGGTAGTCTTTGCTTGGTTTTGTACATGGTGAGTAAATTACCTGACCGATTTCATATTCCTTGAAAACAGCAGGAAAACCGCCAACATGGTCCCCGTCAGGGTGGGTTGATATAACGTAGTCAATTTTTTTATCCGGAATGTTTAAAGATTTAAGATATGCAAGTACCTTTTCAGATGTTTGCGAAATACCTGAATCCACAAGCATAAAATGTCCGTTACTTTCGATAACAATGGCATCACCCCTGTCAACATAAATGGCATGCATTTTCATTTGCCCTGCTTTGGCAGAAACATTAATTGCCAAAATGCTAAACATAAAAAGAGCAAGAAATGCAATAAATTTTGTTCCTAAATTAATTTTGTTTTTCATAATTAAGCCATGTCCTTTCTAAATAATAATATGTACGTTTCAGGATAATCCAAAAAACAATTACCATAAATACAAGTACGCCTTCAAAGAATCTGCCCACAGCCAGGAGCATATTGAAATCTGAACCTATCCAGAAAACAAATGTGACTAAAATCTGTAGAACAAAAGTAACGTACCAAGTCATTTTGCACCATTTTCTTTCATCTCTACAGCAAATGTCCGTGCACATCTTAAGAAGTCCGCTACTGAACATAAAAGTAGTTATAATATTGCTTCCAAGATAAGCCAGTCCCAAAACGAGAGCTGTATTGCATAGAACTATTCCGTTAAGGAAAAACGGAAGTGCCAAAATAACAATGTGCAAAATTAAGGCGAACAATGTCGTAACTGAACCGTATTTGAAACGGTTATTAACTTTAGCTAAGTTTAAGCATGCAATGAATATAAGAAGAAAACCTAAAGCATCACTGAAAATATCTACTGAAATATTTCCAAAATAAACGTGGTCAATAACTTTTGCCGTGCTCTGACCGGTGTTTGTTGATGAATTGGTTGAGCTATTATCATTTGTTGTATTATAATGTGAATTTTCATCAGCTTTTTCTGAACTTGTGTTAATAACTTTGTAATCGCACCAGGCATTATAGTTAGATGCAATGTTATAATACTGAAATTCTCCGATTACCGAACCTGAATTGTTATATTTATGCGGATATTTAAATGGAGTTGTAACATTAACGTCCAATGTTATGAGAACGAAACCAATTGCCAGCATAAAAATAAAAAGTTTAAATTTGTTTTTGAACATAAAAGCCTCCATAATATTATGTGCATTTTCTTAGATTATAAAATATAAATTTTAAGTAAATACGATATTTTTGTGAAATAAAAACGTTTAAGTACATTATATATGAACCACTTATGAAAAACAACTAAATAGGTGTTTGTGATTGTATATTGCCAAATAAAATAGTATAATAAGGGCGAATTCTGTTAAAGGGAATAAGCCGTAAAGGGCTTCAAAATAAGCAAAGGAGTAATGATATGAAGAAAATCACATCAAAATTAGTAGCAGTATTAATGATTGTTGTTATGGCGTTTGGTATTTCAGGCACAGCAACAGTTAAGACAGAAGCTAAAGAAAGCAAAGGTTACGTTATTAAAGTTAACTTAGGAACAAACTGTACAACAGTTTACAAAAACGGAAAAGCAATAAAGGCTATGATTTGTTCACCAAGTAATGAAACACCTATAGGAACATTTTATACACCTGTTAAATACAGATGGCATGAGATGATAGGTAATTGTTATGCACAGTATTGTACAAGAATTACAGACAGCATCTTATTCCATTCAGTTTGGTATTACAAGAATGGTGATAAATCAACAATGTCAGTTAGGGCATACAATGTAATGGGACAGAAGGCATCACACGGTTGTGTAAGACTTTTATGTAAAGATTCTAAGTGGATTTATGATCATTGTGCATTAGGAACAAAGGTTATAATTTTTAGAGGGACAAAGAAGGATGATCCTATTAAGAGACCTTCATTTACACCTATTACAAACGGTAAGTTTACAGATTGGGACCCAACTGATCCTGATCCTAAGAATCCATACAAGAGCAATAAGCCTGTAATTACTGCAAAAGTAAAGACTATTGAGTATGGAACAAAAGTTAAATTGTCTGACTTAATTACAGTAAAAGACAGAGCAGGCAACGTTCTTACAAAAAAAAATGTAAAGATTACTACAGTTGGTAAGATTAAAACATCTAAATTAGGAAAGTATAAGATTAAGTTTAAAGTAAAAGACAGCTTAGGAAATTCAAAGACTAAGATTTTAAAATTTAAGGTAGTAGATACAAAGAAACCTATTATTTCAGGTGCAGTAAAGAATCCTGATGTAGCCTTAAACAGTTCAGTTAATGTTTTGTCTAATGTTACTGCAAAGACAGCAGCAGGCAAGAATATTACTTCGAAAATAAAAGTTACTGTTAAGTATAATAAGAAGAAAGTTAAGATTAAGAATGGTGTGGTTAAGTTTGCAAACAAGGGCAAATATTACATTACATATAAAGTTACGGGCACAAATAAGAAGACAGCAAAGAAGACTATTAAATACGTTGTAAAAGACCACAAGGTAAGTCTTACAATGAAGAATACAACTGTAAAGGTTAAACAGAACAGCACATTTAATCCTTTGAATTATGTAGCTTCAGTTAAGGATTACAAGGGTAATGCTTTAAATATTAAGAACAGCGTTACAGTTACAGGAAAGGTTGATACAAAGAAACCTGGAACATATACATTAACATATAAGGCACAGTACTCAAATCAGGCATACACTGCAAGAACAGCAACACTTAAAGTTGTAGTAGAAGCTGTTGCACAGCAGCCTACAACAAAGCCTGTTACAACACAGCCTACAACTAAGGTACCTGAGACAACAACTAAGGCACCTGAGACAACAACTAAGGCACCTGAAACAACAACTGTACCGGAAACAACAACATCTAAGTAAATAATAGAAGAAAGAGGGGCAATAAATGTTTTCATATGAGACAACAGTAAGTTACAGCAGAACAGACAGAAATGGAAAAGTTCCAATGCATGAGATATTAAATCTTTTGCAGGATTGCTCCACCTTTCATTCAGAAGATATTGGTCATGGCGTAAGTTATATGAAAAGAGAGGCCAGGGCGTGGGTACTTGTTGCATACAAAGTTATAGTTAACAGACCTATTATGTTTGGACAGAAAATAACAATAGGCACATCTCCTTCAAAGTTTAGCAGCATGTTTGCTTCAAGACAGTATTTCATAAAAGATGAAAATGGAGATTATCTTGTTCAGGCAGACAGTCTCTGGGTTCTTATTGATATTCAGACACGAAAACCTTTAAGAATTACTGAAGAGGATTCAAGTGTTTATAAACCGGAACCGATATTTGATAATATAAAGGCGTCAAGAAAGATTAGGTTTAGTAGTGAAAGAACCAAATTAGAGTCGTTTAAGGTTTTAAAAACTTACATAGACAGCAATGGTCATATGAACAATGCTAATTATTTAAGGGCGGCTGAAGAATTTTTACCAACAAATTTTCCTTGCCATGAGGTAGATATTGTGTATAATAAAGAAGCTATGGAAGGTGAAATTATTACACCATATCTTTATAGCGAAGAAAATGGAATAGGTATTAGCTTCGAAAATCAAAGTGGAGAGACACTTACAAGAATAATGCTTATGTAATGATAAAAGAGGTTATGGCGTTAAAGTCTGACCTCTTTTTTATAAAAGTGCTAATATCAGGTAAACTATAAAAAATAGAACGGAGAGACAAAAAATGGAATTAGGAAGAACACAAAAATTAGAAATAGTAAGAATGGTAGATTTTGGTGCATATCTTGGCACAGAGGAAGAACAGGTGCTTCTTCCAAAGAAGCAGGTTCCTGAGGGAGCAAATGTTGGTGATGAAGTAAAGGTATTTATTTACAGAGATTCACAGGACAGACTTATAGCAACAGTAAACAAGCCTTTAGTTGAATTAGACGAAACAGCAGTTTTGACAGTTAAGGAAGTTTCAAAGAATGGTGCATTTCTTGACTGGGGCTTAGAAAAAGATTTATTTTTGCCATACAAGGAGCAGACAGTTTCAATTAAGTCAGGGGACAAGGTATTAGTAGGAGTATATTTGGACAAAAGTAACAGATTATGTGCAACAATGAAGGCGTATAAGTTCTTAAAATGTACCTCAACATATGAACCTGATGATGTTGTAATAGGAACAGTTTATAACTACAATCCTGAGTACGGTGTTTTTGTTGCTGTAGATAATAAGTATCACGGACTTGTACAGAAGAAAGAGCTTACAACAAGATTAGAAATCGGTCAGCAGATTCAGGCAAGAGTAAAAAGTGTAAGACCTGATGGCAAATTAGACCTTTCACTTAGAAAGAAAGCATATTTACAAATGGACGAAGATGCCGAAAAAATATATAAATACATTGAGAATAACGGTGGTCAGTTAGGATATACAGATAAGGCTAAACCTGAGGTAATTAGAGAAGATTTTCAGATGAGCAAAAGTGAATTTAAAAGAGCTATCGGCAGATTGCTCAAAGAACACCGTATAATCATTGGCGAAAGTAACATATTTTTAAATAAATAATAGAGGCTGTATGCAATATTAACAAAGATTTTTTTGTTATTTTGTTTATTTACAATATAGCATTTTTAGTGTCAGTGATTTAGAATACAATCAGACGCGAGATAGAGAAACTATTTCAATACTAGGAGGAATTTTTAAAATGGCAAGTTTATCATTAAGAAATATCTGCAAGGTATATCCAAACGGATTCTGTGCAGTAAAGGATTTTAACCTTGAAATCAAGGATAAAGAATTTATCATCTTCGTAGGACCATCTGGTTGTGGTAAGTCAACAACACTTAGAATGATTGCAGGTCTTGAAGAAATTTCATCAGGAGAATTATACATCGGAGATAAGTTAGTAAACGATGTTGAACCAAAGGATAGAGATATCGCAATGGTATTCCAGAACTACGCTTTATATCCACATATGACAGTATATGATAATATGGCATTTGGTCTTAAGTTAAGAAAAGTACCTAAGGCTGAACAGGAAAGATTAGTTAAGGATGCAGCTAAGATTCTTGACCTTGAACAGTTACTTGATCGTAAGCCTAAGGCTTTATCAGGTGGTCAGAGACAGAGAGTTGCTATGGGACGTGCTATCGTTCGTAACCCTAAGGTATTCCTTATGGATGAACCTCTTTCAAACTTGGATGCTAAATTAAGAGTACAGATGCGTGTGGAAATCGCTAAGATTCATAAGAGATTAGGCGCAACAATCATCTACGTAACACATGACCAGACAGAAGCTATGACACTTGGTACAAGAATCGTAGTTATGAAGGATGGTGTTGTACAGCAGGTAGATTCACCTAAGAACTTATATGATAAGCCGGTTAACTTATTCGTAGCAGGATTCATGGGTTCACCACAGATGAACTTCATCGATGCAGAAGTTGAACAGGAAGGAGCTGACATTAAGCTCCACATTGGACAGGCTAGAACATACATTACAGTACCGGCTGAACAGGCTAGAAGGCTTATTGACGGTGGTTATGTTGGTAAGACAGTTGTTATGGGTATCAGACCGGAAGATATTCATGATGAAGAAAGCTTCATTGAAATGTCACCTGATAGTGCATTTAAGACAACAATCAGAATTTACGAATTACTTGGTGCTGAAGTATACTTATACTTTGACCTTGAAGGATTCGATTGTACAGCAAGAGTTAATGCTCGTACAACAGCTAGACCTGGTGATGAAGTTGTTATGGCAATGGATCTTACAAAACTTCACATCTTTGATAAGGATACAGAAAAAGTTATCACAAACTAATATATATATTTATCAAAAGACTGCCCGATTTGGGCAGTCTTTTTTACTTAATAAGAAATTTCTTTGGAGTTTTTATTAGGCTCTTTGTCAAGAGTGGGGGTGAAAAAATCATACGATATTATAAAGGATTTTTTTGATGCTGTAAAATAGTTGGTTATTTTGACAAAAATTACAAGATAAAAGTACTATTGATTAGCTCTTTTCTCTTGTTTTTTGTCATAAACTGGTTTAAAATATAGTTTGAAAGAATGTACGAATTTTTTAGAACAAGGAGTGGCCTATGATATCAAATCAGATTTTACAGAACACAATAGAAGGAATAAAAAGTATTTCAAGGGTAGATTTACATGTGGCAGATACAGACGGAAAGATTATTGCCAGTACTTCCCAGTTAGGAGATGAGTTTGAACATGCTATAATTAGCTTTGTTACTTCTCCGGCAGACAGCCAGTCAGTACAGGAATACCAGTTTTTTAAGGTTTATGATGAAAGCCAGTTAGAACTGATTCTGATAGCTCAGGGAACAAGCGATGACGTGTTTATGGTAGGAAAGATGGCTGCCTTCCAGATTCAGAATCTGCTTGTTGCATATAAAGAAAGATTTGATAAAGACAATTTTATCAAAAACTTATTATTAGACAATCTACTCCTTGTTGATATTTATAATAGATCAAAGAAGTTGTACATTGATGTGGATGCAAGAAGATGTGTCTGTATTATTGAAACAAAGAACGAAAAGGACAGTGTTGCTTTAGAAACAGTTAGAACATTGTTCTCAGGTAATAAGAAAGACTTTATTACAGCAGTAGATGAAAAGAGCATTATTCTTGTTAAGGAGTTAGACGAAAAACAGGGATATGAAGATATTGAAAAGATAGCAAGGACAATTGTGGACATGCTTAACACAGAGGCAATGGTTAAGGCTACTGTAGCATACGGAACTATTGTTAAGGAGATTAAGGAAGTATCACGTTCATACAAGGAAGCAAGAATGGCCCTTGATGTAGGAAAGATTTTCTTTAGCACTAAGAACGTAATTGCTTACAATAATCTTGGAATCGGAAGATTGATTTATCAGTTACCAATTCCACTTTGCAAGATGTTCATTAGCGAGATTTTTGAAGGAAAGTCACCGGATGAATTTGACGAAGAAACATTGACAACAATTAATAAGTTCTTTGAAAACAGCTTGAATGTATCTGAAACATCAAGACAGCTATATATTCACAGAAATACTTTAGTATACAGACTGGACAAGTTGCAGAAGAGTACAGGACTAGATTTAAGAGTATTTGAGGATGCAATTACATTTAAGATTGCCCTTATGGTTGTTAAGTACATGAAATACATGGATAACACAGATTTTTAGAAAATAAATAGTTAAAATGTAGCAATATGAAGGTCCCTATGGACCTTCATATTGTGCTAGTGGAGCAAATTCAATTCGGAAATATATTAAAATTTTATTACAAGGATTGTTACGTGCTTTGCCCACCCACAAAAAAAACACATTTGTGTTATATATTTCTATTTAGAGCAGAATATTAGGAGGCATATAATGATTAAAATAGAAGGTGTAAGTAAGTCTTATGGCAACGGTGCACCGGCGTTAAGCAATTTAAATCTTGAAATAGAGGAAGGAGAGTTTGTATTTGTTGTTGGAGCCAGTGGTTCAGGAAAGTCAACATTTATCAAACTGCTTCTTAAAGAGTTAAATCCCACAGAGGGAACAATAGTGGTAGATGATGTTAATTTATCAAAACTTAAATCAAGAGGAACAGCTAAGTATAGAAGAAAGGTTGGAGTTGTTTTTCAGGATTTCAGATTGTTACAGGATAGAGATGTTTACTCAAATATTGCTTTTGCACAGAGAGTAATAGGGGCGTCACCAAGAGAGATTAAAAAGAATGTGGCAAGAGTATTATCTTTGGTGGGACTTTCAGAAAAATATCGTTCCAATCCGTCAGAATTGTCAGGTGGTGAGCAGCAGAGAGTTGCCCTTGCAAGAGCACTTGTTAATAAACCACAGTATATTTTGGCTGATGAACCTACAGGAAACCTTGACCCTGAAAATTCATGGGAGATTATGAAACTGCTTGAAAAAATTAATGAGCAGGGAACAACAGTTATTGTTGTTACACATAACATGGAAATAGTTAAGGCTATGAACAAGCGTGTCATAACTATGAAGAAAGGTGTAAAAGTAGAGGATAGCAAAGGGGAGGAACAGACAGATGAATACTAGAACAGCAAACTACTGTTTAAAACAGGGTTTTGTAAACATAAAGAGAAACAAACTGTTTTCCCTTGCATCAATAGGAACTATTGCTGCGTGTATATTTTTAATAGGTGTAATTTTTACAATTATTATTAATGTTAACTTTATGGAAAAGAAAGTTGAGCAACAGGTTGGGGTAACAATATTCTTTAACGAAGGGTTAAGCCAGCAGGGAATAGATGATATTGGAAAAACAATTAAGTCAGATTCCCGTGTAAAGAGTTACGAATATACATCAGCAGAGGAAGCTTGGGAAGGTTTCAAAAAGAATTATTTTAAAGATAATCCTGATTTGGCAGAAGGATTTTCAAAAGAGAATCCATTGGCTAATTCAGCATCTTACACAGTTTACTTAAAGAGTATTAACGACCAGAAAGCTTTTGCCACAGCAATGGAAAAGGTTCAAGGTGTAAGACAGGTTAAGTATTCAAACCCAACAAGAGAGTTTCTTACAAACTTTGGCAAAATGTTAGGATATGCGTCTATTGCATTGATTATTATTTTGCTTGGTGTTGGTATTTTCCTTATAAGCAACACGGTTATGATTGGTATTTCAGTAAGAAGACACGAGATTAAAATTATGAAGCTTATTGGAGCAACTAATAGTTTTGTAAGAGCACCATTTATTATAGAAGGTGTAACAATCGGTTTATTAGGTTCAATAATTCCGCTTGTTATAATAAGACTTGTTTATGACAGATTAATTGATCTTATTATGACTAAATTTGGTGTACTTGGCAACAGTATTCCTTTTGCGTCAGTTCATCAGATTTTTTTGGTGCTTGTTCCATTAGGACTTGGAATTGGAGCAGGTATTGGTTTAATAGGATCAATTGTGTCAATGAGAAAGCACTTAAAGGTATAAAGTTAATTGAGTTAACAGGGAAAGAGATAAGGAGAAAGTAATGAGAAAATCTAAAGTATTAAGTTTTGTTCTCGTGGCAGCATTGGCAGTTACTGCTATTCCAATTAATGCGTTTGGAACAGTTAATGATGAGAAGAATAAACTTTCAGATTTGCAGAATCAGAAGCAACAGGCTCAGGATGAAAATAATAAACTACAGAAATCTAAGTCTGATGCACAGGAGTACATTCAGTCAGTTGATAAGAAGTTAACTAATTTGGCTACAGAGATGTACAAGACTAATCAGAAATTATCAAAAACAGAAGACAAGATATCTAAGACTCAGAAGGAATTGAACAATGCTCAGGTTAGCATAAATGAGCAGTATGAAGATATGAAGCTTAGAATCAAATATATGTATGAGAATGGTGATACTCAGATGATAGATTTGATTTTTAATTCAAAGAGCATAACTGATTTCTTAAATAAGGCAGAGTACATAACAGAGTTATCACAGTATGACAGAGATATGCTTAATAAGATGAAGAAGACTAAAGAGAAAATAGCTTCTGCAAAGAGTACTCTTGTAACTGAGAAAAAGAATCTTCAGACAATACAGGCACAGCAGAAGAGTGACCAGACTAAGCTTACTAATCTTTCTGAATCAAAGCAGCAGGAACTTAAAAATTATGAAGATTTGATAGCACATAATGAGGCTACTTCTGATGAATTGGAAGCAGAAATCAGTGCACAGGAAAAGAGAGTTGCATCTGTTGAAGAACAGAGCAAAAACCAGGCAGCTGCTGAGCAGGCAAGTAAGGCCGCAGCGGAAAAAGCAAGACGTGAGGCGGCAGCAAAGAAACAGCAGGCAGCTAGTTCAAATAGTAGTACAAGCAATACATCATCAAATACAGGAAGTAACTCAACAGATACTTCAAACAGTGGAAATTCAGGAAGTAGTGGAACAGTTTCAGGCGGTGGATTTACATGGCCACTTCCGGGACATACAACTATATCTTCAGGATATGGATATAGAGGTTCTGAATTTCATAAGGGTATTGATATTCCGGCATCAGCAGGAACTACTATTGTTGCAGCAGGTTCAGGTACAGTAGAGTGGGCTAATTATAGTACAACAGCAGGCAACTGGATTGGTATTAATCACGGCAATGGTGTATATAGTGTATATATGCATATGTCTGCACTTTTAGTTTCGGCAGGAACAAAGGTAAGCGCAGGACAGAGCATTGGACTTGTAGGAAATACAGGAGCATCACAGGGTAACCATTTACATTTTGCAGTACGTAAGAACGGGGCATATGTTAATCCTTGGGATTATTTAAAATAAACTTGAATTAAGGAGTCATGATGAAAAAGAATAAGAACCGTTTTTTACTTGGATTCTTTTTTGGAATGCTTGCCATGGCAGTTGTGGTAGGTGGTGTTGGAACAGGTTTGTATTTTGCAAACCAGAACACATCCGGAAAAACAATCAGTGAAAAAACATCACAAAAGCTTGATTATATAAATAAACTTATAGATGCTAAGTTCTTAAATAAGGTTAATGAATCTGACTTGGAAGATGGAATTTACAAAGGATTGTTGGAAGGCTTAAATGATCCGTATTCTGTTTATTACACGGCAGAAGAATACCGGAAAATGATGGAACAGACGTCAGGAACTTACAGCGGAATAGGTGCTTTGGTATCTCAGAATGCTGAAACAGGAATAATTACGGTAGTTAAGGCTTTTGCCGATGCACCGGCTGCAAAGGCAGGAGTAAAGAACGGAGATATTATTTATAAAGTAAAGGGCAAAGAAGTAACTGGTGTTGACATTAACAATGTTGTTACTGAAATGAAGGGCGAAAAAGGAACAACAGTTGACATAACTGTTTACAGAGAGTCCGAAAAGAAATACATTGACTTTACAATAACAAGAGATCAGGTTAATGAGCCTACTGTTGAATATAAGATGCTTGATAAGAAGAAAAAGATTGGTTATATACAGATAAGTCAGTTTGAAGAAGTTACTTATGACCAGTTTACGAAAGCATTGGATGACTTGAAGAAGCAGGGAATGAAGGCTGTTATCTTTGATGTTAGAAGCAATCCGGGTGGATTATATGAGACAGTCTGCAAGATGCTTGATGAAATACTTCCTGAAGGAAATTTGGTTTCAACTAAGGATAAATATGGAAATGAGGAAAAGCAGACTTCAGACAGCAAGTGTCTTGAAATGCCAATGGTTGTTTTGCAGAATAAGGACAGCGCCAGTGCATCAGAAATTTTTGCAGGTGCAATTCAGGACTTTAATGCAGGAAAAATCGTAGGCACACAGTCATTTGGTAAAGGAATTGTACAGACAATTCTTCCATTAAGCGACGGCTCAGCGGTAAAACTTACAGTTCAGGATTATTATACTCCAAGTGGCAAAAACATTCACGGAAAGGGAATAACTCCTGATGTTGAAGCAGAATTGGAAGAAAATGCAACAAGCGATACACAGCTTGAAAAGGCAAAAGAAACAATTATGGAATTAATGAAATAATGAACAGAAAGACCATACATATATCTTGCAAACGAAGATATATGTATGGTCTTTTTCTATGCTTTGAATAACTGTATAAAATAAGTAAAAGGGTAAATGAAAAATGTTCCTTTTTATTTTGGCAAATGCTTATGAAAAAATTAAATTTGTAAAGTGTCAAAATAGACAAAGTTTTTACGAAAGTTTTGGTTATTTATTTGTCTAAAAATCATATTAATAGGCTGGGTTTCACATTGTTATCGTGACGTTAAAATGCTATAATATAACATGCAATTATAGAGACGGATGTATTAAAAAAGGGACAAAAACGGAAGTGTACTTCCTATTTCTGTTAATGTTTCAAGAGTAAATTTCTATAGAACTAATCTGGTATCAAATCTTTTGGAACTGGTTGAAAAATATAATTTGGAACCAAAGGATTTGCAACTTGAAATTATGGAAACAGTATATACTGAGGAAAAGCAGGTAATATATTCAATAATAAGTGAATTGCAGGAAGCAGGCTTTAAGATTTTGATGGATGATTTCGGAAGCGGATATTCATCACTTAATATGTTAAAGGATGCACCTATAGACGTACTTAAATTGGATATGGCGTTTATGCGAAATTTGGATAATGAAAATGAAAGAAACAACATAATTGTTGAGTCTATTGTAGAATTGTCCAAGAAATTAAATATTTCGGTAGTAGTAGAAGGTGTTGAGTCAGAAAAACAGGTTAACTTCTTAAAATCAATTGGAGCAGAAGTGATTCAGGGATATTATTTCTCAAAGCCAATACCTACGGACGAATATGAAAAGTTAATAGAGGAATAATAAAAGAATAACAAAAGTACAGAACAAACATTCGATTTTGTTCTGTACTTTTGTTCTTTTGAATGATATACTTGACAAGTAACAATACTAAGAAAAGTAGTTGATAAATGATTTGGGTTTGAAAATACTCAAATATTGATTAGAGCTAATTGGGAGAAATCATATGGATCATTTTGAATTAGTTTCAGAGTATAAGCCTACCGGGGACCAGCCACAGGCTATTGAAGAGTTAGTTGAAGGCTTTAAGAAAGGAAAACAATTCCAGACTTTGCTTGGTGTAACAGGTTCAGGTAAGACTTTTACAATGGCGAATGTTATTGAACAATTAAATAAACCTACACTTATTATTGCTCATAATAAGACTTTGGCAGCTCAGCTTTACGGTGAGTTTAAGGAGTTTTTTCCTAATAATGCTGTGGAATATTTTGTTTCCTACTACGATTATTATCAGCCGGAGGCTTATGTTCCAAGCACAGACACATATATTGAGAAGGATTCATCAATTAATGATGAAATAGATAAGTTACGTCATTCGGCAACAATGGCTTTAATGGAGCGTAAAGATGTAATTATTATTTCTTCAGTTTCATGTATATATGGTTTGGGAGACCCAATAGATTACAAGAACATGGTTGTGTCTTTAAGACCGAATACCATTAGAGATAGAGATGAGATTATTCATAAGCTTATTGAAATACAGTATGACAGAAATGATATGGACTTTAAACGTGGAACTTTCAGGGTTCGTGGAGAGAATCTGGAAATATTTCCTGCTTCGTATACGGATAGTGCAGTTAGAGTTGAATTTTTTGATGATGAAATCGAGAGAATTTCAGAGATTGATGCTTTAACGGGTCAGATTAAGAACGTGCTTGAACACGTAGCAATATTCCCTAATTCTCATTATGTTGTGCCACCTGAAAAGATGGAGCGTGCCATTAAGGATATAGAGAAAGAGTTAGAGGAACAGGTAGCATATTTTAAATCAGAAGACAAATTAATAGAGGCACAGCGTATTGCAGAACGAACTAATTTTGATATGGAAATGCTAAGAGAAACAGGTTTTTGTTCAGGAATAGAGAACTATTCAAGACATATGGCAGGTTTGGAGCCGGGAGCCACACCTCATACATTAATGGAATATTTCGGAGATGATTTCTTGATAATAGTAGATGAGTCTCATATTACGATTCCACAGATTAGAGGAATGTATGCCGGTGACCAGTCAAGAAAGTCTACTTTAGTTGATTATGGGTTCAGACTGCCTTCGGCTAAGGATAACAGACCACTTAATTTTGAAGAATTTGAAAGCATGATTGACCAGATGATGTTTGTGTCAGCTACACCTAATGTTTATGAAAAGGAACATGAATTAGGTCGTGCAGAGCAGATTATAAGACCTACAGGATTGCTTGATCCGGAAGTTGAAGTAAGACCGGTTGAAGGACAGATTGATGACCTTATAACGGAGATTAATAAGGAAGTTGCCAAGAAGAATAAAGTTCTGGTTACAACTTTAACTAAGCGTATGGCTGAGGATTTGACAGATTATATGCGCGATGTGGGAATTAGGGTTAAATACCTTCATTCAGATATAGATACGTTAGAGAGAACTCAGATTATCAGAGATATGCGATTGGATGTTTTTGATGTTTTGGTTGGTATTAACCTTTTAAGAGAGGGTTTGGACATACCGGAAATTGCTTTAGTTGCAATATTGGATGCTGACAAGGAAGGATTTTTACGTTCAGAAACATCACTTATTCAGACTATTGGACGAGCTGCAAGAAATGCAGAAGGCCACGTAATAATGTATGCTGACAATATTACTGATTCAATGGATAAAGCTTTAACGGAAACTAACAGACGTAGAGAGATTCAGCAGAAATACAATAGTGAACACGGCATTACTCCAACAACTATTAAGAAGGCTGTTCGAGATCTTATTAGCATCTCCAAAGAAGTGGACAGAAAGATTAGCGACGTTGAAAAAGATCCTGAATCAATGGATTATAAGGAACTTAAAAAGCTTATCGAAAAGGTTAAGAAGAAAATGGAAAGAGCTGCAGCAGAGCTTGATTTTGAAACAGCTATTGAAATGCGAGATAAGTTGGCAGAATTAAGAAAGTTGCAGGAAGATAACTAAAAATCTATAACGGAATTTATTTGGAAAAGATATAAAATAACCAAATAACAAAGATAGAAAAAAGATAGGAAAATAAAATGAAAGACAATAAAAAATATATTCATATAAAAGGTGCAAATGAGCACAATTTGAAAAATATTGATATTGATATACCAAGAGATGAATTTACGGTAGTAACAGGTTTAAGCGGTTCAGGTAAGTCATCCCTTGCTTTTGACACTATTTATGCAGAAGGACAGAGAAGATATATGGAATCATTATCTTCCTATGCAAGACAGTTCTTAGGGCAGATGGAAAAACCACAGGTTGAAAGTATTGAAGGATTGCCACCGGCTATTTCAATTGATCAGAAATCAACAAACAAGAATCCACGTTCAACAGTTGGAACAGTAACAGAAATATACGATTATATGAGATTGCTTTATGCAAGAGCAGGTATTCCACATTGTCCAAAATGCGGACGTGAAATAAAGAAACAGACAGTTGATGAAATGGTAGATCGTATTCTTATGCTGGAAGAACGTACTAAGTTTCAGATATTGGCACCTGTTGTAAGAGGAAAGAAAGGACGTCACGAAAAAGTATTTGAAAGTGCTAAGAAAAGTGGCTATTTGCGAGTAAGAGTTGATGGCAATATGTATGAACTAACTGAAGAGATTAAGTTAGAAAAAAACATAAAGCACAGTATCGAAATTATTATAGACCGACTTAGCATTCGTGAAGGAATTGAAAAGCGTCTTACAGATTCTGTTGAAAATGCTTTAAAGCTTGGCAACGGACTAATGATAGTAGATGTTATTGGTGGGGAAGAGATGACTTTTAGTCAGAATTTTGCCTGCCCTGACTGTGGAATAAGTATTGACGAAGTACAGCCTAGAAGTTTTTCTTTTAATAATCCTTTTGGGGCTTGTCCTGACTGTTATGGTTTGGGATACAAGATGGAATTTGACGAAGACCTTATTATTCCTGATAAGAGTTTAAGCATTAATCAGGGAGCAATTGTAGTATTGGGGTGGCAGAGTGCAAATGACGGAAAGAGTTTTAGTAATGCGATACTTCAGGCATTGGCTTTAAAATACAATTTTTCTCTTGATACGCCTTTTGAGGATTATCCAAAAGAGATACATGATATTTTGATTTATGGAACAAATGGTGAAAAAGTAGCCGTAAGATACAAGGGGCAAAGAGGTATTGGAGTTTATGATATTGCTTTTGAAGGATTAATTAAAAATGTAGAAAGACGATATCGTGAAACAAGTGCAGAGTCAACAAAGGCAGAATATGAAACATTTATGAGATTTACGCCATGTGCAACATGCCACGGACAGAGACTTAAAAAGGAATCGTTGGCTGTAACTATTGGAGATAAGAATATTTATGAAATGACAGAAATGTCTGTAAGAGATTTGCGCCAGTATTTGGATGAATTGCAATTGACTGAAACTCAGCTAAAGATAGGAAAAGAGATTTTGAAAGAAATTAAAGGACGTCTTCAATTCTTAGTTGACGTTGGACTTGATTATCTTAGTCTTTCAAGAGCTACGGGAACTTTGTCAGGTGGAGAGGCTCAGCGTATACGTTTGGCAACTCAGATAGGTTCAGGCTTGGTTGGAGTTGCTTATATAATGGATGAGCCAAGTATTGGATTGCATCAGAATGATAATGATAAGCTTCTTGCAACATTGAAGCATTTAAGAGATTTGGGAAATACTTTGATTGTAGTTGAACATGATGAGGATACAATGCGTGCAGCAGATTATGTGGTTGACATAGGTCCGGGAGCAGGAGAACACGGTGGATATGTTATTGCTACAGGAACTGCAGAGGATATAATGAAAAATCCTAATTCAATTACAGGAAAATATTTAAGTGGAGAGATTAAAATACCTGTTCCAAAAACACGTAGAAAACCAAAAGGTTTCTTAAAAGTAGTTGGAGCCAAGGAAAATAACCTAAAGAACATTGATGTAAAGCTGCCAATTGGGGTACTTACATGTGTAACAGGTGTTTCAGGCTCAGGAAAAAGCTCACTTGTTAATGAAATATTATATAAGAGTCTTGCAAGAAAATTAAACAGGGCAAGAACAATTCCCGGAAAATGCAAGAAGATAGAGGGAATGGAGCAGCTTGATAAGGTAATAAATATTGATCAGTCACCAATAGGCAGAACTCCACGTTCAAACCCGGCAACATATACGGGAATGTTCGATATGATAAGGGACCTTTTTGCGGCAACAACCGATGCAAAAGAAAGAGGTTACAAGAAGGGAAGATTTAGTTTTAATGTAAAAGGCGGTCGTTGTGAAGCGTGTTCAGGTGACGGAATTTTAAAAGTTGAAATGCATTTTCTTCCTGATGTATATGTTCCATGTGAGGTTTGTGGCGGAAAGCGTTACAACAGGGAAACACTGGAAGTACACTACAAAGGTAAGACTATTTATGATGTTCTTGAAATGACAGTGGAAGAAGCATTGGATTTCTTTAAGAATGTGCCTAGAATTCTTAACAAGGTACAGACATTGTATGATGTAGGTCTTGGCTATTTAAAATTAGGACAGCCGTCAACAACATTGTCGGGTGGTGAAGCACAGAGAATTAAGCTTGCAACAGAATTAAGTAAGAGAAGCACAGGAAAAACAATATATGTATTGGATGAACCAACAACAGGTCTTCATTTTGCTGATGTGCATAAATTAGTAGAGATTCTTCACAGATTAACAGATGAAGGTAATACAGTAGTGGTTATTGAGCATAATCTGGACGTAATAAAAGTGGCAGATTATATAATTGATATGGGACCTGACGGTGGTGACCGTGGTGGAACAGTTGTAGTTGCAGGAACACCTGAGCAGGTTGCAGAACATCCAACAAGTTATACCGGCAAGTATGTTAAGCAGATGTTAGAGAGACAATAGTCATTTTTTATAAAAAAACGATTCATAAAAATGTTTAAATAAAAGGGCATTTATGCAATGTTTATAAAGATGAAAAAAGTGCTTGAACCCCCTTTAAAATAAGGAAAAATTGTGCTATATTGAACATACAAACAAAAACGTATTAAATACCTAAAAAGACTTCTACAAAGAAGTTAACGACCCACTTGTTATTAGATGTCAACCTAATAACAACAGTATCTAAGTTTAGTGGTGAAAGGAGTTTTACCCAGTGATATCTGCTAACATGGCAATCAACGGAAGATTGTTTAAGTAGTGATTATTGGATGAGGTGTTACAAAGAATTGGATAGGATAGGAATTATTCAAAACGAAAATTCAATGAAGAATAACATCTTATGGTTAAGGTAGATAGTGAAGTCGAAGCAGGACAAATAGTAAGGAATAGACTAGGTATACAGATATTCGGAATGCGATCGAAACGAATAGTGTACAGAAGAAATTCCCGAGAAGATTCATTTAATAAAAAGTACCTGCGGTTGTTAACAAAATTGTAAAGTTAGGGTATTGAAATAGGGAGCATCTGTCATACGAGGAAGTAGGGCAGGTGCTCTTACTTCGTTATAAGTACTTGAAATGATATTACAATTTAGGAACGTGTGAAAGTATATTATGAGTCTGAAAGATGTATAAGTTTAAAAATATTTTGTATATAGAGAGCAGTCAGGTTATAAGTTATGGGAATTATAAAAGTTAGTACAGTGTACTTGTTTTAAATAGAAAAATAGGGTAGAATTAAAAATTAGCAGGTAATTAGATTTTATATAGCAATTACCTTTTACAGTAGTATGGTGCAGGCACCATTTTAGGAGGAAATACATTGAAGAAAGAATTAGTAATCGTTCTTGACTTTGGTGGTCAGTATAACCAGTTGGTTGCAAGACGTGTTCGTGAATGTAATGTATATTGTGAAATATATTCTTACAAAACAGACATTGAAAAAATCAAAGCAATGAACCCAAAGGGTATCATCTTAACAGGTGGACCAAATAGTTGTTATGAAGCCGATTCTCCAACATATTCAAAAGAATTATTTGAATTAGGCGTTCCAGTGTTAGGACTTTGCTACGGAGCACAGCTTATGATGCATGTGTTAGGCGGAAAAGTAGAACGTGCAGATGTACGTGAATATGGTAAGACAGAAGTATTAATAGACAAGACTCAGTCAAAGATTTTTGCAGATGTTTCACCAAAAACAGTTTGCTGGATGAGTCATTTTGATTATATATCACAGGTGGCACCGGGATTTGAAATCTCATCACACACAAAGGACTGCCCTTGTGCATCAGCAGAAAACGAAGAAAAGAAACTTTATGCAATACAGTTCCATCCGGAAGTACTTCATACACAGGAAGGAACAAAGATGTTATACAATTTTGTTCGTGGAATTTGCCAGTGTTCAGGTGATTGGAGAATGGATTCTTTCGTAGAGGAATCAATTAAGGCTATTCGTGAAAAAGTTGGCGATGGTAAGGTTTTATGTGCATTGTCAGGTGGTGTAGATTCATCAGTTGCAGCAGTAATGCTTTCAAAAGCCATTGGAAAACAGCTTACATGTGTATTCGTAGACCATGGCTTACTTCGTAAAAACGAAGGTGACGAAGTAGAAGCAGTATTCGGTCCTGACGGTCCATATGACTTAAACTTTATTCGAGTAAACGCACAGGAACGTTACTACAGCAAGTTAGCAGGAGTAAAAGAGCCTGAACAGAAGCGTAAGATAATAGGTGAAGAGTTTATTCGTGTATTTGAAGAAGAAGCAAAGAAAATCGGTGCAGTTGATTTCCTTGTACAGGGGACAATTTATCCTGACGTTGTAGAAAGTGGTCTGGGCGGTGAGTCTGCAGTAATCAAATCACATCACAACGTAGGTGGATTACCTGACTGTGTAGATTTTAAGGAAATAATCGAACCACTTCGTGATTTATTTAAGGACGAAGTAAGAAAAGCCGGCCTAGAGATGGGAATACCTGATTATCTAGTATACCGTCAGCCATTCCCAGGTCCGGGACTTGGAATCCGTATCATCGGTGAAGTTACAGCCGAAAAAGTTAAAATGGTACAGGATGCAGATGCAATCTACCGTGAGGAAATTGCAAATGCTGGATTAGATAAGACTATTGGACAGTATTTTGCAGCATTAACAAATATGCGAAGCGTAGGTGTAATGGGCGACGAAAGAACATATGATTATGCCATTGCACTTCGTGCAGTAAATACTGTAGATTTCATGACAGCAGAAGCTGCAGAAATACCTTACGAAGTATTGTCAAAGGTAATGAGCAGAATCATAAACGAGGTGCGCGGAGTCAATAGAGTAATGTACGATTTGACAAGTAAGCCACCTGGAACTATAGAGTTTGAATAGACACAAAAATCCCACAAAGCCTTTATTTATGGGCGTTGTGGGATTTTTTTAATAACTGTGATTCTATTTTGATTCTATTTCTAATAAAAAGTGAAATATCGAAAGGATAAACAAACTGATGGATAGCGAAAAATATCTTGTTTATGTTGAAAAATTAAAACGGAGCATTCACACTGCTCCGTTTTTTATGAGACGGTGAAATAAAGTCTCGTTTCCTCCTAAATTGTTATTCTATAATGGTTTCTTCAGAATGTATTTGTTCTTCCATAAAGACTTTATGACCTTCATACTGGATATAAATTTTCATAATTGTCAAGGATAATAGGCATATAGTTAATAAAATTAACAGTAGTTTAATATATTTTGAAATCCTAATCTTCTTTATAACATCATCAGTATTAACAGTAGAATAATACGAATCAATTATATCTTTAGGTGTACCAAATTCTTTGTACAAATCGTCAATAGTACTTTCCGGTACATCGGCTAAATAATCGTTAACATTGATTGTTATTGCTTTAATATATTTACGTTCATATTTGCCCATAACGGGAAAAAGTAGTTTAACTTTTCTAATGTATGTTCTACACAATTTATTCATCGGCATTCTCCTCCCTATTAGATGATAAATAATCTAAAATCTTACAAACATTAGTAGTTACCATTTGATAATCTGATGTAAGTTTCTCTAAATAAGCCAATCCCGGTTCTTCTATATGATAGTAAATTCTTGTTCGCTTTCTACCAACCAGCTTGGAATATTCGGAGATTTTTTCTTCATTTTCCAATTTATATGCAGCAGCATATATAGTATTTTGGGACATAGGAAGAATATCATTGGTTATTTCACTAATGGTTTTTTTTATATCATAGATGTAAGTATCTTGGTTTTTCAATATTGATAAAATTAATAACTCTGCAACCCCATTAAGAAAATAGTTTTTGCTTGCCATATATACGTACCTCAATTAATTGATAATGATAGTATAACTTAAAAATACATTAGGTCAATATTAAAATGAACAAAACATTTATTGACAATATTTTTAAATAAACATACAATATGTTTACAAAGCTTTGTAAAATTTAATGATTTTGGAGGGGTAAAATGAGAAATAAATTGATTTATTATTTTTCAAGGAGCCATAAAATGAAAAAGAAAATGATAATAAAGTTAAGCATACTTTTAAGTATGATAATTCTCTGTAGTTGCACAAAAAAAGAGGAATCAATGCTTCCGAATGCGAACAATATTAAGGAAACTCAAATTAACAAAGCAAAAAGTTACAAGGTTTCAGAAGATATTACAATAGATAAAAAATATTTAGAAAAGAAATATCCGGGAAAAACGGTTTTGACCTGGGTGTATACGGAATCGGAAAATATGAGTAAAAAAGAACGAAAAGAATTTAATGAGCCTCTTGGAATAAAGTATATAACGAATAATCAGGTAATAAAGTTAAATAATTATCTTGTGTCAAAGGGAAAAGACTATGTGATTTGTTTTAGAAAAATAGGAACAGGTAAGAATTATGCAGGTGACATTGAGAAATTAGATAAAGAAGGGGAAGGACCGGATTTTATATACGCCAGATGGTATTTAGATGAAAAAAGTAAAACATACACTTCAAATCTTACTTATGATTTAATAGGAAAAGATATGTTGGAGGAATTATCGCAGTATAGAAAAAGTAATTTGAAAAATTATTTTTCCACACTACCGGAGAATGCAATAAAGCTATCTTCAGTTAATGGAAATTACTACGGTTATAATAAAGGAATTAGTAGCTTAGTAATAAATCAAGGATGGTATGTTAATTCTGATTTAGCAAAAAAGTATGATATTGACTTAAATAAATTTAAATCAGGTGGATATGACTTATGGTTAGATGCATGTAACAAGGTCTATAAAGGAGAAAAGCAAAAAGGAAGCACTAATTTCTTATTATGTGAAGGAGGAGGTTTAAAACCTATAAATGAAAGTAGCATTGTTGGATATATGAATCAAATGGACAAAAATGGGAGTGCGAATATAAGTGCTTGTGGTATATCTATAGATGGAAAACAAATAGAAAACTATTATAAATCATTGGATGTTAAAAAATCCTTAAAGGAGATAGTGCCATATGTAAAAAAAGGATATTTTGAATATTTAAAAGAAGATGAGACAAATAATACAGTAAATGCAAATGTGTTTATAAGCAATATATATTATGAAACTGTAAAGGGAAAAGATGGTGAAGCTAATTGGGAAGCATTCCCTAAAGTCAAAAATATGGAACAATATAAATGGGGAGATTATAGCGTAAACCCACAGGATTTGATTGATTATAATTCAATAAACGGAATATACAAAAAATCAGTTAATAAAAAAACAGCGTTAGAGGCCTATGATTTTATTAATTCAGACGTTGAGGCTTCTAATATAATTAAATTCCCTGAATATGATGGTAGTGGAAAGGATTACAACATAACTGAGGCTGAATATATAGAATTTTATGACAAAGATGAAAATAAAGGCAAGGTTGGTCAGGGCGGAAATTGTTTTGTTAATCCATTTGTGGCAAATCCTTTTGCAGGTGATAACTCAATAGAAAAAACGAAGAAAAACATAGAAAATCTAAAGTTCAATGAAAAATTTGTTGATAGATATTATGATTTCACTCCGGTGAAAAAAGAAGTAAAAGAAATAATGAGTTTGGAAAAGAAATATTTAGGAAATAGCTTTAATTATGAGGGAAGTGACTACAAGGGAAAAATATTTGCAGGAGACTTTGAGAAAGAGTACAACAATTTCCTAAAGGAATTGGATAAAGCAGGAATTGAGAGGGTGTTAGAATATCTTAATAATAACTAAAACAGATAAGCATATTCTGATTGTGTAAGGGCAAATGCAAAATAAGGAGTTCTGTAAATGAAAAAAATAATAGTGTTAAACATTCTTGTACTGGCATTGTTTTTTAGTGGCTGTGAAAGTAATCACGAATCAATACTTCCAAGTGCAAACAATGTGCAGGAGACAACAAATAAAACAGAAAATACTAAAGTTTCGGAAGACATAAAAATAAACAAAGAATACTTGGAAAAGAAATATCCGGGGAAAACAGTTTTAACCTGGGTGTATACAGAATCAGAAAATATAAGTAAAAAAGAACGAAAAAAATATAATGAGCCTTTGGGAATGAAATATATAACAAATAATCAGGTAATAAAATTAAACGATTATCTTACAGCAAAAGGAAAAGATTATGTTATATGCTTTAAAAAAGTTGGGGACGGAAAGGATTATGCCGGAGATATAGAAAACTTAACTAAAAAAGGAGAGGCTCCGGACTTTATATTTTCAGAGTGGTATTTAGATGAAATAGGAAAACAGTTTACTACTTGGTTAACATACGATTTAATAGGTAGGGAAATGCTTGAAGAACTTTCACAATATAGAGATACCTATTTGAAAAACTATTTTTCCATAATGCCTGAGAATGCCATAAAATTATCTTCCGTTAATGGAAAATTTTATGGATATAATGAAGGAATTGGGGAATTGGAAATAGAACATAAGTGGTATGTAAACGTTGGTTTGGCAAAAGAATATGGCATTGATTTAAACAAATACAAAACCGGTGGATATGAGCAATGGTTTGATGCATGCAACAAGGTATATAAAGGCGAAAAGAAAAAAGGAAGCATAAATTTTTTGTTATGCGATGGAGGAGCATTAAAACCAATACAGGAAAACTGTGTTGTAGGCTATATTGATAAAATGGATAAAAGGGGAAATGCTGAGGTAAATGCATTTAGCGTTTCTTTGAATGGTAAAAGTATAGAAAATTATTTTAAGTCAAAGAAGATAAAAAAAGCATTAAAAGAAGTAAGGGAGTATCAAAATAGGGGATATTTTGAGTATTTGAATGAGGATGAGACAAATAATACTTTAAATGCAAATATGTTTGTGTCTAATTTGCTCTATGAAGATGTAAGTGGACACAAGGAAGAAATTGATAGGGATGCATACCCGAAAGTAAAAGACGTAAAGCTATACAAGTGGGGAAATAACAATGTAAATTCACAGGATTTAATTGAACGTAATGCTATAAATGGAATATATAGAAAATCCCCAAATAAGAAAAAGGCACTGGAAGCATATGACTTTATAAATTCTGATGTTGAAGCTTCTAACATTATTAAGTTTCCGGAGTATGACGGAACAGGAAAAAAATATAGCATAACATCAGATGAGTATGATGAATACTTTAGTCGTGAAGAAAATGAAGGAAAATTTGAGGGAAGAGGATTGAAATTGGCAAATCCTTTAGTAGCAAATTCATTTAAAGATTGTAATTCTACGGAGGAAATGAGAAAAAATATAGAAAATCTAAAATTTAATGAAAAATTTGTTGACAGATATTATGATTTTACTCCCGTAAAAAAAGAAGTAAAAAAAATAATGAGTTTGGAAAAGAAATATTTAGGAGAAAGTTTTAATTATGCAGGAAGTGACTACAAGGGAAAAATATTTACAGGAGACTTTGAAACAGAATATAACAATTTTCTAAAGGAATTAGATAATGCTGGAATAGACAAGGTATTAGAATATTTAAATAATAGGTAGGCAATCAATTTTCTGCGAAAATTGGTTGCAAGTAAAGGTATTGCACACCATTTAAAATGCACTGAGTGCAGGTGTGCAAGCAGGCAATCAATTTTCTGTGAAAATTGATTACAAGTAAAGGAGTGGAATTTTGAAAAAACATTTAGTGATTGGAATAGTAATTTTAATGGGAGTATTTCTTCTTGTAGGATGTGGTGAAAGTAAGAAATCCAAAAAGGACGAAACAATCGTATTAAAAGAAAACAAATCAGTATGCGACGATATTTTGGTTGAGAGTGAAGAACAGGACGATTACAGCAGATTATACTACTATGATTATGAATCGGAAAGTCAGGTGTACGCATGCAGTCAGGCAAACTGCAATCATGATATAGGTGATTTTAAAAGTGACAAAATTAACTGCAATGCCATTATAGAAGGAAAGGCAAAATATCCATTTATATACAATAGGCGTTTATATTATTTTGTTGGAGTAGGTGATACATATACACTTTGGAGCAGTAAAACTGATGGAACAGACAAGAAAGAAGTAAATGAACTGGAGTTTCCTATTTATGTAGGAGGCGAATATGTTCTGCATGGAGACAAGTTGTTTGTTGCATCATACAAGCCGGTTATGACTGAATATGGTACAAACAGGGAGGAACAAACAGGAGCAGATGCAGAGGTTTATCAAATTAACCTTTCAAATGGCAAGGTTGAGAAGTTAACAGATTTTGGAAATAAGGCGGATGCATATTGTAGTTCAGTTCAGTTGTTTGACAATAAATTATTTATTCGTTACGACAGCAGAGAAAAAACTTACAAGGATGCAGGATTTAAAGATGTAGATCATTTTATGGTATGGATGGAGTCTGATAAATTCTCTTATGGAGAGGAAATTAAGCGACTTCAGGAGAAAAAGGAATACTATACATATGATTTGGAAAATAAGAAAACAGAAAAATTAGACATAGGCTTTGAAAGTAACTTTAAGCCATACAAGGGAATTAAAAACATGAATGGAGCATATTGGTTGCTATGTTACTCAAATGACACAGTATACTATCTGGATGCCGTTGTTGGAAAGTACAATATATATTCGTACAATATAAAAACAAAAAAACGAAAGGAGATTTTTGGCTCTTTTAAGAACGTAGATCTTTATTATGATGGGAAAATATACATAACATCAATGGATATGAATGAGAAAACAAAAAAAGAACTGGTGCCATCTGTAGATTTTAATAAGGAGCCTAAGTATTACATATATGATGTTTCAAAGGATAAAATGACTCGGCAAAGCTACGGAGAAAAAGGAAAAATTTTCTATGCAATTGATTTAAATCCTAAAGGACTTCTTATGTATGACATATCCTTTAATGAAGCATATGATTCTATTGATGAACATTCAATAACACAGATTAGTAACAATAAAATAAAAGAATAAAATAAGGATGGTCATAGATAACCGTTTTTATCAGAAGCGGTTACAAAATTAGAAAGAGAAAAAATATGGCAATAAAAGAATTCAGAAAAATATTATCTCAGAAGTGGATTATTTATATTTTGTTATTGTTATGCTTTGTGAATGTATTTTTGGATACAAGAAACATAGATTCGGAAATAAAAAAAGCAGACAAAAAGCAGGAACAACAGATAGAAAAAATACAGGGGTATAACAAGTACATTGAGAACATAAGCAGTAATGCCAATGTTATATCCGGATTTTCTTTGTTTGCAGACAATAACAACTATCAGGTGAAAAGTTCAAAAAAAATTGTTAATGCATATGAACATGTAAAAAATGTTAAACCTAAATCAGGAAATTATGCTGCAATAGAAAAAGCAACAGAAATAGGTTTTAGTGATATTATTGTGCTTATTGCAATGATGCAGTGCGTAATAATAATTATGAACATTGACAGAAAGCATGGAATGTTGATTTTACTTAAATCCTGTAGGCAGGGAAGAACAGGGCTTGCCCTTGGAAAAATAGGTGGACTTTTAATGGCATCTGTATGCGTGGAAATATTCACTTTTATAGTTCATCTGTTGACTTTAACAGCAACCTTTGGATGTGGAGATTTAACAGCACCAGTACAGTCAATACCGGATTTTTATGAATCGGCGCTACCAATAAATATTCTTACATATTTAATTATTTTTGCCTTGCTAAAAATAGCTGTTGTATTTTCATATACCCTTTTTATTTTTTTGATAGCAGTTTTATGTGACAACAGTGGAATTATATATGCAATAACAGGTGTTGTTATTGGAGTGTCGGCAGTTGCAAGCTTAAATATTATGTGGGACTATAGGATTGCATTTATTAAGATTCTAAGTCCGGTTACATTGATAAACATAAAATCAATAACGGAAAAATATTATAACTTAAATTTGGCGGGAAATCCTTTTAATGTAATGTCTGCTGGAATATTAATTATAATAGGATATATTGCTCTTTTTACGACTTTGTCAACAATGTTTTTTAATAGAAAAAACGTGTTTCACATTGAAATAAAGAAATTTAAAGGAAAGCAAAAAAATAGACAGAAGAAGCCTATTGGAATGCTGGCAATGGAGTATAAAAAACTTTTGATTACAAACAAGGGCATATTGATGTTACTTGTACTGTGTATTATACAGGGAGCCATATTAAGTAATGTAAACACAACAATTGATGGCGACCAAAAGTACTACAGTAATTATATGGATGATATTGAGGGACCGGTATCAGAAAGCAAGGAAGAATACATACAAAAAGAAAAAGATTATTTTAAGGATGTCACGAAAAAATATAAAAGAAAGCAGACACAATATTTGCAGGGAAAAATAACAGGTTCAGAGCTATCAATTGCAGAAAATCAATACATTACAAAAATGATGCCTAATGTAGCGTTTAAAAAAGTGCTGAAAAGACAAAAGTATTTAAAGAAATTAAATAGAGACAGGGGCATACAGGGTTGGTACGTTAATGATATAGGAATAAATTATCTTATACATCCAAATCGCATTTACAATGAAAAAATTGCATGGATATTTATGATGTTAATAATGAGTGTAATGGTAGTAATTTGTATGGCTTACGAGGAACAGACAGGAATGGACAGGCTGTCGGATACTACAATGTTTGGTGGAAGAAAACTACTAAATAAAAAAATAATAGCTTCGGTTACAGTTTCATTGTTAATATTTGCCATATCCAATTTGCCGTTTTTAATACTGGTAATCAGGTCCTATCATTTCAGCGGTGTAATGGCACCAATCAACAGTTTGATGGGATATGAGAATTGGATACAGATACCAATATTGATTGTGTTAATGGGGGTTTACATTGTTAAGCTATTAATAATGTTTATAGCAACTATGGTTGTTATTTTGATTTCATGCAAATTGACGGGAATGGTAAAAAAGATGGCTGTATCAATTACAATATTAGTAGTGCCACTTATAATTATGACAATAATATAAGGTCTGGTGTGAAGAATTTTCTTCATAGCTATTTGCATCAACAGCCTAAGACGGTGGAATGGAGATTAATATGAATAAATTAGAAATAATAAATTTAACGAAAAAGTACGGAAATAAAACAGCATTAAACAATTTTACATATACATTTGAAAATGGAGTTTACGGATTAATAGGACCAAACGGTGCAGGAAAATCAACTCTTATGAACATATTAGTTGACGGAATCTCAAAAACTAATGGAGATGTACTTTATAATGGAGAGAAAATTGAAAAGCTTGGAAAAGAGTACAGAAATATTATAGGGTATGTGCCACAGCAACAGGGAATATATAGCAATTTTTCAGCAGAAGATTTTCTAAATTATATGGCGAATCTAAAAGGATTAAATAAAAAGGACATTAGCAACAAAATAAAGGAAGTATTGGAATTCGTTGATTTATATGGTGTGAGAAAAAATAAACTGGGTGGTTTTTCGGGAGGAATGAAGCAAAGAATTTTAATAGCGCAGGCATTGTTAAATAATCCAGAGATTCTTATTCTTGATGAGCCAACAGCAGGACTTGATCCAAAAGAAAGAATTCGAATTAGAAATCTTATTGCACGAATTAGCATGAATAAAATAGTAATTATATCTACCCATATTGTGTCAGATATAGAATTTATTGCAGGTAATATAGTTTTTCTGTACGGAGGGGAGCTTATACGAAAGGGAAGTCCTAAAGAACTCTTAAAGGAATTAGAAAATCAGGTCTTTGAGAAAATAATATCGGAAGAACAGGTTGAAAACTATAACGAAAAATTTTTAGTAAGTGGATTAATGTCAGCCTCTACCGGAATTAAAATCAGATACATTGATAATGACAAAGTAACAGATGATAAATATGCAGTGGAACCAAACTTGGAGGACTATTATCTTTATATAGAAAAAAATAAAAATGTGATTGAGGACAAGTGAATATGAATGAACGAAATATGACAGTAAATATAAGTGGCAAACAAATTAATATTGCAAAAGACAATGCAACTATAAGGGCAATTCAAAACAATAGGATAGAAGAAAAACAGTTCATTGGTGAACTTATAAAGATAATGAATATACCTATTCACAAATGAACAAACTTTTACGAACAGGAGTTTGAATAATTTTCAAAAGCTCGCAAAGCCTAGTAAAATGGGCATTTGCGAGCTTGTTTTTTGCCTTGTGGTACTATTTTGGTACTAAAGGATTTTATTCAAAAATAATAGAATAGTGTTCAATAGCGTCAAAAGAAATAGACTTATTTACTTTGTTACTGATATCGATTCCTCTTTTAATAATTATTTCAGTTAGTTGATTTAATGATAATATGATTGAATTGTCATCTTTTAAATCAAATTTTAATGGCAGTAATTGGTAAGCAGAGTCAACATATCCATTGAGAAAATGGTCATTTATAAATGACTTCCAATTTTGAACATAATCTGATGAATTATATGATTGCCATAAAAGAGGTGACCATTTCGCTAGCACAGTATTATTGGAATTATGGTTATTATATATTTCTTGTCGTATTTCTGATTCTTGATCAAACCATTGTTGCTTTAATTTTGATAATTTATTCGTCCATAAATCTAAACCGCCACCGGGATTTGCACCAGAAGGAGAAAGATTACCTATAGTATAAACATAATTTAGATATTTCAAAAAAGTATCCCAAACTCCTTGATTATGCCCAAAGTTTTTTGATAATGTATTTGCAATCTCCGAATCGGGTAGTTGGTAATAATCTTTGTATAGTTGAAAGGTATTTGCTGAACGAGTTGTGCTAGTAAGTTTTCCATTTGTCAATCTTTTAAAAATATTCCACCAACCATTCATTCATTAAATCAGCATTGATTGTTAATGTGAAATCTGGACTATTGTTTTGAAGAACATAACCACCATTTTGACGAGGAACATGAGACCAAGTGCAGTAATGCGGATATAATTTGAATATTTCGACAGAAAATCGAGAATATTCAAGATCTGGACCGCTAATTGTATTTTCAAACCAAAGAGTTCGTGCAAGCTGGTTTAGAGAATTCCATTGTTCTATTTCTTTTTCAGTAAGATAGGATAATCGAACATCAAATGTGTTTATTGCAATCTTATTCATTTTAACTCCTTACGTCTGAGGCCATGTTATTTTCCACTCAAAATATTCATTAGGAGAAATCTCTCCATTATTTAATTTCGTTTTCATTTCACACCATTCCGAAAGGAAATCATTTACCAATCAATATTCAAAAGTTAATGCAACAGGTGCACCTGTACAGTCATAATGATCTTCGTTATAAGTTGGTCTGACTGTTTCAGATGGTTTTGCCGGAGTCATTGCAGTTAAGTGAATCAAATTGCCAGGAGCAGTGTACTCAGGAAATCTTGTACCTTTTCCTGAATATTCCGTTGCGGCGAAGCCGTCTGTCCGGAAAAATGGAAACCACCTGTCCGGATAGGCGGAAACCGCTTTAGGTTATTGCTATGTGCGGCGAAGCCGCCTGTATGTTATTGTGCCTGAGATGGATCCAGTCCATAAACCTCCCTCATGGAAATATCCTTTTCTGGGTCAAGACTCATAATCGGAATCTTGTATGAATCGAATGAAATTCGATCCATGATGGCATCTGTGAGAGGGTTGTCCTTACCACCAAGCTTTTGGTACCAGTCTTCCTCAAGATACTGGGAACAGAAGATCGTGGATGAGTGCTTGCGACGCTTATGAATAAGCTCAAGCAGATTGGCTGAGTCTTTTTCAGTAACTCTCATGAGCAGCCACTCATCCAGGATTAGAAGCGTGGGATTGATGTATTTTTTCAATACATCTTTAAAGCGGCCTTCATCTCTGGCCTCTTGTAAGTCCAGGAGCAGATCTGGCACACGGACGTACTTAACGCTGTAATAACGCTTACATGCCTCCATTCCAAACGCACAGGCCAGATATGTTTTTCCACTGCCTGTTGCGCCGGTAATGAAGATGTTACGGTATTCTGTGATGTACTCACAGGTTGCCAGCCGTTCGATCAGGTGGCGGTTTACTTTGCGGTTATGACCGTAATCAACTGCCGCAATCGTTGCGTCTGGCTGCTCGAACTCTGCATTCTTAATCAGTCTTTTCAAACGGCTGTTTTTACGGGATGTATATTCGATATCAACGATCATCCCAAACCGATCATCGAAAGGGATCTCCTTCATGGAGATATCCTGCATCTGGTTACGGAATGCATCGGCCATCGATGTCATGTGCATTTCAATAAGCTTGTCAATTGTACTCTGATTTGTCATGATCTCTTACCTCCGTAATAACGGGCACCACGGGTGATGCCGGACTGGGAACTCTCGTTTGTCTGCTTCTGAGGTGCCTCAGATTTAGCTCCACGATCCGCAGTAAGGATGTTCTTGATACTTTTATAGCTGGGTGAATTCGAGTACTGCAGAGCCTTTGCACAGGCGTTTTCAAGCTGCTGTGAAGACTTTCTCTCAGCAAGCTTCAAAAGGCCCATACAGGCCCTGTAAGACTGCTGCTCCACCCGGCCTGAGGTAAGGATACTGTTTACAACTTTATAGGTATTGATTCCAATTGTTTCTGCCCATTTGCGGAAACGGTCACCGTTCCACTCCAGATATTTCTGGTGATCTGGCGGCATATGTTCGAGTACTGTGGAATACTGCCCAGGACGCCCGTACAGGCGTTTGTGGGAAGCAATTCTCCTGAAATCCTTAAAAATTTCAATGGTGGTATCTGTCACTCGCACATCGACCTTATCTTTGATATACTGATAAGGCACCGAGTAGTACATTTTGTCTACGGCGATGTGATAGTTGAACTGTACTGTGGCGGTACGATGTTCAGCTAATTCAAAGCGGGTGGCAGGCAGGGGCATGAGCAATGGCTTCTCATCTTCGAGAAACAGCTTCTGTCGGCTGCCTTCTTTCTTTTGAAAAGAAGCCGCGTTGTACTTTTTGAGCTTTTTCCTGATTTCCTGGTTCAATTCTTCCAGAGAGAAAAACTGTTCATTACGAAGCGCAGCTGTGATCCATGTAGAGACATGACCAACATTTCCTTCTACACTTGGCTTATCCTTCGGGGCACGTACCCGGGCCGGAATGATAGCAGTGTTGTAATGCTGTGCCAGTTCCTCATAGGACTTAATCAGGACAGACTCATATTTGTCACTCTGTTTACGGTTCGTTGCTGTAGGAGCATTGTCTGATACCAGAATCGGCGTAACGCCGCCAAAGAACTCGTACATATGGACATGAGCGGTAATCCATGACTTTTGTTGTTCATTGATGAACGCTTCGACAAAAGCATACTGGCTGTAGGTCATAACACCAACAAAGATCCATGCTTCGGTAATTTCACCGGTATCCGGATCAATAAGCTTTGCCGGATCACCAGCCCAGTCAACCTCGATCTGCTGGCCTGCTTTCCGCGGGATGTGCATGGTAGCACGGCTTTTTTGCTCGTTCTGCTGAATGTAATAACAGAACTGGGAATACATCAAAGCATCATCACCATTCTGACTGCATTCTTCGAGGTATTCTGTCCAAAGGAGCTTCTTGTTGACACCATTTTTGAGCAATTCCTTACGGATGTAGTCGAAGTCAGGCATCCGCTTGGTGGATTTCGGAGACAAATCTTTTGGAAACATCCGCTGCTCCAACTCAGCATCAGTGAGTGATTCGTCCAGTGGCCAGCTCAGAGATAATTCATCTGCACGTTTCTGGACCTTTACAACTGTCTTTCTTGAAACCTTGAGGCTTTTCTCAATGTCACGAAGAGACAGACCCAAGGCTGTCAGCCTTAGGATTTCACGATATTTGGTCATATGAAGACCTCCCTCATAATGAATTAGCATCAAATTCGATGCTTACATCCATTATAAGAGTGGTTCCCTAATGACCGGAAGAGCGGTTTCCATCAATCCGGAACAATGGTTTCCTCAATCCGGACAAGTGGTGTAAAAGTACCCGTAATATTCATCCGCTTTCGCGGCAAAACCACTGCATGGGCTTTGTCATCATGGATCTTGCGTAGTAATCCGTCAGCCTGTCCACCTCCGGGCGCTGCGGCATAGAAAGAATGAACGCTCCGATCATGGCGCAGTTGACAAGATTCATTTTGAAACGGTCAGCTTTTTCGAACTCCGGCAGCCTGCGGATGATCTGCCGGTATTGCGGCTTTGCCTTTTTCGTGATGGCTCTTGCGGTGGCTGCATCATAGCCCAGCACAGCGGTCAGCTGCTTTTGAAAGGAGCCAGCAAACAGCACCCACATTCCAAAGGGCATTCCAGCGTATTTCATTGCAGATACCTCCGAGCTTCCGTTTCCAGTGCCTGCCATAC